>Ga0075017_100000949_pt1 | contig 17235 bp, 12 predicted proteins | sample AleBraG_ABR_2012_FD_71475 | JGI IMG/M metagenome (GOLD analysis project Ga0075017, IMG submission 71475) | Freshwater sediment microbial communities in response to fracking from Pennsylvania, USA - Alex Branch Run_MetaG_ABR_2012 | ecosystem: Environmental > Aquatic > Freshwater > Creek >... | reverse complement strand
TGTGGGACCTCCGTCTCTTGGCCGGAACATTCCAGGCACGGAGAGCCCACGTCACATCCAACCTGGACGACCCAACCGAGTTCTAGCTTCCGCTTTCCAATCGAAGCAGCAGTGCGATTCGACTGGGGGCCATGCTTATTTCACCATTCACTACCAGGACTACCAGATCACGGCGGCCACTTCGCTGGGTGCGCGCAACGTCGCAGGGTACCGATAGCGCTATGCGTGATTGGGAAGGAAGTTCGGCGGGGGCTGCTCAATCGTTCAGAACTACATTCAGCAGTGAACTGTGCACCTGCAGCCCGCCCTCTATCCCACCGGCATAGTGAATGAAGCCCAATTTCCTGAACCGGTTCATGAAAAAGCTCACTCGGGAACGGGTCGTTCCGAACATTTCTGCCAGGGGTCTCCTGACTGATCTTCGGGACTACTGGCTCGGGCACTCCTTCCTTACCAAAATGAGCGAGCATAAGAAGGACACGCGCCAGTCTCTTTTCGCTGGAGTTAAACAGTTGGTTGACCAGATCCTCTTCGTAGCGGATGTTGCGCGCGAGCAAATAAGCCACGAACATATCGGAAAAAGCGTATTCGCGATAAAGCGCTTCCATCATCGCCTTCTTCTCAATCCGCAGAAGCTGGCAGTCTGTCACTGCAGCCGCAGATCCCATACGGAGAGCCTGGCCTGCCAGCGAGCCTTCACCAAAGAAATCCCCCTCGCTCAGTGTGCCGATCGTTGCTTCCTTGCCGGCCTTCGAGACGACGGTGAGCCTGACCTTGCCTTTTTGGATATAGAACACAGCGTCAGCGACATCTCCTTGGGTGAAGATCCTAGTGACTGGTGTTGGGAAACAATTCGGATGCCGATGGCTTCCAGAGACGTCTAATCTGGCCGGCCTTCATTTTCCTGCTCTGGCGTCTTGCTTCTGTTCGGATCCGGCTGTTCCGTTTCCTGGCCAGGGCGTTCACTCTCCCGTCCGGACCGGTTGCTCACCTGCCCGTCGAGATCACCCGTTCCTTCTATCCGGCTGAGCGGTTGTTGCGGTTCGCGTTCATATGGCACTTCGGTTGAAAAACCCGGCCGAATCAGAACGGAGCGGCCGCCGACCATGATTCCGCGCACTTCCACCAACCCTTCAAAGACTTCCACATAGGTGCGCTTGTCCTTTGTGACCCGGACCTCGAAGCGGGTGCCCCGTACCGTAATCACCGCGGACGGAGTGCCCATGCGGAAGGGGGGATCTTCTCCTATGCGCTTCTGAACTTTAGCCATCAGCTTTCCGATGATGAGTTCCAGATACAAGCCAAGGCCCACTTCAGGAGGCTTCAGAACGACCTGGCTGTGAGATTTCACTAACGCCTGCGAGCCATCATGCATCCTCAGCAGGATGCTTCCTTTTCCTGTCTCGATGGTGCTTTCGGGATCTAGCACCTGACCTTTCCGGGGTGCTAAGGGGTCTCCTTTCGGGGAACGGAGGGAAACATCTCCTTTAAGGTCGGCCACTGTCGCAGAGCCAACCGGGAGCAAAGTGGGTTGCCGTGGCGCCACTTGTTGTCCTGACGCGCTCAGTGCGATCAGAACTAAGAGGGCGGCGACTCTGTGACTCAATTTCCTCATGTCGTCACCCTGGCTGCTAGGCCCAGGGCTACATTCGCAGGAAGGTGAATCTCAAATGTGGTGCTTCCTGGCCCGCTGTCGACGGTCACCGAACCACCGTGCTTTTCGGCAATACGCTTGACGAACGCCAGGCCGAGTCCCCACCCGGCGGTGATCTTCTCCGCGCTGGCATCTCGATAATAAGGTTCGAAAATGCGGTGCATGCTTTCTGAGGGTACGGCTTCGCCGCGGTTCCGCACCGCGATTGCGGTTTCGTTGTTCTGCTCCCGCCAACTGACTTCAATATCGGTCCCCGGTTTGCCGTATTTGACGGCATTGCTGACGAGATTCAGGATAGCGCCGGTAAGGAGCTGGGCGTCACCCACGACCACAACAAGGTCACAGTCACCGCTTAGAGTCAACCGCATTCCGTTGGCATCAGCCAGGGGTTGGAGGATGTCCAAAACCTGCTTCACCAGTTCTTCGACATCGATCGGAGTCACCTGCAAAGGCTGCGATCCTTCATCCAGGCGCAGCACACTCAGGTAGGTGTTGATCATTGCCAGCAGGCGTTTCGATTCGCGGAAGATTGTCTCTGGCGCCGATTGGCACGAAGGCGAACTCGGATAGTGCATCATCAGTTCTGCAAATCCTTGAATGGAGGTCAGCGGTGTGCGTAGTTCGTGAGTAATGAAAGCCAGGGCCTCGGCGCGCGCCCGATCGCGCTCTTCGCGCGTATGCAGACTGGTCATGGTCAGAATTGTTCCACCTTTGGGGGAAAGAAATGCCGGGGGCAACGGGATCAGGCGAAGGGAGTAAAGTGCGCTTCCCAGATACACTTCGCCTTCCAGTCTGGCGCCGTTTTCAATCAGACCTGCGTCTTCCTTCGCCGACAATCGTGCCCGAAACTGATCTAAGCTCGGATCCTCTTGCTCGGACAAACAGACAGTCGAGAACAACTGGTTCCTGAGAATAAGATTTCCTCGCTCATCGAAAATGGCCACGAGGTCTTGTGTCGATTCAAGGAAAGCCCGGTGAAGCTCATAAAGGGCTCCCAGTTCAGTCTGCAAGTGCTGCAAGAACTGCAGCTTCCACGAAAGTTCTCCCTTGATCGCGTGTTCTGTCCCCTGCCCTTGGAGCCAAACCCGCAGTCCTAGAAGTTGCTGGGTCACGGCACGGTCGACGTGGACAACGTCGGCGCCATAAACCAGCAGCGGACCGAGAATGACCGCCAGGATCAAGGCTCCCGCCGGCAGCATGTATCCGGCGAACGAGTAGCAGAGAAACGCACCACCATAGGCACCAGCGGCGAGAGTACCGAGCCAGACGAACCCGAAGTTGCCACGCCATCGTTGAGCAACAGCGATCGTCAGAACACAGGTCAGAGTCAGAACCAGTGCCGACCATCCCATAGGGACGTCTCGCAACCTGCGGCCGGTAAGAATGCTGTCCAAGATTTGCGCGTGAATTTCCGCACCCGGAGTTGGCCAATTCTGGCTCAGCGGGGTGGGCAAACGGTCGCCAATTTCCGCCGGGCCGAAGCCAACGACAACCGGTCTGCCCCTGACTCGTTCCAGATCCTGGCGTTCCAAACCTGCGCGAGCGGAAATCGTCTGGAACCCGTCCCGCCGGAAGGGAATGCGGACCAACGTCGGTGCCGCAATGCTAACCGCCGAAGCAGCGCCGGTTGCCGTTATTTCATGGGAGGACAAAAACTCATCAAGCGTCCTGGGATCCAATCGATATGCCAGTTCGATGGCGAAGGCCCAGCGTGGCCCATCCAGCGTGAGCTCTTGCGGAGGAAACCGCCGGCAAATGCTGTCCGCGTCGAGAACCGCTTGCGCATGGCCCACGCCCGCCGATTGAGCTAACTTGGGTAGGGGCTCGATCCAACGAGGGCCGTCGGGAAACGTTCCAATCTTGTCCACAATCACCGTTCGCCCGGAGGCACGAAATGACTGGGCGAGTGCGCGATCGGCCTCGGCCGATTGCGGCTCAGAGAGCAGAACATCGAGCCCAATCACGCTGGCTCCAGCCTCCGCCAGATTTGTATTGAGCTCTGCCAGCAGCGTGCGCGGCCAAGGCCAGCGTCCATACTTCTGCAAACTCTCTTCATCAATGAGAACAAGAACCACGTGAGAGGGTTCTCGGGGAGTCGGTGCCAGCCGGAAGAACGTGTCAGTAAGCCGGACCTGTGAATCGCGGACGACAGGTATGACGGAGATGACTGCAACAAAAATGAACAAAACCGCTGCTCTGCCGAGGGATTGCCGCCAACTACGCTTCAGCGGGCGGAACGAAGAGCTCTCGGCATGGTCCTGCCTAGACATCATTTCCTGCCCGTGTCCAGTAAATCGATTCCGAGCCGCAGCGCCTTCTTGTACAGGGTCTTGCGTTCAATGCCAAGCCTGCGCGCCGCTTCCGAGCGGTTTCCCTTGGTTTGCTTCAGCACTCTGAGGATATGTTGCCGCTCCACCTCGAGCAAGCGGTCCGGCGTGGGCGGCGCCGTGTCAGCTGGCTCGCTCTCTTCCGAACTGCGGCGTGACTCGGCCTCAATGTCGGCCAAAGTAATCCGTCCAGTGGGCGCGAAGATTGCGAGCCGGTTGACGGTGTTTTCCAACTCCCGGACGTTTCCCGGCCAGTTCATGTTCTGCAGTTGAGCAATGGCCTCCGGTTCGATCGCGACTTCGAGGTTGTTCTTGGCATTGAACTGTTGGAGAAAGTGCCTCACCAGCAGCATGATGTCTTCGCGGCGCTCTTCTAACGAAGGCACCCTCACCTGCACCACCGCTAGCCGGTAGTAGAGATCTTCCCGGAATTGGCCTCGCTGGAGCAGCCTGGAGATGTTGCGATTCGACGCTGCGAGAATACGAACGTTGACCGGAATGTTCTTGGTCGAACCAACGCGCCGTACCTGCTGCTCCTGGATGACTCGCAACAGCTTCACCTGGAAGGACAGGGTGGTTTCGGTGATCTCGTCGAGGAAGAGCGTGCCTCTGTCGGTGGCTTCGACGAGACCCTTATGCACGTTACTGGCGCCGGTAAAAGCTCCTTTCTCATGCCCGAACAGCTCGCTTTCGAGGATGGTTTCGGTAAAGGAACCACAGTTCACCGGCGTGAACGGGTTGTCTGCCCGTTTGGAGTGCTCGTGGATGGCGCGTGCCACGAGTTCTTTCCCTGTGCCACTTGCGCCCGTGATCAAAACGTTCACATTGCTGGCCGCGACCCGCGCGATTGCCTTGTAGACCTCCAACATCTTCGCGCTCTTGCCGATGATGGCAGAATTCTCTACCTCGGCGGCGACGAAGGATTCCGGCTTGTGGTTCCGGGAGCGGTAGGTATGGGCGCGAGCAGCGAGGGCACGGAGCTGATCTATGGTGACTGGCTTCCTGATGTAATCGATCGCCCCCTCCTTGAGCGAGCGCGCGGCGGTTTCCACGCTTACGTGGGCAGTCATGATTACCGGATAGAGACTCGGTTGGAGGGCCCGCAGCTTCTGCAATAGATCAATCCCGTTGGTTGAGCCGAGATACACATCCAAGATGGCCATATCGGCAGCGCTGGTGGTGAGGTGAAGCTCGGCATCCTCCGGCCGTGTAAACGACTGGCATTCGTGCCCTTCAGCAATGAACACCGACTTCATGAAAGCACACGTACTGGTGTCATCGTCTACGACGACTACTTTCAAAGGCCGCATGGGTCAGTCTCGCGTCGCCAGAATGGTTGTTTGCCCCACAGTCTTAAATGGCAATTCGATTGCCATCAGTGTAGATTGGCTAAATCAGCAGTCTCTGAACATCAATTCATAAAGAAAATATTACCTGCTTGCAAATGAAAGAGCTGTGATTGGCATCACACCAAGATGCGAACAGGTCCTGGGTCGACCCGGGTTGCTGGATCGCAAAGAAAGGGGCCGGGTTAGAGAAAGGACGATCAATTGCCGCGAGGGAATTGAATCGATGATCATGCGCCCTGTTCTCCTTGCCTTTGCCACGCTCCTTCTGCTCGGGTACTCGTCCGCACAGATTTCACCCGGGAACCTCTCGCGGGCGCACCAATCTCTGGAAGGCGCTACGCAATGTACCAGCTGTCACAAATTCGGGGGCGAGGCAATTCTCAAGTGCCTGGATTGCCACACCGAGATTGCGGAGCGTCTGACCTCCAACCGGGGGTTGCATGCCAGTTATGGGATAAAGGCGGGATCGAGCCAGGAGTGCGCGCGTTGCCATTCCGAGCATAATGGACGCGACTTCCAACTAGTTAAGTGGGACCCAAGGAATTTCGATCACAAACAGACTGGCTATGTATTGCAGGGCAAGCACGCGGGACTCAGCTGCAATCTCTGTCACACTCCGGAGCATATTGCGGGCGCCCAGCGGTCGTCGATCAAAGTCCATGATCGAACCTTTCTTGGATTAAGCCCGGCTTGTACGACTTGCCACCAGGACGCGCACAACGGCCGCCTGGGCACAGAATGCGCACAGTGCCACAACAGTGCCGAATGGAAGAATACTTCCGGGCAGTTCGATCACTCCAAAACGCGTTTCCCGCTCACCGGACTGCACGCTCAAGTACCGTGCCAGCAATGCCACACGCCGGGCCCCGACAGCAAGCCGCGTTACGCGGGGCTACCCTTCAGCAAGTGTTCGGATTGCCATTCCGATCCGCATGCGGGAAGTTTCGCACAGCAGAGTTGTCAGTCCTGCCATAACACGGGGGGATGGAAACGGGTTTCAATGTCGGCACTGCATAACAGCTTTGATCATTCCCAGACCAGGTATCCGCTGCTGGGGAAACACCAGCAGGTGGATTGTGTCTCTTGCCATCGCAAGGGCGATTTCAAGCAGCCGCTCGCCTTCCAGAAGTGTATGGATTGCCACCACGATGAGCATCAAGGACAGTTCGCAGAACGCGTAGGCGGTGAGGAGTGCGCGTCCTGTCACAGCGTCGATGGATTTAAGCCGGCGAAGTTCGGGCTGCAGGAACATTCGGCCACCGCGTATCCATTGCAAGGCAAGCACGCGGCTCTGCAATGCGCGCAATGCCATATCCCTCGCGGCAAAGAAACGCTGTACAAAATCAAATTCGGTCGCTGTCTTGACTGCCACAAAGACGAGCACCAGGCGCAATTTGCCACCGCCCCTTATCTGAACCGTTGTGAGCAGTGCCACACACTCGATGGTTATAAGCCTTCCACGTTCGGGTTGGCGCGGCACAAACAGTCACGGTTCGTGTTGACCGGAGCGCATCTGGCCGTGACCTGCCAGGAGTGTCATAAGGCCCAACCGCAGGCTTCCGCCCAGATCAAGCCAGCCGTGCTGTACCACTTCGAGGACATGTCCTGCGCGGGTTGTCACAAGGATCCACACCGCGGGCAGTTTGGTAAGCGCATGCAGCGCCTGGTGAACGGACAGCCCGTGGGATGCGGAGCCTGCCACATGAACAAGACCTGGACGGAGCTGTCGCGCTTCGACCACTCCCAGACGGAATTTCCACTAGCAGGAGCGCATCGTGCCGTCGCCTGCATCGACTGCCACAAAACCTCCAACCTTGAAACTAAGCTCGCCAATGTTGATTTCCATTCCGCGCCAAAGCAATGTGAAGACTGTCACGCGGACATCCACGGAGCGCAATTCGCGAAAACGGGAGGTGTTACCCGGTGTGGCGAATGCCACAGCAGCACCCGCTGGAAGCCGTCACTCTTCGACCACGACAAGCAGGCGGCCTTTCCTCTCCGGGAAGCCCACCGCAATGGGCGCTGCGCCGACTGCCACAAACTGAACCGAGTAATAAATGGCAAGACAGTACTTTTTTACGCACCGACCCCGAAGGACTGCTCCGACTGTCATGGGGCGAACGTTCCAGCCAGCAAGAGCAAGTCTTAGCTAGTTGGGGAGATATTGGGCACAGGGGTGTGTCATTTAGACCCGGGCCCTTTAGACAGACTTTGGTGAAATGGGATGCTGCCGCAGCATTGCCCGCTTGCCAGGTGCGACATACACCTTTGTAACGTTCTCCCACGCATAAGTACAGTTATGCTCGCCTTTGGATATCCAGTTGCTCCTTTCGGGATGAGCATGCGCCTGTTCGTTGGGCGGTCGACGCTGTCGTTGAATCTCTACTTGGGCGGGAAACTTGGCTGCGGCTCTGGTCATACAAGTCATCTTCTGGTTGATGATGCCTGCGCCAGCTGCGGCGCAAGGGGCAGGCTACGCCGGCGCGCAAAGCCCGCACGGTCCATTGAACATCCCCTGCCAGAACTGCCATACATTGAGCGGATGGAAGCCGATCCGCAATGTTCCTGAATTCGACCACAACCAGACCCGCTTTCCTTTGCGCGGCATGCACCAGGGGGTCAGTTGCACCCAGTGCCACACCAAGCCGGTGTTCACAAACGTGGGCCACAAATGCGCCGATTGCCATGCCGACATCCACAAGCGTCAATTTGGCGCGTCCTGCGAACAGTGCCACACGGTCAAGGGTTGGCAAGTCTCGGTGCAGCAGATTAACCAGCACCAGAACCGCTTCCCCCTGCTCGGGGCCCACGCAGCGCTCGACTGCACTTCCTGCCACAAGGGAGCGGCCACGGGACAGTTCATGGGGCTGGCCACCCAGTGCTACTCCTGCCATGCCAAGGAGTTTCAAACCACCACGGGTCCAAGTCATGTGACGGCCGGCTTTCCGACAACTTGCGAACAGTGTCACGGCTTCAATAGCTGGTCAGGCGCCAAGTTTGACCACCTGAAGATGACCGGCTTCGCGCTCACCGGAGCGCACATTCCACTGGATTGCACCGCCTGTCATATCGGAGGCAAGTTCACAGGTACGCCCGCCACTTGCGTGGGATGCCACCTTCCCGATTTCCAGAAGACAACGAATCCGAACCACGTGCAGGCCGGATTCCCGCAGACTTGCCAGAGTTGCCACACCACCTCTGCCTGGCAGCCCGCAACCTTCGATCACAATACGTTTACCAAGTTTCCCCTGACCGGCGCGCACGTCACCGTCGCCTGCACCCAGTGCCATGTCAACGGCCAGTTTGCCGGCACTCCGACGGACTGTGTTTCCTGCCACATGAAAGACTTTCAGGGTACGACCAACCCCAACCACGCGCAGGCCGGGATCCCCACCACCTGCGCCACCTGCCACACCACGACCTCATGGGCCAATGCCACATTCGATCACAGCAAGACCGGTTTCCCCTTGACCGGAGTTCACGTCACCACGCCGTGCACGCAGTGTCACGTCAAGGGAAACTTCAACCTGACTGTCACCACTTGCGTGTCTTGCCACCTCAAGGACTATCAGGGAACCACCAACCCGAATCACGTGCAGGCGGGCATGCCGCAAACCTGCGAGAGTTGCCACACCACCGGATCATGGTTGAATGCCACGTTTGATCACAGCAAGACCGGTTTCCCGCTGGATGGGGCGCACGTTCCGCTGCAGTGCTCGCAGTGTCACATCAATGGAAATTACAACCTGACCAATACCACGTGCGTCTCGTGCCATTTGAAGGACTACCAGGGCACGACCGCCCCCAACCACGTGCAGGCCGGCATGCCGCAGACCTGCGAAACCTGCCACAGCACGGCGACCTGGGCGAATGCCACGTTCAATCACTCAACCACAGGTTTCCCGTTGACCGGGGCGCACGTCCCGCTGCAATGCTCGCAATGCCACGTGAACGGGAATTACAACCTGACCGATACCAGTTGCGTTTCGTGTCACTTGAAAGACTACCAAGGCACGACTAATCCCAATCACGTCCAGGCTGGGCTACCACAGACTTGCCAGAGTTGCCACAGCACCGCGTCCTGGGGAAGTGCGACCTTCAACCATGCGACTACGGGATTCGCACTGACCGGAGCGCACGTCCCGCTGCCCTGCGCCCAGTGCCACATCAACGGAAATTACACTCTGACCAGCGGTGCCTGCTCGACCTGTCACTTGAAGGACTACCAGGGCACTACTGATCCCAACCATGCCAAGGCGGGATTCCCACAGACTTGCGACTCCTGCCACTCGACTGCGTCCTGGGCGGGTGCGACGTTCAATCACGCATCGACCGGCTTCGCGCTGACTGGGGCACACGTGCCGCTACAGTGTTCGCAGTGCCACGTGAACGGCAACTACAGCTTGAACAGCACTGCCTGCTCCTCCTGCCACTTGCAGAATTTCAACAACACGACCAACCCGAATCACGTTCAGTCGGGATTCCCGCAGCAGTGCGAGGTCTGCCATAACACCACGGCCTGGATTCCGTCCTCCTTCAATCACAGCACCACGGCGTTTCCGTTAACCGGCAAGCACACGACTGTCGCCTGCGCCAGTTGCCACGTGAACAACAACTACACCTCGGTTCCGACTGACTGCTTCTCCTGTCACAAGAGCGACTACCAGACCACCACCAATCCGAATCATACGGCCGCCGGTTTCCCGACTACCTGCCAGACCTGCCACACCACAAGCGCATGGACGGGCGCGACCTTCAACCACACCTGGTTCCCAACCAACCACGGCAATGCCGGAGGCGTTTGCTCCACTTGCCACACCAATGCCTCCGACTACTCGGTGTTTTCATGCACCAATTGCCATGGCAAGACACAGACCGACTCGAACCACCGCGGCGTCAATGGCTATGTGTACAGCAGCCCGAATTGCTACCAGTGCCATCGCAATGGACAAGCCGGGGGATAGGTCGAATGGAATCTGAATCAGACAGTACGGTGAAGCCAAAAAAATGTGGGCAAGAAGACAATGCGGACTTCTGCTGTTGCTGGCGTCGTGTGCCGCCGCGCAGGGCGCGGCTCCGGGCACGGTGTCCGTGCAGCGTCTGAAAGTTGTGCGCGATACCGCCAACAACCTGCGGGTAGAGATCACGCTGAGCGCAACCATCAGTGGCAGTCCGAGCGTGACGGTGGCAAGGAATCCTGACCGGCTGGTTCTTGACTTGCCCAACACCTTGTCGGAGGCAAAGCAGCAGCAAGTTGCAGTGAACTACAAAGGGGTCCGCCGCGTAAGGTTGGGTCTGAATAGCACCGCCCCTCCCATCACTCGCGTGGTGGTGGACATGGACCAGGCACATCCGTACGGTCTGCAGTCGGAGGGAAGCCGGGTCACGCTTGTCATCGGTTCAGCACCGAACGCTATTGCGAGTTCGGGACAGGGCGCGCAAGCCGCTGGTGCTTCGGGAGGGCTCGTAGGAATATTTAAACGCCGCCCGGCAGCGCCTCCCATGGAAAGCGGCAATGACTCTGCCACGGGGATGCCTCCGCCACCGCCTCACTTCCCGCCCATCAACTTTCCCGAGGAGCAAACGGGCAACGCGGCGGGCTCAACCACTGCAAGCGCATCTTCGCACCCGACCGCCTCGCATCCCAATCGTGCCAGCCTTCAGGAGGGCACAGTCTTCCCTGGACTGGGATCGCCAGGCACAGGAAATGTGCCGACCGCGAAGGGGCCGGCTCCGACTACATCGAGTGGGACGGTGCCGGCTTCCGACTCGCCCCAATCCAGCGGCGTGGCGACAGCACCTGGTGGCGCATTTCAGACAAGCCTTGCTACTGACACCGGCTTCCCAACGGTCGTAGTCACGCCGGCCCCGCAATCAAATACCGCAACCACTTCCAGCACTTCCGTCGCGGCGGCGAATGGGCCAGGGATCGTGACGCTGGCTCCACAGTCGAAGCCGGACGAGGTGTCCCATACCAGCAAATCAGAACCCAGCGCCGTCATCGCCTCGACGCCACCCGTAGCTCCTGGGCAACCGAAAACGGAACCAGACGCGGCGAGCAGCCAGGTGATTGCCGTCCCAACCGCCAGTGCTGACACGCAAAAGAGGCGGTCAAGCGGAGCCGCAGAGCCGGCGGGACAGAGTACGTCTGGCCCAGGTAACGAGACATCCATTGCGACGCGAGCACCACAACCGACTCCGGAAGCTCTGTCGTCTATTAGTAGATCGGCACTCGGACCGCTTAGCCTGTCAACGCCAGCGGTCGAGCCTCCGGCGCAACCGAAAACGCAAGCATCCGCACCGGGCAGCCAAGGGATTGTTGCCACAACCCCGAGTTCATCGCCGGACCAAGCTGAGGCGAGGCAGTCCTCATCAACAGCAATGGCGGAAGTAAAGCCGCCAGGTCAAACTCCATCTGCCCCTGTGAACGAGATGCCCTCATCTGGAGTGGCGGCCGAACCACCCGCCGCCACGAAAGCCCCGGTGGTGGCCGCATTGGAGCCGGCGCCTGTCACTGCTCCGGTTGCGCCAGAGAGTAGCCCCACTATCGCGCCCGAGGGCGCCACCGACAACGCAACTACGGATGTCAACCTTCCGGTGCTGGCGCTTCGTGCCGTGGATCCGAACCTGCGGACTGTTTTCAAAGTGAAATACGTTGCGGAAGGCGTCGCCTACCTGGATGGCGGCCGCAGTTCGGGTCTGAATGAAGGCATGAAATTGGAAATCAAGGACAGTGACTTGCCGGCTCAGCAGGGAGCGACCGTTGATCCCGCTGATCCTCGGGTCGTCGCTGAACTTGAGGTGACTGCGACTGCGGAGACGTCAGCCGTAACCGATATCCGTCTCCCCAAACGCCCGGTCAAGCCAGGCGATTTCGCCTACTTGTCCTCCGGAGATGCTCAGGCTCTGGTGCAGCAGCGGTCGCTCAGTGCCACGCGCAAATATCCTGCGGTCGTTACTTTCACCGAGGGCGACCCGCTTGAGGAAGAAGCTCGCGCGGAAGTACCAAGGCCGCCGCAGCCTTCCGTAAATCGCGCCCGCGGACGCATCGGTCTCGACTACATGGGCACCGTCAGCCGTGGCAGCTCTTCCGTAACCAGCTCAGACCTCGGAATGGTTCTGCGTGCCGACATCACTCGCCTGAACGGCAGCTACTGGAATATCAGCGGTTACTGGCGCGGGCGATTAAGTGCTCGTTCCTCTACCGGGCAGCAGACGCTGCAGGATCTGATCAACCGCACCTATCACCTCAGCATGACCTATGACAATCCGAATTCCGCGTGGGTGGCGGGTTTCGGGCGGCTCTACCTGCCCTGGGCCCCCAGCCTGGATACGATTGATGGCGGATATTTCGGGCGACGACTGTCGCCAGGCATCACCGCCGGAATCTTCGCCGGTTCAACTCCCGATCCTACGTCATGGGACTACAACCTGGACCGGCGCATCGGCGGTACCTTTATCAACTTTCAGGGTGGCGACTTCGACGCCTTCCACTACACCAGTACCACGGGCTTCGGGGTCAGCACCTTGAAGTGGAAGGTCGACCGTCCATTTGTGTTCCTGGAAAACACCTTCTCCTATAAGAGATACTTGTCGATCTACCACTCGCTGCAGGCCGACAGCCCCGCGGGAAATCCAGCGGTTCCCGCTCCTGGCCCCGGGCTCAGCCGCAGCTTTCTTACCTTTCGCATCCAGCCCCACCCGCGGCTGGAGATCGATTTCAATCACACTTACTTTCGTGACGTGCCTACCTTTGATCCCCAGTTGATCGGCACCGGGTTGCTGGATAAGTATCTGTTTCAGGGCTTCAGTGCAGGCGCCCGGGTGGAAGTGGTGAAACAGATTTTCGTTTACGGCAGTCTGGGACAAAGCAACCGGTCAGGCGATGCCAAGACTTCTCTGAACCAGATGTATGGCGTCACGTTCGGCCGTCTGCCCTGGCTGGGTCTGCGCGCGGACGCCCACTATTCGCGATTTAACAGTTCGTTTGGCAGCGGCTCGTACCGGGCGTTCTCGCTCTCGAGAAACTTCAGCGACGACATCCGGCTCGAGGTTCTGGCCGGCGATCAGACATTCAGTTCACAGCTGACGACCGACAACCGCTCGCGCTTCGTAAATGCGAATGTCGACTTTGCCATAGGGCGGCACTATTTCACGCAGGGAGGCTTCACCATCAACCGCGGCCAGTTGAGTTACGACCAGTGGATGTTCACACTCGGTTACCGCTTTGATACGAAGGGAAAACATCAGTAATGAAGCTGCTGCGCCAATTCGAGAAATGGCAGATCGGTTGGACCTGCCTCGCCGCTCTGATGTTTGCCTGCCTTGCTGTCCATCCTGCTTTCGCAGGCAGCCATGATCTTGATGACCTGTTGGGCCGTGCCAGCCAGCAGGTCTCGAATTTCCTGGGGCAGTTTTCGGACGTGAAGTGCACCGAACAGGTGACCCAGGAAAAAATGGGGAAGGAAGACAAAGTCGAACTGAAAGAGCAATCCACCTACGACTATCTGGTGATTCTTAGCAACGCCGGCGGAGAGCTGAGCCTGGACGAATCCCGCCTGGCGGTGCATGAAGCAAAATCAGACAAGAAGAACAGGTCCCTGCTGGTGACGAATGGCTTCGCCACGCTGTTCCTGGTGTTTCATCCTTATTATGCTGAAAGTTTTCAATTCACGGCCCTGGATGATGAAGTAGTAGATGGCCGCCGCCTCAGCAAAGTCGCTTTCCAGCATATCCGTGGAACGCGATCGGTGGCTGCGCTGGCCTTGCACGGACGGGAGTATCCGCTCGAGCTTTCGGGCAGGGCGTGGATCGATCCCCAGACCGGGTCGATCCAAAAGATCGTCGCCGAAGTCGGAAACACCTTGCAGGATGTCGGCCTGAAAACTCTGCGCTCGGAAGTTGAATATGCGCCGGTTCCGTTCCGCGGAATGAAGGAAACTTACTGGTTTCCCGCGCAGGCCAGCGTAGAAGTGGAGACCCCCCGCCAGCATTGGCGCAACACTCATCGCTTCGCGGATTACAAGAGATTCTCAGTCGATACAGAGGAGCAGGTCGCAAACAAATGAGCGCAAACGCTGCCGTCGCAACCGCTGCCATACCTGCCCGCAAAGGGGAGCGGGCACATCGCATTCGCCTGGTCTGCGGCTATGTGCTGGCGATCGCCTTGATTGTCGGCCTGGCCGTCTATGGCTTCGATTACTACACGCTTGGCTCCGCCGACCGGCCGTTTTCGCCCAAGCACGTACTGCTGAAGCCAAGCGGAGCTATCGGCATCAGGCTGGGTGTTCTCGGCCTTGCCATGTTTCTAGCCATCTTTTTGTATCCGCTACGGAAGTGCTGGCCGTGGCTTTCGCGGCAAGGGAGTTCCAGGCATTGGCTGGACATTCATGTCTTGCTCGGTCTCTCCGCGCCTTTCATCATTGCTTTTCACTCGTCCTTCAAATTCCGGGGCTTTGCAGGAATGGCTTTTTGGTTCATGCTGGCGGTTGCGCTCAGCGGCGTCGTTGGAAGATATCTCTACGCGCAAATTCCCCGCAGCCTGAACACTGCCGAACTGTCGCTGCGTGAGCTTCAGGAACTGCAGAACCAGTTGTTGCAGAAGTTGCAGTACCAAGAGCTGTTGCCTGCAGAAGACTTGCAGTCTCTGTGGCGCTTGCCAAGTGCGGAACTCGTTCAGAAGCTTTCTCCATTCAACGCCCTGATTTACATGATGGCTCTGGATGTCGGCCGTGGATTCCGGATTGCAAGACTGAGGCGACACGGGTTGGGTTGGAGCGGGAAGGTGGCAACCGTTGGTGGTTTTCTGCCCACCCGCCAGGTTCATCTCGAAATGGCCATTCGGACTGCCCGACAGGAAGCGGCGACCGGCAAGCGTGTCCTGTTTCTGGCACAGGCGCAGCGTGTGTTTCACTTTTGGCATATCGTGCACCGGCCGTTCAGCTATACGTTTGCCCTGCTGGCACTGATCCACTTGGTGGTGGTGGCGGCGATGGGCTATTTCTAGGATCCGATATGGACACGCTCATCGCTTTCACTGTTGCCGCCGCCCTCACGCTGTTCTTTTTGCGTGACTACCGGAAGGGTTTGAAGCAAAGGGAGGCACGCGCCAGGGAGGCGTCCGAACGGGGAAAGTTGTTTTCCGAAGGGCCTCGATCTCAACATCCCCACATAGACACCTCTCACTGCATCGGGTGCGGGACTTGCACCTCTGTCTGTCCCGAGGGTGATGTTCTGGCCATGCTGGCAGGGAAGGCAGCCATTGTGAATGGACATAAGTGTATTGGCCACAGCTTGTGCGCCGAAGCGTGCCCGGTTGGGGCGATTACCATGGTGATGGCCAGCCCCAGCATGGGCGCCGACATGCCCTATCTGACATCGGAGAACGAGACCACGATCAAGAACTTGTTCATCGTCGGAGAACTCGGTGGCCTGGCCCTAATCAAGAACGCGGTCAATCAGGGACGGGACTGCGCAGATACGATCTCCAGAAGGATCGCGGAAGGTCGGGCGAACCCTGTGGGGCCCGACATATACGATGTCCTTATCGTCGGTGCCGGTCCGGCGGGGATCAGCGCCTCTCTGCGCGCCATCGAGAAAAACCTCAAACACATTACTCTGGAACAAGATGAGGTCGGTGGTACGGTGGCAAAGTATCCACGCCAGAAGTTGGTGATGACCAGCCCCGTGGAATTTCCCATGTATGGAAAGTTCAAGAAGATGGAACTCTCCAAGGAACACTTGCTGGCCTTCTGGGACATGGTCCTGAACCGCGCTGACTTCAACGTTCGCACCGGCGAAAAGGTGGAGGACATCAAGAAGGAGGCAGATGACGTATTCACGGTCACAACTGCCAACAACCGCTATCGGTCGCGCACCGTGGCATTGGCGCTGGGCCGTACCGGCACGCCACGCAAACTCGGAGTCAAAGGGGAAGAGCTGTCCAAGGTCATGTACCGCCTGATCGAGGCCGATCACTATGTTAACAAGACAATCCTGGTAGTAGGAGGCGGAGACAGCGCCGTTGAAGCAGCCCTGGGGCTTGCAAATCAAACGGGCAACCAGGTCACGCTCTCCTATCGGCAAGAGCGTTTTAGTCGCATTAAGGAACGAAATGCAAAACGCATTGAAGACTATAAGCGCTCGGGGAAGATCAAGGTACTTTTCAATTCGGTCCCATTGGAATTCAAGCCTGAATCCGTGGTCCTGCAAGTCAACGGTGTACCGCAGGAATTTCCCAACCACTATGTCTGGATTTTCGCCGGCGGTACGCCTCCATACGACTTTCTCAAGAAAATTGGAGTCGGGTTCGGAATGCGTGATCTGACTGCAGAGGCCAACACCGAGGTAAAGCGCGCCACTGCGGCCAAGAAAGGGTTCGGCCAATCTACGACGGCGGTCGCCGGCGCGTCTTAAGGGTTTACCGGCTTCGACGAGCGCTTTCGTGAGTGCCGCCAACCCCGGGCCACTGCAATCCCACTCGCTCAACCGGAGCGATTGGGCCAATCGCCCGGAATCAAAGAAGTGATGCCTCACACCTCTACGCACCAAGTCGATACCGGCAGAGAGAGTCCAAACTTCGCCAATTGGCTAAGGATTTGGCTCCGGATTTGACGCGAATCGCGCAAAGGAATGGCGGAACGTTTCCTTTCCGACGGGTAAAGGAGATCATCGAGGGAAAAGAGTCTGGGCCGCAGGCGTCGAGGCAATGCAGCAAAAATAGGCGGTCGAGATGTCGAGGCTGGAAATCGAAGGAGAGGTGTTACGCATAGCGACCGCTCTTCTGTCAGGTGATGGCGACTTCGGCGACGACAATGCGCTAGCTAGCCTCGACGCGCTGGACTGCGCCGACGCGGCCCGTCCAGGTTGTAGTTTGGGTGGGTCGCGCAGAACCGAGTAACTGCAC
>Ga0075017_100000948_pt1 | contig 17241 bp, 17 predicted proteins | sample AleBraG_ABR_2012_FD_71475 | JGI IMG/M metagenome (GOLD analysis project Ga0075017, IMG submission 71475) | Freshwater sediment microbial communities in response to fracking from Pennsylvania, USA - Alex Branch Run_MetaG_ABR_2012 | ecosystem: Environmental > Aquatic > Freshwater > Creek >... | reverse complement strand
GCGGAACGCCGCCATCATCGCCGGGTTCGCGAACGCGGCGTCGGTCGCGGGGGTGTGCGTCATGCCCGGCTGCACGCTGTTGACGCGGATGCCGTACTGCCCGAGCTCGTCGGCCGCGACGCGCACGAGGTGGTCGACCGCTGCCTTGCCCGCGCAGTACGACGCGAGGTAGCGACCGGAGAACACCGCGGCGGTCGACGAGATCGCGACGAACGATCCCTCGCCGGCGCGCAGCATCGCGTGCCCCGCGTACTTGAGCATGAGGAACACCGGCCGCACGTTCAGGTCGACCTGCCGGGAGAACTCGTCGTCGTCGAACAGCAGCACCGGCTTGATGGAACCGCCGCCGGGAACCACCACTGCGATGTGCAGCCGGCCCTCGGCATCGGACGCGAAGTCGACGGCGGCCTTCACGCTGGAGCCGTCGAGGCCGTCGCAGACGGTGTACCGCACGTCGATGCCCTCGTCCGCGAGCTGGACCTGCGCGTCGCGCAGCTTCTGCTCGGTACGGCCGACGATCGTGACCGTCGCACCGTCACGGGCGAGGAGGCGGGCCGAGCCGAAGCCGATCCCGCTGCCGCCGCCGACCACGATCGCGCGCTTGCCCGTGAGTGCGTTGTCGGTCATGACCGCTGGTTCCCCCAGTTGTTGCCCCACGCGCCGCGCAGGTCCTGTTGACGGGTCGACGCATCGGAGAGCTCGGCGATGCGCCGCGGCAGGTCGCCGGCGTCGTAGCCCTCGAGGATCGCGGTGCCGTCGAGCGTACGGACCGGCAGACCGAGACGGTCGAGCAGGTCCATGTCGCGCATCACGATCCCGCGCGCGTCGGGCGGCGCGGTCGCGAGGGCGAGGATCGCCTCGGCCATCGCCTCGAGCGGCTCGGTGATCTCGTCGCGCATCGCGCCCTGGTCGACGAGCTGGTTCACGAACTCGGTGCGGGACGCGGCCTGGGGCGACACGACGTTCGCGGTGACCGCGGTTCCGTCGAGCTCCAGCGCCAGGCAGCGGGTCATCTGGTCGAGCATCGCCTTCGTGCCGCCGTACGCCGCGCCACCCGGGCGCGCGTTCGTGGGCTCCCCGACGCCCGACGAGATGTTCACGATCCACCCGCGACCGCGTTCGAGCATGCCCGGCACCACCGCGGAGCACAGCTCCCACGGCGCCATCACGTTGACCTCCCACATGGAGCGCACCTTGGCCGGTGTCCACTCGATGACGTTGCGGAAGATCGACATGGCCGCGTTGTTCACGAGGATGTCGACGGGGCCGAGCGCGGCTCCGGCCTGCTCGATGACGGACGCCCGGGGAAAGGCCGGGTCGGTGAGGTCGGCGGCGACGGCCAACGCGCGCACTCCCACCGCCTCGATCTCGGCCACGGTCTCGGCCAGGCTGCGGCCGAGCCGCGTGCCGTCGACGTCGCGCGCGACGAGCGCGAGGTCGGCGCCCTCGTGGGCGAGCCGCAACGCCGCGGCGCGGCCGATGCCGCGGCTCCCGCCGGTGACCACCGCGACCATTCCGTCGCAGAGCCCCATCTCAGTGGCCGGCCGGGTTCGCCGCGCGCTGGTCGGTCCAGTCGACGTTGACCCGACGGGTCGCGATCCGCCACTCGCCGTCGTCGCAACGGTAGGTGTCGTCGTAGCGGATGTACATCACGTAGTTGGTGCCGCCGTGCCGATCGGGGGTGAGGTGGTGGGCGACGCAGTACACCTCGCCGTCTGCGCGGTCGCCGTCGATCTCGTAGGTGGACTGGCCGAGCATGTGAAAGGTCTTCGGGTACACCTTGATGAAGTCGGGGACGCGACCGATCTGCTCGTGGCCCCGCATCACGTTGATCCCTTCCTCGCTCTCGGTGGGGTGGTGCACCTCGAGCGTGGCGTCGGGATGGAACGCGCTCACGAACCGGTCGCGGTCACGCTGGTCGACGCCCTGTGCGTAACGCTCGGCGAGGCTCCGCAGGGCGGCGCGGGTCACGATCCCCTGAAGGGCCTCCTGGAGCCCTGCGTCATCCGCCATCCGGATCCCCCCTTGCCGCGGTGCGAGCGCCGTACAGTACGCGGCCCCGCACACCACACACCAGGGAGCCAGGAGACCGGATGACTGTGATGCTCGACGGCAGGACGGCGATCGTGACCGGCGCCGGCCAGGGGATCGGGCGCGGCGTCGCCCGGATGTTCGCGGCCGAGGGCGCCCGGGTTGCGGTCGTCGACATCGACGCGGCGCGGGCGGACGGTGTCGCCGCGGAGATCGTCGCCGACGGGCACGAGGGCGTCAGCGTGCACTGCGACGTCGGCAAGCGCGAGCAGGTGCAGCGAGCGGTGCGCGAGACGATCGCGGCTTTCGGGACGGTCGACGTGCTCGTCAACACCGCGATCGCGGGCGCGCCGCGGGTGCCGCTGCTCGAGACCAGCGAGGATCTCATGGACGTGATGTTCCGCACCGGGCCGCTGGCAACGCTGATGTTCACGCAGGAGTGCCATCCCCACATGAAGGCGAAGGGCGGCGCGATCGTGAACTTCGCGTCGGGCGGTGCGATCAGCGGCGACATCGGATACGCCGCGTACGCGCCGGCGAAGGAGGGCGTGCGCGTGCTCACCAAGGTGGCTGCACGCGAACTGGGGCCCGACGGCATCCGCGTCAACGCAGTCTGCCCCGCCGCGAAGACCAGGCTCATGCAGGACTGGATCGACGAGAACCCCGACGCAGCCGAGGCGACCCGCCTCACGATGCCGTTGCAGCGGTTCGGCGATCCCGACCTCGACATCCCGCTCGTGGTGGTGTTCCTCGCCAGCGACTACGCCCGCTTCGTCACCGGCCACACGTTGATGGTCGACGGCGGCAGCTGTCGATGGTGACGCTCCGCCGCTCCGCGATCGCGCTGGTGGTCCTCGCGTTGGCCGGCGGGTTCGCCGCGGCGGCCCGGCCGACCAGTGCGTCGGCCGCGGCGGCGACCCTGGCGCCGGGCCGGGTGACGGTGTTGCCCGACGACGGCCGCGGCCTGTACCTCGACGCGCTGGACTCCGCCCGCCACGACATCCGGATCGAGATCTGTGTGATCGAGGATCCGGAGATCCTCCAGCACGTCCAGGCTGCGATCGCGCGAGGTGTGCGGGTGCGAGCGGTCGTCGACCGCGGGAAGTACGAGGCGCTCGCGGCGGAGCAGGCGAACCTCGCGCAGTACCTCACCGGCCCGGGAGGGGAGCTGCACCTGAGCAACCCGGTGTTCCCCCGCAGCTTCCCGAAGGTCATCCTGATCGACGATCGACCGTACGTGTATGGGTCGGCGTGCATCGACACTACGACGTTCGTCCAGTACCGCGACTTCGCGACCTCGGGCGACGACGCCGGAGTGTCACGGTCACTGCACCGGCTGTTCGACCGCGACTGGGCGTCGTCGGCGCCCCCGGGTGCGCCCACGACGACGTATGCGCCGACCCCGCCGATCACCGCGTCCGGATTGATCGTCGCACCGGTGAACGCCGCGACGCAGCTGACCGCGCTCTTCCAGAGTGCCCGCCACACTCTGGACGTGTACTCGGAGGAGCTCGGCAATTCCGCGCTCGAGGGCGAGCTTGCAGCCGCGGTCGCCCGTGGGGTGCGGGTTCGCTTGATCGCTCCGACCGAGGTCAACGGAGCGACACCCGCACTGGACGCGCTCCAGGTGTCGTCGCTCGGCGCGCTCGCGTCCGAAGGGGTCGACGTGCGCGTGAGCGCCGGCGCACAGGATCGACGCACGCCCTACATGCACGCGCGTGCCGCCGTGGTCGACGGCAGGACGGTCTACCTGGGCTCGGTGAGCCTGGCGCCCGACTCGGCGACCGTGAACCGCGAAGTCGGGCTCATCAGCCATTCGCCCAAGCTGGCGCGCGTCATCGCTCGGCAGTTCGCGGCCGACTTCGGGACGCGGACGAGCCCGTTCCCCGTGAGGGGAGGGTGACCGATGGACGATCCGAGACTCGCCGTCTCGAACGCGTGCGGGAGGTGTTCCCACGGGTCGGCGCGGCGACGCGACGGTCTTCGAGCAGCCGCCCCGAGACGTCGCGCACGTACCGGTGCCCACGAGCGAGGGTCACCGGCGTGCACTCGACCGCTTCACGAGCGGCGAGGATGGCATCGAACGGCTCGAGGTCCTCGACTGGTAGGCGGCGAGGAAGGTCGCCACACCGGCGCCTGCGGCCGCAACGACCTCCGCTCGCCGGCTACGGGAACCGGGCCGGAACAGCGCCCGGTCGAGGAGGGGACCGAGCACGAGGTAGGCGAACTGGGTTGCCGCGGTGTCGGGAGCGGGAACGGTGAGCAGGCCGCGCTCGTCGAGTCGCCCGAACCCGGCGGCGAGGGCATCGAGCGCGCGGCGCGGCGCCCCGTCGAAGTAGGCGGCGGCAAGGTCGGGAAAGCGCTCCGCTTCGGCGAGCACCAGCCGCCGGAGGCGGACGACCCCGGGCGTCACCACGGCTGACGTGTAGCTGATGGCGAGGTCGACGAGCGCCGGCTCGAGCTGGTCGGCGGTGTCGATGCCCGCCAGCGTCGCCTCGATGCCCGCGGTGATCGTGACGGCGCGATCCGTGATTCCGAGTACCACGGTCTCGAAGAGGGTGCGCTTGTCGCCGAACTGCTTGTAGAGCGTCACCTTCGACACGCCGGCCGTCGTGGCGATGTCGTCCATGCTGGTGGCGCGGAAGCCGTGGTGGAGGAACAGGGTCGTGGCGGCCTCGGCGATCGCGCTCCGCTTCACCAACGTGCGGCGGGGGAGGTGGCCCACAGGGCTCATGAACTGTACTGTACCGTACAGTTCATTCAGGAGGGACCATGTCCGAGACCGCCGTCACCTTCGCCACGACCCTCACTGCGACCGGCAACAACACCGGCATCGTGGTGCCGCCCTCGGTCCTCGAGCAGCTCGGTGCCGGCAAACGACCGTCGGTCGTCGTCGACGTGAACGGCTACGGCTTCGAGCGCACCGTCGGGTCGATGGGCGGCAAGCAGATGAACGCCTTCAGCGCCGCTCGCCGGAAGGAGACCGGCCTCGCGGGCGGTGACCCGATCACCGTCACGCTGTCACTGGCCGACGGCCCCCGCGCCGTCGAGGTGCCCGCCGACTTCCGCAAGGCCCTCCGGGCCGCGCCGGGCGCGGAGAAGTTCTTCGCGGGTCTGTCGAACTCGTTGCAGCGCTACCACATCGACCAGGTCGAGGGCGCGAAGAGCGGAGAGACGCGACAGCGCCGCATCGACAAGGCGGTTGCCCTCTTCCTCGCCGGCAAGGCGCGCTGAGCGCTCGGGTCAAGTGCGACCGAGGCGGGCCCGGATCTTCTCCAGGTTCTCCTTGAACGCCGGTTGCTCCATCGACCACTGCTGCGCCTCGAGCTCGTACTGCAGCGCCTCGTCGGCGGTGGTCATCGACTGCGAGTCCACGTGCGTTCGCTTGGCCCGCAGCACGAGCTCGCGGTTGCGGCCGGCCGCGCGCCGTGCCATCGCGATCGCCGCGGGCAGCAGCTCGTCGGCGGGGAGGCACTTCCACGCGAGGCCGACCCGCACGGCGTCCTCGCCCTGGGGTGCCTCGCCGAACAGCACCATTGCCGCGGTGGCCTGCGGCCCGACGAGCCGCTGGAGCTTGAAGAAGGTGCCGCCGCCCGGATGGATGCCGACGTCGAGAAAGCGCGGGTCGAAGCGCGCCTCGGGGGAGCACAGCACCACGTCGCACGCGAGCGCGACGCTCACACCCGCGCCGACGGCCGGGCCGTTCACCGCAGAAACGGTCGGCAAGGGGCAGTTGGCGATCGACTCGAAGCCCCCGTACATGTGCCGCAGCGGCGCGCGCGGGTTGAGCAGGTCGTCGACCGAGCCGCCCGAGCAGAACACCGGGGGAGTGGCGGTCACCACGAGCGCGCCGATCGCCGGGTCGCCGGAGACCTCGGCGATCGCGGCCTTGATCTGCTCGATCACCTCGAGCGGCAGCGCGTTGCGGCGGCCGGGATCGTCGATGGTGAGGATCGCGACGTTGCCGTCGCGTTCCAGCTTCACGAACTGGTCGCCCACAGATTCGTCGGTCATGCGCGCATCGTAGGGACTACGCCAGGGGCGAGAGCAACGGCGACGTCGTGTTCGACGGCCACTGTGGTCGGAAGTAGCCCCGGAAGTGCAGCTCGCCGCCGTGCAGCTCCCTGATGGTGATGAAGTCGCCCTTGTAGCCGCGGTGGTCCTGGGGGGAGAAGGTGAGGTAGGTGGCGGGCCCGCCGTTGGTGGCCGGGATCCACTTGATGCGCTCGATGCCCTTCTTCACCTCGGTCGGGATCGCGATGGCCGCGTTGGCGATGCCGTGGATGCCGACGCGTGCGGTGTCGTACGCGAGGGCGACCACGACGTTGCGCGAGACGCGGCCGAAGCGGTTCCCGAAGCGTTGCAGGAGCGCCTCGTAGTTGGGATTGGCGCCGTCCTCGCCGAGCTGGTCGATACCGGTCCAGCCCTCGAGCCCCTCGGCCCACTGGTTGGTGTTGCTGTAGAACATGAACGCGGCGCCCATGAAGCGCGGCGGGTCCCAGCCGAGCGCCTGGAACGCGTCGGCGAAGTGGAACGTGGCGTAGCCGTAGCCCATGTACACGATCGCTTCGGCGCCCTGGGCGCGCATGGTGGCGAGGTGCTCGGCCAGGTTGCGCGGATTCGGGCCGAGCGCGACCTCCTTGACGATGTCGAGACCCTGTTGCTGCGCCGCGGTGCGGAAGTAGTCGGCGTAGTCGGTGCCGGAGCTGCCCTTCTCCCAGAAGAAGCCGATCTTGCGATGGCCTTCGCGCGCGCACCAGTACGCGCCGCAGGTGGCCTCGCCCGCGATGTCGCCGTTGCCGACGGTGAAGCAGTACTCCCCGAAGAAGCGCACGGCGCAGGTCCACGAGATCACCGGGACCTTCGTCTCGTCGACGAGCTCCATGAGGTTGCACGCGTTGTCCGACACCTCGGGGCCGAGGATCACCACGCAGCCGCGCTCGACCAGCTCGAGGTAGCCCTTGCGCGCCTTGAGGTAGTTCTCGCGCGGGAGCGAACGGGCGTCGACGGTGATGAGCTCGACCGGACGGTCGTACACCCCCTCGTTGAGCGCGTCCTCGATGGCGAGGATGGTGGCGTTCACCCAGTCGTAGATGAGCTGGCCGGTGTCGATGTCGATGAGGATCCCGATCTTCACCGGCTCGAACGGGTCGCCCTGGGCCTGCAGGCCGCGCGTGGGCGGGTAGATGGTGATGCTCTCGACCGGTCGTTCGCCGACCCGGCCCCCGCCGTGGTACCAGCGCTCGCTCTCACCGCCACCGAGGTCTTCCGCCTCGGTACCCGAACGCACGGTGCTGACGGCCCGGTCTTCCTGCGCGATGCCGTGGTCGACCGGCGCGGGGAACATGCGATCGGCGTATCGGGGCTGGTGGTCGGTCATCGGTCTGCTCCTGTGGCGTGGTCGATCGCCGCGAGCGCGCGGGCGATGGGCGGGAGGTCGGTGCTCGCAGCGGCAGCCGCCGAGTGCATCTCGGCGAGGCAGTCTCGGTCGTTCGCGTCGCGCACGGCGAAACGCCATCGGCGGGCACGAGCGGCGATCGCGGTCTGGCCCGCGCCGGTCGGCGTCACCCCCGTCGCGGCGAACACGCGGCAGTCGTAGGTGCGGCAGGTGCGGGGCCGGTGCTCGTAGATCGAGCAGCCGTCGGCGCGCAACATCGGGCAGCGCCCGTGCGCGTCGTACCCCATGACGAGGTGCCCGGCGGGTGCCCCCGGTGCGGGGAACAGCAGCGCGCGCGGGATGTGGGCGAGCGCGTCGGTCTCGTCGGGCGCCACGTGGACGAACTGCGACGCCTCGCAGCAGGCGGTGCACCCGGCGCAGGGCACGTCGGTGTCGCCCTCGCCGCGCAACGCGGCGCGCAGCTCCTCGAGCCAGTCGCGCAGGTCACCGGCGTCGAGTGGCGCGGTGTCGAGTGGGGTGGTGTCGTCCATCAGGCGATGGCGAGGAGCGTCCGCGTCTCGGCGACGGTGGCGGGTCGGCGCCCGAGGCCGGCGAGCACGGCGACGACGTGCTCGACGAGCTGCGCATTCGTGGGGGCGCCCAGCTCCGGGTACGCGTAGTCGCCCAGGCCGATCGACGGGTGGCCGCCCGCCTCGACGGCGGCACCGACGAGCGGCAGCAGATTGCCGCCGTTCGCGTCGACCGACCAGATCCCGCGGTGTTCGGGAAGGAATTCCACGAGCGCGCGCAGCCCGGCGACACTCACGGGGTGGGCGGACAACACGTTCTCGGACAGCGTGACCTGCGAGTAGACCGGCTCGGTGATCGCGCCGCAGTGGAGGAGCGCGCCGAGGAGTCGCGCGGAGCCGACGTTCCAGAGCGCGGCCATCGGCTTCACGCCCGCGCCGGTGATGGTGTCCCAGAGGTAGCGCACCGTGCGCGCGGTGTTGAGGTACAGCAGGTCGTCGGCGCGAAAGGCGCGCGCCTCGGCGTCGTACACGTCGAGGCTGAACGAGCCGAGATCCACCGGCGCGAGGTCGGGGCGGGTGATGGCGTCACGCGCGAGCTCCACGATGTGCGCGACCCGGTCAGCGGGATCCGGAAGGGTGTTCGCTCCGAGCGTGGGCATGAGCACCACGTCGGTGAGGTCGCGGGCGCGGGCGATGGTCTCGCCGTAGAGCTCGGTCGCGGTGGCGGGCCGGCCGGTCTCCGGATCGCGGGCGTGGAAGTGGACGATCGACGCGCCCGCGGCTGCGCACGCGGCCGCGTCGGCCGCGATCTCGGCGGGGCTCCACGGGACGTGCGGGTTGCGATCGCGCATCGTGTACTCGTTGCACCGCACCTCGATGACGACGGGCGAGAGAGCGGGCTCGGCGGAAGCGGCGGGGCTGGCCATGCCGGAACGCTACCGGTAGCGTGCGCGCTGCTGTCCAGCCTCGGGGAGGACCCATGCCGCACGTGCAGACCGTCACCGGACCGGTCGAGGCCACCGAGCTCGGCCGCACGCTAGTGCACGAGCACCTCCGCATCTCGTACTGGGGTGAGGAGTGGGACCGCAACTACGCGTGGAAGCGCGCCGACACCGTCGCCCTCGCCGTCGACAAGATGGCCGAGCTGATCGACGCCGGCTTCCGCACCTTCGTCGACCCCTGCCCCATCGAGCTGGGCCGCGATCCCGAGCTCTACGCCGAGGTCGCGCAACGCTCGGGGATGCAGATCGTCTGCACCACCGGCTTCTACACGGAACACGAGGGCTGGGGCCTGCCGCTCTACTGGCGGGCGCGGGATCCCGAGGAGATCGCCGAGCACTACGTGGCGGAGCTGCAAGAGGGCATCGCCGGCACCGACGGCATCCGGCCCGGCGCGATCAAGGCCGCGACCGGTGCGGTGGTGACCGACGCCGAGCGGCGCGTGCTCACCGGCGCGGGCATGGCGCAGCACGAGGCCGACGTCGCCATCATCACGCACACCGAGCACTCGCTCCACGGGGACGTGCAGCAGGACCTCTTCGCCGACGCCGGCGCCGACCTGTCGCGTTGCCTCATCGGGCACCAGGACGAGGCAACCGAGGTGGCACCGATCCGCAAGCTCGCGGAGCGGGGCACGTTCGTGGGCATGGACCGCGTCGGCCTCGAGATCATCGCCCCCGACGCGCGCCGCGCCGACCACGTGGCGGCGCTGGTGCACGAGGGGTTCACCTCGCACGTGTGCCTGTCGCAGGACCACATCTGCACGATGACCGCGCCGCGGCGTTCGATGTGGTCGCCGCCCGAGCGCCGCGCCGCCATGGAGCCGATGCGCGAGCAGATCGAGTGGCAGGTGTGGAAGCGCCCCTACACCTACCTCGTCACCGACTTCGTGCCGATGCTGCTCGAGCGCGGCGTCACCGAAGCCGACGTCGAAGCCATGCTCGTCGACAACCCGCGACGGCTGTTGGCCGGCGCCTGACCGATTGGCGTCACTGAGCGCGGATATGAGCGCCTGAGTGACGCCAAACGTGCGGTTGACCTAGAGGTAGTCGTGCTTGAGGAGGTCGTTGGTGGCCCACCAGCCGGGGATGGCGGGGATGAAGCTCGACACCAGCTGGTCCATCATCACCGCAGCCACCGCCACCTCCGTCGACAGGCCCGCCGCCACCAGCGCACCGGACATGCCCACCGCCGACACCGCGGTGTTGCCGCCCGGTACCGGGATGAGCGAGGCAATGGTCGAGATGAAGATGTTCAGCGCGAGCAGCGTCCAGAAATTGATGCTGCCGCCGAACGCCCAGATGCACGCCATGTAGACGCCCGCGTACATGAGCGCGTTGATCATGTTGCCGCCGAGCAACTCGGCGACGCGTCGGGGTGAGCGCACCGCGGTCCACACCGTGATCAGCGCGTTCTTCGTGGGCGGCAACACCATCTTGCGCAGCTTCGGGATGCCGAGGACGAGCCCGCCCGCGACGACGATCACGAGGATGGCGATGAGTGCGAGCGTGGCGAGCTGACTGGTGTCGATCTTCTGGGTCTTGAAGTGCGCGGGGGAGAGGAGCACCGCGACGACGAGCAGCATCGACTGGGCCACGATGTTGCCGACGTTGATGAGCACGCCGCCCGACGCGACCGCCGACGCGAGGTCGACACCCTGCTTCTGGAGGAAGCGGATCTGCGCGGCCATGCCACCGACCGCGGGCACGGCCAGGTTGGAGAACGACATCGACAGCTGCAGCTCCGACGTGCGCCACAGCGGAAGCGGGATCGGCACCGTGCCCATGAGGGCGACCGCGGTGGCCATGTTGGTCGCGATCGAGATGACCATCGCGACGACCAGCCACCAGATGTTGGCGCTGGTGAACGTGTCCCACAGCTGCTGCGGGCTGCCGACCTGCGAGAGGAGGGCGAAGATTGCGATCAGGGTGCCGATCGCCATCATGAGGTTCGTGCCGCTGACGCGGTAGAGCGGCTGGAGCGGCGGTTCCTCGGTACCGGCCGCGGCGGCGGCGGCGGCGCGCAGGTCGGTGACCTGCTTGGCGAACTCCTTGTGCTCCTTGTGCCCCGACGGGCGGATCTCGCGGCTCAACGCCGCGGGTTGGAGGAGCGCGAGCGCGCCGGTCACCCCGTCGGTGCCGACGACCGGGATGGCGGCCGCCACCGCGCGCTCGTTGCCGACCGTGAGGGCGCTGCTCGCGAGCAACTCCGCGATGTCGGCGTTGATGCGGTGCTGCGGCGCCATGCCGCTGGCGTTGTCGAAGGTGACGATGGCCGGACCATCGTCGGTGAGCACGACGTGGTGCAGGTTGGAGCGGCCGTGGGCGACGTGGGCCTCGTGCATCGCGTGCACCTGGCGCCACAACGACTGCAGCACGTCGTCGGTGACCTGGTCGGCGGGCACGTCGGCGAGTCGAGGGCCGACCGGGTTGCGCACGACGATGAGCGCGGCACCGGGTCCGGCCGAGCCCGCGATCTCGACGTGTGGTACCCGCACGTCGGCCCGCTCGGCGAGCAGCGTGGCGTAGGCCTCGGCCTCGACGTCTTCGCGCCGGGTGAGGTGCAGCTCGGGGCCACCGTCCTTGTAGGCGAGCCAGCGCCACGCCTTCGACAGGAACTGCGCGTCGGACTCGTCACGGCCGAGGACGCGGATCGTGAGCTCCTCGTCGCCGCGCTTGGCGACCATGACGGTGCCGTGCGACGGCTGCACCGGGCGCAGTTCGACGGAGTCGACGTCGACGCTGAGCTCGACCAGCGCGGCCTCCACCTGCCGGGTCGTCGGCCGACCGCCGGGGGAGCCGAAGATCAGGTGCACGATCGCAGCGATGGCGAAGCCGATCACCACCGCGGCGATCGCGCCGTCGGCAGTTGCCGTCCCCAGGTAGATCGCGGCGAAGAACATCAGCAGCATCAGCACCCGGCCGAGCTGGCGCGCCGGTCGCGACACGTACGGCGACGCGACTGCGATCACGGCGACCACGATCGCGACGCGCACCGCCGGGAACGACGGGCTGTTGTCGTTGAAGCGGGTGACGATGTCGAGGCTCTTCACCACCGACTGGTTGACCTCGACGACCTGCCCCATGACCCGCGCGATCATCCAGGTGAACACGCCGGCCACGAGCAGGTCGCGGGCGAGACGCCAGCGGCGGGCGACCAGCGCGGCCACGACGACCAGGCCGACGGCCCACAGCGCGCCGACCGTGAAGACGAGCCGGAAGAAGGAGTCGAGGTAGTTCGGCAGGCCGTTGATCAGTGTCGTGAGGTTCTTCACGGCCTGCGACGGGTGGTCGTGGTGCCAGAGCAGCAGCGCGATCAGCGCAACGGAGATGACGAGGCGGATCCAGTCGCTCAGGCGGCGCCGGTAGGGCTGCTCCGAGGCGGGACCGAACGAGTTCTCGCGCCAGGTGTCGAGGCGGGACGAGAGCGACATGGCTGCATGGTGGCAGATGGTCGATCAGTAATCGGGGAGCCCGAGCCCGCAATTCGGACTGATGCACCCGCCGTCGATCTCCAGGATGGTGCCGGTGAGGTACTTGCCGGCCGGTGACGCGAGGTAGAGGCACCCGAGGGCGATGTCGCCGACGTCGCCGATGGTGTGCAGGGGCGTCTGAGCCTCGATGACAGCTCGGGCCTCGGGGACGTCGACGGCAACAGCGGTGAGCGAGGTGGCGATGGTGCCGGGCGCGATGCCGTTGACGCGGATCCGCGGGGCGAGATCGGCGGCCATCAGGCGCGTCATGTGCGCCAGGGCGGCCTTGCTGGCGCCGTACGCGACGTACCCCCGCTCCGGGAGCCGCCCGACCATCGACGTGATGTTCACGATCGCGCCCCCGCCGCGTTCGAGCATCGAGGGCACGACCGCCTTCGACATCGCGAAGGCCGACACGACGTTGACGCGGTGCATCGCGTCGAAGTCGTCGGCGGTGGTGTCGAGGAACGGCGCGATGTGCGTGGTGCCGGCGTTGTTCACGAGGATGTCGACGCCGCCGAACGCGCCGTTCGCCGAGGCTGCGATGCGTTCGGGTTCGCCGTCGTCGGCGACATCGGCCGTGACGGTGTGCGCGCGTCGGCCGAGGTCGCGCACGCGCGCCGCCGTTTCGTCCAACTGCGACGCGGTGCGGGCCACCAGCACGACGTCGGCGCCGGCCTCCGCGAGCGCGACGGCGCACTCGGCGCCGATGCCGCGGCCCGCACCGGTGACGACCGCGACGCGGTGGTCGACGCGGAAGCGGTCGAGGAGCACTGCCGGTCAGCCGGCGCTGCTCGCGGCGGTGCCGATGCTCTCGGCGAGCTCGGGGTAGCGGCGCAGCTCACGGCGTACCGCAGTCTCCCAGTACCCCACGAACCCGGTGCCGTCGCTGCGGCCGAACGTGTCGTGCACGACCTGCGGCACGGGCGCACCACCGCCACCCGTCTCCGCGAGGAGCGCGAGCCGACAGCGCCACTCGAGCGACACCGCGCGCCAGTAGGCCGCGTTCACGTTCTTCGCGGTGAGCAGCACCCCGTGGTGGGCGAGGATCGCCATGTCGGCATCGCCGAGGCGCTCGATCGCGTCCTTGGCCGACGCGACGTTGCTCACGCCGCCTCCGTACTCGTCGACGAGCACGAGCCGGCCACCGCCGCCTGCACCGGTCTGGTCGTGCAGCGGGGGGACCCGCTTCATCGCGCTCCACACGCTGCCCCAGTGGGTGTGCCCGTGCACCGCCCAGCCGACGCCGGGGCGCGCCTTGTGCAGCTCGAGGTGGATCGGGATGCCGAGCGGCGCGGGCCAGTCGCCCTCGAGCACATTGCCCTCGAGGTCGATGCGGATGACATCTTCCGGGCCGAATTCCTCCCAGGTGAGCAGCCACGGGTTGCACAGGAACGTGCCGTCACCGAGGTTCACGGTGATGTGGCCGGAGAGGTGGTCGTCGTAGCCCTCGTTCCAGAGCGCGCGGGCGAGGAGGACGATCTCCTCGCGCGTCGTGAGCTCGGGCGCGAGCCGGTCGCGGGTGGGGCGGAATTCGGGGACCGTCGTCACGGCAGCACCACCTCGGGGAGCGGGTGGCGGTAGAGCTTCGCGGCGTTCTCGCTGCACATCATCCGCAGCTCCTCGGCGGGGATGTGGCCCCAGTACTTCTCGATCTCGAGCTGGGTGTCGGGCCAGGTGCCGTCACCGTGCGGGAAGTCGACCTCCACCATGATGTTCTCGACACCGATGCGGTAGCGCGTGTCGATGGTCGACGGGTCGTCGAGGGTGCAGAACCAGAAGTTGCGCTTGAGCACCTCGGCGGGCCGGATGTCCCAGCCCATGCCGTAGCCGGAACGATCGATGATGTTGTCGAGGCGGTCGAGCAGCATCGCCACCCACCCGATGCCACCCTCGCTCATCGCGATCTTGAGGTCGGGGTGCTTGACCGGGTACTCGGACCACAGCCACTCGGCCGCGGCGGCGAGCGACAGCTGACCGAACAGGGTGGCGCCGAGCTGCAGGCCCGGCGCGCCCGGCGCCGACTCGTAGCCGCCCGAGCTCGCGACGTGGATCGAGATGACGGTGTCGGTCTCGTCGCACGCCGCGATGATCGGGTCCCAGTGGTCGCGGTCCCACAGGCTGGGCAGGCCGAGCTTGTGCGGGCGCTCGGGCATGCTCACCGTCTTGAAGCCGCGTGCCGCGTTGCGACGGATCTCGTCCGCCGCCTGCTGCGGGTCGGCGAGGAAGGCGACGCCGAGCGGGATGAAGCGGTCGGGGTAGGGCTCGCACCACTCGTCGTGGATCCAGTCGTTCCACGCGCGGGTGCACGCAGCGCCGAGCTCGCCGTCCTGCGCGCCGTAGAACACGCGCCCGGCGAAGCCGGTGATCATCGACGGGAAGTTCACCGCTGCGTACACGCCGTTGAGGTCCATGTCGGCGACCCGCGCCGCGGGGTCGTAGCACGACGCGCGCATGTGCTCGAAGCGGAACGGCTCGAGCTTCACCGTCTCCGGCCGGCGCCCGGCGATCGCGTTCATGCCCACCTGGGTGAAGAAGTTGCCCTCGAACTCCCAGACCTGGTGGCCCTCGGGGGTCTCCACGATCTTCGGCGCCCGGTGCTGCAGGTGGGCGGGCAACCGGCCCTCGAACGTGTGGGGCGGCTCGACCACGTGGTCGTCCACCGAGATGACGGTGTACTTCACCTCGCGCGGAAGGGGATCGGGCAGGAAGAGGTCGTCCATCGTTTGCACGGGGCGTCCTTTCGTGACATCCTGAGCATGTCGTTCTACGACATGGCATGTCGGACAATGAGACGGTACGACCAAGGTAGGGGACGGCGCCGTGGCGGTCAAACCTGTGCAGGCGGTCACCCGGGCCCTCGCGGTGCTCGACGCGGTCGCGCAGCACGAGCCCGTGGGTGTGGCCGCGCTGGGCCGCCTCATGGCTGAGGACACGAGCGCGGTGCAGCGGGCCCTCGTGTCGCTGCACGACGCCGGCTGGATCCGCCCGGCCGCGGGAACGCCGGTGCGCTGGGAGCTCTCGCTACGGGTGTTCGCGCTCGGTGCCCGGGCCGCCGCCCGGTCCGGGTTGCGGGAGCGGGCCCGTCCGCTGCTCGAGTCGTTGCGCGACGCCACGGGCGAGAGTGCGTTCCTCGTCGAGGTCGACGACGCGCGCCTCGTCGTGATCGACGTGGTGGAGAGCCGCCAGGTGGTGCGCGCCGCGCCCGCGCTCGGGCTCTCGCTCCCGGTCGCGCGGAGCGCGTCGGGTCGCGCCGTGTTGGCCCACCTCGACGACGAGGCGCGGGTGCGTCTCGTCGACGGTCCCGTCGACGACGAGCTGCGCGCCGAGCTCGCCGCGGTGCGGCACCGGGGCTGGTCGGTGAGTGCGGGCCTCGTCGGGCGGGAGCAGACCAGCGTGGGTGCGGCCGTGCTCGACGCCGACGGCCGGTCGATCGGAGCGCTGGTGGTGACCGGCCCGCGCGACCGCGTGCCGCCCAAGCTCCAGAAGACCTACGGCGTGCTCGTCGCCCAGGCTGCCGTCACCCTCACCGCTGCGTGATCGCGGTGGAGTCGCAGGCGGACGCCGTCGCCCTCGCTCAGGCGGTGACCTCGCGGACGAAGTGCGCGATCGCGGCGGCGGTGTCGCGGCTGATGTCGGGCGTGGCGATGCCGATGAGCTCGGCGCCGTGTGACGTGCCGAGCACGACGCGTCCGCGGGCGGGCACACCGGCGCGCAGCAGCAGCCGGTAGAACTCGATGCCCTCGTCGCGCAGGGGGTCGCACTCGTTGACGCTGATGACGGTGGGCGGCAGGCCGCGTACGTCGTCCTCGGTCGCGAACGCCGGCCACGCGAGCGGGTCCTTCGCGTCGTAGGCCTCGATGCCGTAGGCCATCACGCCGCGGTTGTTGTGCAGGTACAGGAAGATGCCGTCGTTCTCGACCGTCGACGGGTAGCGCGCGTCGGGGTACAGCCCGGCCACGTAGGGGCACATCGCGAACAGGCCGCGCACGAGGCCGATGTCGCCGTCGCCCAGGAGCTTCATGCCGGTCGCGAGCGTGAGGTTGCCGCCGCCGCTCTCACCGGCGATCACCAGCTTCGCCGGGTCCACGCCGAGCGATGCCGCGTTCGCGTGCACCCACCTCACGCCACTCACGCAGTCGTGCAGACCCGCGGGGTAGGGCTCCACCTCGGGGGCGGTCGACGCCAGGAGCGCGTTGCGGAAGTCGACCATCACCACCGCCACACCCTGCGCGGCGATGGTGCGTGCCCACGCCCGGTAGATGCCGTCGAAGCACGACATGGTCTGCATGCCGCCGCCGTGCAGGTACACGACGCCAGGGATCGCGCCGTCACCCTCGGGCCGGGTGAGCAGCGCCCGGATCGCATTGCCGTCGGGCTGTGACGTGAACTCGTGCTCGGTGATCACGAGGCCGGTGCTCGGTGCGACGTTCTCGTCGTCGAGCAGGTTCATCGCCCCGATCGTCGCCTCGTACGCGGCCCGCGCCTCGGGCGCGTTCACCTCCGCGAGGAGATCCTCACGACTCGCGATGTCAGGCGAGGGGCCACCCGGGAGCAGGGCCAGCACCGCGGCGAGGCGGGGATCGAGACGCGGGTCGTCGTTCGGGTTCGTCATGGCCAGGGAGTCTCGCGCCGAGCCGCGCCGTGTGGGAAGCTCCGCCCATGGTGATGCGCGGGGGAGACCTACAACCGGAGAAGAGCTCGGGCCGACACATCGGTGGCGGCGCGATCGCCACGATCGGCGGGATCGCGCTGCTCGTGATCTTCGTCGCGCAGAACACGCAGGACGTGAAGTTCGACTTCCTGTTCTGGAGCGTGACCATCCCGATCTG
>Ga0075017_100000946_pt1 | contig 17255 bp, 15 predicted proteins | sample AleBraG_ABR_2012_FD_71475 | JGI IMG/M metagenome (GOLD analysis project Ga0075017, IMG submission 71475) | Freshwater sediment microbial communities in response to fracking from Pennsylvania, USA - Alex Branch Run_MetaG_ABR_2012 | ecosystem: Environmental > Aquatic > Freshwater > Creek >... | reverse complement strand
TTTCCGGCTTAGCACAAGCGGGAGTTCGTGGTGAAGGATTGCGCTGGCCGTCTGCTGGCTTTCGGCCCGAACCTTTAGCAATTATTAGAAAACATCCCGTCTGTCCCCCAGTGCCCTCCCGGGTGGCACATCTGAAGAGGAGAGATATCCGCGCTTTGCGGGAAACAAAAGCGCAGGGCACCCACGAGGGAAATGTCAAGGCCTGGAAAAGATTTGCGCAGACTCGAAGACGAGCTTGGCACGCTCTCGGTTCAAGTCTTCGAGCTTACTCCGCGTCTGCTTGATTAGTTCCAGATTCCTGGGATCAGACGGCACGTACGTTTCACGAAGAAAAAGGCTCCAGAGCTCGTCCACTGCCCCCACACTGCTTCCAATATTCTGGGAGTACTGCTGACTGATCTGACCTAGGCGCTCTAAGTCATGAGGGGATACGATCTCCAGGATTTTCGCTTCATCGTAAATCTGGCTGTACCACCACCATCCTTGCTTATCAAACTCCAAGTACCTTTCGGCCATGATGCGGCGCAATTCGCTTTGTTCCTTTTTGTAGTTAGCGGATCGCGTGGCGGAACCGCTGTTATCTTTGTGGAAGATCTCCAGGGTCGTCAAGAGCCTATTGAGATTGCGCTCAGTCTCCTTGTTGTCTGCCACGATCTCTGTAGCTTTCTTTAGCCGAGCTTCGCGGAGCAGTTTTTCGTGGTCTAAACGCGCGCTGAAGTAAGGTATCAACCAGGAACTCAAAGCAGTTCCTATGAGCAGGAGCACCAAGGGATGCCGCAGAAACTGGAATCTTTTTTTTGGGTGGATGCTTGCAGGCATTTTCTGCTTCCTTGAGAAAATAGTTAACTTGGGAGGTTGTACCGCGCTGAGGATACCATGAACGCAGATGACAGGTTGTGTAGAGGGGGTGAAGGAATTGAAGCAGTGGCAGGTGGCGAGTGGTGAGAAAAAGTGAGATGACGGGGTGAACTCGCCGATGCGAAAGCAAAATCGAAGGGCGGTGGCGCATCGTTAACTGGCTGAGGCGGCTCCGGGTGGTCTACCCTATGCGATTTTGTCTTGTGCGCAGGGTGGGAAATTATTCGCTTCGCCTTAAGCAGCCGGGGACGAGGAGGCTGAGGTGTCCAATGCGGGTGGCCGAGCGCCCTTGATGACAAGCCAGAGCATGAGCGCAATCTCCGCGAAGAACGCGGGCTGACCGTAGGTAAACACCGTTCCCTGGTATTGCGGCAAAAGTTCTCCCGTAAGGCTGAGCAGCACATAGGCGAAGCCGTTGATGCCGAGCCAGACGCCCAGGAACCGCGGCAGGAATCGCGACTTGTACACGAGCACTGCTAACGGAAGCAGCCATACCCCCCAAAGTATTTCGGCGGCGGTGTTTTGATGATCGGTCAGACGGAGAAACAGCATGGCCAGCGCGTCGCGCTGAGGTTTATCAAATACGGACAGGAAATCGGCTCCACGAACGATCATTAGAGCCGCAGCGTCGCTCACCGCGCTGACAAAATAGATCACGGCTGGCATCACGCCCCCGAAAATCACCACCAGCACTGCGAGGTTCTGGTCCACTCCCTTGAACAACCGGTAAAAAGCCATGACGAGAAAGATCAGGACCACTCCGCCGGCCAGGTCGCTCACGATACCGAAACGGAAGAGCCACTCATGACCGGCGATGTTGCTGACCGTAGCGGCTGCGTTCCCGTGCACGAACAGCTTCGTGGGAATATAAATCAGGCGCAGTGGACCGATAAGGACAAGAAGCAGGTACCAGAATCCGGCGACTCTCCCGGGGTTGCGTGTTGAGCTCATATTCCCTCGCTGGTTGGGCGGGTCTGCTGTCAGGCTCTAGCCGGAGATACGCCAAACCCTATCACAATGTTCAGCCGGGAGCGAAGCCGAGGGGGCACCCGGCCCGCCATTTTTAACCAGCGGTTGCCGCGCGGGCGGGCAACGCGCAATAACTGCCCTCGGTAAACCCTTCCGCTTCCACGCCGAAGGCATGGTCAAATCGCGCGCGGTAATTTTCCCAGGCCAACGTAGCGGTGAGCTCCACCAACTGAGCATCGGTGAATTTTTCGCGCAGCTTCACAAATAGCGCGTCTGGAACCGCAACAGGAGTTTGCGTCATGGCGTCGGCGTACTCGAGTACGAGCCGGTCGGTCTCCGAAAACAACTGGCTGTTGCGATAGTTGGGCAGCGCGGCGAGCTTGTCGGCCGAAGCGCCATTGGTTCTGCTGACCGCAGAACCAATGTCAATTCAAAACGGGCATCCGACGAGAGTGGCGACGCGCAATTGTCCAAGATCCTTCAGCGCCGCGTCCACCAGATGGCTGGCAAGAAGAGATTGTTCCATCTGGCCGTAACCCCAAAGCAATTTGGGATGATGTGCGGCAATCTTCACCGGCATGACCACGCGTCCCACTTTGCGCTTGGTCATCGAGTAGATGATTCGCGTGAAGAGACCGTGTAAGAGCCCTTGCTGACTTGGGTTGGCCCCTGCGATGCGTGCCATTGCTGACCACGTCCTGGAGGATTCGTTACGAGTGTAACCCGAAAGTTGCCCGCCATCATCCGATGCGCCAGCCACGCGGCTGCTCCAGTCAGAATGAAAAGAGAGAATTCTCACTGCGCAGGCCGACGAGAGATGAAGAGAGATTTCTCGCATCGCTCGAAATGACGGCGCGACTGGTGGGCGCGGCGGGGGCACGGGAAAACAGGCGAGCGGAGAAGCCCGCACACTCAGTCTGCGCAGGTGGCGCCCGATGCGAGAGTTAGCGGTGATCCTCCGGCCGATCATCATCGGCGTCGGAGTCATGTTCGCGGTCAGAGGCGGTCTTGATCGAGACCGTGCTGATGCCAACTGAGTCGAATGTCGCGCCTCCGTTGATGGAGAGCGTGACGCCCGAGTTAGTGCCAGTGCTGGAGATGGTCATGGTTCCGGTAGAGGAAGAGCCGCCCTGGGGTGAGATCTTCACCTGCAACACCAGCACACCGCCGGAATGGCTGCCGCTGACTGGAGTGAAACTGGTGAAGCTGGTCGGCTTCCAGGTACCACTGGAGACGATTGTGGCGGAACCTCCTCCACCGCCGGACGCGAACCTGAAGCGGGTGAACAAGCCTCTGCCGGATACTTCACCCCTGCGATCGACCGAACCGGACCCGTCAAGCAGCATGAAATCGGTGCCGCCGGATTGATGGTCAACCACTACGAGATGAAAGTCTAATGGGTGTGTCGGAGGAGGAGTGGATGCGGTGACAGTAAGCGTCACCGGCAGCGAAATGGGGCTGTTGGAGACGCCCGAGGAGGTGAAGGTTACGGTGCCATGATAGGTGCCCGCTGCAAGCCCGTTCAGACTAACCGATACGGCCTCGGAAGACGGCGTCGAACCACTCGCGGGGCTTGCGGAGAGCCAGTTTCCGCCGGAGGTGGTGGAAGACGCAGCATTGAAAGTCACCGCGGAACCATCGCTGGCTGTGACCTCGTGGTCTTGCGACGCGGCGATACCGCCGGCCGGTGCGGAGAAGTTAAGGCCCGTGGAGCTCAGGTTAAGCGTTGGAAGGGATTGCGGAATCGGAGTGGTGATGTCGAGAGAAACGGGGACGGCAAGCGGGCTGTTGCTGGCGCCAGCCGAAGTAAGTGTAACGCTGCCGTGGTAGGTCCCGGTCGCCAGTCTCGTCGCGACGACGCTCACGGTGGCTGATGCGGGTGTGTTGGCTCCGGGCGGCAGCACGGTAAGCCAATTCCCGCCGGAAGTGGTCGAAACGCTGGTGGTAAATGCGATCGGGGAGCCACCACTGGTGAGTTGAATGGACTGGGTCGGAGGCGCGGCGCCGTTGACGGTGAAAGTCAGCGACGTCGGCGAAGCGGACAATGTTCCGGGAGGCGGCGTGATGCTCGGAGCCGTGATGAGGTAGCTGTTTGAAGAGTTGGTATTTAGGTTGCCGCCCGTAACATACAGCACGACATTGCCAACATTAGTCGCCGGCGGAGTCCAGCTGAATGTCCAAGACGCGAGTTCGACTGTCGAATAGACGTACTGAATCGCACCCAGCGTAGACACGGCGTTTTGCGGCGGGGCTGCCGTCAATGTACCGGCCTGGGCGTTGGTGCTTTGTGTCAGCACTGCCAGTTCAAATCCGCCCGACAGGGGTGTTATGTTGACAGTCATAGATTCGGGCGCCCCACCTGGGGTATAGGAGCTTGGCGCATTCACGGTAACGCCGCTTCCCACGGCAAGCGTGCCGTGGCAACTGGCACAGGTGCCTTGGCCAGGCGCGCCGGTATACGGCAAGGGCGGGCTGATTCCGAAAGCGTATACAAGGACCGGAACCGCCAGGGCTATGGCCACTTTGCCTGCGAGTATCGCGGTTTGGCGAAGCCTTGTCCTGAGTTGGATTGCGTTCCTAGGGAGCATCTGAGCTCTTTTCCAGCCGGCGATATCGGCTTCCCAGTTTATTTTTGTCCGGAACTGTACGCGAGGCTACCTTAACCTCATCAGAAATCGAGCTTTCCCTTTTGGATTCAAGAACGGGCTAACCTTATCGTCCGCCATTCGCTGTTCGCGTCAATGTGACGTTGGTACTGGGACTAAAATGAGTGAGAACTAACGATCGCGCCCGTGAGAACGGGGCCACACCACAGCCTTTGGCCTGGGCCATAAGCAAGTTCCAGTGAGAAAATAAAAGCCCCATGCCGGGGCGGTTGGGCCGGGCATGGGGCGAAGACAGGTTTGGGAGACAAAGCTACTTCTAGTGCTTGTTGGCGGCTTCGGCGGCTTCCTTGAGTTCGTGGTTGACCTGTTCGAGAAGTTCCTTGGCTTTTGCGGCGTGGCCCTGCATGTCCCACTCATTGGCTTCCTGGGCAGCAGTGATTTTTTCGAAGGCTTGTGTTGACAGACGCTGGGCGGCGGCGAGGTTCGGATGGCGTTTGCCGCTCACGTTGTCTTTGGGTTTTTGCGCGAGAAGCACACCGCCCCCAAGCAACATGGCGACGAGCGCGCCGGCTACGAGAATTCGATTCTTCATGTCTTTCTCCTCATTGAAAATTTGGATTAATTCGCCGAAGCTCGGACAGACGTGGGAGTGAGCTCTTCGTTGAATTTAAAGTTAACTTTACGCCGATGTGGGAGCTGCGGAAGCAGAAAGGACAGGGGACGTCGCCAGTTTATAACGTCGACGACGTGGCGCAGGACCAGCGAGCCAGAAGATCGCGGTAGGGTATCTGGGGAGGACAGGCAGGAGCAGCTCGGCGCCAGAGGACGGAGCTTCGCTGAGTTAGTTTGTCGAGGAGGGGAAAGATGTGGGGCTTCTGGATCTGTTACTTTTCTACCCAGGCGCGAGAGTTGGGAGCTGAACAACAACCCTCAGGCTATTGAAAACAAAATGGTTAGGCTCTGGTCACCCAAGTGCCCAGATGTAGGAAGATTCAAGAATTTCGACTTCAATTCTCGGCCGGAAGGGTTGGATTTGCGCTCTATTCTACTGTGGAGGCTGCCATGAGATTAGGAGTTGCAGTGGCGGGATTGGCTTTGATGGCGTCGACGGCGGTAATGGCTAAGGATGCGCCTACCTATGACAAGGGACTGTTGTTGTCCATGGAATCCTCGATGTGCGGGACAGCGGAGAATGACGGGAAAAGCATTACCGGCGAATTGATCGGAACAGATTCAGCTCACAAGAAGACGAAAGAAGTTCTGTGCCAGGAATATGTGCTGCAGGGAGCACGACTGACCTACCGTATAAGACCGAGGGATGAGAAGCATCCCGTGCTACTTCCGGTCGGCGAGAATGTGCAATACCGAATTAAGAAAGACAAGCTGTATTTGCGCGACCCAGAAAGCGACATGAAGGAACGGGAATATCAGGTAGTGTCCATAAAGATCCGGCAGGACGTCAAGGAAGCAAGAGACAACGGCCCGCGGAACTGAAACAGATCGGATGAGGGTTCCGAAAAGGTATCGTTCGGCCAGAGCGTACTCTTAGACCGGAAGCCTGGCTATCGTCCATGTTTCCGGTCGAGTTGCGTTTCGAGGCAGAGGATTGCGAGAAATCTGCACAACCCCAGCCACGGGCTAAGCGTCCACCGAGCGACCGAGATCCAAGTAAAAGAAAAGTCCCCACCCACCAACGCCTCTCCTCTTGTCGAGCGGAACCCAACGAGACCAGTCAGCAGGAGGGAGAGGCTTTCTTCAGGGGCTGAAGCACCGGTGACGTAAAGAAACAGAACTTTTCGGCGTCTGCGAAGAGAACGAAGCTGTACCTGCATCACCTTACCTGACGCGGAGATAGGTGGAATATTGCTCGTCGGAGATGGCGGTGAAGGGCAGGAGTTTTGCAGGGGCGGCGGCGGTTTCGACTTGCCAAGTTTGCGAGGCTGACTTTTTCGCAGCCAAGAGTTGCCGGCGGGTCACACTTGGCGACGCCGCGGCAACGGCAGAGGGCGTTTGTTCACGAGCGGCATTAGACGCGGTGGGCGCGGGAGTGGAAGTAGGAGTAGGAGTTGAAGTGAGAGCAGGCGCTTCGGGAAGGAGAGGAAGAAGGACAAGCGGGCCGCAGAGGAGCGCGACAGTGTCTGGATGACGCACGCTGACGGGTTCGAGGCGATTCGTGAGCGGCAAATCCAACTCGATGCGATCGCCGGAATTCCATTGACGGCGAATCTTGGCGAAAGTTCCGGGTAGCACGTCCATCGTCAAGCGCTTTCCATTTACCAGAATGGATGCGGTCTTGGTCCACAAAGGAATCCGGAAATTGATGTCGAACTCCGTTTGGCGGGACGCCGTCAGATCAAACTGGATATGGCTCTCAAGAGGATACGAACTTTTCTGAGTAAGCGAGAGGTGCGCGCCATCCTGCATCCAGCGAAGCGTGGAAGGAATGTAGAGATTCACATAGATGCCGCGCGATTCGCGGAGATACGCGTTGATGCCGTAGTCGGTGGCAACCTGAGGCATGGTGCCGGAGCAGCAAGGCCAGCGATGATCGGAATAGACTTTGCGGGCAGCGAAATTATTGTCTGAGTAGTAGAACGTATGGCCATCGGCAAGCAGTGGCTTTGCGCCGAGGATGGTGTTGTACATGACCCGTTCCATGCTGTCGCCGTAGCGAGGGTCGCGCGTTACGCGCAATAAATAACGGGTTAATTTGAAGTGCGCGTAGGCTCCGCAGGGCGTTTCAAAACTATTGTGAGTACCGGTGAGGCTGCCAAAGACATCGTCGCTATCGGGAGCGCGAAGCGTTTCGTCTGGACCCCAGCCGCCGGTGGCAAAGCTCTGAGCAGCCAGAAAATCAAAGGCATTGGTCGCAGCGCGAAGATGCTTCTGACTGCCAATCATCAGATACGCTTGCATCGCGGAGCACAGTGAATTGACGTGGCTATAGGCATGCCGCCCGGAGAAATCGCTCAGTCCATCGGCGAGAGGATCGTAATACTCATCGTCCAGGTATTGAACGGCTAGCGTGCGATACCTTTCGCCCGCGCCGCGCTGATAGGCTAGGAAAAGATTTTCTGAGATCGTGTAGGACTCATCCCAGGTGTAGGACTCGTCCGTTCCGGGCCGCCAACTGCGACCGTGCTCGATGGCTTTTCCGGGCAGGTGCGGCACGGCGGTATCGGTTGTGTGCTCAAGGATGCGGTAGGCGTCGGAATCCGCGGCCAAGCGGTGCGAGTCCATCAGCCCGCAGACCAGCTTGTCGAAGCAATACGCGGGGAAACGATTCTTTGTGTAAAAACCAGGCGAAATCGAATTTGCGTAGAGGTGATTCAGGCGAAGAACTCTGTCGCGAACTCTTGCGTCTCGATTGATGGCGTAATACCGCGCTAGGGCGGAAACCCACTGGCCAAAAGTCGCTCCAGGGGCGAAACCGGCGTCAAACGTGTGATAGTCGTAGTCCGGATCATAACGATACCAGCCGCCAAGTTCCTCGCCGGGGGCAGGTTGTCCACCCATCTGACGAAATGGTTTGAGCAGGCTATCGTCGCTCAAGCCCATTAGAACGGAGAGAGTGTCATCGAGTTGCTGTTTGTGGAGAGCGCTCGAGACCACCACGTCGCCGTAGTCGAATTCCTGAAGCGGCGCGTGCACCCCACTCGCATCGAGCGCATGGAACACCCAGGCCTGGGGAGCTGCCAGACCAGCAGCCAGGGCCGCAGTGGACGAAAAAAAGTACCGCCGGGAGATGCGACTCGAAGTCATCGTTCAGCACCGCCATCCTTATTAACAATGGCCAGTTATTCCCTGTCAAGAGCGTTTCCATCCGGGTCAAGCCGTGGCCAACACCTGAGCGCGTGAAATGGTACGCTAGTGACTCAAAGAGAAAGCAATCTCTTGCAAAAGGGGGACTTATGGCAATTTTTAATCGAGGTGGTGGACGGGAGGACGGTGCGTTCGAAATGCGGAGGGATGGCCCGCTGCTGAAATTCGGCGCGATCGCCATCGGAGTAATCATCTTGCTGATGATTCTTGGCGCGTTCCTGCTCCGTGTGACGCGAATCGAAGCAGGCCACGTGGGAGTGGAGATCAATCTGGCGGGTTCGCAGCGCGGCGCGTCGGAAATTCCAGTGCGAACGGGATGGGTGGTCTATTCACCTCTGAGCACGCAAATCATCGAATTCCCAACGTATGTGCAGACAGTGAAATGGACAAAAGATGTGAACGAAGGACACCCGATCAACGAAGAGATGGGATTTAACTCGAAAGAAGGCATGGAAATTTTCGTGGATGTATCCCTTTCCTACGCCATCGAATCGTCAAAAGTTCCAGATTTCTATGTGAAGTACCGCCTGGCGGACATGGAAGCCTTCACTCACGGAATCCTGCGCGACGTAGTGCGTAATTCGCTGAACGAGGTGGCCTCTACCTACGTGGTGGAGGATATTTACGGGGAAAAGAAAGCGGAGTTTTTGAGCAAGGTGCAGGCCAAGATCGAACAGAAAATGTCGCCGGTCGGCGTGGGCGTGCAACAGTTTGGCTTTATTGGCGCGCCGCGCGTGCCGTCCGTGATTGCCACAGCGATCACCGCCAAGGCGCAAGCGATTCAACAGGCAGAACGCGCTCGCAATGAATTGGCAACGACGCAAGCCGAAGCCGCAAAGAAAATAGCGGAAGCGGAAGGCGATGCGAAGTCCCTTGTCACGCGCGCGCAAGGGGAAGCCGATGCGAACCGCATCCGGCAGAATTCGCTGACGCCGCAACTGCTTGAGCTGCGCCGGATCGAAAACATTCGCGCGCAGATCGATAAGTGGAACGGGCAGCTGCCGACGGTGCAAGCGGGACAAGGCGGGGGAATGATCCTGCAATTGCCGAAACAACAGTAAGCGTAAGCGGGCACGGCATGCCGTGCCCATAGAGGAAAACTGCGCAGGGCTGCGGTATCAATTCCCAGACGAAACAGGGCGGTCTTGTGGAGCGTAGTAACCATTGCGCGTGCGGGCCGAAAGCTTGCCGCGGCCGCGCGGGGAAATCACTTGCACGCTCACCGCGCGGAAAGTCCCATCTCGGTTTGAATTCGTCGGATAGTACGCCAGCGTGTATTGATTGCGAATATCGTGCGCCACCTGCTCGCAGAGATTGTGGACATCCTCCACGTTTTCGGGAAAATAGGCCACGCCGCCTGAAGCGGCCGAAATCTGTTCCAGCGCCTTCCTGCCGCGCTTGGCTTCCTTTTTTTCTTCCTTCGTGAGCAGCCCGATGGTGTAGATCACCGTATCGGTCTTTTGAATTTCGCGAATCGTCTTTTCCAGGGAGTTGTGGCTGGCGTTGTCCACGCCATCGGTAACCACCAGCAGGACGTGCTTATCTTTTGCTCCCTTTTTCAGGTGATCGAGCGATCCGATGATGGCGTCATAAAGCGCCGTGCTGCCGCGCGAGTCAATTCGCTCGAGGGCTTCCCGCAGGTCCCCAACGCTATTCGTGAAATCCTTATCCAGATCGAGGTAGAAATCGTCGTTAAAGTTGACGACGAATGCTTCATCTTCTGGATTGCTGGCCTGGACCAGGGTAATGGCGGCTTCGTTCACGCGGGCGCGCTTGTCGCGCATGCTTCCGCTATTGTCGATCACGAGCCCCATGCTGACGGGAATGTCCTCGCGCTTGAACACCGAAAGTTTTTGTTCGACTTTGTCTTCGAAGACGCGGAAGTTTTCTTGTTTCAATCCTTCGGCGAAACGCTGACGGTCGTCAAGAACGGTAGTGTGGAGTACAACCAGGTTGACGTCAATCCTGATGCTGGAGCCCTGTTTGCCTGCATTCGGATCTTGATTGGGCGGTGGCGGAGTACCTACGGGAATTTGCCCAAAAGCAGACGGAACGACCATCCCAAACAGAGCGAGAAGAACGATGAGGGTAAGAGGCGAAAAGCTTGCTGGGTCAAACTTACTAGTGACTGGGTGCGTAGTAGCCGGTCTTTGAATAGACGCTGAGTGGGGGCAAACCCCTTGGTGCGCGCAATTTGATCTTGACCTTGCGCCAACGGGCGTCATGCGACTTGTTGCTTGGGCGATAGCCGAGGACATATTGATTTCGCAGCTCCATGCCGATTTTTGAGGCGATGTCCGGAAGATCATCGAGCTTTTCCACGTTAAAAACACGCCCACCCGTCATTTCAGTGACTTCGTTCAAAAGCGACGGGCCATTCAGTTCTTCCGGCGTACGGCTGCGATATCCGATCTGGTCAAAAATGCCGATGGCATAGAGTTGAGTGTCGGCTTCTTTTACAAGACGCTTGATATCGCTTTCATTGTATCTACTGTGATTATCTCCTCCATCGGATAGGATGAGCAAGGCGCGTTTAGCGTTGTGTGCACCCCTCATCTGGCTCAAGCCGAGATAGATCGCGTCTAGCAGTGCCGTGCGGCCCTTGGGAGAACTCAGCATCAGGCGGCTTTGCAGATCTTCGACGCTGCTGGTGAAGGAGCTGCTAAGTTCGGCGCGCTCGTTGAAACTGACGAGGAAAAACTCATCCTGGGGGTTAGCCGTCTTAAAAAATTGAATGGCGGCTTCACGCGCTTTTCCTACCTTGTTGGACATACTGCCGCTGAAATCGAAAATAACGCCGATCGAGATGGGCACATCTTCAGCCGAGAAATTGACCACTTCCTGCTCGACGTTGTCCTCAAAAACGCGGAAATTGTCTTGCTCCAAACCCGTGACGAGGCGGTTGAATGGATCCGTTACCGTAACGTTGATCAAGGCAAGATCGACGTCCATATGAATCGTGTCGCCGGGTCTGAACGCTTTTGGTGCAGTGTTCTTGCGGACGTCGTCCCGTTTGATGTCAGAAACTTGAGAGATGGACGGCGCCTGCTCTCCAGAGGCGGGCGACTGGGCGAGTGAGAGCGCTCCAGCCGGCAAGGCAAGTAAGACTATGAGAATGATTTTGCTGAGGGCTGGCGAAATGGCGCGTGTTAGGGGCGAGGAGAAGAAACTTGGCAGGAATTCTAGGTTCACGGCACCCCCAACGTCCCTCGAACTCGGGACGGCCGCGCGGTTCGGACTAGCTCGGATTCTATCACCGGGACTGGTGAAAACAAGTCTAAACATCGGTGGTATCGAATCGGAAACCTGAATGGCGCAACGGACGGCGTGAGCGCTGTGATAGCATCGCGAGGAGAGGCGGATCAAGGATGAGCAAGCCGAAGGTCATCGTGGTGATTCCCGCCAGATATGGCTCAACGAGGCTGCCTGGCAAGCCTCTCGTCTCCCTGGCAGGCAAGCCCATGGTTCAACGAGTTTATGAACGCGCGAAATTAGCAAAGTGTGTGCACCAGGTGATCGTAGCCACCGATGACGACCGCATTGTGAAAGCCGTGGAAGCGTTTGGCGGCGAAGCCCGAATGACGCGTACGGATCACCGTACCGGAACCGAGCGCGTCGCCGAAGTGGCCGCGCACGTGGAAGGCGAAGTTTTTGTGAATGTGCAGGGAGACGAGCCTCTGCTCGATCCAGTGGCCGTGGACAGGGCGGTCGGTTCCTTGCTCGAAGAACCCGCCGCTTCCATCAGCACCGTGGCAACGCCGATCAAGACGCCGGCAGATATCATGGATCCAAATGTGGTGAAAACAGTTTTGGATTTTGACGGCAATGCCCTTTATTTTTCGCGCGGTCCAATTCCGTGGGTGCGGGATACCACAAGCAAAGTTCACGTCCACTATTGGAAGCACCTGGGACTTTACGTTTTTCGGCGCGATGCCCTGCTCGAATACCCGACTCTGCCGCAGGGCGAACTCGAACGAATCGAACAGCTTGAACAGTTGCGCTGGATGGAAAACGGTTGGAAGATCCGCGTAGCCGAAGTGGAACACGACGCGGTGAGCGTGGACGTGCTCGAAGATGTGGCCCGCGTAGAGAAACTTCTGCAAAAGTAAAACCGCCGCCCAACGAGGACTCCGCCGGGCGGTGCAATTTGTGAAGGCCTGGGCGTTAGGGTTGCCGAATCACGGTTCCTACAACCACATGCGCAGAATCCACCCCAATCAGTACCATGCTGTTGTTGCTGATGAGGTAAGCGTTGAATTTAAAACTCTGCCCCCCAGCTTGCAGCGTCAGCGTATTGGCCATCGTACCACCCAAGGTGCCATTGCCAGTAAGCGTGAATGTTCCGCCCACCCCGGCGCCGGTTACAATCTGATTGTTGCCAAGTTCGGTGTAATCGACGGTGCCGGAAACATTGCTAGAGGCGGCGCTAGTGAGCGCGAACTGCGCATTGAAGTCCTCTTCGAATCCATTGCCTAAGTTGAAGCCCGTCCAATTGGCAATGTAGTTCCCCGCCAGTGAAGCGGCAGTGAAGGTGCCGCTTTGCAGAGAGAGAGAACCATCGGCAATTAGTCCAGAGCTAGGACTGATGTCCTGAATAAACCCACCGCTCGCGGAGGTCAGATAAAAAACATAACTGAAGAGGTCGCCGGTGGTGACGTCAGTGAATCCGAGGGTACCGCGCCCAGACCCCGCGGGATCGATCGTGAAGGTCAAGTTCGAAATGCTGCCACTCCCCCCAAAGGTGAGTGCGGAACCGGAAAAGTTCTGGTCCAGAAACAGGTTGCTGACCGTGCCATTGCTTGCATCGAACCGCCCTATCCTGACGAGGGGGCCAGTGATTCCGCTGCTGGAGGCTGCACCCCCAACATCGAGAACGAAGCTCCCCGCCAGTCCGCTGATTACGGTGGGGACGGCGGTTTGTGCCGTAGCGAAACCGGACGTCAGTCCCGAAGAATCTTCCTCAAGCACGGCCAGATTGCTGCCGTCCACGACATAGAAAACGAACGTAAGGCCGTCTATGATTGCCCTCCCCCGGCCGAAAGTGGTGCCGAAGGTTGTGGAGTCCAGAACGATGGTCGAAGCAGGAATAGAGACTTGGGAGCTCAGGGTTCCGCCATCATTAATGTCAAAAACGCCGCCATTAATCGTCGTCCCAGTGTTGGTCGAGAACTGGCCGACGAGTGACAACCCAACTTGGTTTGCAAGATCAACTCCCGAGAAATCGAAAGCATATGCGGGGCTGAATGTCGTCGTGACCGTCTGCGAACGGAAAGATCCGCTCACGGTGGAGTTGCCATCGGTTTCCACGATCAAACCTGCCGAACTGGAACTCAAAGTAATACTAAAAGTCAATTTCCCCGAGGCATCTACCAAGGTAAGCATGCCTCGTCCATTGGCCTGCACTGCGTAGGTCGATTGCGGCGCGGGATTAAACAAGACCGGCACACCGGTCCCCGCATTAATCGTGCCGCCATCGTTCACATCTTCGCTGCCTGCGGTGATGTTGCCCATTCCATCTGCCGTAAAGACGCCAATGCGCGAAATGGGATGGCTATTGACGTCGGTGCCATTCATCTGAAAGGCATAAGCGCCTTTGAGACTTACATTTGAAAAAGCGCCGGTGGGCCGAGGGGGCGGAGGGCCGCCTACGCCGGAATTGCACGCGGCAGCAAAAGTCGCTAATGCAATCGTGAAAAAAAGTGTGAGGCTCTTCATCGGACACCTATGTGCAAAACACTAAACTTGGAAGTCCTTCTTAAGTTTGCTTTCATTTCGCTTCCCATTTGCAAAAGTTCCATTCAAAGCCTTATTGCGTCGCTGGGACTGAACGCCAAATGCATTCCGGGCGCGGCGCGAAAGTCCAATTTGTAAGATGTTCGATCCACGTTTAAAGGTTTCGTGGCGGAGGACAAAATTGACCATGCAGCAACAATGTGATGTCCCTACAGGCACAATTGCTATTCCCCACAAAGTATCAACCCGTTCCCGAAGAAATAGTTTCGTTCTTTCTTGAAGACAATATGACGATTTTACCGAGCGAATAGTTTGATTTGACAGTTTGATGTGTTCCGACCATAATTGTGTGTACGTCACTCCTGTGGAGGGCAGACAAGCCCGGCAGGGATTGCGGGCTTCCCGGATGGCGCCAAAATATATTTTTGTTACCGGCGGAGTTGTTTCCTCATTAGGGAAAGGCGTAGCAGCCTCCTCAATCGGTTGTCTCCTCGAAAGCCGCGGATTCAAAGTCACACTTCAGAAATGCGATCCCTACTTGAACGTCGATCCAGGCACGATGAGTCCCTTTCAGCACGGCGAGGTATTTGTGACCGAGGATGGCGCGGAGACCGACCTCGACCTGGGCCACTACGAGCGCTTCACGCACGCCAAACTTTCGCGCGACAATAACTGGACTACCGGCCGCATCTACGAAACCATCCTCGCCAAAGAACGCCGCGGCGATTACCTGGGAAAAACCGTCCAGGTGATTCCCCATGTCACCGACGAAATCAAAGGCATCATCCGCAAAGTGGGCGAAGGCGTTGACGTAGTGATCGTCGAGATCGGCGGCACCGTCGGCGATATCGAGTCTCTTCCCTTCCTCGAAGCCATCCGTCAATTGCGATTGGAACTCGGCGCTGAAAATACGCTGTTCGTTCACGTTACGCTCGTCCCGTTTATTGCCGCCGCGGGCGAACTGAAGACCAAACCCACGCAGCACAGCGTGAAAGAGATGCTGAGCATCGGGATCCAGCCGGACATTCTGCTCTGCCGCAGCGACCATCACATCCCGGCGGAACTCAAGAAAAAAATCGCGCTGTTCTGCAACGTTGCGGAATCCTGCGTGATTTCCATGGAGGATGTTGACACGATCTATGCCGTCCCCGCCGAATTGAGCAAGGAAGGTTTGGACGCGCAGATCCTGCGGCTGCTGAAACTTGAGACGCGTCCTTCAGACATGAAGCCGTGGCTCGATCTGGTCTTCCGCATGCACCATCCGGCTGGCGAAGCGCGCATCGCCGTTGTCGGCAAGTACGTCCAGCTCGAAGATGCCTACAAGAGCCTCCGCGAAGCTCTGATGCACGGCGGCTTGGCGCACAATCACAAGACTGTTCTCGAATGGATTGAAGCGGAGGAGATCGATTCAGCCCCGACCGCGGAAGCGCGGCTTCACGGCTACGACGGCATTCTCGTCCCCGGCGGCTTCGGCAAGCGCGGAATCCAAGGAATGGTGCACACCATTCAATTCGCGCGTGAACACAAGATCCCGTTCTTCGGAATTTGCCTCGGAATGCAATGCGCCACGATTGAATACGCGCGCGATGTCGCCGGTTTGAAACAAGCGGACAGCACTGAGTTCGACCCGCAAACTCCCCACCGCGTCATCTACAAATTACGCGAACTTCTTGGGGTGGACGAAATGGGTGGCACCATGCGCCTGGGCGCCTGGGCATGCAGACTCGAACCGGGCTCGTTCGCGCACAAAGCCTACGGCAAACTCGAAATCAGCGAACGCCACCGACACCGCTACGAATTCAATCGCGAATATGAGAAAGCTCTGGTCGCCGCGGGGCTCCGCATCACCGGACGCACTCCCGATGAAAATTACGTCGAAATCGTTGAGGCGCCCGAGCACCCCTGGTTTCTCGGCTGCCAGTTCCATCCGGAGTTCAAATCAAAGCCGCTGGAGCCGCACCCGCTCTTCGCGGCGTTCGTCGGCGCGGCCATCGAGAATAAAAAAAACAAGCTGCGCCCCGCGATAGAAACTAAGCGGACGCGAGCCGTTAGTGTCGCCCCTCAAGTCACTGCGTAAACTACCAGCGCCACCCTGGTGATTATATTTTCACGGCATGATCGTTAGATAACCGCGATGCGGCTGTGCTATCTTTCGTAAGTTCCATGAGCGAGCACAAAGAGATTCCATTAGGTAGCTTGCGGCTGGGCGGCGGAAGTCCGCTTTTCCTCATCGCCGGGCCGTGCGTGATTGAGAGCGAAGCGCACGCCTGCATGATGGCGGAGAAGATCGCCAAAATTGCGGGCGATGCCGGAATGCCTTACATCTTCAAAGCTTCCTACGACAAAGCCAATCGCTCCTCCATCAAGGCGTTTCGTGGTCCCGGCGCAAACGAAGGCCTAAAAATTCTTGGAAAAATCAGGAACGAATTGAGGTTGCCAGTCTTGACCGACATTCACGCCACATCTCAGGCAGCGACCGCGGCTGAAGTTTGCGATATTCTCCAAATTCCAGCGTTCCTTGCTCGGCAAACAGATCTGCTCATCGCCGCAGGCAAAACGGGCCGCATCATCAACGTGAAAAAAGCCCAGTTTCTTTCGCCGTGGGACATGGCCAACGTCGCCGAAAAAGTGGCGACTACCGGAAACTTGAAAATAATGTTGACAGAACGCGGAGCCTCCTTCGGCTATCAGAATCTCGTCGTGGACATGCGCTCGTTCCCCGTCATGCAGAAAACTGGCTATCCCGTCGTCTTCGACGTCACCCACTCGGTGCAGCTCCCCGGTGGCCAGGGCCACTCGAGCGGCGGCCAGCCAGAATTTATCGAGCCGCTCGCTCGGGCGGGTGTCGCCGCAGGTGTGGACGGAATTTTTCTTGAAACGCACGACAATCCCGCAGCGGCATTATCCGATGGGCCAAACGCGCTGCCGCTCTCGCAGCTCCCCGCCCTTCTGGCAAGACTGAAGGAACTGGGCGCCATCGTTCGTCGCTGGAGCGCGGAATGATCATGGCCACGCCATTGCGTGGACATTCCCTTGTAGGGGCGCAGCATGCTGCGTCCCTACTATCCAGGCCCTCGCCGCTGCCGCCATGTTGTTTGGTTAGAGGCCGCCGATGAGCCTCGAAACCGCCCGCCGCGTCCTGAAAATTGAAGTTCAAGCCATCCAGGACGTCCTTGCGCGCCTCGACGACAATTTTGAAAGAGCCGTCGAACTCCTCTTCGCCTGCAAGGGCCGCGTGGTCCTCAGCGGCATGGGTAAGTCCGGGCT
>Ga0075017_100000945_pt1 | contig 17266 bp, 13 predicted proteins | sample AleBraG_ABR_2012_FD_71475 | JGI IMG/M metagenome (GOLD analysis project Ga0075017, IMG submission 71475) | Freshwater sediment microbial communities in response to fracking from Pennsylvania, USA - Alex Branch Run_MetaG_ABR_2012 | ecosystem: Environmental > Aquatic > Freshwater > Creek >... | reverse complement strand
CGCTACGCCGGCGTCGACCACCTCGGCGATGTCACCGTCCGGTTCCCCCGCCGACTCGGTCCCCGCTGCGAGCCGCCCACCGGCTCCCCCGGTCACCGCCCCGGCGCGACAGGACTCGCCGGTCGCACCTCAATCGGCGCTGCTCGCGCTGCTCGTCCTGATCGCAGCCGCGATCCTGCTGCTGCGGGCCTCCCGTCGCCGCCCTGTTCCCGAGCACTTCGAGCCGGTCATCGGGGCGGACGACCACGCAGCGCTGTCATCTCAAGCAGACACCACACGGTTCCTGGTGGTGCTGGGAGAGGCGATGATCGACGCCGGTGACTCGGTGAACGACGTCGCTACGACCCTGGAGAGCGTCGCGCACCGCAGCGGCATCCCCGACGCCGAAGTCGTCGTGTTCGCCACCGCCCTCATCGTGTCGCTGCCCGGCACTGGGCCGGTCAGCACGGCAGTAGCCTCCGCCGGAGCGCGCGGGCTGCGCCTCGACCAGATCGACGACGTGTTCGACGTCGTCGACGACGCCCTCACCACCGACATCGAGCCAGGCGCGGCCATGCGCCGCCTGGAGTCGATCCGACGAACACCGCCGCCGTGGGGAACTGCCGCACGCATCGCCGGCTACGTCGTCATGAGCGTCGGGCTCTCGCTCATCCTGGGCGCGAGCCTGCCCGAGATCATCCTCGCTGCCCTGCTCGGCGCCGTCGTCGGCGCGTTGCAGCTCACCGGAGACGGACCAACGTCGACCTACCGCACCGTGCTCCCGCTCGTCTGCGCGTTCGGGGTCGCGGTCACGGTGTTCCTGCTGGCCCGCACCACCTGGGACATCGGGGTCTTCGCTCCCCTCATCGCCCCACTGGTCGCGTTTCTACCCGGTGCGCTGCTCACCACCGGCGTCCTCGAGCTAGCGACCGGCCAGATGCTCTCCGGTGCCGGTCGTCTGGCGGCGGGCATGATGCGGCTGGTCCTGCTCGCCGTCGGGATCGTCGCCGCGGCGCAGCTCGTCGGCGTCCCCACCCGCAGCGTCACCGACGTCGCATCCCAACCGCTGGGCCCGTGGGCGCCGTGGATGGGGGTTGCGGTGTTCGGCGCCGGCATCGTGCTGAACCTGTGCGCCCGGGTCCAGGCGACGCCGTGGATCCTGCTCGTCCTCTACGTCGCCTACGCCGGGCAGGTCATCGGCGGGCTGTTCCTCGGTGGCGTGCTCTCCGCGTTCACCGGCGCCGTGCTCATGACACCCGTCGCGATGCTGGTCGCCCGACACCGCGATGGGCCGACCACACTGGTCAGCTTCCTTCCTGCCTTCTGGCTTCTCGTGCCCGGCGCCCTCGGCCTGGTCGGGGTCGCGAAGTACATCGGCGACGAACGCGTCTACGGTGCCGCCTCGCTGATCACCGCGGGAGAGACCATGGTCGCCATCGCGCTCGGGGTGCTGATCGGCTCCTCGCTCGGTGCCAGCCTCACCCCCTCCCGGAACATGGCCTGATCGGCGGCGTCTCGGCGATTCCGCGGCTCAGCCGTGCTGCCAGACGTTGTTGAGCTGGCTGTTGTAGTAGGGAATGTCGAGCACGAAGAAGATGGAGGCGATCAGCCCGAGCAGGCCGGATGCCTCGGCCGCGGCTCCGGCGGTCGTCTGGGCCTGCCGGATGCGGTTACCCGTGTTGTAGATGCTGATAAGCCCCACGATCGGGACGAACAAGGACACAACAGCCCACCCAGGGTTGACCTTCACCGAGGGGTCGTAGTCGCGCAGCTCGCGGTTGATGTTGAAGTACCAGAACAGGTAGTAGATCCCCAGCGTGGGGATCAGGAGCAGCCAGCCGCCGATGGGGCTTCGCGTCTTGCCCTTCGGTCCGGTCCGAGCAGGTGCCGCTGCGGAGGTTGTCTCTGACGCCGAGGGAACGGGTGTCGACGAGGAAGGCTCCGAGACAGGCGCCAGGTCCTGCGCGGTCGACTGGGACTCCAGGTCACCGGCCGCGTCTGCAGTGGTCGTCACCGCGTCAGCGTCGGCATGTGTTGCTAGAGACACGGCGTCTGCCTCGGGGGGCATGTCAGATGCCGGCGGCGTCAGCGCGGGGGTCGACTCTGCGGGACCGTCGATGTTCTCGCTCATGATGTCCTGGTCTCCCTGAATGGGTCCGATGTGAGGTTCGGTGGAGGCAAGCGGCGAGGTCCCGTCGGGATTGCATGACGGCGGGAGCTGTGACCGGTCAGGTGGGCGCGGGCTCGGTGGGCGCGCTGCCGACGTTGGCGACCTCGGGGACAAGCTCGTAGCGGTGGCTGTAGGTGTCGAGGATCGAGACGGCGGCCGCGGCGAGCGGGATGCCGATCAACGCGCCGAGCGGTCCCCAGATGGCCGCACCGACGAACACAGCAGCCAGGGCGATGGCCGGGTTCACGTCCATCGTCTTCTTGCTGACACGCGGGGTGAAGTAGTAGGTCTCGATCTGCTGGTAGACCGCGGCGAACGCGACGATCGCGATCGCCTTCCACGGGCTGGTGAACACCGTCGCGAGGACCGGAAGGATGATCCCGAGATAGGTCCCGACGATGGGCACAAACTGCGCGGTAATGCCGACGAACAGCGCGAACGGCAACCAGTACGGGACGCCGATGGCGGCGAAGAAGATGCCGTGGAACACCGTGGACAGCGCCGCGAGCACGATCTTGGACACGACGTACCCGCCGGTCTTGGCGATCGTGATCTCCGAGATCGTGATGAAGACCTGCTGGCCGCGCGGTGGCATCCACGAGGCCAGGGTGCGCATGAAGTCCGGTCCGTCGGCGGCGAAATAGAAACCGAACACCAACACCGTGACCAGGTCGAACACCACCGACGACAGGGACCCGACCACTCCCAGGACGCCGCCGGACAGCGACCCGGCCCAGGACGCGATCTGGGAGGAGTCGAGGTTCAGCTTCGAGGTGATCGTGGTCGGGTCGATCTTCGTACCGAATGTCGAGTTCACCCAGTCGATCACCGACGTGGTCAACGCAGGCACGCCCTTGACGAACTCGGTGATCTGGGTGAAGAACAGCTGCCCAAAGACCGCGGCGAGGATGAGAGCGACCAGGATGGCGCCACCGCCCATGATCGCCGTTGCGGTTCCCCTCGACCGGCCGCGCCTGATGAACCAGCGGATCCCGGGTTCCAGCGCGATCGCGAAGAGCCACGCCAGCACGATCAGGAACAGGAAGTGGCTCAGCACGGAGTACAGCCACAAGGAGAGCAGGAGCCCACCCACCAGGGCCATGAGGATCACACCGGAGCGCCGAACCGATGTGCGGTCGAAGCGCACGTTGACGTCGAGGCCGTCCTCCGTCGTGGGCACGACGACGTCCCGAGAGGTGTCGGAGCGCAATGCCTCGCCCGCGTCGTCTGTGGACATCGTCATTGGTTGTCTCCGGAGTGTTGAGGCGTCGTCGTCCACGGTGGGGGGAGCCTCCCAGATCGGGCCGTGAGGTGCCTGGGCAAACCGAATTCTGGTGTCAGTGCATGAGCACCATTTGCGCGGTCGCCTCCGCATCGGGGAGCAGCATGCTGGCGCACGGGCCGGACCGCCACCGTGCAGACGCGGCGACCGGCGGCCGTAACCGCGTCTCCCGACGCCGTCAGCCGCAGTGACAGTGGCACGGTGCGTTCGAGCGACCACGCGCCGGCGCCTGGATCAGGGGAGCCTCGCGAAGTCGTTGACGGCGTCGTCTACCAGCGGGTGGAAATGGTCGGCATCCAGCACCGCCGCTAGCCCCATCCGTTCGGCGTCAGCCCTGACCCGGGTCTTGAGCTCGGCGAAGTGCAAGTTGATGCCCGCGGCTTCGAGTTCGCCGACGAGATCGATCAGCATGTCCACCGCGGTGATGTCCACCGTGTTGATCGGCTCGGCCGCGATCACGATCCAACGAGGGATCGGTGTCTGGGCGGCGAGGTCGAGCACTTCCCCGCGGAACGTCGGCGCGTTCGCGAAGATGAGGGGCGCGTCGAACCGGAAGACGGGGCAGCCGGCGACGGGCTCGGAAACGCCGACCGGGTAGCTCGAACGATCGTGCATCCCTGCCACTCCGGGGACGTGGCCCAGGGTGGTTGAGTACGGTCGCCAGATCCGCCGGAATACCGATATCACCGAGACCGCGACAGCGATGACGATGCCGGGGAGAACACCGAGCAGTGTCACCCCCAGGAAGGCCGTCAGGAACACCAGGAAGTCGCTCCGGCTTTGACTCGCCAGGCGACGCGTCGCGGGAATGTCCGCCAGCGACAGTGCAGCGGCGATGACGATCGCCCCCAGCGTCGGCTGCGGCAGCGGGGCCAGCAGTGAGGGGAACGCGACGAGCATGAGCGCGATGACAATCGCCCCCACCACTCCGGTGAGCTGGGTGCGCGCGCCGGTGCTCTGCGCTACCGCGGTCCGAGATCCGCTGGTGCTGACCGGGAATCCGTAGAACAGGCCGGCGCTGATGTTGGCGACGCCGATACCGATCATCTCGCGGTTCCCGTCCACGGTGTCACCGGTTCGCGCGGCGAACGAGGTCGCGGTCGAGATCGTGTCCGCCAGCGCGACAAGTGCGATGCCGAACGCTCCGATGACCACGGGCGACAGATCGCTGAGTTGCAGCACCGGCACGTGAAAGGACGGCAGTCCCTGCGGAAGCGGCCCGATGACCTTGACCCCGCGGGACGCGAGGTCGGCGATCTCGCTGATCGCCATCGCGACCACGACGGCGATGAGCACGCTCGGGAGCTTCGGGAAGAACCGGGCGAGCACCAGGATCAGGACGAACGAGAAGATTCCGATCGCCGCGGCAGCTGGGACGACCTTCCCGTCGAGGATCCCACCCGCGGTCGCGGCGACCTCCTGAAGGAACGAGTCCGCGCTGACCTTGAAGCCCAGGAGCTTCGGGAGCTGGCCCACGAAGATGGTCAACGCCAGGCCGGTCATGAACCCGAGGATCGTCGGCTGGGAGAGCAGGTCGGCGACGTAGCCCCACCGCGCCAACCCAGCCCCGAGCATCAGCAGCCCCGTGACGATCGCCAACGCGGACGCGAGCAGGACCGCCCGCTCGGGGTCGCCCTGCGCCCCCACCAGCGGAAGTACCGTGGCCGCGATCATCGGGCCCAGCGCGGAGTCAGGTCCGAGCACGAGAACCCGCGACGGGCCCACGAGGGCGTAACCGAGCAGGCACAGGATCGACGTGTACAGACCGGTCACAGGCGGGAGCCCGGCGAGCTCGGCGTAGGCCATTCCCTGCGGCACGAGGAGCGCGGTGAGGACGAGCCCCGCCCGAACATCGCGGCCCAGCCACTCACGCTGGTATCCGGCCATCGACGGAGCGACAACGCGTCGCCCACCGGTGTCGGCTCGCTCGTCAGCACTCATCCCCGCATCCAACCAGAAGCTAACGGGCGGCAACGGGATGTCCGCGGCCCTCGACGTGGGTGAGAGAGTGCTCCCACCTTGGTCCGCGTGCGTCAGGACCGTCGAGACGCCAGGCAGTCGGGAGACGATATGCAGGAGATCATTCTGTTGGCGCTGGCCAACGCCGGATCGCTGAGCATTCAGCTCCTGGCGGTGGTCCTCGTCATCCTGACCCGGCCGCGCCCCAAGCCGCTGCTGTGGGCGTTCTGGCTCAGCGCCGTGGTCGTCAGCTGTGCAGTCTCGTGCATCGTGCTTGCGATCTTCCGGACCAAGGGCACGTTCTTGGGCACCACGTCGACTTCGGTGAGTCCGGTCGTCTACCTGATCGCCGGGGTCATCGCGCTGGCGGTCGCCCTGTTCGCCTCGACCACGCGCGGCCGGGAACTGATCGGTCGCGAGGCCGAGCGAGGCGAGAAGGACGAACCCGGTTCGCCCGGCTCGGTCGGTGACCGGGCGCGCGCCAAGGCCCAGGACCTCAAGGCCAAGGCTGACGAGTCGCTCAAGCGAGGATCGGTCTGGATGGCCATCCTCGTCGGGGTCTTCCTGGGTGCCCCGTCGCCGTTCTCCCTGGCTGCCGTCGGGATCATGGTGCGCAACGGATACTCCCTTCCCACCCAGCTGCTGCTGATCGTTATGTTCGCGCTCATCACCTACCTCGTCGTCGAAGTGCCGGTCATCGGCTACGTGGTGGCACCGGAAGGCACCGCCGCGCGCGTCGAAGCCTTCTCGAGCTGGCTGGGCTCGCACCGGATCCAAGCCGTCGCAGCTGTCGCCGCGGTCATCGGTGTCGTCCTCATCATCAAAGGCCTCTCCGCCTTGTGACACGGCGTCTCCCAGCAGGGAGTCCGGCGGGGCACTCGGCCTGGGACCGGGACCCCAGCCTCGGTGAGTTCAGGCATGTGCAATGTGGTGGCCTGTCTCGCTCCGGGCACGCCCATCAACGGCGACCGTGCCGGGAGTTTGGAAGATGCCGGTCCGGAAGCGTGGGATGAGCCATTGTGTCCCCCGAGCGATACGCATCTGAGCGGACGCAGGGTTGGGGGTGTCTTGGTGGTTCATCAGCGATCGTCGACGGTCGGCGTGGTCATGATCGTCGTCGTCACGCTCGGCAACGCCGTCCTGTGGGCGGTTGCGCGTCCCCCCGGCCAGCCCACGGCCCGCTACGTCGGTGAGTTCCTCGGGGCGGAGGCGGTGTTGCTGTTCTCGATATCGCTCGTGCTGGCGACGCTGCTGACGTTCATCGAGCGCGCCTTCGGCGGACTGGACCGGGTAGCGCTCTGGCACCGGGGAGTCGCGATCGCCGGGGTTCTGCTGATGGTCGTGCACCCGACCGTCGCCGGCACGACCCCGACCACAGACCCGTCCTCGTTGGCGTTGAACCTGGGACACGTCGCGATGATCGGCCTCGTCCTGCTCGCGCTGTGGGCGGTTGCGCCGAGCCTGCGTGCCGCCCGGTGGCCCGGTCCGATCCAGCGCCTGGCCCGGATCAGCTACGAGCGCTGGCTCACCGGACACCGACTCACCGGGCTGTTCGTGGCCGCCGCGGTCGTCCACGGCCTGCTCATCGACCCGGTGCTCGCGGCGTCGACCGTGCTCAAGGTGACGTACCTGGTCATCGGCGCGGTCGGCATCGCCGCCTACGCCTACCGGGAGCTGGTGGCCCGGTTCGTGATCCCGGTCTACGACTACACGGTGACCGATGTGCAGCGTCCCAACGAGACCACCGTCGACGTCTTCCTCGAGCCCGTCGGACGTCCCCTGGCCTTCTCCCCTGGGCAGTTCGTGTTCCTCGCCTTCGGCGGTGACAACGGCTGGCAGCGCCACCCCTTCTCCGTCGCCAGCGCCCCCACCGACCAGCGCCTCGAGGTCTCGATCAAGGCGGTCGGCGACTACACCCGCGACCTGCACGACCAGCTGCAGCCCGGGACGCCCGCGAAGGCGGCCGGCCCGTTCGGCGGCTTCGACTACACCCACGGCGGCCACCACCAGGTCTGGGTCGCCGGCGGGATGGGCATCACCCCGTTCATGAGCTGGATCCGCGCGATGGACGCCTCCTTCGACCGGGAGGTCTGGTTCTTCTACACCGTGAACCAGGAGGCCGAAGCCCTCTACCTCGACGAGATCCGGACGGCCGCGGCTGCGCACCCGACCCTGCACCCGCAGCTCGTCGACTCGACGCGGGACGGCTACCTCACCGCGGACACCGCCCTCGCCGGCCTACCTGCGGGTGCCGATCCGTGGGTCTACATGTGCGGCCCCCCTGGGATGACCTCAGCGCTTGCGGACGGCTTCCACCAACGGCGGATCCCCGCGAACCGGATCCGCTGGGAGCAGTTCAACATCCGCTGAACAAGCGTGCCTAGGTGCCTGGGCGTGAACATCGAGAGTGAGGGCGGTGGCTGGTCATGAGCGACGAAGCGTCGTCCATCTCCCTTGTCGTCATTGCGGCCGTGGCGCTCGTGTCCCCGCTCATCGCCTACCGATTGCGTGGGTTCGGTGTTCCCGAGGTGGCCATCGAACTTGTGCTCGGGATCCTTCTCGGCCCGGCAGCGCTCGGCGTGATCCACGTGAGCGGCTTCATCAGCGGCCTGGCAGCCATCGGCCTCGCGCTGCTGATGTTCCTGGCAGGGTTCGAGCTCGACCTGCACCGGGTACGCGGACGACCACTCCGCCTGGCATCCGCTGGATGGGGAACGTCAGTAGCCATCGGACTCGCCGCCGCCTCGGTCCTCTTCGCGGCAGGCGTGATCCGAGACCCGTTGGTCGTCGGGCTTGCCCTGACCACGACGGCGCTCGGCACGCTGCTACCCATCCTCGACGACGCGGGAGTGATGCCGACGCCCTTCGGCACCCAGGTACTGGCCGTCGGCGCGGTCGGCGAGTTCGGACCGATCGTCGCGGTGGCGCTGTTCCTGACCACGAAGAACCCGCTCATCACCCTCCTCCTGCTGGCCGCGTTCGTCGTCGTGGCCGTCCTGGCCGCCCTCGTGGCCGTTCGAGCGCGGACGCCTCGCACCATCGACTTCCTCCGGTCCCAGCTCGACACGACCTCGCTCCTTCCGGTCCGCTTGGCGATGTTCCTCGTCATCCTCCTCGTCTACATCGCCTCCCAGCTCGGACTCGATGTGCTCCTGGGTTCTTTCGCCGCCGGCATGGTGCTGCGCCTGTTCGCCGAGGGGTCCTCGACGGAAGGAACGATGGCGCGCATCGACGGGATCGCCTTCGGGTTCTTCGTCCCGGTGTTCTTCATCGTCAGTGGCGCCAACCTCGACATCCGTGCGGTTGTCGCCACGCCGCGCGCGCTGCTGTTGATCCCCGCGTTCTTCGGGCTGATGCTCCTCGCTCGCGGACTCCCGGTGCTCCTGCTCTACCGGCGCGTCCTGGACTCCCGGGAGCGCTCCGCGTTGGCCCTGCTGGCAGCGACCGGCCTTCCTCTCATCGTGGTGATCGCCTCCATCGGCGTCGCCGAGGGGCACCTGCTCCCGGCGAACGCGGCGGCGCTGGTGTGCGCCGGGCTGCTGTCCGTCTTGCTGCTCCCAGCGACCGGACTTCGCCTCCTCGGCAAGCAGATGGACGAACCGACGGCGCTGGCCGCGGACGGGGAGTCCGAGTGAATCCGCCCGACGGCGAGCCGGGACCGGCAGGGTCGGGCGCCGACGTGCCGACCCGATCTGCGGATGGACAATGGGCAGCTCGCGTGCCCCACGGCGAGCGGGCCAGACGCGTCCGCTTCCGGGAGTGGCGACGAGAGTCGCTGTGGTTCTGGCCCTGCGTCGCGATCGCGGCGGCCTGGGTCACCGGCGAGGTGCTCGTCGCCCGCGGCCCCTCTTTCGTGGTCCAGGACCACCTCGTGTCCAGCGACGTCTCCAGCGAGCAAGCGGTGCTTAGCACGGTCGCGACCGCGATCCTCACGTTCACCGGCGTCGTCTTCTCTATCTCCCTGGTGGCGCTGCAGGTGGCGAGCTCGCAGTACTCGCCACGGCTCGTGCGCAGTTTCGTCCGCAAGCCAGCGTCGAAGATCGCGCTCTCTGTCTTCCTGGCCACCTTCGTCTACTCGGTCACCGTCCTCGCCGGAATCGGCACGACGCTGGCAGGCGGACGACCCCCGGCCGCCGCGGTCGGGGTGGCCTACGTGCTGAGCCTGGCCAGCGTCGTCGTGTTCACGTTCTTCGTCCACTCCATGGTCCGGTCGATGCGGGTGTCCTACGTGATCGACGACCTGGCGAGCGAGACTCGTCGATCACTGGACCGCGCCGTGCCCCGATCCAGCGGGATCGTCGATGCCGCCCAACCCATGCTCGTGAGCGATCCCGTGCTGCTCCGGTTCCAGGACGGCAGTCGTGTGCTGGCCGGCGTCGACGTCGCCGCACTCGTCGCGGTGGCGCAGCGCCACGACTGCGTGCTCCGGCTCCAGCCGCGGATCGGGGCGTACCTCGTCGAGGGCCGACCGTTCCTCGAAGTCCACGGAGGACGCGTTCCTGAATGGGACGAGATTCGGCGCTGCCTCGAGCTCGGGACGGTGCGGGCCCTCTACCAGGAGGCACGGTACGGAGTGCGACAACTGGTCGACATCGCGGCTCGGGCCCTCTCGCCCGCCGTCAACGACCCGACCACCGCGGTGCAGGTCATCGAGCGTCTGCACGGGCTGCTGGCCCACATCATCGACCGCCCAGACCCCCCGTCGGCCTACGTCGACATCACTGGAACGGTTCGCCTCCTACGCACGGTCCCGGACTGGGAGCAGCTCGTGCAGTTGTCATTCGTCGAGATCATCCGCTACGGATCCGGTGCGCCACAGGTGTCGCGTCGGCTCCTGACTGCGTTTGACGACCTGGAGCGTCAGGCCCCGCCGGGCCGCGAGGTAGCTGTGTTGTCACTCCGGGCATGGCTGCTTCGGGAGGTCGAGCAGCGGGGAGACGACCCAGAGTTCGTGCGACTCGCCAGCCGACCCGATGACCTCGGTCTCGGGTGACCGGCACCGTGACCACCGAGGACGACCCTCTGCACCCCGATCACCAACTCGAGGGTGCCTCCCAGGTTCGAAGGAATCCCAACCCGGGACGCCAGCGTGGCCAGGCCTCACAAGTCCAAAAGCCTGGCCGTCCCTGACTGCGAGTTGAACCTGTCCCAATCAGCCACACCGAGGCCTGAATCCCCGCCACCTCCGGCTCCCATGGCTTGATGAGGTCGGCTGCTGGCACGCCCCGTCGTCGCTCCGGGAGGGACCGATTCGAGGTGTACGACCTGGCCCCGGTGCCGTGGCTACGCGTTGCGCTTGTCGTGGACGGTCTTCGCGGCGTCGACGGACAGCCGCGCGTACACCGCAGCCTTGGTGGCCGGGTCGAGCGCCGACAGCTGTGCCTCGATGTCGTCGACCGTGCCAATCGCTAGCGACCGCTTCTCGCGGAACTGGGAGGCGGCCAACGCCAGCGCCACGGCAGCTGCCACGAGTAGACCCATCCGCACGAACTTCGATTCAGACATTTCAGTACCCCTCAGATGTTGGACAGCCTTGAGACCCCTGTGGTCAAGGCTGATGGCAAAGCACGTCGGAAACTCCGATTCGCACGGACTCAGGCAATACCAGGCTGGGGCTCATGACGTCCCGGTGGGGGCCGCTTGCCTCGGGGGGCCGAAGCCCCTCCTACCAGACTCGTCATGCGGCAACCAGACGACACCTGACTGCCCTGCCGTGCGGTGCCGTGCCTGGGACGATGCACACGCCAACGTCCGCTCCGAGGCGGAACATGGCGGCCCCCGACCAGATCATCGACGGGGCCGCCATGCCACTCGTCTGCGACTAACGAGCCCACTTATCAGCTGGTGGCTGCCGCGTCGGCGTCGATGCGGGCCAACGCCGCGTTGAGCACCTGGTACTCGGCTTCATCGATCGCGGCAAGGGCGAAATCGATCGCGGAGATCGCGTAGTCTTCGGCGCGCTCGGCACGCGCCTCCAGCACGTCAGCGTTCACGTCTGCCTTCGCCGCGTCAGCGTCCGCGCGGATCTTGTCGATGTGCGACTTCCAGTTGGTCTGAACCTCGCCCCACCAGTTCGACGCCTCGTCCTGCGCACCGGCGGCGTCTGCCTTCAGGTTGTCCGCAGACACCTTCGCCGACGCCTTGGCCGCATCGACCTTCTGCTGGATCTCTTCCTGGTTCTGGGTCTTGGCAGCCTGTGCGTCTGCCTCGGCCTTGCTGGCTCGCTCGGCCAAGCCCTTCAACTGTGCGGACGCCTTGTCCAGCTGCTCCGACGCGCTCATGAATTGCACCCTTCGTCTCGCCGCCCCCGGACGGAGGCAGACCTGATCACGGACCCTCGGCCCTGCGGCGACCTTAGGTGACCCTGATCCGCCCGTCCCAGGATTCTCGTAAATCCATCGACGGACGGGGACTGTTCGCCCTCCCTTCATGAGACAACCCCCCGCGTTCTGTTACATCGGTGCTGCAAGACGCTGGTTCACCGCATGGTCAGGCGTCGCGGCCTCGCTCGGGCGGGGCATCGAATCGTGCTTGCACCCGCTCCACCGGCATCCGCTCCTGCATGCGTGCCAGCGCCCCCAGCGCACGTTCGTCGGCGTCGGTCGGCTTGGTGAGATCCAGTGACCGCGGCCACAGATCTCGGGCGCGCACGATCGCGACCTCTCCCGCGAACACCAGCACCTGACTCACGAGATACATGAGGGTGAACAGGCCCACGATCGCTGCGAACGACCCATACACGGGCCCGGACTTCGCGACCAACCTCGGGAGCAGGGCGGCGCCGAAGGTCAACTCCCCGGCGATCGCGAGCGAGCCGATGACGGCCCCTGGCCAGATCAAGGTGAGGCGGGGTCGGCGCGGCAGGAGCAGGGCGATGGCGGCCCACAGCAGTAGGAACACGATCAACGTCGAGCCAGCGAACGCCGCGATCCGAGCGGTAGCGCCCCTGTCGCCCTGCGCCCCTGCGGCGAGGGTGAGAACGCCCATGCCGGCGACACCCACGACGAGGAGCAGCAGGACCAGCACGGTTCTCACGTAGCGCGGGGCACTTTCGAGGCGTGCGCGATGCGGCACGGCCGCTAGGTGATTCAGCGCGTGGTAGGTCGACGTCACCAGCCCCAGGCTGGAGAAGACGAGGCCGAGGATTCCCACCGTCAGAGCGACGCCGTTGCTCGGCAGGGCTGCGAGCGCGTTGTTGACGGTGTCCTGGAACTGTGTCGGCACGATGGCGTCGATGAGCTGGCTGCGACGCTCGGCATCGTCGCGCAGCACGGCGCTCACGGTCACGGCCGCGAGTATCAGCAGGGGGAACAGGCTGAGGAACCCGTAGTAGGTGATCAGTGCTGCCAGGCGCGCACCGTCATCGTCGCTGTACTTCCTGATCACGGCGTAGGGGAACCCCAGGACGCGGTGGTCGCGCTGAGCGGCATCGAGCCGGGCACGACGTCGTTCGGCACGGCTGCCGGTGGATTCCTGCACGATCATTCCGACAACTCTGCCTCACAACGTCGCGACCAACCTGCTCGCACGGCCGCCGGACACCTAGGCGACCGGCGTTCGTGCGATGGCACTGCACTGTACGGGGGCGGCCCACCTGGCGTCCGGCCCGACACGGGGCCCAGGGTCGGGACAACGCGGGTCGGCTCGGACAGGATGACCGGATGGCGAACGGTGAGGAGCGTAGGCGCGCGATCACGGGGGCGATCCTGGTGGGGGCGCATCGGGGCGAGCCGCGATGGGCGATGGCGGGCACGGTGCTTGCCGCTGCAGGACTGCACGCGACGCTGCCCGACGACGTCCAGTTCATCGGACAGCTCTGGGTCTACCCCTTCGTCGTCGGCGTGCTGCTGTTGGTCCTGGTCGTCGGGGACCCAGGTCGCATCGACAGGACCGACACGTGGCTGCGGGTCGTGACCGGGCTGCTGATCGCCTTCATCACCGTGGTCAACGCCGTCAGCGTCGACTACCTCGTCCGACTGATCCTGCTGGACGCCGACAAGCCACTGGGGCCGGTCCGTCTGCTCAGCGCCGGTGTAGCCATCTGGATCATCAACATCCTGGCCTTCGGCCTGTGGTTCTGGGACCTCGACCAGGGAGGCGCTGCGGAGCGCGCGGCGGGCTCGACCCGGCTGCCCGCCCTGCTTTTCCCGGAGATGGGTAACCCGGAGGTCGTGCGGGACGGCTGGGCGCCCGCACTGCCGGACTACCTCCACATGTCATGGGGCACGGCGACCTCGCTTGGGCCCTCCGACGTGTCCGCGATCAAGCTGTGGTCGAAGGCGATGATGACATTCGAGGCGGCGGTGTCGCTGCTGCTCGGCGTCCTGATCATCGCCCGGGCGATCAGCCTGCTGCCCTAGCCTCACGCGTGGTGCCGATGCGTACCCATGTCCTGCCCGCCATCGTCCCGGTACTGTGGGCGCCTGCCGGTCCCGGCGCCGCACATGGCGCGTGGCCACCCGTCCCACGGCTCCACCCGCACGCGATGGGGGCCTTGGCTGTGCTGACCCGTGGAGTCCCCGTGGCCAACCAGATCCTCGCCGAGGTCGAGAAGGCGCTCGAGACCGCGCCTCACGAGCAGTCCCTCGCGCTCCCCGATGTCATCGTCACGACAACCGCCTGCCTCGCCGTCGCGGTCATCGCCGCCTTCCCAGGCTGGAGATACCTCGCCAACAACTTCGTGCTCTATCTGGGTCTGATCGTCGTACTGATGATCGCGGGCATCGCGATTGCGCGGCGGTCTCCGGTCACGGCGCCGCTCGCGTTGGGCTACATGGTGCTGCTCGGCCTGATGGTCGGCGCGTTCTCTCACGCGGCTGTCGGCCAGGGCGGCAACACCGCGCTTATCACCCAGGCCATCCTCGGCACCCTCGCCGGAGTCGTCGGCGTCCTCGCGGTCTACGCGACACCGTTCGGTCGCAAGGCCTCCAAGCCCGGCAAGCTGTTCGTGTCGCTCATGATCGGGTACGCGCTCATCTCGCTGGCCAACGTCGTTGCGGTGATCCTCGGCGTCGGTGGTGGCTGGGGCTTTTACGGCGTCAGCACCATCGGGCTCGTGCTGTGCGCGATCGGTGTCGCGTTCGCCGCGTGGTCACTGCTCGTCGATGTCGGCTCCGCCGACCGCGCCATTCAGGCAGGTGCTCCGCGCGCGTGGTCGTGGTCGCTCGGCATGGCGCTGGCGTCCTCGATCGTGTGGCTCTACACGGAGATCCTTCGCCTGCTCTCGATCCTCAACTCCAGCCGCTGAGCCCGGCCGGGAGCACGTGCGTGCTCCCGCGCACGCAGGAGCTGAGCGCCGTGGCGCCAGACGGAGTCCCAGGAATCACGGTCGTGGGCGGGGCTACTTGTGGAAGGACAGGGCCAGTTCCGCGAGCAGCCTCGCACCGAAGCCGGTGCACCCGCGCGGTCGCCAGCCACCGGGCGGATCGGCCAGCGCGGTGCCGGCGATATCAACGTGGGCCCAGGGCGTGCCGTCGACGAACTCCTCGAGGAACAATGCCGCGGTGATCGCCCCAGCGTTAGGTCCGCCGAGGTTGGAGATGTGGGCGACGTCGCTGTCGAGCTGGCGTCGGTAGGCCCGCTCCAGGGGCAGCTGCCAAGCCCGCTCGTCAGTGGCCCGGGCTGCGGCGAGGACCTGGTCGATGACCCCTTGGTCGTTGCCCATCACGCCGGCGACGAGGGTGCCGAGCGCGCGCATGCTGGCCCCGGTGAGCGTCGCGATATCGATGATGGCGTCGGGCTTGTCCTCGGCGGCCATCACGAGGGCGTCCATCATGACCAGGCGTCCCTCGGCGTCGGTGTTGGCGACCTCGACCGTGGTGCCGTTGCGTGCGGTGATGACGTCGCCCATCTTGAGCGCGGAGCCCGAGGGCATGTTGTCGGTGCACATGAGGTATCCGGTCACGCTGGTGCGGCACCCGAGGTCGCGCAGCGTGAGCATGGCGGCGAGCAGGGAGCCGGCTCCGGCCATGTCGTTCTTCATGGTGGCATGGGTGCCGTCGGCAGGCTTGAGGCTGATGCCACCGGAGTCGTACATGATCCCCTTGCCGACCCACACCATCGAGCCGACGGGGGAGTCGGGCGCGTAGGTGAGCTTGACCATCCGTGGCTCGTCGTGGCTGCCGCCGTTGATCCCGAGCAGGCCGCCGCAGCGCAGCTCGAGGAGCTGGTCGCGGTCGAACGTCTCCACCACCAGCCCCGCCTCCGCGCCGAGCCTGAGTGCCACGTCGCCCATCCGCTCGGCGGACAGGTGCGCGGGTGGGCAGTTCGCTAAGTCGCGGGAGATGCAGGTGGCCCGAGCCAGTGTCGCGCCACGCCGCGCGGCAGCCGCTGCCTCGCTCTGCTGGTCAGGCGCGGCGACTAGGGTGACCTGCTCGAGCGGGGTCCCCACAGGTGGGCGAAGCGCGGTGAACTCGTACCTCGCGAGCACGATCCCCTCGACCGCAGCCCCGAACCACTCGACCCGCAGAGCGTGCTCCGAGAGCGTGTCGAGACGCAGTGCGAGCCGTGCGTGGCCGGCCGCGGCGAGCGCGAGCGCCGCCGCCACGTCGCGGACCGCGTCACTCGACAGCGTCGCCGGGTCACCGATGCCGACAGCGACCTGCAGTGGCGTGCCCGGCAGGAGCAGGGTCTTCCCGCGCGCGCCAGTGAAGCCCGCAGCGGCGAGCTCCGCACGGGTCGGCAACCCGTCGGGGATCGATCCGGACGCAGGCACCAGAACGCCAACGACAGCCCCGACGCCCGCCACCGCCGCGACCGTGACATCGGGTTGGCTCGACGCCGAGGGGACGGAATCGAAGTCGGATGCGACGGCAATGGCACGGCTCACTGGGACTCCCCGGTCGAAGTTCTGCGACTTGGCTGTGTTTATCAGAGCCTGACCTACTCTGCTCGCAGACATCGGAATCGGGGGCGCCGTCGGCGACGACCCATTCAGGACGGACAGCCGTGGACCACGCAACGACCAGCCTGCTCATCCTCGCCACGGTGATCGTCCTGTTCATCTGGAACCGGCTGCCCGTCGGCGTCGTCGCAATCGGGGCCTCGCTGAGCCTGTATGCGACCGGGGTGCTGTCCGTCGATCAGGCCTTGTCTGGTTTCGGTGACCTGGTCGTGGTGTTCATCGCGTCGTTGTTCGTGGTCAGCGAAGGCATCGACTCGGCCGGAGTCACCACCTGGGCCGGGCAGTGGCTGCTCTCAGTGATCGGTGACCGGCCCAAAGTCGCTCTGGTCGCGGTGATGGCGATGGCAGCGGTGATGACCGCGCTGATCACGCTCAACGGCGCCGCCGCGGCGCTGATCCCGGTCGTCGTGGTCATCGCGATGCGCCTGGGCCTGGCCCCCGGGCAGATGCTCCTGCCGATGGCGTTCGCGGGCAGTGCCGGGTCGCTGCTGGTCCTCACCGGGTCACCGGTCAACGTACTCATCGCCGATGCTGCGGCGCACGCGGGCACCACAGGCTTCTCGTTCTTCTCCTTCACCATCGTCGGCGTTCCCCTCGTCATCGTCACGATCGCCCTCGCGGCGTTCCTCGCCCCGCGCCTGCTGCCCGTACGGGTCTCCGCGTCGCAGCCACCGGATCTGAGCAACTACGGCGCGACCATGGCCGAGCACTACGAGCTCGTGGACGGGTTCTTCCGGCTGCGGATCCGGGACCAGTCGCCGTTGGTCGGGACGCCGCACAACGCCGTGGACCTGTCGGCGTACGACGGCGTCGCGCTCATCGCGATGCAGCGCGGCCTGGAACCCGTCCTGGGCGACACCATGTTGCTGGTCGACGACGTGCTGGTCCTCACCGGAGCTGCGAGCGAGATCAGCCAGGCCGTCGTCGACCTCGTGCTCGCCGTCACGATGCGCCCGGTGACCGCCACGACGGG
>Ga0075017_100000943_pt1 | contig 17281 bp, 15 predicted proteins | sample AleBraG_ABR_2012_FD_71475 | JGI IMG/M metagenome (GOLD analysis project Ga0075017, IMG submission 71475) | Freshwater sediment microbial communities in response to fracking from Pennsylvania, USA - Alex Branch Run_MetaG_ABR_2012 | ecosystem: Environmental > Aquatic > Freshwater > Creek >... | reverse complement strand
GCCTTCGGATTCTGCGGCCTCCTCCGGGCTGAGGTACTCGGTCAAGGCGATGTGCGCCCCGGAGCGGTTGCGGGCGAACTTGGCGAACTCGTTGCGCTGGACGTCCCAGACGCCGCGGAAGTCCCCGGCAATGCCGATGGCCCAGGTCAGTGGCATGGGGGTCAGCCCGGTGCGCTCGGTGATCTCGTCCATGAGTTCCAGCGGATCCAGGCCGGGGCGGTCCCACTTGTTGATGACGGTGATGATGGGAAGGTTGCGCTGGCGGCACACCTCAAAGAGTTTCATGGTCTGGGTTTCCAGGCCCTTGCCCGCATCCACCAGCATGACGGCACAGTCCACGGCGGCCAGCACACGGTAGGTGTCCTCGGAAAAGTCGGCGTGGCCGGGGGTGTCCAGCAAATTGATCACGGTGTCCCGGTAGGAGAACTGGAGGGCCGCGGAGCTGATGGAGATGCCGCGGTCCTTCTCCATCTGCTGCCAGTCGGAGACCGTGTCCTTGCGGTTGGACTTGCCGTTGGTGGCACCGGCCGTGCCAATCACCTTCGCATGCAGCGCCAGGGCCTCCGTCAACGTTGACTTGCCGGCATCGGGGTGGGAGATGACGGCAAAAGTGCGACGCCGGGTGGCCTGCCCTGTGATTTCAGTGACACGGGCGGGGGACTGGGCCGGAGAGGACACGAGACTACTTTCTGGGGTGGTGGTTGCTTTGAGGGCGTGGGCCGGGCGAACAAACAAGGTGCACGGCAAAACGCCAACTCCCAAGTTTAGCGCAGCCGCGCCGGGGTGCGCTGAACGGACAAAGCCGGGCGGGCCAAGACAGCGCAGGCCAAGACAGTGCGTGCTAGTGCGGCAGCACCAGGTATCCAAAGCCCAACTGCCAGGCACCCCCGGCGGCGATGCGCTCAAGCACAACCCGCTGCAACGCTGTCGCCCGGGGCAGCTGGTCAAGGTTGTCCATGCTTCGGGTGCGGAAGGTGAAATAGACGGCGTCGGTGGGTTCATCCCGAGGCGTGCCGTACGGGGTGAAAAGGGCGGCGAAACGGAAAATGTTTGACCACGGGTCGATGTGGGCGCTCAGATACGGGTCGAGCAGCCACGACTCGCAATTGGCGATCCGGACCGGTTGAGCCGGGAAATGAGTGGCAAAGAAGCTGCCCGCCAGGGACAGGCTTTCGGACACGGACTGGGTGCTGAGGCCGCCATCTTCGGGGATGTGCACACCCAGGACCCATTCGCCGTCCGTGGTGCCGGGAATCTGCGCACTTGGCTGGTGGATGAGGTATTGCAGACGGCCCAGCTGGAAGATCCGGCCGGCAAAGACGTTGGCCAACCACTTGTACGTGTCCATGCCAAAGCGGCCGTGAACGCGCCGGTTGATGGCCATGTTGCGGCCAAAGTCGGCCAGCGTGTCCCGGGTGATGGCGTCGGGGATGTCCTTCTCCGCGTGCCAGGCCAGGATGGCCGGGACAAAGCGAACCATGGCCTCAAGCCAATCGCGCTCCGTGACGGGGGCCTGGGGCGTGCCCAGTTCAGGAACCGAGGAATCGGCACTGCCCAACCGGGATGAGAGGAACTCCTGGACAATCTGCGCCGCGGGGCTGATGGGGCCCTCGATCAGTGCCTGGCACTCCCGGCGGTCCTCCTCGGCAATGCCAAGATAGTCAAGGGCCAAGTCTGTGCGCAGCACTGTATGCGGGATCATCAATCCAGCTTACCGAATTTTCTTCCGTTACTTGTTGGTGGCCTTGGGCTTTTTCACGAACAATGTCTCGGCCTGCTCCAGGGACATGCCGTTGGTTTCCGGGATCTTGAACATGACGAAGAAGAACGACGCCGTTGCGAACAGTGCATACATGCCGTACGTCAGAGGCAGGGATGCGGCCGCCATGGCGGGGAAGCTGAGCGTGATCAGGAAGTTGGCGATCCACTGGGCCGCTGCGGCCAGGCCGAGGGCGCGGGCACGGATGCGTGCCGGGAAGATCTCACCCAACAAGACCCAGACGAGGGGCCCCCAAGAGGCGCCGAAGCTGACCACGAACACGTTCGCTGCCACCAGGGCAATGGGCCCCCACGCACCGGTCAAGGTGACATCGGAACCGGAGCCGGTGGCTGAGGAAAACGCCAGGGCCATGGTGCCCAGCGAAACAGCCATGCCAATGGAACCGGTGAGCAAAATGGGGCGTCGTCCCACCCGGTCGACCAATGCAATGGCTACCAAGGTGACCAAGATGTTCACAACGGCCGTCACCACGGAGATGGTCAGGGAGTCCTTCTCCTGGAATCCAACTGCCTGCCACAACGTGGTGGAGTAGTAGAAGATGACGTTAATGCCGACAAACTGTTGCAGCACCGAGAGGATGATGCCGATCCAGACCACGGGCAGCAGGCCAAAGCGCTTGCCCCTCAACGAGCCCTTCCTGGCGGACAATGAATCCTCTGCGATGGCCGCCTTGATGTCGCGGATGCTGCGGTCGGCGTCTTCATCGGGGGCGATGGTGGCAAAGACGCGTGCTGCCTCTTCTTCCTTGCCCTTGACGACCAGGAAGCGGGGGGACTCGGGCAGTGCAAAGGCTATGGCACCGTAAACGAGGGCCGGGACGATTCCGGCCAGGAACATCCAGCGCCAGGCAGGCAATCCAAACCACAGGTCCTGGAGGGCGCCGCCAGCTGCGTTGGAAAAAAGCGCATCGGAGAGCAGTGCGGCAAAGATTCCCACGGTGATGGCCAGCTGCTGCAAGGAAGCCAGCCGCCCGCGGTGTTTGCGCGGGGAAATCTCAGAAATATAGGCAGGGGCAATGACCGAGGCAAGGCCGATGCCCAGACCGCCCACCAGGCGCCAGAAGATAAGGTCCACAACGTTGAAGGCCAGCCCGGTGCCGATGGCACTGACCAGGAACAAGGCTGCACCGATCTTCATCGCCGGGATCCGACCCCAGGCGTCGGCAATCCGGCCGGCCAGGTAGGCACCCAAAGCGCAGCCGAGCAAGGCGACAGCCACGGCAAAACCTGTCAGCGCGTCACCGAGCTTGAACTGGCCTTGGATGGCATCCACTGCGCCGTTGACAACGGAGGAATCAAAGCCAAAGAGGAAACCGCCGACGGCACCCGCCACGGCCAGGCCAATGACTTTGCGTGGAATCCCCGAGGTGGCTGCTGGCTGGCTAGTGGTGTTGGACATGGTTTCCCCTCAAAATCAGCAAACCCGGGACGGGTTCGCCATGTAAAAGTCTGTACGCAATATGCCGCCACGGCCAGGTGTTCATACCGCTCGGCAGCCTTGCGTGAGTGTCGGGGCCTAGTGCCCGAACGGGTCCGGATCAACACCCGGCATCCAGGTCAGCCCGGGCACGCCCCAGCCGCTGCTCTTGGCGGCGCGCTTGGCCTTCTTGGCGAAACGGGCGTTGAGCCTGTCAACGTAAAGTTTGCCGTCGAGGTGGTCGTATTCGTGCTGCATGCACCGGGCAAACCAGCCGGTCGCTTCAAAGTCCACGGGGTTGCCGTCGCCGTCAAAGCCGCGCACGCGCACCCATTCGGCGCGCTTGAGTGGGAAGTTCAGGCCGGGGACGGAGAGGCAGCCTTCCACCTCGTCGTCGGGGTCTGGGGCGTTACCGGAAATCCTGCCCACGGTCAGCGTGGGGTTCACCAGCACGCCGCGGTCGGGGACGCCGTCGTCGTTCTCCATATGGTAGGTGAAGATGCGCAGGCCAACACCAATTTGGGGGGCGGCCAGGCCCACGCCGTGGGCGGCGTCCATGGTCTCGAACATGTCGGCAACCAGCGACCTCAAGGACTCGTCAAAGGCTTTGACTGCCTCGGCCCGGCGGTGGAGCACCGGCTCGCCCAGAATGGTCACGGGGTGGATGGTCATCGCGGAATCCTTTGCCAACGTCTTGCCAAACAGTGGGGAATGAAAAACACCCCGATCAAATGACCGGGGTGTTTCGTGTTTCCGTCAGGAAACACCTTGGGGTGAGATACGGGGGTTGAACCCGCGACCTCCTGGACCACAACCAGGCGCTCTGCCAACTGAGCTAATCCCACCATGCGCTACCGACCACATTCACACCCTGAGGTGATCGGTGCGGTTGAGGCAACGACGACTACATTACACGTTTTTGAGGGAGCTCATTGCCAAAACGGGCTGTTTGGGTGAAAAAGTGAGCTAAATCGCTTTTTTGACACCGTCAACGTGTTGAGTTTGTGGGGCGCTTAGTTGGAAAACTTGGCGGCAATCTTTTTCGCCGTTGCCGAATCCGGGCCAGGTGCGGGCACAAAAACGGCTTCACGGTAGTACTTGAGTTCGTTGATGCTGTCCATGATGTCTCCCAGGGCGCGGTGGCCGCCCGTCTTGGGGGGCGACTGGAAGTAGGCGCGGGCATACCAGCGCCGGGATAGTTCCTTGATGGTGGAGACGTCAATGACGCGGTAGTGCAGGTGCTCCACCAGCTCGGGCATGTCACGGGCCAGAAACACCTTGTCGGTGCCGATGGAGTTGCCGGCCAGTGGCGCCTTGTTCGGCTGCGGGACGTACTTCTTGATGTACGCCAGGATCTGCTCCTGGGCGTCCTCCATGGTGGTGCCGCCGTCGAGCTCGTCCAGGAGTTTTGAGGAGGTGTGCATGTTGCGAACAAAGTCGTTCATCTGCGCCAACGCTTCATCGGTCGGTTTGATGACAACATCCACCCCGTCACCAAGAATATTCAGCTCGGAGTCGGTCACCAGCACCGCCACCTCGATCAACGCGTCATTGACGGCGTCCAGGCCGGTCATCTCACAGTCAATCCATACAATACGTTCGTTAGTAATAGGCACGCCTCCAATGTACCGCGAACCCCGGGCTTGCCGCCGCTGGTAAAATTGCATCGACAAAGCCTGCGCGGTGAAGACCACGATGCGGGGAAGCTACTTTTGAGGGCCGGAGACAAGTGACGACAGCCTCGCCTCCCGCATCCGGTGATCGTGCCACGGCTGCGCACCGTCCGTGGATTGCCTTGCTGCAAGGACTGGTTGGCTCCTTGCTCATCCTGGCCGGCTCGGTCGGCGTCGGATGGATAGCCAATGGCTCACCCATGATCCGCAACAACCTGGTCATTGCCCTGCGTACTGACGGCACCGGTGTGGTGGTTTCAACCATTGCACTGACCATGGGCGCCATGATTTTGCTGCGATCTTGGCTCCGGTTGGGGCAGCGGCTCTCACAGTGGGGGCCCGGTTCCCTGAAGCAAGTGGTCCTGGCCGTGGTGCTCTGGGGTGCACCGCTCTTTGTGGCCGTTCCGATCTTCTCCCGCGACGTTTACGCCTACACGGGCCAGGGCCGGTTGATGGCCGAACACCTGGACCCGTACACCACGGGCATCTCGGCCTTGAGCAACTGGTTCATGTTGGGAACCGACCCGTCGTGGGCGGAAAACCGCACACCGTACGGCCCGCTTTTCCTGTGGCTTGCCCGCGGCGTGGTGGCCATTTCCGGGGCCCAGCCGGACCTCTCAGTGCTCCTTTTCCGTCTTTTGGCATGCGTCGGCGTGGCATTGTGCGTGATTTATCTCCCAAAACTGGCCGAATTCTGCGGCTATAACGGTGCCCGGGCCCTGTGGATTTCCGTCGCAAACCCCTTGTTCCTGATCTCCTTCATTGCCAGCGCCCACAATGACGCACTCATGGTGGGCCTGGCCGTGTGCGGGGTGTACCTTGCGGCGACAAAGAAGCCCTTCCTGGCCATCGTCTTGGTGACCGCCTCAATCGCCGTCAAACCGATCACCATCGTGCTCCTTCCCTTCATTGGACTCCTCTGGGCCGGCAAGGCCGCCGGGTGGGGCAGGCGGTTCGCGTGCTGGGCGGCCACCGGGGCCATCAGCGTGCTGTTGCTGTGGCTCGGTGGTATCCCGCACAACCTCGGGTTCGGTTGGACCTGGGCACTGCTGGATGGAACCCCAGGTTATACGGGGTATTCGCCCTCCGGATTCGGAGGCCAGCTGGTTGGCGCGGCGGCCCATGCTGTGGGGCTTGACGGTGCCTTTTTTGAAGACGGATTCCGCAAGCTCCTGACCGTGGCGAGCATCGGCATCGCGGGGTGGCTTGTCCTCTTTGGTGACCCGGCCAAGGTGGTGCGAAGGCTAGCGCTGGCGTTCGCCGCCGTCGTCATGCTGGCCCCCATTATCCAGCCCTGGTACATCCTGTGGTTCCTGCCGTTCCTTGCAGCCACCGGCATCAAGAACAACTGGCAGATCAAGGTTTGCTACGTGGTGATTGGGTTCTTCGTGGTGTTTGGGGCGCAGGACCAGCTGTTTGTCTGGAACTTCGTTGACCTGCCCATGGCTACCCAGGCGCTGTCCTATTGGGTGGCGATTGCCGTAGTTGGCTATCTGCTGCTCATAGACGTCCACACCCGCAAGCTGCTGTTCACCAAGGGCCACGAGTTGGCGCCGGCAGCGTCCCTGAAGTAGCTGGTCCGCGCCGAACTCCTACCCAGCGCGGGGCGAGTCTCAGAGCAGACCCACTGACTCGCTGGCGGTTCTCCGCGGAAACCCTCATTTCATGGCGCCCATGCGCAGAGCCGCCACCAAACGTGTCTTGAAGAGGTGTTCGTTGAACAGGTCCGACCAGCCAACCCTGATCACGGTCCAACCCTGCCCGATCAGCTCGTTTTCGCGTTTCCGTTCATCTCTGAGAACCTGCTGCGTTGGCCGGTGGTTCAAGTACTTTCCCTCGCCATCGAATTCCAGGATCACCTTGTACCGGGGCCAGGCGAAATCCGCGCGGTAGCTCCCGCCCGGGGTGGAGAGCCTGCACTGCAACTGTGGCGCTTCGATGGCGCAGACCTGGATGAGGCCACGGGTCAGTGACTCGCCTGCCGACTCGGAATCGGCGCAGGCAAAGGCAAGGGCCGAGCGGAATATTCGAATGCCCCGGTGCCCGTCCAATGCGGCCGCCTCCCTGTCCAACGCCGCCCGGGGGATGCCTTTGCGCAGAGCGAAGTCCATGAGAATCAGGGCCTGTTTGTAGGTCATTGTCAGGGCACAGTCCACGGTGGTCCGCAGTAGGTTCGTTACGGGAAGCCCATCAATTTCCATACACATTTCCGCAGGCAAAGACCGGCAGTGGATCTTCACATCCGGGGCCTTTTGTGCCGTCGTTTTCTTCGCGGGCCGGGTGAGATGGATGAAGGGGTCAGCACGCCACAGGGGGAGTTCATGCAGCCGGGCAGCAGAGGCATGGCTGTAGACGGACAGCGACGGCGACGGGGTAACGGCTGCGTGGGCGTGCAACAGTATCCGCAACCGGTCCCTGCCAGGCCCGTCGAACTTGTCCCGGTAGGCGGCCCTGACATAGCAGCCAAAACGGGCCCTGACAAGGATGCGGTGGCGAACCAGTGCGCTGATGACATCCGCATTCAGACCCAAATCAGCGAGTTGGCGGGTGCGCCAGGCATGTTCGGTGTCAGGCAGGCGTGCGGCGAGCCTGGCCAAGCTGAAACGGGAGGCTGATGCGGGGAAGTCCACGGGAAGTCCGGAGCCTGCACCGGAAACCAGCCGCAAGCCATTGCCGGGACTGCTGCAGGAATCCGCCCGATCGGCGCCTTGCGGAGCAGCTGAAGAGTTCATGGTCTAAGACTGGCTGCACCTTTTCGCCATTGCCAGCCCTTTTTTCCAACTGTGGATAACTCTGTCTGCTGGACCGGCTACCTCGGAGAGGGGGAGGGGGCCAGGCTGTCGCACTGCTGCCCGGCCTTGCGGCCAAGTTCAAGCGTCCGCTTCACCGCCCACACCAACAAGGTCACCAGCAGCACATTGCGGATGGTCAGCACTGCGGCCATGATGGGGTTTGCGTGAATGAGCGGGGTGTAGAACAACGGATAGATCACGAAGGTTGTCAAGGCGATGCCCATCAGCAGCGTGGCCGGGACCTTCCACCGCTCCCAGTTGTGCGTGAGGCCGGCAATGACCACCGGGGCCAGCCAGATGATGAACTGGGGCGAGCCCACCTTGTTGAAGACGATGAAGGCCGTGACCATGAGCAGGGAGCCCTCAAGGAGCAGTTCCTCGCGCTCGGCGCCGCGGCGCAGCGCCCAGATCATCAGCAGTGCACCGGCCACCGTGGCGATGATCAACAGCGGCTGCATCAGCAGCGCCGCCACGTCGGCGCCGGGACCGTACACCTCGGTGGAATTGATCGCCACGTTGTCAGCGATCTGTGCACCACCAATGTTCAACACGCTCAGCCACACCCAAGGCGTGGAAAAGGTGGCCTCGAGCTGCATGCCGCGTTCGCCCTGGTTGACGGCGAAATCGAACAGATGGGACCCGGCGCCGGTAAGCACAGTTGCCCCGGCCACGACGGCGCTGACGGTCACCCCGGCCAGCAGCACGCGGACCCGCTGGGCGCTGGCGATCAGCAGGGGGGCGATGATGGCAGCTGGCCAGACCTTGATCCATGTCGCCACGGAGAGCAGGACGGCGGCCACAACGGGCCGTTCGGCGGCGTAGAGCAGGGCGATCAGCACGATGGGTGCTGTGATGCCTTCGACGCGGGCAAAGCTCAGGTACCCCATGAAAACCGTGAAGAAAAGCCAAAACCAGGCAGGGGCAATGCCGCGCTGGGCCCGCGGGCCGCGCGTCAGGTAAAACAGTCCCACGGCGTTGAGCGCAATGATGATCAATGTCCAGCCCAGCAGGTACAGGGACGGGCCAAAGACGTTGGCGGCAAAGATGGGGATCTGGGCCAGCACCGGGTAGACCCACGGGCTGATGATCTTGCCCAGCTCGCTCGGGTTGTAGCCCAGTTGCGCCCATTGCCGGTACTGCTCGGTGTCGCTGAAAGTGTTGCCGTGGACGATGAACGTCATCATCCACCCCAGGAAGAACAGGTGGACGGCGGCGAATCCCCACCACACGCTGGCGGGCGTGCGGAACCAGGAAATTACGGTGGGGGCGAGGACCCGGTCGCGGACCAGGACGGCGCGCTGGAGGGTCCGGTCGAAGAATGGCGTTGAAATTTTAGGACTCCCCGCCGGACGTCGGGAGAGCTGCCGAACCGGTTGCTGCGTCACGGGTGGTCGCCACACCGGTTGCTGCGGCCGGGGAGGGAGAAACCTTGGCGGCGGCGCCGGCGTCAGGTGCCCCGGGCGCGGAGGAGGCTGCGCCGTCGTGCCTGGAATCATCCAGCGGGGCAGCCTTGCCGGCCCCCGCCTTGCGGCCGGCAAGGAACAAAGCCCGCACCGACCAGATGAACAGCAGCACCAGCATCAGGTTGCGGGCCGTGAGCACGGCCGCCATGAAGGGATTGTTGTGGGAGAGGGCGTCGTAGAACATCGGGTACACAACAAAGGTGAGCGCGCCAATGCCAATGAGCATGGAGGCCGGGACGCGCCACGCCTTCATGTTGTAGGCAAGTCCCACGGCAACGGCGGGCGACAGCCACACCATGAACTGGGGGGAACCAACCTTGTTGAACACCACAAAGGCGGTGGCCAGGGCCAGGGACCCCAGCAGCAACAACTCGGTGCGGTCCGCGCCACCATTGCGCTTGCCCGTGTGCAATGCCCAGAAAATCAGCGCGGCAACCACCAGGGCGGCGAGGATGAGCAGCGGCTGCATCAGCACGCTCATGACCTCGGTGCCGGGGCCGTCCACCTGCATGGAATTGATGTCATGGTTCATGTACATGCGCGAGCCGCCAAGGCCCAACACGCTCATCCACAGCCACGGGGTGGTGAAGGTGGCCTCGAGCTGCATGCCGCGATCGCCTTGTTCCAACAGGAAGTTCATCAGCTTGGGCAGAGAGTTTAGGCTCAACGCCAGCACCACCACAAACGCCGTGACCAGCATGCCGGCCAGGACCACGCGCACCCTTTGCTTCACAACCGTCAGAAGTGCCAGCACGACGGCGGCAGGCCAGACCTTGATCCACGTCGCCACGCTCAGAATCAGGGACGCCACGAACGGCTGGGCCACACCAATCGAGAGGGCAATCAGCACCATGGGGGCCGTGAGGCCGTCCACCCGGGCGAACCCCAGCCAGCCAAGAAGTGCTGTGAAGCCAATCCACCACAGCGCCGCCGGGATGGCCTTGGTGTTCCTGCCCCAGCTGGTGAGCTTGGCCACGGCCAGGGCGTTCAGGACGGTGATCATCAACACCCAGATGAACAGGAACGGGCCGCTTCCAAACAGGTACGCCACCGCCATGGGAATCAGCGCCAGGATGGGGTACACCCAGGGGCTGGGACCCGTCACCTGGTTTGCGTCAAAACCTGCCTCGGCCCACGCACGGTAGACGTAGGTGTCGCTGAAGGCGTCTCCGCGAAGGGACAGAACCGCCGCAAAAATGACGAAAAAGAGGTGGACTACGGCGAAAACCGTCCATAGCCCCCGCGGGGTTTGCAGCCAGGCCTGGGCTGGTGCCGGGAGGACCCGGTCCCGGAAACGGGCGAGCGCGGCAAAGAATGTGTCCGTGGAGATGGTTGGATCCTTCTCAAGCGTGATTGGGTAGAATGCGAAGAACGGTGTCCCTCGCGCTTTTTACATATTAGCGCAGCCGGTATTTTTTCCACGGTTCGGTGGACCCAACGCGGGCTGGAAAGGCTGGCGGTTGGCAGACGTCAGTGAAAGTTCAGGAGTGAGTGATTGAGCCGCCCGAGTATTGCTGAACACGAGGTGAGGAGTCCGGTGCCAGCTAAGCATCCAGCGCGCACCGGCACCGCGACTTCCGCGGTGTGGCAGGGTTTTGCCGGGTCCGTGATGTTGCTGCTGGGGTCCTTTGGGGTTGGCTGGCTCGCCAGCAGCTCGTCGTTGATCAGGGCACAGCTTTTCATTGTGGCCAGAACCACACCAGTAGCCGTCGTCACGTGCACCGTGCTGCTGTGCGTTGGGGCCTTGTTGATGTTGCGTGCCTGGCTGCGCCTCTCCCGGCATCTGCGGGGATGGGATGCGGGCTCCAAGCCCATCCTGTTCAAGGCTCTGGCACTGTGGGTGGGGCCCATGATGCTGGCCCTTCCCCTTTTTAGCCGCGACTCCTACGCCTACATTGGCCAGGGCCGTCTCATGGAGCAGGGCCTGAACCCGTACACCAACGGCATCTCGGCGTTGAGCAACTACTTCATGCTGGGCCCGGACACGCTGTGGACCGAGGCGCCCACACCTTACGGCCCCGTGTGGCTGTGGATCGAGCAGGCTGCCGTGTGGGTGGCCAACGGCAGTCCCGAGGTGGCGCTGATTCCCTTCCGCCTGGCCAGCCTGGCCGGTGTGGTGCTCCTGGCGATCTATGTGCCCCGGCTTGCCGAACTGCACGGCTTCAACCCGCACCGCGCCCTCTGGATGGTGGTGCTGAACCCCGTGCTGCTGATCAACTTCATTGCCAGTGTGCACAATGACTCCTTGATGCTGGGACTGGTGGTGGCCGGTATCTACTATGCATCCGTGAAGCACCCCATCGCCGGGATTTTGCTGGTGACGGCCTCCATTGCGATCAAGCCCATCACCTTGATCGCCCTGCCGTTTGTTGGCCTGCTATGGGCCGGCTCGCAGGCCGGCTGGGTGCGCAAGTTTGCCTTGTGGGCCGCCACCTTGGGCATTTCCACGGCCGTCATGGCGGCCCTGGGCTTCGTCAACGGCCTGGGATTTGGCTGGTTGGCCGCCCTGCAAACCCCCGGCACGGTCTGGATTTGGTATGCGCCCGTGGGCCTGCTCTCGCATACGGTTGGCTTCATTGTGCAGTTCTTTGGCGGCCCTGGCGCTTCCGTGACGGACGTCATCCAGGGAATCGGGCAGCTCGCCTCGATCCTGCTCGTCATGGCGCTGGCCTTCTTCAAGGTTCGCATGCCGGCCTCGGGCGGGCTCGGTGCGGATCTGCCCGGGGAGCAGGGCTACGGCCAGGCGGTGCTGCGACGCATGGCGTGGGCCTTCGCCGCCGTCGTCGTGCTGGCGCCCATGATCCAGCCTTGGTACATGCTCTGGCTGCTGGCGTTCTTCGCCGTGACAGGGGTCAAGGACGGCTGGCAGTTGCGGACGGTGTCATACCTGACATTGTTTTTCACGTTGATTGCCCTGACGGACCAACTGAGCATTTTCCCGGGTATTTCGGTGGCGTTGGTACGAACGGTGGCCATCAGCTCGGCAGTAATCGGGGCGCTGTACCTGATGTTCTGGGACAAGGGGGTACGGGAAATATTCATTCCGCGCCGGAAGCCGGCCGCAATCCGGCATGAGGTTTCCTAGGCGCCCAGGTGCTTGAGCGCCTCCCGCCGGGACAGCGGACTGAGCTGTTCGCCACAGCTGTCCACAAAGCCGCGCACCCAGGCCGGATCCGTTCTGGCATATTGGCGCAGCGCCCAGCCGATTGCCTTGCGGATGAAGAACTGCTTATCGGGGAGGTTGGGCACAATCAGATCGTGCAGCAACACCGTGTCGGTTGATACCTTGGCAGGCAGTTGGGCGATGATCGCTGCCCGCCGGAACCAAAAGTCCGGGTGGACGCTCCACGCGCGCAACAACGGATCCATGGCGTCCCGGTGTGCCGCCAGCAATTCACACAGGCGGGGAGCCACCGCATCCACGTAGTCCCACCACTGCCCCGTCTCCACCACGGCGGCGTAAAACGGCAGCAGCCCCATCTCACCCCTGCCCAGGCGGGAATCGGTGAGCATGATGGCCGCGTAGCGTTCCTCCCGGAATTCGGCCCCGTTCCACAACTCCGTCACGGTGGCGCCAAGCTGTTCCACATCCACAAACGGGTGCACCCGGGCCAACGCACGGACAGTTTTGCGCACCACCGGCGACGGCACGCCCAGGTAAGGCGTGGTGGACTTCATATAGGCGGCCATGCCAGCAGCCTTCCCCGGGACGGCAAGCTGCTGCAGGGCCGGGCGCAGGGCGGTGAGAAACAAGCGGTTGGGGGAAGCGGCGTCGTCCGTCATTCCCACAGCGTAGCGGCCTTCGGTACTGTGGTTGAAACACTTCAACGCAGTAAGGTTCCTCGCCATGGGCAAGATCAAGACAGCCACCGAAATCGCCGCGATGCGCCAGGCCGGGTGGGTGGTCGCGCAGGCACTGTCCGCCGTCAAGGCCCATGCCGGCGTGGGGGTCAGCCTGAAGGAGCTCGACGCCGTTGCCGCCACCGTGTTCAGCGACGCCGGTGCCGTCCCGGCTTTCCTGAACTACCACCCGCGCTGGGCACCCATCCCGTTCCCCGGCGTCATCTGCGCCAGCGTCAACGACGCCGTGGTCCACGGCATCCCCAACGGCTACAGGCTGGCCGACGGCGACCTGCTCAGCATCGACGCCGGCGCCTACCTGGACGGCTGGTGCGGGGACTCAGCCATCAGCTTCACGGTGGGGGAGGGCCGGCCGGCGGATTTGGCCCTCATCGCCGCCACGGAGGCCGCACTGGCCCGGGGCATTGACGCGGCCAGGATCGGCAACACCATGGGCCACATTGGCCATGCCATCGAGAAGGAGGCCCGCCGCGCCGGCTATGGCCTGCTGGCCGACCACGGCGGCCACGGGATCGGCAAGGCCATGCACGAGGAACCGCCCGTCCCCAACGAGGGCAGGCCGGGCCGCGGAATGAAGCTGACGGAGGGCCTGGTCATCGCGATCGAACCCATGCTCATTGCCGGCGGCCGGGACGACTACCAGCACGACGCCGACGGCTGGACCCTGCGCTCGCTCAAGGGCAAGCGGGCCGCCCACAGCGAACACACCATTGCCATCACCGCTGACGGCCCCGTGATCCTGACGCTGCCTTAAACGCTGTTCGCGCTTCGTCCCGGTGGCCGAGATGTAGGAACGGTCATTTGAGGCCGACATATCAGGGGCGGAAGTCTGTTTCGGGATCCCTGCCCGTTGTACTTCGGTGGCCGAGCCTGTCCAGCCCCTGTTGAGAGCGGTTGCGCAGCTCCGGCGGCTAGAATTTTGTTCTTATGGAGTCATTTGCGTTTCCTGCCATGGACAGCGTTGTGGCTTCCTTGCGCGCCGCCGGCTGTGTTTACGCGGAGGATGAGGGGGCCATTCTGTGCCAAGCGGCCCGTGCCCCGGGGGAGCTGGCCGCGATGCTGGCACGCCGGGTGGCAGGGTACCCGCTGGAGCACATCGTGGGATGGGCACAGTTCCACGGGATGCGAATCGTGGTGGACCGGGGTGTTTTTGTGCCGAGGCGGCGAACCGAGTTTCTGGTCGGAAGGGCCCTGGAAATCCTGCGGGCCAAGCACCCCTCCCACAGGATTGAAGGTGCCACCGCGGGGCAGCCGCCACGGCGGCTGGTGGTCGTTGACCTGTGCTGTGGCAGCGGGGCCGTTGGCGCCGCACTGGCGCACGGCGTTGACGGCCTGGAGCTGCACGCAGCAGACATCGACCCGGCCGCGGTGGCGTGCGCCGCAAAGAACCTCAACAACGTCAACGGACACGCATATTGTGGGGACTTGTTTGACGCCGTCCCCAAGAATCTGCGCGGAACGGTGGACATGGTCGTGGCCAACGCCCCGTACGTTCCCACGGAGGAGATTGCCTTCATGCCGGAGGAGGCCCGCGTGCACGAACCGGATGCAGCCCTCAACGGCGGGGCCGACGGCCTGGACATACAACGCCGGATTGCGGCACAGGCACCCGCCTGGCTGCGCCCCGGAGGGTGCCTGCTGCTTGAGACCAGCGCCAGGCAGGCTGCCGTGAGCGCGGGGATCATGGCGGCCTGCGGTTTCTCCGCCGAGATCGGGCACTGCGAGGAGCTCGATGGCACGGTGGTCACCGGGGTCTACTGAAATGGCGGGAATGTGGCTAGCCTGTCGTACTAAGGAGCAAACCGCGCATCCAAGCCAATAACCGTTAGGAAGCAACCCATGAGCCTGCACAAACACCATCCCCAGAACGAGGAAAACATCTTTCACCCAGCCTTTGACGGTGGGGTTGGATCGATCCCCAGGCACCGTTTGCCCAGGGGCACCCAGGATGCCGACGCCGCCATGCTCTTTATCCAGGACGAGCTGATGCTGGACGGCAATGCCCGCCAAAACCTGGCAACGTTCGTGACCACATGGATGGAACCGCAGGCGGCAACGCTGATCCAGGCCTCGGTTGAAAAGAACATCATTGACAAGGATGAATATCCGCAGTCGGCAGAGATCGAGCGGCGCTGCGTGAACATCCTGGCGAACCTGTGGAACGCCTCGACGCCTTCAGGGGGAGCGGACGCCATCGGCTGCTCCACGACGGGGTCCTCCGAGGCCGCCATGCTGGCCGGAATGGCGTTGAAATGGCGGTGGCGGGCACGCCGGGACGCTGCCGGGGCGGATGCCACCAAGCCCAACCTGGTGATGGGCGCCAACGTCCAGGTGTGCTGGGAAAAGTTTGCCCGGTACTGGGATGTTGAGGCACGGCTTGTTCCGCTCGACGGCGCCACCCACCTGACCGCGGCGCAGGCCGCGGCGGCCTGTGATGAGAACACCGTCGGCGTGGTGGCCGTGCTGGGATCAACCTTTGACGGCTCCTATGAACCAGTCGCCGACATTGCTGCCGCCCTGGACGCCCTGCAAGCAAGCACCGGCCTTGACGTTCCCCTGCACGTGGACGCGGCCTCCGGCGGCTTCATCGCCCCGTTCCTGGACCAGGACCTCTTGTGGGACTTCCGGCTGGACCGGGTGAAGTCCATCAACGCCTCCGGCCACAAGTATGGTTTGGTGTACCCGGGGGTGGGCTGGGTGGTGTGGCGCAGCGCTGCCGAGCTGCCCAAGGACCTGATCTTCAGCGTCGACTACCTGGGCGGCTCCATGCCAACCTTTGCCCTGAACTTTTCCCGTCCCGCCTCCCAGGTCATTGCCCAGTACTACACCCTGGTGCGGTATGGCTTTGACGGGTACCAGCGCATCCAGCAACGTTCCCGGGACATTGCCGGAGCCATTGCCCAAGGCGTTGAACGGCTGGGGCCGTTCACGCTCCTAAGCCGCGGCGATGAGCTTCCGGTGCTGGCCTTTAGACTGACGACGCCGGACGGTTGGGATGTGTACGACCTCTCCCACGAGCTGCGCAGCTTCGGCTGGATTGTGCCTGCCTACCCCATGCCGGAGGGTATGGCCGACGTCGATGTGTTGCGCGTGGTGGTGCGCAACGGCTTCACCTTTGACCTGGCCGGAATGTTCCTGACCGACCTCGCCGCGTCCGTGGAGCGGCTCTCCGGGCAGCAGAAGGCCCGGGTGGCCTTCCACCACTAGGAAGCCGCTGAACGGGCCTATTCTTTGCCTGTCACCGCGGCCTGCAACTGAGCCAGGCCCTTTTCAAAGTCGCCGCCCACCAGCTTGTCCATGTTCATGAACAGCATGAAGACCCTCCCCATGCCCTTGCTCTCACCCGTCATGGACCAGGTGACGCGGGTGCCGCCACCTTCGGGAACGAAGGTGAAGGTGATCGGGTTGAGCGCTTTCATGGGCTTGGTGAACTCAAGCCGGATGGCAATCCTGGAAGGTTCGGCGGCCTCCGTGATTTCCATGGCCCCGGCACCGGCCTTCCCGTTTCCCTTCCACGTATACGTGGCGCCGACGCCGCTGACCGGGCCGTCATAGTTGCGCTTCATGGTGGGGTCAACGGTCTCCCACGGCGACCACTTTGGCCACTCGCGGAAGCCGATCACCAGCGGATAAATTGCCTCGGCGGGTGCCGGGATGAGCCGGCTGCGGGTAACGCTGAAAGTTGACATGGCGTCAGTGTATTACCGCACGTGGCAAAAGGTCGACGACGCACGGAAAACTAGGAGTCCTCCGGCGGCCCCTCGGCGGGTTCCTGGGAGTGCATGCGGATTTCCGGCATGTCCAGGCCGTCACTTCCTTCGGCCGCAATTTCGCTGTGCTCCCGGGGTGGTGTGGTGCTGCCCGCGGGACTGGACGCCCGCGCTGTGTTGTTGGTGGTCATGGCTTGGCCTTCACTCTTGCCGCACGGCACCTGACGGCCACGCGGCCTCCCCTTAATTGTGGCCCCTTTACGGGGGTTTGTCATGGGCGGGGTGAACCGGTCCCGGTCCGCTGGCTTGAACAAATTGTTCCCCGGCCGTCCCAAAACGCCGCGGCGGGAGGAGGATGGGACCATGAGCTTTGCGGAGAACGCCAAGGACAGTGGAAGCGGCGCCGGCAGGCATCCTCCCGGCCAATCCGGATTGCACCCATGGAGGAGGTTTGTGGCGCTCGGAGATTCATTCACCGAGGGGTTGGGGGACCCGGAACCGCGGCGCCCCGGCGAATTTCGCGGCTGGGCCGACCGGGTGGCCGAGGAACTGAGCCTGGGCCATGACGACTTTGCCTATGCCAACC
>Ga0075017_100000942_pt1 | contig 17284 bp, 21 predicted proteins | sample AleBraG_ABR_2012_FD_71475 | JGI IMG/M metagenome (GOLD analysis project Ga0075017, IMG submission 71475) | Freshwater sediment microbial communities in response to fracking from Pennsylvania, USA - Alex Branch Run_MetaG_ABR_2012 | ecosystem: Environmental > Aquatic > Freshwater > Creek >... | reverse complement strand
TAACGCCGCCGATCAACCTTCACGTCGCGAATCGTCTCTGCACGCGCACGGTGATCGTTGATGTTCGAACTACGTCGCCAGATCTCCCTTTCGTTCGTTGAGGATGGTGTCGAGCCCCTCTGCGTATTGCAGGTCCAACTGCGTAACGCCGTCGCGATCATGCGTCCACAACTCGAACTGCAACGTCCGGTAGCCGATCGTGATCATCGGGTGGTGATCGAGCCGCTCACAGATCTCCACCTGCGCGTCGACGATGCGAATGGCCGACGGATAGTCCGTCGTTACGACCTCGCGCACCAGGTGCGCGTCTTCGATTCGCCACTCACCGTGAAGGCCCAGCCAGTCGTCGATGCGGTCGTCTTCCAGGCGCTCTGGTCGGCTCACGGATGCGTCATGTCCTCGGGGACGACCGCCGCATCGAACTCCTCGCCCGTTAAGAAGCCCAGTTCGATCGCCGACTCGCGCAGCGTCGAACGCTCCTTGTGCGCCTTCTTGGCGACTTTGGCCGACTTGTCATAACCGATGATCGGATTGAGGGCCGTCACCAGCATTAACGAGTTGTTCAAGTGGTGTTGGATCTGTTCGTAGTCGGGCTCGAGCCCTTCGACGCAGAACTCTCGGAATCGGTCACACGAGTCGGTAAGCAGGTCGATCGAGTTGCAGAAGTTGTGGATGATCACTGGCTTGCAGACGTTCAGTTCCAGATTGCCTCGAGAACCGGCCATCGACACGGCGGCGTCATTGCCGAACACCTGAATCGCGACCATGATCATCGCCTCGGACTGGGTGGGATTCACCTTGCCGGGCATGATCGAGCTGCCCGGTTCGTTCTCGGGCAACTGCAGCTCGCCCAGTCCCGATCGAGGGCCCGATCCGAGCCAGCGCAGGTCGTCGGCGATCTTCACGAGGCTCGTCGCGAGCGTCTTGATGGCACCGTGCGCGAAGACGAGGGCGTCGTGCGCCGCGAGAGCCGCGAACTTGTTGGGGGCCGTGACGAACGGTTTACCGGTCAGCGCCGCGATCACCTCGGCGACGCGCTCGCCGAACTCCGGGTGGGTGTTGAGTCCCGTGCCGACCGCCGTGCCACCGGCGGCCAACTCGTAGAGTCCACCCAACACCAGTTCGAGGCGATCGAGGTCGGCGTCGAGTTGGGCGACGTACCCGGAGAACTCCTGGCCGAGGGTCAGTGGCACCGCGTCCATCAAGTGGGTCCGACCGATCTTGGTGACCCCGGCGTACGCCTCGGCCTTGACGTTGAGGGCATCGCGTAGGCGCCGGACCGCGGGCACGAGGCGATCCGTGATCTCCACGACCGCGGCGATGTGCATCGCCGTAGGGAACGTGTCATTCGACGACTGGGACATGTTGACGTGGTCGTTCGGGTGCACGGGGTCCTTCGAGCCCATCACGCCTCCCGCGATTTCGATGGCCCGGTTGGAGATCACCTCGTTGACGTTCATGTTGGTCTGGGTACCCGAACCGGTCTGCCATATCCTGAGGGGGAACTCATTGACGAGCACGCCGTCGATGACCTCGCGCGAGGCCTGCTCGATCAGCGCGGCCCGGGCACTGTCCAGTTTGCCCAGGGCGTGATTCACCTGTGCGGAGGCGAACTTCAAGATACCGAAGGCCTTGATGAGGGCGGGCGGCATCGTCTCGTCACTGATGGCGAAGTGGTGCAGGCTGCGCTCGGTCTGGGCGCCCCAATAATGACTGGCCGGAACTTCAATTTCCCCCATCGTGTCGGATTCGATGCGTACGTCGGTCATGACTTCCTCTTCTTCTCTCCCACGGACGTCGTGGGTGCGATCCTCTTCGGTGCGGCCTTCGTCGGTGCGGCCTTCGTCGGTGCGGCCTTCGTCGGTGCGGCCTTCGTCGGTGCGGCCTTCGTCGCCGCGGCCTTCTTGGGCACTGTCGACCTCGCGGCCGCCTTCTTCGCTCTAGTTCCCTTCGGCGCGGTCGTTTTCACGACCGACGCCGTGACGGCGGCCTTCGTCAGACTGGATGTCGTCGACGACGATCCCTTGCTCACGGGAGACGACGCCGCCCGACCCGACGTGGACGGCGCCGAATCGTGCAACTTAATCCCCTTCTTCACGACCGCGCGAGCAGCCACGACGTCTTCGGCCCGTGGCCCATCTCCGGTCCCCGGAACCTCCAGTAGCAGCGGCAGGTCACGGATCGATCGGTGCCCGACGAGCGCGGCCAAGCCCTTCGCCCCGATGGTCCCCTCGCCGATATTGGCGTGGCGGTCCCGATTTCCACCCAAATCGATCTTTGAATCATTGAGGTGCAGACATCGAAGACGATCGATCCCGATTCGCCGATCGACCTCGTGCACCAAGAGGTTGGTGCCCTCGACGCTCGAGTAGTCCACCCCACTCGCCCAGAGGTGCTGGGTGTCAATGCACAAGCCGAGCCGTTCGTCCTTGGCGCAGGCGTTGATCAGCGCTTCGATCTCGTCCAGACTGCGCCCCACGGTACCGCCGGCACCGGCCGCGTTCTCGATGAGGATCGGGCAGTCGACGACGCCCGGCGGCGCCGCGTCCGCTTCGTCAAAGGCACGTTCGAACGCCTCGGTGATCTGAGTGATCGACTCCTCGAACCCGGCGCCCATGTGCGAACCAACGTGCAGCACGACCCCCGACGACGCCATGCCGCGCCCGACCGAAAGGTTGCTGATCAGACATTGCACCGACTTCTCGTACAGCTCACGGTCGGGTGAGGCCAGGTTGATGAGGTACGTCGCGTGACAGAAGGTGTGCGTGACACTCGGGTGGGCGGCCTGGGCGTCGCGGAAGGCGGCGAGCACCTCGGGCGCGTACTGCGAGGGCTTCCACATCCGGGGGCTCTGGGTGAAGATCTGGATCGAGGTCGCCCCGATCTCCACGCCGGCTTCGAGCGACGGGACGAGCTTGCCACCACCACGGACGTGCGCACCGATGTTCATTACACTAAAACTACTTCGCCGTGCCACGACTGACGAATGGAGCCCCATGGCCGATACCTTCACCGACTCCTCGAGAGCCATCTTCGCGAAGAAGGTCCTCGCGCACGTCGCCAGCCTCGGTCCCGACGGCGCGCCCCACGTGACCCCCGTGTGGGTCGAGCTCGACGGGGACGACATGGTGATCAACACCGCGCTCGGGCGGGCCAAGGCTCGAAACCTCGCCGCCGACGACCGCGTGGCGGTCTCGCTCACCGATCCCGACGACCCGCACGTCGTCGTCGCCGTGCGCGGCACCGTCGTCGGGTTCACCACCGCCGGCGCCGACGAGGTCATCGACCGTCTCGCGAAGAAGTACCTCGACGCTGACACCTACCCCTTTCGCCGAGAGGGCGAGATCAGGGTGACCGTGCGGATTCGCCCAGACCGAATCGCGCTACAGCCCGCTTAGTGCGGGACCGTAGGTGGTGGCGACGCCACCCCAGCGCGGGACCGTCGAGTGGGCCACGAGCGATCGCGCGCCACGGTGCAACTCGGCGCCGTCGCTGGACCACACCTGCACGTCGCGCGGAGGCGAGGGTCGGTTGTAGGCACCCCTAACGGTGGCCACGTCGTTGACGATCGTCACCTCGTCGTCGCTGAGCAACGCCTCGACGATCCGAGCGTGTTGGCGCGCCGCGGACGGCGCGCCGATCACCACGGTATCGAGCTCGACCAACCAACTCAAGGTGGCGACGTCGCGGGCGGCCAGTTGGGCGCGATAGTCGCCGTCCACGGCCAGCCAGACCCCGATAGGCCCGACGAGCCGGTCTGCCTGGGCCGCCAGTGCCACCACGGTCGTGGCGTCACTGCACGAGAGCACCGTGCGTTCCGGGGCCTCCGCGAGCGAAGCGAGGTCGAGCTCCTCGAGGGCGGCCAGGGTGAGCACGAGGTGCACCAGATCCATGGGCTACGGCTGCAGGTCTTCCTTGGGGAGGCGTTCGATGTTGACGTCGCGAAACGTCAGGATCCGGACCGACGGCACGAACCTCGCTGATCGGTACATGTCCCAGACCCAGGCGTCGTGCAACACGACTTCGACGAGGGTGGGCGTGCTGTTCGAGCGGACCTCGACGGCGACCTCATTGGCCAAGTAGAAGCGCCGGTCGGTCTCGACGGCGTAGTTGAACATCCCCACGACGGCCTTGTACTCCTGGACGAGGGCCATCTCCAGGGTGGACTCGTAATCGTCGAGTTCCTCTTCGCCCACGGGCGACTACGCGCGCTCGGTGACGCGTAGCTCCTTGATCTTCGCAGCCTTTCCGCGAAGTTCACGAAGGTAGTAGAGCTTGGCGCGACGGACGTCGCCGTACGACTCGACCTCGATCTTGGCGATCGTCGGCGTGTGGACGGGGAAGGTGCGCTCGACACCGACGCCGAAACTGATCTTGCGCACGGTGAACGTCTCGTGCAGGCCCGAACCCTGGCGACGGATGACGACGCCCTGGAAGATCTGGACGCGCTCGCGGGTTCCCTCGACGACGCGGACGTGGACCTTCAGCGTGTCACCGGTGCGAAACGAGGGGATGTCGTCGCGAAGCGAGTCGCGGTCGATGAGGTCGGTCGGATTCATGGAAGCGGTCCCTTTCGGATCACTGAGGCTTTAGAAGTTTAGCCGTTCGCGGCGTCGCCATCAAAAAATGGGAATTCCTCGAGAATCGCCGCCTCGTCGGCGCTCAGGCCGCCGCGACGGGCCATCAGGTCCGGACGGCGCTCGATCGTGCGATGCAGCGACTGGGCCACGCGCCAGCGCGCGATCCGGGCGTGGTCCCCCGATCGCAGCACCTCGGGCACGCCGAGGCCGCGGACCTCGGCGGGCTTGGTGTAGTGGGGATATTCGAGCAGCCCGTTCCCGAACGACTCGTCCACGCTCGATTCGTCGTTGCCCAGCGCGCCGGGGCGAAGTCGGACGACGGCCTCGATCACGCACAGCGCGGCCAACTCACCTCCGGCCAGGACGAAGTCGCCCAACGAGATCTCCTCGTCGACCGCGAGGTCGAGCGCGCGCTGGTCGATGCCCTCGTATCGGCCGCACAGCAGGGAGAAGCCGTCGAGGGCGCTCAGACGCGCCGCCGCGTCGTGGTCGAACGGCCGCCCCGACGGCGTCAGGGCGATCAACGGCCGCGCGATCTCGGGGTGTTCGTCGAGGGTGCGCAGGATCGGCTCGGCGCGCATGACCATGCCCGCTCCCCCACCGAAGGGCGTGTCGTCGACGGTACGGTGCACGTCGTCGGTCGCCTCGCGGATGTCGTGGAGGTGCAGCGCCCACACGCCGCGCTCGCCGGCGCGTCCGAGCACCGACGTCGTCGAGTACTGGCGGATCGATTCCGGGAAGAGGGTCACGACGTCCACTCGCAGCGTCATTCGAAGAGCCCTTCGGGAACGTCGACGTCGATGCGGGTGTTGGCCTCGAGCGAGACGACGAAGGTGAGCGGCACCAGTGCCCCCGAATCGAGCACCAGCAGGTCGCTCGCCGGATTGGCCTCCACGGCCACGACGACGCCGCGTCGCACCCCGAAAGCGTCGAACACCTCGGCGTCGTAGAGTTCGTCGATCCATATCGCGTCGTCGTCGACGACCTTCGAAGCGCGCAACACCACGCCGCGCCAGCGTTCGGCGTCCTCTCGGGTCACGATCTTGTCGAAGGTGACGATGAAGCGGGCCTGGTGGCGTGCGGCCGCGACCACCACCAGCTCGCCGTGATCGCTCGAGAGGCGGGTCGTCGGGTCGAGGCGTTCGGTTCGGTCCGTCCACAGGTCGACCAGGACCTGTCCCTTCAGGCCGTGAGCCTTGACGATCCGTCCGACGTCGAGCAGGGGGCGCTCGTCGGCGCTCATGGCTAGTCGACGATGTCGACGGAGGTCGTCACGCCGTCACGCGCGCCGGCGGCGCCCACGAGGGAGCGAATCGCCTGGGCGGTGCGACCGCGACGGCCGATGACGCGGCCCATGTCGTCGGGCCCGACGCTCAGCGACAGGACGACCTTGCCCTGTCGCTCGCTGACCTCGACCGAGACGGCCGACGGGTCATCGGCCAGCGAGGTCGCGATGTACTCGAGCACCGCGCTCGCGGTCGCCGCGGAGTCGATGGCGTCGACGGCGTCGAACTCCTCGTCGACGTCGTTGTCGTCAATGGTGTTGATATCGCCGGCTACGTAGTCGTCGTGGACGTCGCTCACTTGGCGACCTTCTCGGCCTTGGCGGCGGCGAACATGTCGAGCGCCCCGCTCGTCTTCAAGAGCTTGGCGACGCGCTCGGTGGGCTGGGCGCCCTGCTCGAGCCAGCGCAGGACCTTCTCGTTGTCGACCTTGGTCACCGTCTCGGGCTGGGCCGCCGACAGTCCGCGGGGCTCGTAGGTGCCCAGGATCTCGAGGAACGCGCCCGAACGCGCACGACGGCTCTCGGCCGCCACGATGCGATAGGTCGGTTGCTTCTTCTTACCCATGCGCACCAAACGAAGTTTCACAGCCACGACGAAAATCCCTTCAAACCTTTTGTCCTGGTCCTCCAGGACTGGGCGATATACCCGAGCGTCAAAGTTTAGCGTTGTTTGGGGGGCGTGACCCTCCCGCCCTTCTTCTTCTTGTTTTTCGAGCCGCCCCCCGATCGAACCGGCGCGCCGGCGCTCATTCCCGCACCCAGGGCCTCGAATCCGGCCGGCAGGTCGCCTCGCTGGGCCGACGCGCGCGCGGCGAGGCCCGCCATCCGTCCCATGCCACCAGGGAGCGTGGGCGACGCGCCCGATCCCATCTGGCGCATCATCTTTCGCATCTCGCCGAACTGCTTCATCAGCTGATTGACGCCCGCGACCGTCGTCCCCGAGCCCCGGGCGATCCGGGTGCGTCGCGAACCGTCGATGATCGTCGGATTGGCCCGCTCCTTGGGGGTCATCGAGCGGATGATCGCCTCGACCTTGTTGAGTTCGCCCTCGTCGACGTTGTTGGCGGCGTTGCGCATCTCCTTGGTGACGCCCGGCATGAGCTTCATGATCCCGCCGAGCGAACCCATCTTGCGCACCTGGTTCAACTGGGCCAGGAAGTCGTCGAGCGTGAACGTACCGCTCATCATGCGGTCGGCGGAGGCGGCGACCACGTCGGAGTCCATCGTGCGCTCGGCCTGTTCGATCAGCGACAGGACGTCGCCCATGCCCAGGATCCGCGACGCCATCCGATCGGGGTGGAAGAGGTCGAAGTCCCCCATCTTCTCGCCCGTCGACGCAAAGACGATCGGTCGACCGACGACACCCCTCGTCGACAGGACCGCCCCGCCGCGGGCGTCGTAGTCGAGCTTGGTGACGATGATGCCGGACAGTTCGAGCGTCTCGTGGAAGGCCCGGGCGGTGAAGACCGCGTCCTGGCCGGTGACGGCGTCGATGACGAGGAAGGTGTAGTGCGGCGACGTGACGTCGCTGATCGCACGCACCTCGGCCATCAACGCCTCGTCGATCGAGAGTCGTCCCGCCGTGTCGACGATGACGACGTCGCGTCCGAGGCGGACCGCCTCGGCGAGTCCGTGTCGGGCGACCTCGACCGGTGACGACGACTCGGAGAAGACGTCGACCCCGACCTGGGCACCGAGCACTCGCAGCTGTTCGACCGCGGCCGGACGCTGGAGGTCGGCCGCGACGAGATACGGCTGGCGACCCTGCTGCTTGAACCACGCGGCCAACTTGGCGGCGGCCGTCGTCTTGCCCGCTCCCTGGAGACCGGCGAGGAGCACGACCGTGGGCGGCCTGGGGGCGTAGGTGACCTTGAGCGGCGCGCCGCCGAGCACCTCGATCAACTGCTCGTGCACGGCCTTGATGACCTGCTGTCCCGGCGACAGGCTCTGGCTCAGGGCCTCGCCACTCAGCCGTTCGCGCACCGCGTCGAGGAAGGCCCGCACCACGCCGAGCTCGACGTCGGCCTCGAGCAGGGCGGCGCGGACCTCCGCGAGGGCGACCTCGAGGTCCGCGTCACTGAGTCGGCCCTTGGAGCGCAGGGACGCGCCGAGCCGTTCGAATCGTTCGCTGAGGGCATCAAACATGATTCTCGAAGGTTACCGTCAGGCGTCGAGGAGTGAGTCCACGAACGCCTCGGGGTCGAAGACGATCAGGTCTGCGACGCCCTCGCCGACCCCGACGAACTTCACGGGGATGTCGAGTTCGCGTTCAATCGCCACCACGATGCCGCCCCGGGCGGTGCCGTCAAGCTTGGTGAGCACGATGCCGGTGACGTCGGCGGCGGCCAGGAACTCGCGAGCCTGACTGAGCGCGTTCTGGCCCGTCGTCGCGTCGAGGACCATGAACGTCTCGACGACCTGTCCGGGTTCGCGGTCGGCGACCCGACGGACCTTGGCGAGTTCGTCGAGCAGGTTCGTGCTGTTGGCGCGCCGTCCGGCGGTGTCGGCCAGCACGATGTCGGCCCCGCGCGCCGCGGCCCGCCCGAGCGCGTCGTGCACGACCGATCCAGGGTCCGCGCCTTCGGCGGCGCGCACGATGTCGGCCCCCGTGCGCCTCGCCCACTCCTCGAGTTGGTCGGCCGCCGCCGCCCGGAAGGTGTCCCCGGCCGCGAGGACGACCGAGCGGCCTTCGTCGACGTGGCGCTGCGCGAGTTTGCCGATCGTGGTCGTCTTGCCGACGCCGTTCACCCCGACGAACAGCCACACCGGCACGCGACCGGGAGCGGCGGTCGTGGTGACCGAACGTTCGAGACCGAGCGAGTCCAGCAGGTCGGTGCGCACCGCCGTCGCGACGCCGTCGGGGGCGCCGTTGGTTCGCAGGTCATCCAGGATCAGGTTCGTGGTCGCGACGCCGACGTCGCTGCGCAGCAGCACCTCTTCGACGACCTCGAGCTGCTCGGCGCTCAGGACGCCGACACTCGAGATCGAACGGACCCGGTCGAAGACGCCGCGAGACGATCCCAGGCGCTGGGTCAGGACCGGCGTCTCGTCGACGAGGACGGGCCGTTCGGCGACCTCGGTGACCAGGACGTCGGGCATCGCCGCACGGGGGGGCGCCGGCGCGATCGAGCGCGACGCGCGACGACGACGCGCGACGACGCCGAGCGCGGCCAGCACCGCGACGAGCACGATCGCCGCGACGATGATCGCGGTGATCACGCCGGTTCCGCCTGTCGCTCACGCTTGACCCGCTGGCTGACCACCTTGGACGACGCGCCGGGCGTCATCGTCACGCCGTAGAGCGCGTCGGCGGCCTCCATGGTGCGCTTTTGGTGGGTCACGATGAGCAGTTGGGCCTCGTCGCGGAATTCGTCGACGAGGCTCAGAAACCGCTGGAGGTTCACGTCGTCGAGCGCGGCCTCGACCTCGTCCATCATGTAGAACGGTGAGGGGCGCGAGCGGAACACCGCGAACAGGAACGCGAGCGCGGCCATCGACCGTTCGCCACCGGACAGCAGGGACAGTCGACGGACGTTTCGCCCCATGGGGCGCACTTCGATCTCCACGCCGGTGTTGAGCGGGTCGTCGGGCTCGGTCAGGAGCAACCGTCCCTGCCCGCCCGGGAAGAGCATCGCGATCAACGTCGAGAAGTGTTCGTTCACGTCGGCGACCGCACTGGAGAAGGTCTGCATGATCTCCTCGTCCAGCGCGCGCAGCACCTCTTGGAGCTCACGACGGGCGTTTCGCACGTCGCTGACCTGGGTGTCGAGGTCCTTGTAGCGCTCCTCGAGCGCCGCCAGTTCCTCGAGCGCCAACGGGTTGATCGGTCCGAGGGACGTGATCCGCGCCTCGAGCTCGCCCACGCGTTGTTCGAGCGAGACGCCGTCGGCGAGTTCGATCGGCTCCGGCGCGCCGAGCTCGCCGGGCTCGACGCCGAGGTCGCGACGAATCGACTCGAACTGGTTCGCCATCTTGACCGCGAGTTCGGCGTGCTCGATCTCGGCCAGACGCACGACGTCGCCGAGTTCACTCAGCCGCACCTCGGTGGCGTTGCGGGCCCGACGGATCTCCTCGAGTCGTTCGGCGCTCGCTCGCGAGGCTTCGAGTTGCTCTCGATACGTCGAGTCCATCGCCTCCTGCGCGGTCCTGATCTCGTCGGAGGCGCGCGTCACGAGCGTCGCCAGGCGTTCGAGCACGCCCAGGTCGAACTCGAGCGACTCACGACGTTCGGCGGCGGCGGCCCGTTCGGACGAACGACCTTCGAGACGCTGTTCGATCTCGCTGCGGCGAAGTTCGATGAGCCGACGGTGCTCGGCGAACTCCGCCTCGCGCCGCGACAGGGCTGTCGCCAGCGACGTGACCTGTGCCCGGGTCGATTCGAGTTGCGCGAGAGCCTCCTTCGCCCGCGCGGCGCGACGGTCGGCGTCGCTCACGGCCACTTCGAGCGCGGGGAGTTGTTCGCGCAGGACGATCAGCTCCTCGTCGATCGTCACGATCTGCTCGGAGAGCTCGCCGACCTCCACGGCCAGCGACTCCTCGGCGCCCGACAGCTCGTCCAGCAGCGTGGTCAGGCGACGGTCCTCGGACTCGAGACGCTGCACCTCACCCTGGGCGGTGGCCCGGCTGGACGAGGCGCGGTTCAGACGTTGACGGGCGAGCACCGCCTCGTCACCGCAGTAGCGGTGCCGTTCACGGAGCACGGGCACCTGGGCGGCGGCGTCGGCGGCGGCGCCCTGCGCCTCGTCGACCGCGCTTCGGGTCACGACCGCGCGCCCCGAGGTGACTCGCCAGCCCGACGAAGCGAAGCGGTCACCGTCACGCGTGACGATCACGAGGTCCGGGTGCGCCACGGCCACTTCGATACCGGTGTCGAAGTCGTCGGCGACGAAGGCCCGTGAGAACAGGGCGTCGATGATCTTCGACACGTGCTCGGGGGCCCCGGCGCGAGCGCGTACGAAATCGCGCAGCGAACGACACGACGCCGGGGCGCTCGGCGCGGCGACGGCGCCCTCGGCCGCCGCGAGGATCAGCCCCGCACCTCCCTCGCGACGCAGGGCGTCAAGCGCCGCGCGGGCCGACCGACGGCCGTCCACGACCATGGCGCCCGCGGACGCGCCGGCCGCGGACTCGACGGCGCGCTCCCAACCGGGCTCGACTTCGATCAGTTCCAAGAACGCGCCGAGGACCCCGTCGATCTTGTCGACGATGGCCCGACCCCCGGCGCCGGACAGTTCATCGAGCGCACGCGTGAGGGCGTCGGCGCGGGCCTGAGTGCGCGCGGCGACGTCGGTGGCCTGTCGCAGCGCCTCGTCGGCCGCGGCGCGCGCGGTCTCGGCGTGCTCGGCCTCACGTTGGGCGTCGAAGGCCTCGAGGTCGGCCCCGTCGAGCGCCTCGTGGGCCGCATGGCGGGCGACGACGACCTCCGCGTGTTGGGACGTCGCCTGGGCGTGGCGGGCGCGCACGTCGGCCAGCCGCGTCGTCGAACGGCGCTCGCTCTCTCGCAGGGAGCTCAACGAGCGCTCGAGCAGCGCAATGCGCTGGCGCGCGGCGACCAGGGCCGCTTCGTCGGCCCCGAGCGAGGCGCCGCCCCACGCCTCGTCGTGACGGGCCTCGGCCTCGGCCAGCGACGCGCGGGCGACGCGCAACTCCTCCATCATGCCCGCGAGCGACGTCTCGTCGACCTCGAGGGCGCCTAGGTCGTTGGTGAGCTTGGCCGCGTCGGCCTCGAGCGTCGCGATCACGTTCTCGTCGGCCGACGCGATGAGCGCCTGACGCACGAGGCGTTCGCGTTCGTGGATCACCGACGTCGTCCCCTTGGCGCGCTCACCCAATCCCTGCAGCGTGCCGAGTGCCGAGGCGAGCATCTCCTCGCGACGGCTGGCCATCTCGGCGGCGGCGGCGCTCGCCTGGGCGTCGAGGGTCACCAGTTCGTGACGGAGTTCACGTTCGCGAGACCCCGCCCCTTCGAGGTCGGCCTCGAGATGACGACGTCGGGCGTCGAAGGCCTCGAGCCGTTCGGCGAACAGCGCTTGGCGCGCCGAGCGCAACTCGACCTCGACGTCGGCGAAGCTGCGCGCCGAGGCGGCCTGACGCTCCAGTGGTCGCATCTGACGGCGCACCTCGCGCACGAGGTCGCCCAGGCGCTCGAGGTTCTCCTGGGTCGCGGCCAGCCGGCGCTCGGCCCGTTCCTTGCGCCGGCGGTGCTTCAAGACGCCCGCCGCTTCTTCGATGACCGCGCGGCGATTGTCCGAGCTCGAGTTGAGGATCGAATCGAGCTGACCCTGGCCGATGATCATGTGCTGCTGGCGACCGACGCCCGAGTCGCCCAACAGCTCTTGAACGTCCAGCAGACGACACGTCGTACCGTTGATGGCGTACTCGGAGTCACCGTTGCGGAACAACGTCCGCGAGATCGTCACCTCGGCGCCGTCAACGGGCAGGCGCCCGAGCGAGTTGTCCAACGTGAGCGAGACCTCGGCGCGGCCGAGGGCCGCCCGGTTCGCCGTTCCCATGAAGATGACGTCGTCCATCTTCGCGCTGCGCAGCGCGCGGGTGCTCTGCGCTCCCAGCACCCAGGTCACCGCGTCGACGACGTTGGACTTGCCCGAGCCGTTGGGGCCGACCACGGCCGTGACCCCCGGTTCGAATTCGAGCACGGTGCTGTCGGCGAAGGACTTGAAGCCCTTCATGGTCAATCGCTTAAGAAACACGGGTAGACGCTAGCAACCTTCGAGCGGTCCCTTCGAGGCTAACTCTGGCACTTGGGGCAGTAGAACGTGGAGCGGCCCCGAACGGTCTCGCGTTCGATGGGCTGACGGCACTGGTAACACGGCTGCCCCTCACGGTCGTAGACCTGGTGGAACTGCTGGTAGGCGCCGGGCTTGCCGTCGGGGTCCACGAACTGCTCGTCGGACAAGGTCGAACCACCGTGCTTGATGGCCTCGGTCAGGATCTCCGAGATCGCCCGGTGCAGGCGGCGGATCTCGATGGTCGAGAGCGACTCGGATTCGCGGTCGAAGCGAAGGTTCGCGGCGAAGAGGATCTCGTCGGCGTAGATGTTGCCGATGCCCGCGATGATGTCCTGATCGGTCAGGACCGACTTCAACGCGGTCGACCGGCTACGCAGGATGGCGGCGAACCGGTCCCAACCGATCTGGTCCTCGAAGGGATCGATGCCCAGGTGCGCCAGTTCGGGCACCGAACGGCGTATCGCCAGCCCGTCGCCGCCGATCGACAGGCGCGCGAACTTCGAGATCTCGACCTCGGAACCCTCGGGCGGCGGCGTCGACACGTAGAGCTCGCCGAACGTCCGGGGGTCGACGTAACGAAGCTCGGGTCCCTGGTTGAAGGTGAACACGATGTGGGTGTGCTTGGGCTTGGGATCCTTCGGGCCCTTGGCGCGCAGCAACTGTCCGCTCATGCCGAGGTGCACGATGAGGTGGTCGCCGTTGTCCAGCTCGATGACGAGGTTCTTGCCGAGGCGTTCGACGGACTTGATGGTCCGTCCCTCGAGGAGCGCGCGGAAGTCCTTGGCGCTGGCGTGACGGCGCACCAGGCGACCGTTGTTCACCGTCACGGTCTTGATCTTCTTGCCGATCAGGTCGCGCGCCAGCGACGCGCGTACCGTTTCGACCTCGGGCAGCTCAGGCACGGACGCACACCTCCCACGCGGCGAGAGCGGCCTGGGTCTCGGCGTTCTTCTTCGAACGCCCACTCCCGTACGCGATCTGGTCGCCGATGCGGATCGCCACCGTGAAGGTGACGTCGTGCGAGGGACCCTCGGCGACGGTCTCGTAGATTGGCACGCCGAGTCCGGCCGCTTCGAACCACTGGCGCAGTCGGGTCTTGGGGTCGACCTCGCCCGGTCGCGTCGCGGCGTCGGCGACGCGGCTCGCCAGCGCGGTCTGGACGAACGACCGGGCCGCTTCGAACCCGGCATCGAGGTACAACGCGCCCACGACCGCCTCGAAGGCGTCGGCGAGGATCGACGGGCGTTCCAGTCCGTGCTCCTTGGCCACCCCGCGTCCGACGCGCAGGGCGCCGGCCAGGTCGATCTCGCGAGCCGCGTCGGCCAGCGAGGACTCATTGACGACGTGGGCGCGAACGATGGACGCGGCGCCCTCGTTGAGTTGAGGGTAGGCGTTCACCACGAGGTCGGCGATCGCCAGATCGACCACCGCGTCACCCAGGAACTCGAGTCGTTCGTTGGACTCGCAGTCGTGCTCGGCGGCGTAGCTCGAGTGGGTGGTCGCCACGATGAGCAACTCGCTGGAGGGCGAGAGACCCACACGTTCGGCCAACGCATCGAGTGTCGAGCGCACCGCACCGACCGATCTCGTTACGCCACCTTCAGCTTCGCGGCGACGTAGTCGACCGCTTCGCGTACCGACGTCAGGCTCTCGAGGTCTTCGTCGTCGATGTGGAACCCGGCCGAGTAGGTCGACAGACTCTCCTCGAGCGCCTCGACGAGCTCGATCAACGCGAGCGAGTCCGCGCCGAGGTCGGTGAACGGGACGTCCTCGGCGATCTCGCCAGGCGACTTCTCGAGGATCTCCGCCAATTGCTCTCGCACCAGACTCGAAATCTTGGCCTTGTCCAGCGACGATGGTTGTGCGACGTCAGCGCTCATTTGCCCTCCTCAGTGATGCAGTTCCAGAATACCGGTCCCCGAGGGACGGGGCACCCGTTCTCCGCCTTAATCAGGACGAATTGTCTTTCGGAGCTTCTCGACGACCCCGGCGCGATCCATCTCGTCGGCGACACGCAGGGCGTTCATGATCGCCGTCGCGTTCGACGAGCCGTGGCTGATCACGCAGATCCCGTCGAGGCCGAGCAGCAACGCGCCACCTTGGTTCTCCGGGGTCAGGTCGTGCACCACGGGCGCCAGGTACTCGAGCAGGACCCGGCCGGCCGCCCGGGTGTCGTCGTTGGTGGCGATCGCCGACAGGACCGTGCCGAAGACGAACCGCAGGCAGCCCTCGAGGGTCTTCAACGCGACGTTGCCGGTGAATCCGTCGGTGACGACGACGTCCACCGGCGACGGGACGAGGTCACGACCCTCGACGTTGCCCGCGAAGTTCAGGCCGTCGAGCTCGGCGAGCAGGTGGTGGGTCTCTTTCACCAGGGGCGTGCCCTTCGTCGGCTCCTCGCCGATCGACAGCAGTCCCACCTTGGGGTCGTCGACGCCGTAGTAGGAGCGCACGAACGTGGCGCCCATCTGGGCGAACTGGACCAACATCTCGGCGCTGCACTCGGAGTTGGCACCGGCGTCGACGAGCAACGTCGGCGTCGTGCCGGGATTGGGGATCGGCGTCGCGATACACGGACGCACGACGCCCGGCAGGCGGCCCATGCGCAGCAGCGCCGAGGCCATGGTCGCGCCGGTGTTGCCGGCCGACACCATCGCGCAGGCGCGACCGTCGCGAACGAGTTCCGCGGCGCGCACCAGCGACGAGTCCTTCTTCTTGCGCACGCTCGAGGCGGGGTCGTCGTCCATGGCGATGATCTCGGTGCAGCCAACGACCTCGAGGCCCTGCGGGTCCCCCATGAGATCAGGCACGCCGACGAGGATGACTTCGAGGCCCAGCTCGTCTACGGCGCGACGAGCGCCCGCAACGATCTCGCCGGGAGCGAAGTCACCACCCATCGCGTCGAGGGCGATGGGCAGTCCCAACTCAGTTGACCTCGACGGCGACTCGGTTCTTGTACCAACCGCAGTTCGGGCATACGACGTGCGGGAGCTTGGACGTGGCGCACTGGGGGCAGACGCTGCGCGCGGGTCGGTCCAGGCGCCAGTTGGCGGCCTGACGGCTGCGGGATTTGGCTTTGCTGGTCTTGCGCTTTGGGACGGCCATCGATCTTCTCTTTCACCAGAACGGGCGAACCCGTCACACGTCGTTCGATTCACCGGGTTGGCTGAATCGGAGTCCGTCAAGTGTAGCCCAGCGAGCGTCCACGGGCGCTTGGCAGTCGCAGGTCGCCTCGTTACGATCGATTCCGCAGTACGGACACAGACCCTGGCAGTCCTCTCGACACAAGGGCGCGAGGGGAAGGTCGAGCAGGATCGCGTCGTGCACGAGGGGGGCGAGGTCCACGAAATCGTTCTCGACCAGGTACGCCTCCTCGTCGCCCGCCGCCCGTTCGTCGACGAATCGTTCGCTGACCGCGACGTCACTCACGCCCAACACGGGCGTCGAACATCGTCGACAGACCCCGTGCCACGGGGCGCGGACCCGGCCCTTAGCCCGTAGGCCGCCGCTGAAGCTCTCCAAACGGAGTCGGACCGTGACCATCGAGTCGGCGAAGACGTCGGTCTCGGCCGGCCCACGCGGGGCGAACTCGTGACCTTCGTCGAAGGGCGCCTCGAAGTCGACCTCGACGGTCGACGGTACGTTGCGGAGCAACTGCGCCACGGGCACCAGGTACGGCGACGCCACTCAGTACGCGTCCTGGTCGAAGAAGGACGACTCCTCGGGCATCCGTACCTCGGCCGGCCCCGGGGGCGGCGGCGCCACGAGGGTGTCCTCGTCGGGGGCCTCTTCGATCAACGACGTCGGCAGACCCTGGGCGTTGAGGCGCTCGCGACCACTACGGGCGGTCTTCAACAGCCGCTCGAGCACGATCTCGAAGCTGCCGAGCTTGCCGTCGATGAAGTCCTCGGACTGATTGATCAACTGGCGGGCCTCGGCGTGGGCCTCGGCGACGATCTGCTGGGCGACCAGGCGCGACTGACGGACGATCTCGGTCTTGTCGACCATACGGGCGGCCTCGGCGCGTACCTGGTCCATGAGTTGCTGGGCCTTTTGCATCTCGGCGGCCATCAACTCGTCGCGATCGCGAAGGGCCCAGCGGGCCTCGCGGATCTCGTCGGGTAGGTCGCGCAGCGCCTGCTCGAGCAGGCCCAGGACGTCGTCGCGCGATATCAGCGCCGAATTCGACAGCGGCATCTGCTTGGCGTTGGCCACCAGTTCGATGAGGTCGCGCAGGTCCGATTCGATGTCGTGGCGTACGTGACGTCCCGACGCGTCGTCGGTCTCCTCGGGTTGGTCGTAGCCGTCGAACGACGTCATTGCCCACCTCCTGGGAACTTGTCCTTGAGCCGCGCCGCGACCGCGGGGGGCACGAAGGCCGAAACGTCGCCACCGTATCTCGCGACCTCACGCAAGAGGCGCGATGCGATGAACGAATGGCTCGAGCTGGTGGGGATGAACAACGTCTCGACGCCCGAGAGCGACCGGTTCATCTGGGCCATCTGCAGCTCGGTCTCGAAGTCCGACACCGCGCGTAGACCCTTGACGATGGCCGTCGCGTCGACGTCACGCGCCACGTTCACCAGCAACGTCGAGATCGACACGATGCGCACGTTCTTCAGGTGGGCCAGCGACTCAGAGATCATGTCGCGCCGTTCGTCGAGGTCGAA
>Ga0075017_100000941_pt1 | contig 17285 bp, 17 predicted proteins | sample AleBraG_ABR_2012_FD_71475 | JGI IMG/M metagenome (GOLD analysis project Ga0075017, IMG submission 71475) | Freshwater sediment microbial communities in response to fracking from Pennsylvania, USA - Alex Branch Run_MetaG_ABR_2012 | ecosystem: Environmental > Aquatic > Freshwater > Creek >... | reverse complement strand
GGACCATTGGCCAGCCACATGCAGTTCGATAAAGTGCAGAAATTGATTGCTGTCGGTATCGAGGAAGGCGCGCGCCTGGTGTGCGGTGGACTAGGCAAGCCGGCGGGGTTGGACGTGGGCCACTATTGCCGGCCCACCGTCTTTGCGGACGTCCGCTCGGACATGCGTATCGCGCGCGAAGAGATCTTTGGGCCCGTATTGTGCATCTGCCCCTATCAGGACGAGGAAGATGCCATACGCATCGCCAATGATACGCCGTATGGGCTGGCCGGTTATGTGAGTGCCGACACGGTGGAGCAGGCCAGGGCGGTCGCGCGCCGCCTGCGCGCCGGCTATATCGTCCTCAACTACGCTCGCTACGACTTGCAGGCGCCATTTGGCGGCTACAAGCAATCGGGTAATGGCCGCGAGTGGGGCGCCTACGGCATCGAGGACTATCTGGAGATCAAAGCCATCGTCTCGTAAGTCGGAGGCTAATCCAGCATGGCCTCGACCAAGCGCTGGCGACGGGTCTGATCCAGGCCGCAACGGCCCAGGTAGCGGTCGATGCCGCCGAAGTGCGCCTCGATGCTGGCGAACGCCGCCTGCAGATAATCCTCGTGGACGTTGCTGATGACGGCCACCGCCTCATCGTCCGGAACATAGCCGAGTAGCGCGGCCATGGCGCTCGCGGTAGCCCGCATCCGCTCCGTCGTCAGCGCGACTTGCCGGACCTGCAGGTAGTCTTCGATGATCAGCTCGCGTGGCACGCCGAGTGCGGATGCCAGCATGGCGATGATGAAGCCGGTGCGGTCCTTGCCGGCCGCGCAATGCACCAGCAATGGCAGCAGCGGCGGGCCCGCGTCGCGCAGCAGAGCGGCAAATATCATCGCCAGCGGTTCCGCAAAGGTGAGCGGAAAGGATTGGTAACTGGCGAGCATCATGTCACGGGCGCCCTGCGCTCCGGGTGCGCTGCGCAGGATATCGACGAGCTCGCGATTGTGTGCGCGAATATCGGCGCGGATGTCAAACTCGAGGCGGGTGGCCGTCGAAGCGGCGGGCCAGCGACTGGGGTGCAGGTGCCGTTCCCGGTGACTGCGCAGATCGCAGACCAGCCGGATATCAAGAGCCTGCAGCGCGGCAAGATCGTCGTCGGTGAGCGCCTGGAGCCCCTGAGAGCGCAGAATGCGCCCGAAGCGGACGGTGCGCCCGTCCTGGCCAATGCGCCCGCCCAGATCGCGAAAATTCGGCGCGCCCGCCAATTTCGGCAGGGGTAAGGCGGGGGTGCTGGTCACGGCAGGACGGTGCGCGCGCATCACAGGCAGCGCCGAATCCGCTCGGCGTGCTGCTCGAGCCTGCCCGGGTCCGCCGCTTTGGCGGCATGCATTTGCAAAGCCTCCCCGGGGCGGCGCGGAATGACGTGAAAATGCACGTGCGGCACGCTCTGCCCCGCGGCCGCGCCGTTGGTCTGCACGATCAGGATGCCCGGAGCCTCGAAGGCGCGCTTGACGGCGGCGGCCACCCGCTGGGTGGTGCGAATGCAGTGCGCGGCGCCTTCGGGAGTCACATCCAGGAGCGTCACGGCGGCTTCGCGCGTAATGATCAGCGTGTGGCCAGCGGACTGGGGCATGAGATCCATGATGGCGATGGTGTGTGCGTCCTCGTAGACGCGGGCACTGGGCAGCTCATTGCGCAGTATCCGGGCGAACACGTTCTGGGGGTCGTAGCTCATGTCAGCAGCGGAGATCAGGCCCTTGAGATGACAATGGCGCTCATCAGAGCGTCGCCGCCGTACCAAACAGGGCGGAGCTGGTGTAGGTGGAACCCGGGCCGCCGGTGACCAGGCAGACCTCGGCGCCGGGCACCGGATTGCTCGACTCGCCGCGCAACTGGCGGACAGCCTCCAGCAGGACTTCCATGCCGTGAATGAACCCTTCGGCCAGGCAGCCGCCACTGGTGTTGGTGGGCAGTTTGCCGTGCGGCGCAATCAGATTCTCGTAGCGCAGGATCTCACTGATGTTGTCGCGGGTGCAGAAGCCATGCTCGAGCAGCGCGGCAATACCCAGGCCGCTGAAGTTCTCGTAGACCTGCAGCACATCCACGTCGGCAGCGCTCATGCCAGCCTGCTGCCAGAGCCGCGGCGCGATGCTGCCAAAGCCCGCCAGATCGTAGTCGTCGCTGTTGTCGAGCGTCTCGCCGCCGTGGCGGGGATTGCCCTGGGCGATGGCCAGCAGATAGACCGGTGCCTGGCGCAGGTGCTGGGCACGCTGCGCCGCGGTGACGATGATTGCCGCGGCGCCATCACTTTCACGGGAACAGTCGTAGAGGCGGTAGGGTTCGGCAATCCAACGCGCTGCGCGGTAGGTGGCGGCATCCAGAGTGTTGCGATACGCGGTCGCCCGCGGATTGCTGCGCGCGTGGAAATAATCCGCGAGCACCAGACCTTCCATGATGTCGCGCGACACACCCAGTGTGTGCAGCATGCGCTGCGTGCGCAGTGCCATCATCTGCGCGGCGACACAGATGCCATGTGCGGTGTAATGCGAGGTGGCATGCTGCGACTCGATGGCCGTATTGAAGCGACCCATCTCGCGCTCGGACACCGAGCGATAGACGACGACCACCTCGGCTTGCCCGGTCAGTATGGCTGCGGCCGCGGCGCCGACGGCGGCGGGTACGCCGCCGCCCCCACCACCCTCGACCATGCTGGACCAGCGCAGCTCACGAGTCCCCAGCTCGTGCATCAGGTAGGTGGCATTCTGACGATCGTCGGAATACGTTGCGAAGCCATCGATGTCGTGGGGCGCAATCCCGGCATCCGTGCAGGCCGCGACGATGGCGCGCAGAATCTGCTTGCGCTCCGAATCCGGGGACTTGCCGCGCTTGTAAAACGGTGTCTGACCGATGCCGGCCACCACGGTCGTGCCGTACAGCGGACGGCTGGGCGACCTACCCGTGCGCAATGCGCTCATGAGCCGCTCTGCTCCAGGCAGGTCATCCGGCGGGCGCCGCCAGGCGCCAACGCAGGATGGCCTGGCCAGGGTTCTTGGCTCCGGGGGGCTGAATGATGCCGACCACGGGGGCCCCGATGTTCAAGCCGGCCTCATCGTCCACCAGCATCCCTAGCAAGCGGCGGCCGCCCAGGTGCGGCAGCTCCACCAGCACAGTGACAAAAGGCACCACGGACTGCAGGGCCGGCGCAAACGCCTGCCAGGTGCGTGTCCAGGAAAAAACCGAGCCGGTGGCTGGCACGGCCTGCCAGGCCAGCTCCCAGGCGCCGCAATCCGGACAACGCCAGACCGGCGGCCATTGCCAGCTCGAGCAGCTTTGACAGCGTTGGACGCGCAGTTCGCCGGCGTTGAGCCCTTCCCAGTACGGCGCATCGACACCGTCCGGGTAAGGTCTGGCGTGACCGACGGTGGGAGCTTCCTCCAGCTTCATAGCGGCTTACCTGATCCAGAGTCACGGTAGGCGACCTGGTGCCATCCTACGCGCGTATGTTTACTCGGTAAATACCGGTTGGGCATACACTCTTCGTCGCAGCGTACGGTGCCGCATGGCAGCCGCGGCAGCTGACGGCCAAGGGGATCCCCGCGCACGCGTCAGGCCCTATTGACCCGAGAATCGAGCACGCGCACGATCAAAGTCCGTGCCCCCCGGGGCGAACCGGGCTGGAGTCAACTGCATTGATTACCGTGCATCACCTGGGGATATCACAGTCGGAGCGCGTGGTCTGGCTCTGTGAGGAGCTGGCGATTGCGTACACGCTGCGGCGCTACGAGCGTGATGCGCAAACCCGTCTGGCGCCCGCGGATTACAAGCAACTGCATCCGATGGGCATCGCACCCGTCATTACCGACGGCAATCTGGTGCTGGCCGAATCGGGCGCCATTCTCGAATATCTGATCGGCAAGTACGGCAATGGGCGGTTGGCGGTCGGTGCCGATTGCGCCAACTTCGCCGACTATCTCTTCTGGTTCCATTTTGCCAATGGCACGATGATGCCCAATGAAATGAGCCGGGCGATTCTGGCCAACGTGGGTACCGCGGCGTCTCATCCCCTGGCGGCGTTGATCAAGGATCGATCGGACCGCGCCTTTGCCATGGTCGAGAGCCGCCTGGGGGCGGTGCCGTATTTCGCCGGCAGCGAACTGACGGCGGCCGACATCATGATGCTGTTTCCGCTCTCGACCATGCGCGCCTTTGCGCCACGCGACCTGGCAGCCTTCCCCAACATCAAGCACTATCTGCAGCGTATCGCCGCGCGTCCCGCGTATCAGCGGGCCATGGCGCAGGGCGATCCCGGCTTCAAGCCGCTGTTGACCTAGGCGGCCTCGGTGCGACGGGACAGCAGGCCACGGGCAATGACCTGCGCCTGAATTTCAGCGCTGCCTTCAAAGATACTCAGTATTCGGGCGTCGCAGAGAATACGGCTGATCGGCGATTCCTCGGCGTACCCGGTGCCGCCGTGGATTTGCAGCGCGCTGTCGGCATTGGTCCAGGCCACACGCGCCGCCAGCAGCTTGGCCATGCCAGCCTCGATGTCGCAGCGGCGATGCCCGTCATGCTCCTGGGCCGCAAAATAGGTGAGCTGGCGGGCCATCATCGTTTCCACGGCCATCCACACCAGCTTGCCGAACACCCGCGGGAACTCGCGCAATCGCTTGCCGAATTGCTGGCGGCTCGCGGCGTAGTGCTGGCCGGCTTCCAGCGCGTTCTGCGCCACACCGACAGCACGGGCCGCCGTCTGGATGCGGGCGGCCTCGAAGCTGGCCATCAGCTGCTTGAAACCCTGTCCTGCCACGCCGCCGAGCAGATTGCCAGCCGGGACCGCGAAGGCATCGAACGCCAGCTCATATTCCTTCATGCCGCGGTAGCCGAGGACTCGGATCTCGCTGCCCGATATACCGGGGTCGGGGAAAGCCGCGGTGGCTGAAGCGCGCTGTTTGGTGGCGAGCAGCATCGACAGACCGCGCCAGTCCTTGGTGCCGGGGTCCGTGCGCACCAGCAGCGTCATCAGATCCGCGCGTGCCGCGTGGGTAATCCAGGTCTTGCTGCCGGTTACCTGGTAGCTGTCTCCGACACGCACCGCCCGGGTTCGCAGACTACCGAGATCCGAGCCACTGCCAGGTTCAGTGAACACGGCGGTCGGTATCAGCTCGCCAGTGGCCAGCCGGGGCAGGAAGTACTGCTTCTGCTCCTCGGTGCCGCTGAGCGCAATCAGTTCCGCCGCGATTTCCGAGCGCGTGCCCAATGAGCCGGCCCCCAGGTAGGCGCGCGAGAGCTCCTCGGTGACCACGCACATGGCCGCCTTGGACAGGCCCATTCCGCCATACTGCTCGGGGATCGTCAGGCCAAAGACGCCGATCTTCGCCATCGCCTCGACGACGGGCATGGGTATCAGTTCATCGGCCAGATGCCAGCGATGCGCATATGGCTGGATGTGCTCGCCGGCAAAGCGTCGGAACTGATCACGCACGACTTCCAACGAGCCGTCTTCGAATCCGCTCGCGCCAAGACTGTGGCCATCGCCCATGAGCGCCGCCAGTTCGGCGCGGCTGGCGGCCGTGTTACCGTGCTGGCGCAGGCGCTGCACGGCCGCGCCTTTGAGTTCCGCAGCGGCGTCCGCCAGGCCTAAATCGCTCAAGCGCGACGTCTCAGAGGCGCTGATGGGAATGCCGCCGGCAATCTGGTTGAGATACTCGCCGAAGCCGACCTGCAGCATCCAGTGCTCGAGTGTCCCAAGGCTTCCGGCCGCCGCCAGGCGCTCGGCCCAGCGGCAGGTTTGCGTCAGGGCCTGAACATAGGTGGCCAGCCAGGCCAGGCCATGGGCGGCCGCCTGGTGGCGTTCCAGCAGATCAGGGCTCACCACGCCGTCGCGCAGGACCAGCTGCCCGACGCTGGCACGCGCCTGCGCGAGCAGCCGGCGCAAGAGCTCGAGCGACTGGCCACAGTCGGCCAGCAACGAGGGCAGGGGAGTGATACCGCTCATGCGCGCGAGCAGCCGCGAGCGGCGGTCCGGGCGCGGTCGGGGACTTTGACTTGGCGGCAGGCGCGGCGCGACACTGTGCGCATTACGATTCCTTGGTAAGCAGCATGCCCAGAAAATGGATTCCGGAAAAAATGTTCGTCGTGGGCGCGCGGCCCGCCCTGCCGCCCGGAGTCGTCAAGTCCGCGGGCCGAGTATTGCAGATTCTGGAATTCTTCGATGACGTACGGCGCGAAGTCAATGTCATCGAAATGTGCACGGTGCTGGGCTATCCGCAGTCGAGTACCTCGGCGCTGTTGCGGAGCCTGGTCCTGATGGGTGTGCTCAACTACAATCGAGTGACACGCATGTATTCGCCGACTATCCGCATGGCTTTGCTGGGTAGCTGGGTGAATGATCGCCTGTTCGGCAGCGGCCAGCTGGTCAGACTGAGCGACGCGATCAACAAGCGTACCGGTCATGCCGTGCTGGTGGCCACCCGCAATGGACGTTTCGCCAAGTATATTCACGTGGTGCAGGCCACGAAGCTGGCGCGCCTGCATATCACCTTGGGGACGGAACGGCCGCTGGCCGCCTCGGGCACCGGTTACGCCATCCTGAGCACCTACTCGGATGCGGAAGTTCGCAAGATCGTCCATGCCGTCAATGCCTATACCACCAGTCGCGAAGAGTTCGTGTCGATCTCGGAGTTATTGGTGGCACTGGCCCGCATTCGTAAGCGTGGCTATGCCTATGTACCCGATCTGGTGACGGTGGGCGGCGGCGTCATCGCCATGCCCCTGCCGAGAATCGACCAGTTGCAGCCATTGGTGATCGGCGTCGGCGGCATCTCCGATGTCCTGACTGCGAATGAGCACGAGATCGTGACGGTCATGCGCGAAGAGGTGCGTAACCATCTGCAACTCGATGCCAGCGAGGATCCGGGCCGCGTCGGCGCCGAGTAGTTGCTCCCCGCACGCATCGCTAGGCGCCACTGCCCAGAGTGACGATGCGTGGCCACAGCTCATCAGCGCCGCAGCCCAGCAAGCGGCTCGCCAGGCGCTGGCGGGTCGCGGCCAACGGGGCCGCTTCGCTGCGCCAAGCCCACAGCCGACGCGTGTAGCGCTGCAGCGCGTACTCTCGGGTGATACCCATGGCGCCGTGAATCTGATGAGCATGGGCCGTGACCGTATCCACGGCATCGGCCAGGCGGATTCGTGCGGCCTCCAGCAGTGCGCCGCCGGTTCCGGCCTCCACGCCGCGAGCCGCGGCGGCCGTGATGGCACTGGCAGCCGCCACCGCTCCGGCGAGGGATGCCAGCAGCTGCTGTACGGCCTGGAACTCGCCGATCGGGCGCCCGAACTGCGTGCGCTGGCGCGCGTAATCCAGCGTCAGCTCCATGGTGCGTTCGAGAGCGCCGACGATCAATGCGGCCCTCCCCAGCGACAGCAACTCGGCGGCCTGCAGCGCCAGCGCTAGCGGGCAGCGCCGGGCGCTGGCCAGCATGACCGTGCGGCTGGTGCGCAGCTCGCGCATGGGTTCTCCGGCGAGGTTGACCCATGGCGTCGCACTACAGCCCTGCGCCGCGAGCAGGCCGACCCAGGTCGATTCCAGCGGATCGATGACCAGCGTCAGCTCGGTGGCCGGGTGCGGTCCACTGCGTACTTGACCGTGGAGCGCATCGCCCTGGGTGCTCCAGCCACTGCTGGCCATGCCGACCTGGCTCTCACCGGTATCGACGCCAAGCTGCGCTGCCAGCCAGCGAGCGACCATGGATTCGACCACGGGCCCGGGGGCTGCATGGCGACCGGCAATGCGCAGCACGCCGACGAAGCTGCCGGCCGTGGCGCCGATGCCGCCCCGTGATTCGGGCGCTAGCATGGCCAGCAGGCCGAGTACCTCCAGCTGCTGCCACAGCGCCACGGAAACGGCAGATTCCTGCGCGGCCGCACCTGGCGTCACGGGCCCGTGGGTGGCAAAGACGCGCTCCGTGGTCTCGAACAGCAGCTGCGGGTCGAAGTCATTCATCGGGGCATGAGTCCCTTGGCAATGGTATTGCGCAGGATCTCGACGGTGCCGCCACGAATGCCCAGTGCCGGCGAGTACAGCAGCGCGCTGTCGAGCAGCGCGCGCAGCGCAGCGCCCTGGGCGGAGTGCGGGCCGTCAGCGGCCGCCACCACGTCGCGCGCGGTGGCAATGACGTCCCGTTCCAGCTGCGTACCCAGGTCCTTGACGATGGCGGCCTGCAGATTCGGCGTCGCTCCGCGCTGCAGCATGCCGGCAATGGACAGCGACATTTCGCGCAGTGTCAGCAGCTGCGCGTACAGGCGTCCGAATTCCTGACGGCGTGTGTCGTCCAGCTGCGCAGCGCACACCGCGTTCAACTCGGCCAACAGCCGAAAGGTGGTCAGCCAGCGCTCCGGGCCGCTGCGCTCGTAGGCCAGTTCCGCACTCAATTGCTGCCAGCCGCCATCGAGAGTGCCGAGCAGCGCGTCCTCGGCAAGCAGGACGTCGGTGAACGTGACCTCGTTGAATTCGCGCTCGCCTGCCATGTTGACGATGGGCCGGACCGCAACGCCGGGCAACGACAGCTCGACAATGAATTGCGACAGCCCGTGATGGCGCTGGGTACCCGCGGGCGCCGTGCGACACAGGGCGATCATGTGATGCGATCGGTGGGCGTTGGTGGTCCAGAGCTTGGAGCCGTTCAGCAGCCAACCCGTGCCCGTGCGCCGGGCGTGAGTTCTGATGGCGGCCAGGTCCGAGCCGGCCGCGGCTTCACTGAGCCCGATGCAAAAGAAGCACTCGCCACGGGCAATGGGCGGCAGATACCGGCGCTTCTGCGCCGCCGTGCCGTACCTGAGGATGACCGGACCGCTTTGGCGGTCCGAGGTCCAGTGACCGCGTACCGGTGCGCCGGCCGCCAGCAGCTCTTCGGTGACCACGTAGCGTTCCAGGGCGCTGCGCTCTGCGCCGCCATAGGCCACGGGCCAGGTCATGCCAATATAGCCGCGCGCGCCGCAGCGACGGGAGAAGTCGGCATCGAAGCCCATGCCGATCGCGCGTGGCTCGGCGATGCGTCCTGCGGCACGCTCCTCGCGCAGGAACTGCCGGACGGCTGCGCGCAGCGCGCCTACGTCCGCGGGGAGGGTAGCCGGCGGGAAGTCAAGAATGCGTTCGGCCATGGGCACTCACGCCACGGTGGCCGCGCCGGCACCCAAGACGATCCTGTCGCGCTCCACAACGCGGCACTCGAAGCGCAACGTACCGGCCTCACTCCACAGATGCGTGCGCAGCGTTTCGCCAGGGATGACGGGTGCGGTAAAGCGGGCGCGCAACGCGCCCAGGCGCGCAGGTTCGTTGTGGCAATAGCTTGCCAAGACCGCCCGGCAGGCGATGCCGTAGGTACACAGACCATGCAGTATGGGCTGCTCGTAGCCCGCCCGGCGCGCCGCCGCCGGGGAGGCATGCAGCGGATTGAAATCCCCATTGAGTCGATAGAGCAGGGCCTGCCACGGTTCAGTCGTGATGTCCACAGTGCGATCCGGCGGGCGCTGCGGGACCGGGCTGTCAGCCTGCCCGCGTTCACCGGCGCTGCCGCAGCCGCCATCGCCACGGCAAAACGAGCTGCGCACGATGCTCGCCAGTGGCTCGCCGGTAGCCTTGATCGTCAGGCGATTCTCCGTATACACCAGGGCACCCTTGCCCGCGCCCTTGTCCTCCACCCCCAGTACGCGCGTCTGGCCGACGACGGTGGCCGCAGGGGGTATCGGTCGGTGGAAGAGCACGCTTTGCTGCCCGTGGACAATGCGAGTCCAGTCGATGCCCGTGGCAGGATGGCGACTCCACAATGCCGGGTGCGCGATCACGGCCGCCATGCTCGGCACCACTTTGAGGTCCTCCTCGTAGACGAAACGCAGTTCGTCGCCGTCCAGCGGATTGCGTCCGTACCCCAGGGAGAGGGCATAGAGCAGGCAGTCCTTGTTGGTGACCTGCTGCTCCAGCGGCGGGAACGGCCAGCTCATTACCCGTTCGAGATCCAACACCGTCACGCTCCCACAATTCGTAGCCACACTCTAGCAAGCGCCGGGAGCCGGCGCCGCTGCGCACGAGCGCCAGCGTGTCGATAGATCAGATATGGGATTAACACTTTGCCGCGCGTGGATTGGGTAGAATCTGCGGTGGTTTTACCTTAGCGTGAGGCGGGTAAGATTCGGGTGCGGCAATGATTGATCTGTCCTTCTCGGCCGAAGATCTCGATTTCCGGACTCGAGTGCGTGAGTTCATCGCCACGCATCTGGCCCCGCAAGTGCGGCGCAAGGTCGCCATGGGGGCGCCGGTGTCAAAAGCCGAGCATCAGGCCTGGCAGGCCGCCCTGGCGGCAGTCGGCTGGTTGGCACCCAATTGGCCCAAGGAATACGGCGGCGCTGGCTGGGACCCGATCAAGCGCTTCATCTTCGACGAAGAGTGCGCACTGGGCGGGGCCCCGCGCGGCAACATTCCCGGTATCGATCTGCTGGGTCCGATCCTGATTGCCTTTGGAACCGAACAGCAGAAGCGAGAGTTCCTGCCGCGCATACTCAGCGGTAGCGACTGGTGGTGCCAGGGCTTTTCCGAGGCGGGAGCCGGCTCGGACCTGGCAGCGCTCAAGTGCTCGGCGCGGCGGCTGGGCGCGCATTACCTCGTGAATGGCACCAAGCTGTGGACCAGTCATGCGCATCTGGCCAACTGGATCTTTTGTCTGGTACGAACTTCCAGCGAGGGCCGCCAGCAGGCGGGCATTTCCTTTCTGCTGATCCCGATGGATGCGCCGGGCCTTACGGTGCGACCGATCGTGACGCTGGGCGGCGTGCACGTCGTGAATGAAGTCACCTTCCATGAGGTGCAGACGCCGGTGGCGAACCTGGTGGGCGCGGAGGGTCAGGGCTGGCAGATCACCAATACGTTACTGAGTCATGAACGCCTGGTGGGCGCCGGACTCGGACCCTCGCAGCGCCTGCTGAGGCAGCTGCAGCGTGTGGCCGGCCAGCCGCCGTGGTCCGGGGACGAGCCGTTCTTGAACCGCCTGGTGCTGTTGGAGACCGAGCTGCTGGCCTTGCGGTGCACGGCCCAGCGCGTGCTGATGGCCGAGGTCGCCGGGCAACCGCCTGGCGTCGAGGTGTCGGTATTGAAGCTTACCGGTGCCAGGCTGCAGCAGCGGTTGGCCGAACTGCTCATGGAGGTCGCCGGTCCCGTGGCCATGCTGCAGCCCGAGTCGGCGCTTGATCCGTCCGGCGTTCATGGCTCCGACGAACTGCTGTATGCCGCGACCCGCTACCTGGATTGCCGCAAGCTCGGCATCTATGGCGGGAGCAATGAGGTTCAACGCAATATCATTGCGCGCCGCATTCTGAATCTGCAGCGCCCCGCCGTCGCGCAGGGCCGCTAGCATGGACTGCACGCTCACCGAGGAGCAACGGCTGCTGCAGGACTCCGTGGCGCGGTTCCTGGAGCGCCAATATGGATTTGCGGCGCGCCAGCGCATACTGGCCGGTGCCGGTTTCGATGAGGCCATGTGGGCGCAGATGGCCGCCAATGGCTGGCTGGCGGCGCTGCTCCCGGCAGCGCTCGGCGGGATCGGCGGCGCGGTCGAAACCATGGTGCTCATGGAGCTGGCCGGGCGGCACTTGGTGCTGGAGCCGCTCGTGCCGTGCGTGCTGATCGCCGCGAGGATTCTGGGCGCGGCACCGTCAGACGCGTCGCGCGAGCGCTGCTTGCGCGCGCTGCTGGCGGGCGGGACGCGTATCAGTCTGGCCGTCATGGAGAGCACCATGCGCTCGCCGTACGAGCTGGCGCAGACGCAGTGCGTGGCCACAGTGCAGGGCACTGGCTGGCTGTTATCCGGGCTCAAGACGTTCGTGGACGGCGGTGGTGCCGCCAATCACTTCCTGGTGACGGCGCGCGATTCGGCTACGGGCCAGCTGGCGGTGTTCAGCGTTCCAGAAGGCGCTCCGGGATTGACGCGGCGGAGCCTGCGCACGCTGGATGGGCGGACCAGCGCGGAGTTGCAGCTGGCGGGAGTCGCGGTGGCGGCGCCGGAGCGGCTGCTGGCGGGGCCAGAGGCCGCCGCCGCGCTCGAATGTGCGCTCGATCACGGGGTTGCGGCGGTGTGCGCGGAAGCCGTGGGGCTGATGGACGCACTGTTGCAAACGACCATCGAGCACACCCGTCAGCGCGTGCAGTATGGGGCGCCGCTGGCCAGCTTCCAGGCGCTACAGCACCGCATGGCGGACATGTACGTCGAGCTGGAAGCGGCGCGCTCCATGGCGCTGCTGGCAACAGCAGCCGTTGACGGTGGGGAGGAACGGGCGGCCCGGATCTGCGCCGCGCGCATCCAGGTCGGGCGCGCCGCCCGCTTCATAGGCCAGCAAGCCGTGCAGCTGCACGGCGGCATGGGTATGGCCGAGGAGCACAGCGTGGCTCATTATTTCAAGCGCCTGACCCTGATCAGCCAGCTGTGCGGTGACGAGAGGCTGCACCTGCGCCGCTACCGCGCCGTCACTGCCATCCGCGATATCGATGCGGCCACGAGCCAAAGGAACGCCACGTGAACTACGATCACTATAAGAGTCTGCTGGTGCAGCGCGACGGCGACCTGCTGCGCGTGACGCTCAATAGGCCCGAGAAGCGCAATGCCTTGGACGCCGATGCGCAGCACGAGCTGGGCCGGATCTTCATCGACATCGCCGACGATCCGCAGCCACGCTGCGTGGTGCTGACCGGGGCGGGCCAATCCTTCTCCGTCGGCGGCGACTTGCCGAAGATGCAGAAGAAGATCGACGATCCGGACCTGTTCTTTCAGGCGATCCCGAATTCCAAACGCATCGTCAATGCCATACTTGATTGCCCCAAGCCCATCGTCTGCCGTCTCAATGGCGATGCCATCGGCTTGGGATGCACGGTGGCCCTGCTCAGTGACATCGTCATTGCCAGCGACGAGGCCAAGATCGGCGATCCGCATGTGCGCGTCGGTCTGGTGGCTGGCGATGGCGGCGCGCTCATCTGGCCGCAGCTGATCGGCTTTGCACGCGCCAAGCGCTATCTGCTGACCGGAGATCTGCTCACCGGCAAGGAAGCGGCGGCGATCGGACTGATCACGCTGTCAGTGCCCGTGGAGCACTTGGACGCGGAGGTTGAAAAGTGGGCCGCTCGTCTGGCCGCTGGCGCGACCACGTCCATTGCCGGCACCAAGCTGGCGATCAACGCCGCGCTCAAACAGTTGGCGGCTACCGGCATTGACGTGGGCATGGCCTACGAGGGGCTGGCCAATATCAGTGCCGATCACCAGGAGGCGCTGCGGGCCTTTCTGGAGAAGCGCAAGGGCAGATTCATCGGCAAGTAGGCGGGCCGTGCACATGGAGTACGAATTCGAGAAACACCGGATCATCGGCGGCATTGGCGCCGATGATGAATACTGGCGCGGCCTGGAGCGTGGGGAGTTTCGCCTACCGCGCTGCGCCCGATGTGCGCACTGGCTGTGGCCGGCGCATTTTCGCTGCGCTGAGTGCGGATCATGGGACATCGCCTGGGTGAGCTTGGAACCGATCGGCAGGATCTTCACCTGGACGCGATCCTGGTATGTCTTCGACCGGACCCGGGAGCGCGCGGCCGATATTCCCTATGTCACGGTGGTGGCGGAGATCCCGGCCGCGGACGGGGCACGCGTCATGGGAGTCCTGCAGGGCCCGCAGGACGGCCTGCGCATTGGCGCGCCGGTGCGTGGCTCGATCGATTCCCCGGCGGTGATCTCGAAAGGCTATCCCTCGATACGTTGGCGTCTGACTCGCGAGCCTGTCCATGTCTAAGCTGCGCGGCGCTACGGCGATCGTGGGTATCGGCCAGACACCCTACTACAAACGCGGCACCTCGCCCGATCCCGAGTTGAAGCTGTGTCTGCGCGCCATCGTCGATGCCTGCGCCGACGCCGGCATCGACCCGCGCGACGTCGATGGGTTCGTATCGTACGGGTCCGAGCGCAGCGACGCGCAGAAGCTCATGCCGGCCCTGGGTACCCGCGAGGTGCGCTTTGCGGCATTGACCTGGATACATGGCGGCGCCATCCCTGGGGCGCTCAGTGTGGCTGCCAGCGCCATCCTGGCCGGACAGGCGCAGATCGTCGCCGTGTATCGCTCGATGGCGGAGGCTTCGAACCAGCGCCTGCGGGTGGCGGTGGCGCAGAACGATACGGCGGCCCAATACCTGGTCAATGGCATCGACGGGCCGGCGCAGATGCTGGCGCTGCGCACGCAGCGACTGCTCGAAGCCGACGGCGTACCGCGGTCGGCCCTGAAGGCGATGGCGCAGGCGGCCTACTACCATGCCAATCGCAATCCGCGTGCCTACGGCCAAAGAATCGTGCTGGATGATGCCACCTATGCCAGCGCGCGGCTGGTAGCGGAGCCCTACAATCTCTTCGACTGCTCGCGGGAGAACGATGCCGCCTGTGCAGTCATCGTCGTGGCCGCCGAGCGCGCGCCGCACCTGCGGCAGATCCCAGCCTATATCCTATCGGCGCCGATGGGCACGCCAGCAGGCAGCGGTGCCCTCGAGGAGAACTTCCGGGCCTACTATGGCACCGCCGGCCAGGCGGCCGTGGCCAAGCGCATGTGGGCTGAATCCGGCTATGGTCCGGCCGACGTGGACGTCGCGCAGGTGTACCAGAACATGACCGGGCCGGCGGTCGGCGCGCTCATTGATCACGGGTTTTGCACCTTCGATAACGTCGGTGAGGTGATTCGCTTCGAAAACCTGATCGCGCCGAACGGCCAGCTGCCGGTCAATACTTCGGGCGGCGATCTGGCGGAGGGATTCATCCACGGCATGGGTCTGGTGGCGGAGGCGGTCCGTCAGCTGCGGGGCGAGTCGACCAATCAGGTCCCGGGAGCCCGTTTGTCGCTGATGACCGGCGGTCCGGGCGATCAGATGAGCAGTACGGCACTGTTGGGAACTGCGGACACGCTGTGAGCGGCGGGTGTTCCTGATCAGCCGTGGACAATCGATAGCACAGGCGGCATATGGCATTTACTCTGGCGAGTGCGTTGAAGTGGTGGGCGCGGGATTGCCCGGATCGCATCGCGTTGAGTGTGGATGACCGGGCGGTCAGCTATGCGCAGCTCTACGCCTGGAGCGCGCGGATCGGCGCGCAGCTTGGCGCCAGCGGCGCCAAGCCGGGTGATCGAATTGTCATCGTCGGACCCAATTCGATGGAGTATGCGCTGCTCGAGTTTGGCGTCATGCGCATGGGGGGCATCAGCGCGCCGCTGGCTTTCCGCTCCACCGCCCGGGAGCTGCGCGAGGCCATGCAGCAGCTGGATCCGGTCTTGGTGTTCACCGACGAGGAGCGGCGCCCGGTGGTGGCCGAGGCCCTGGGCGCGGCCGCCGCGGCAAAGCTGCGCTCCCTGGCCGAGATCGCCGCGCTCGACACGGGTCCGCTGCCGCAGCTGGACCATGAGCCGGAGCCGGACCAGGCACTCTTCATCATCAGTACCAGCGGCTCGACCGGTCGGCCCAAGGGGGTGGTGTACTCGCATCGCACCCTGATGATCTATGCCGCGGAGCTGGCAATCGTCGAGCCACGCTGCGGGAGTGGGGGCAGTTTTCTCTCGCTGGGGCCATTCAGCTCCGCGTCGGGAACGCTGCAGCTCATGCAGTTCGTGGCGATCGGCAACACGGTATTCGTGGAAAGCAAGTTCGAGCCGGAACGGGCCCTGCGACTGCTGGTTGAGCAGCGAATCTCCACCTTCATGGCGGTGCCGATCTTCTTCGAGCGCATCATGGCGCTGCCGGGTTTTGCTGCGGCCGACTTATCCAATCTGCACTATGCCCAGACCGCCGGGGCCCGCATAGCGCCGGCGCTGCTGGCGGCCTGGCGCGGCAAGGGCATCATTCTGCGACAGGCGTACGGGAGCACCGAGGCGGGCGGTGCCTGGGCGGCTCGCGATGACACGGCCCTGACAGAGCCACAGAAGTGCGGGCACGGCGGCATGTTCGAGGATTACGCCATCGTCGATGAGCAGGGGCGGCCCGCCAAGCCTGGCGTACCAGGTCAGATCTTGATTCGCAGCCCCTGCCTGACGCCCGGTTATTGGCATAACCCGCAGGCCACCGCGGAAGCCATCCGTGACGGCTGGTTATACACCGGCGACCTGGGCATGCTGGATGAGCATGGCAACCTCACCTTCATTGATCGCATCAAGGACATCATCATCTCCGGCGGACTCAATATCTCGGCAATCGAGCTCGAGCGCATCATCGGCGAAGTGCCCGGCGTGGAAGAGGTTGCCGTGATCGCCGTCGCCGACGCCGAATTTGGCGAAACACCGCTGGCGGTGGTCTACGGCGCGTCCGGTCAAGTGGCTGCGGCGCAGATCATCCGGCACTGCCGGCAGCACCTGACCGGCTACAAGGTGCCAGGTTATGTGGTGGTGTCGCCTGAGCCGCTGCCGCGCGTGCCGGCCGGCAAGATCTCCAAGCCGCTGTTGCGCGAGCAGTATCGGGATGCCCCCGCAAGGCTCGCCAAGATGCGTTGAGCCCCGAGCCGCGCGGCGACGTGGACCGCTGGCACCAGCTAGCGGGGCGCGGGCTTCGGGCTCAACAGTGCCCGCTTACCGGGTTTGTCCTTCCACTCTTCGGCATCGGCGAGCGCCGCGCCCTTCTTGCTGATGACCGGCCAGCCCGGCGCGTATTGGGCGTTGATCTCGCGCCAACCGGCGGTGCGCTCGTCACTGTCGGGGAGGATGGCCGCTGCCGGGCATTCGGCCTCGCACACACCGCAGTCGATGCACTCGTCCGGGTCGATGACCAGACAATTCTCACCTTCATGGAAGCAGTCCACGGGACAGACCCCGACACAGTCCATGAACTTGCACTTGATGCAGTTCTCCGTTACGACATACGTCATCGGATTTCACCCGGCAGCGTGCGCGGCAAGGCCAGGATTCTGTACCGTCCCAGTTGCGGCTGCGCGCCCCCTAATAATAGATCAGATATGGGATTAAGGGCTCACCGACGCCACTGCGGCGCCCGGGCTACCCTAGAATTGACGGCCTACGGGCAATCTGGCCTGCGCGGCAACCTGGGAAGGGTCATGCTCAATCCGATGTCACTGCTGGATCGCGTCATTGTGGTAACCGGAGCCGCTCAGGGCATCGGCCGCGCGGTGGCGCTGCTGGCGCTTGAACTCGGTGCCAAGCTGGTGGCCGTGGATCGCAACGCCGCCGGCATCCAGAGTCTGGCCAGCGGGGCGGATGAGCGGGTCCTGTGTGTGTCCGGCGACATCACCGAGCCGGCCTTCGTGGCC
>Ga0075017_100000940_pt1 | contig 17295 bp, 12 predicted proteins | sample AleBraG_ABR_2012_FD_71475 | JGI IMG/M metagenome (GOLD analysis project Ga0075017, IMG submission 71475) | Freshwater sediment microbial communities in response to fracking from Pennsylvania, USA - Alex Branch Run_MetaG_ABR_2012 | ecosystem: Environmental > Aquatic > Freshwater > Creek >... | reverse complement strand
ATATCGCAACATGGACGCTCTCTACGACGTGTTCGGCTCGGTGGTGGAATCCGCCGGCGCCTTCGGAACGAAGGATGATTTTCAGTCGCTCTCGAACGACCTCAGTTCCCTGGAGAGGTCGCGCCGTTCTCTGGCAGAGCGGATGGAGAGTCTGACAGCCGCGAAAGAAGCTGAACTCACGCGCCTGCGGACACAGGTGAAAGCCATGGCGGCCGCGCCCCCTCCGCCACCTAAGAAGATCATCGTGGATGATGACGAGACGCCCAAGAAGCCGGCAAAGAAGAAGCCGGCGCCGAAGACGACAAAGCCGGCAACTCCGGCCACGCCTCCAACCACCACGCAGCCCACGCCGCAAACGCAACCGCCGGCGAAGCCGCAATAGATGCGTGCAAAAGACGTTTCCTCCGAACCAAGAATCGGCCGCTGCAGGCCACACTCCTCGTCCACCACTCCCTAGCCTTGGGTGTTGTCACTTTTCCTTTTTTCTTCCTGCGGGCAGAGAACTCCGTCTTCGAACCTTTCCATGCTCGCTAACGAACTGATTCATATCAAGTTATGTTGGGAACTCTTACCTCACTGCCGGAGTCTAAGTTAGGTAGTGTGCGCAATTACCTTGGGCCGGAATGAGCGTGGCAGGTCATTATTTAGTGGGGCTTGCGGCGCCGGAAACCTATAATGGGGGTAACGCCATGAGGGCCATGGCGGGAGCAACCACGTTGGGTGATCTCGCAAGTGCAATAGGAGTTCGGTCCCAGGAATCGACGATCGTGGCTGAGTTGAAGGCCGGGTCCGAGGATGCATACGCCTGGCTGATCGGTGAGTTTCATCAACCGATTTACAGTCTGGTGTATCGCATCGTCAACGACCCTGCCGACGCAGCCGACACAACTCAGGAAGTGTTCCTGAAGGTATTTCGCGGGATGAAACACTTCCACGGCGAGTCTACGTTGAAGACCTGGATCTACCGCATCGCGGTCCATGAAGCATCGAACCGGCGGCGGTGGTGGTTCAGGCATAAAGCTCGCGAGACCTCAATGGAGCCCGCGAATCCGAGCGCATCAGGAACAGGCACGTCGTTGGAAGACACGGTTGTGGATGAACGAGAATCGCCGTTCGACAACGTGGTCCACGAGGAAGTGCGCGCAAAGGTCGAACAGGAATTGTGCAAGGTACCTGAGCCCTACCGGACAACTTTGATTCTGCGCGACCTGGAAGAGATGTCGTACGAAGAGATCGCGGAGGTTATGGAGATTTCGCTCGGAACAGTGAAGTCCAGGCTGACGCGCGGACGCGAGGCTCTGAAGCAGAGGTTGGCCGCGTACGTTCAGGAGGTCGGACCGGAGCTGGGCCTGCTTGATCCAAAGGCAGCACCGGTGCAGGAGCGCAGAACGGAACTTTATCCGCATGGTGGGGAGATTGAGGTGGCATCATGAAATGCGGTGAGGCCAAGTCGCTGTTCTCGCCGTATCTGGACGGCGCAGTCACGGGTACGCAGATGCACGCTATCAGCCGGCATCTGCAGACTTGCGTCGGCTGCCGTCGCGAATACAGCCATATTCAGCAAACCCAGCAGTTGCTGGCTGGACTGAAACGTCAGAAGGCTCCGGCCGATCTGGCACTGAGGCTCCGAGTCGCCATTTCTCAAGAAGTGGCTCAGGCGAAGCGGCCGCGTCTGCAGGGCGTCATGATTCGCCTGGAAAATGCGATCGACGCGTTCATGGTTCCTGCCACCGCAGGGTTGGTCTCAACGGTTGTGATCTTCGGATTGCTGATGGGCTTCCTCGCTCTACCTGGACAGTTGCAGGCCAGCAATGACGACGTTCCGCTCATGCTATATACGGCACCCCAATTGGAACAGACAGCATTCGGAACAACCGTGACCTCGATCGGCGGCGAGTCCCTTGTGATAGAAGCGTATATCGATGCCAACGGGCGCATACAGGACTATCGCGTCCTGTCCGATGGTGTTGAGTCAACAGAACGGGTACCTGACGTCAAGAACATGATGTTCATGCTGAGCACCTTCACCACTTTCCGTCCGGCGACTTCCATGGGACGTCCAACACCCGGTCGCGCGGTGCTCTCGTTCTCGAAGATCAGCGTGAAAGGGTAGGAACGGCATAGCCAGATTCGCCTACCCGATTCAACCGTTCAACCGCTAACCCGTGGATGCCCGCCGTAGTAGTTTAGGCAACCGGTTCCGCGCCGTTCTTCTGTTTGACCCCCTGTAAATAAGCACTTAAACTGTGGAGGTATCCACGCATCTCACCAGCCTGCAGGAGGTTTTCCTGGGTTCGAGGCTTTTACGTTGGCTTTTTCTAGCCCTCTTCGGTGTGTGCGCACAGGTGTCTTTTTCCGAGAATCCCCAAAAAGTCACTCTGGACATCAGTGAGACGCTCTTTACTGTCCTTACCTCCATGAACACCTGCGGCTACGATGAAGAAATAACGACCTCCGACCCACTGAGGCAGCAGATACGATCAGATGTCGCGAAGAACACAGAGGCTTCCGAAGAAGCCAAGGAAGCGGTGAATACGATGTGTGTGTTCTACCGCAACCATCAGGATCCAGAGCCACCGCGGAACCTTGCGCAGTATGTGTCACTGGCGCTGTACATGAACGGGCCGCCCGCCTTGGCCGCAAAGGTAAAAACCACAGAATTGCCACCTGACGCCAATGCGCTGATCGGGTTCATCCCGCTGATGCAGAAGTTTTACGACAAGGCTGGACTAAAAGAGATTTGGCAGAAGCATCAGGAAGCATATTCCCACCTTCCTGAGCGATATCACGAGCCGGTGGCCAAGATGTTGTTCGACACCGAGGTCTATTTGAAGATTCCGTCTTCTGGCTATCTCGGCCGCCAATTCACGGTTTACCTGGATCCTATGGGAGCGCCCAGCCAGACGAATGCGCGGAACTATGGCACCGACTATTACGTCGTGATCTCACCCGCTGGAACGTCGCTGAAGATGCAGCAGATCCGGCACACCTACCTGCACTACCTGCTCGATCCTCTCGCTCTCAAACACGGACTGGGCATGAAGCGACTGGAACCGCTGCTCGCGACCGTCAAGGGTGCGCCCATGGAAGAGAGCTTCCGGACGGACATCTCGCTGCTGGTCACGGAGTGCATGGTGCGTGCCATCGAGGCCAGAACTCTGGGAACAAAGCAGACGCCGGAAGCCGATCGAGCCAAGGCTGTGAATCAGTCGATGCAGGAGGGTTATATCCTCACGCAGTTTTTCTACGAGGCCTTCGCGCAGTTTGAGAAGGATCCCGCGGGATTGCGCAACGCGTATGGCGAGATTCTGGACAAAATTGACCTAAGGGCCGAAACCAAGCGCATATCGCAGATTCAGTTTGCGGAGACAGCCTCTCCTGAACTCCTGCACGTAACTCGTCCCAACGAACACCTTCTTCAGAACGCCGAGAAACAGCTTACGGCGGGCGACGTGGAGACGGCGCAGAAACTGGCGCAGCAAGCTCTGGACGAGAACCGTGAGGACCCAGGACGAGCATTGTTCATCCTGGCGCAGACGGCTACCATGAATCGGGATATGCAGGGAGCCCGCACTTACTTCGAGCGCGCGCTCACAGCTACGCAGGAACCCAAGGTGATTGCGTGGTCGCATATCTACCTGGGTCGGATTTTCGATCTGCAGGAGAACCGGGAAGCCGCCCTGACGCACTATCGTGCAGCGTTGACCGCGGGAGGCTCTCTTCCTGAGGCGAAGGCAGCGGCCGAGAAAGGTTTGCAAGCGCCCTATGAGCCACCGGCAACTCCGCGGTAGGGATGAGATGTAAGAGAAAAATTCTGAGTTTCACGATTTGAGTTACGACCAAGGAGACAGCATGAAGCGAGCAGCAATTCTGAGTGTGATGTTGGCTATCGCTGCATTAGGCTTTGCCCAGTCCAACAGCGGACAACCCCAGAATCCGCCGGCACAGGGCGCAGGCGCCCAGGCAACTCCGCCGGCGAAACGCCCGCCCCAGACCAAGACACAGGCCGAATATGACGCCTACCAGGCCGCGATTGCCATGAAGGATCCGGCACAGATGGAGACGGCGACGAACGATTTCGCCACCAAGTTTCCCGATAGCGAAGTCCGCAAGTTGCTCTTCCTCGCAAACATGAGGATGTACCAGGCCAGCAATAACCCGGACAAGACCGTCGAAGTAGGCCGCAAGGTTCTGGCCGCCGATCCCGACGATCCTGAGGCCCTGATCACTGTGGCCAACGTGCTCGCGGAGCGTACTCGCGACACCGATCTGGACAAAGACCAGAGGCTGGATGAGGCCATGAAGATGGCGCAGCATTCGACGGAGACGGTGAACACCGACTCCGACGTTCCGGCTGGAACTCCGCAAGACAAGGCCGATGCCTACAAGGCACTGATGCTCTCGAATGCTTATTCGATTATCGGCACGCTCGACTTCAACCGGGAAAAGTATGCTGACGCGGAGACGAACTTGCGCAAATCCATCGATGTCTATCCGCAGCAGCCCGATCCGGTCGTTGTGCTGAGGTTGGCGCTCGCGTTGGACAAGCAGAACAAGTACCCCGAGGCCTTGAAAGAGATCAACAAGGCCGTGGAGTTGACCCAGGAGAATACGTCCGTAGGTGGGTTAGCACGCCGGGAGCGTGACCGCCTGGTGCAATTGACCGGCGGGAAATAGTCGACTCGCCCTCGACGCTTCGTCGTTCGCTGCAGTGTTACATGTGCGCGCCACGCCATGAAACGAGTGGTCCGGAACTACTTGTCGAGAATGGCCTCGTCTTAACATGAAGGTACGCGAAATCGCAGCCCTCGAGACCGCGCTTGGCTACCACTTCAAGCGCCCGGAATTGCTCGACCAGGCGCTGACTCACACCTCTCAGGCCAGGGAGCGGGAGGCGCTACAAGCTCCAGAAGTTGCCGTCAAGGTTGGCGACAACGAGCAGATGGAGTTTCTGGGGGACGCGATTCTGTCCCTGGTCACGACGGAGGAACTCTTCAAGCGTTTTCCGGATTTTCGTGAGGGACAACTGTCCAAACTGCGCGCTCACTTGGTCAGCGAACGGCATCTGATTCAGGTAGCCCAACATCTGGAACTCGGACATTACCTGCGGTTGGGACGAGGCGAAGAGAAAAGTGGCGGTCGGAGCAAGACCGCCATGCTGGTCGATGCTCTGGAGGCGGTGCTGGCGGCGATGTATCTGGACGGCGGTATGGACGTAACTCGCGAGTTCATCTTGCACGGCATCATTGGCCCCGAGTTGCAGCACATGAATCTGAACGGCAGCAGGCTGCCGGTTACTGACTTCAAGTCAGCTCTGCAGGAGACCCTCCAGGCCATCGGTCACCCGCAGCCCACTTATGTGCTCGTGAAGGAAGAAGGACCCGAACACAGCAAGACCTTTACAGTCGAGATACGTCTTACCCCCGCAGGCCAGACCAAGGCCGAGTTCGTTGGACGCGCGGTCGGATCGACCAAAAAGAGAGCTGAACAGGATGCGGCAAGACAGGTGCTGGAACATCTGGCCTCCCTTCCCGCGGCGATGACGAACAAGCAGGCGCGGAAGGGTCTGTCGAATGGGTGCCAGTGACGTAATGGATATTGAAGTACCCGCGCTACCCAAAGCCTCGACAACTGACTGGCCCGGTTCACTGCAGTCCCTGATGGCAACCGTCGTGATCGCCGTCTTTGTGATCACCTTCGTGGTGCAGGCCTTCCAGATTCCCTCCGAGTCGATGGAAAATACTCTGCTCATCGGCGACTACCTGCTTGTGGACAAGTTCTGCTACGGGGGCGGCGGTTTTTGGGACCATATCGTTCCCTACCGCAAAATTCAGCGCGGCGACATCGTGGTGTTCCACTATCCCGTGCGCCCTTCGCAGCACTTTGTGAAGCGGGTGGTGGGTGTGCCCGGCGACCGCGTGCGCCTGATCAATAAGCAGGTCCTGGTCAACGGTGTGGCTCTAAAGGAGCCCTACGTGCGATACAGCTCCCCGGTGCGCGACGTCTACCGCGACGACTTCCCCCGGGTCGATATTCCGGCCCCCGGTCTGGAAGCCGCCTGGTGGCTGCAGATGCGGAAACTGGTGGAAGACAACGCCCTGATTGTGCCGCAGGGATACTATTTCGTCCTGGGAGACAATCGCGACGAGAGTCTGGATAGCCGCTACTGGGGCTTTGTCCCGCGCGAGAACATCATTGGAAGACCGCTATTGATCTACTGGTCGGTGCGCGAAATGGACGACGAGTTCCCCGTGGCTGCTTCGCCAAGTGATAAACTTTATCACTTCGCCTATGCGGTGACCCATTTGTTCCAGATCACCCGTTGGGACCGCACTTTTCGCCTGGTGAAGTAGAACGGCAAGATTCCTCCCCGAAACGGTAAGAGCACAACAGTGGCCAAGAACGAAGACAAACCCGAAGAGAAACAACGCGAGACTACGGTCGAATTCCTGGCCTCGCTGGCGGCAGTCCTGGTAACAGGACTATTCATCATCACCTTCATCCTGCAGGCCTTTGAGATTCCTTCCAGTTCGATGGAAAACACGCTGCTGATTGGCGATCACGTGTTCGTCAACCGCGAGCAGTTTGCGCCACGAACGAAGTGGGTGGGGCCTCTGTTTCCATATCGCGACGTGCGGCGCGGCGACATAGTGGTATTTCTTTCGCCCGCTGAAGCCGGCCTGTATGTGGTGAAGCGGATCGTCGGCGTGCCCGGCGACCACATCCACCTGCGTGATGGTGCTGTGTATCGCAATGGCGAACGGCTGGACGAGCCCTACGTCATCCACAACGGCGATACCTACAACCCTTATCGCGACAATTTTCCGGCGGTATCGCCCGAAGGCTACAGCGTGACCCCGGAATGGCAACTGGAGATGAAATCCCACATCCAGGGAGACGACGTGGTAGTTCCTCCCGACAGCTATTTCGCGATGGGCGACAACCGCGACGTCAGCTACGACAGCCGGTATTGGGGATTCATCCCCAAGCCAAACGTGATCGGGCGGCCGATGTTTATCTACTGGTCATTCGAGACTCCGCCCAACCAGTACTTGCAGAAAGAAGTCAGCGAACGGCTGAAGTTCCTTGCCCAGGTGGTCATTCATTTCTTCGATGAAACACGCTGGCGCCGGACGCTTAAGATAGTACGGTGAACTTATTCCGCTCCAGACGCGGACTTGTGATTGCCGGAGCCCTGGTGCTCCTTGCGCTTTTTGTGATTCGTCCGGGTGCGGGCGGACTGAAGACGCGGATCACCCGATCCATCAGTCTCGCTCTCGCACGACAGGTCGAAATTGGCAGCGTTCACGTGAGGATGCTGCCCCATCCCGGATTCGATCTGGATAATTTCGTGGTGCACGACGACCCCCAGTTTAGTGCCGAGCCGATGTTGCACGCGCAAGAGGTGACCGCTAACCTTCGATTCAGTTCCCTTCTGCGCGGGCGGCTCGAAATCTCGAGCTTGAGCCTCACCGAGCCCAGCCTGAACCTGGTCCGCAACGGCGACGGCCACTGGAATCTGGAAAATCTGCTGGCGCGATCTTCCGCCATTGCGGTCGCACCGACCGGGAAGGCCAGATCTGAGCGTCGGCCTGGCTTTCCGTACATTGAAGCTGACCGCGGCCGGATCAATTTCAAAATTGGTCAGGAAAAAAGACCGTACGCCTTGACCGACGCCGACTTCGCGCTCTGGCAGGACTCGGACAATGCCTGGGCGATGCGGTTGAAGGCTCAACCCGTGCGCACAGACTTCAATCTGAGCGATACCGGTTTGTTACGGGTAGACGGCACATGGCAACGTGCCACGGCCTTGCGTCAAACGCCGTTGCAGTTCAATCTGCGATGGGAGCGTGCTCAGCTGGGGCAGCTCACCAAGCTCCTGACCGGAACGGACAGGGGATGGCGTGGAGGTTTGGTGACGGCTCTGGTATTGAGCGGCAGCCCCGAAGATCTTACGGTCACGGCTACGGCCGCAGTGCAGGACTTTCATCGCTACGACATCATGCGCAGCGATGCACTCGTACTGACCGCGCATTGCGTCGGTCATTATCGCTCCAGCGAACATAAGCTCAGCGACATCATTTGCGGGGCACCGGTGGGCGACGGAACGGTCGCAGTAGAGGGGAGCGTAACTGGCGTGATAGCTCCCCACGACTACGATCTCACGCTGTCGGCGGAACAGGTTCCGCTGCAGGCGCTGGTCAAGCTTTCGAGCCATATCAAGAAGGATTTGGCCGACGATCTGTTGGCCCAGGGATCGCTGGACGCAAAGTTTGCGTTGCGCAATTCACCCGACAATGTCGCCGGACTGGTGGGAAGCGGACGCACTAATAGCTTTCAATTGAGTTCAGCCTTGGCAAAGACCGAGATCGTTCTGGGCAGTGTGCCGTTCTCGATTGGACAGGATCACGGAGCGAAAAACAGCAATGGGAAGGTAGTTCGGCCAACGTCGACGCTGCCAGGAAACGGCAGCCAGTTCGAGGTTGGACCGTTCCATCTCGCCCTTGGACGTCCCACGCTCGCTACGGTGCGCGGCCAGTTTTCGCGTGCGGGCTACACCGTGACGCTGCAAGGAGACTCGCAGCTAAAGCGTCTCTTGCAAGTTGCACGGACCATCGGGCTGCCGGCTGCACAGCTGAATGCCGACGGCCAAGCCAAACTCGATCTCAGGATCGCGGGGCAGTGGGCGGGCTTTCCTCCGCCGAGCGTGACCGGAACGGCGCAGTTGAACGAGGTTCGCGCTCAAATGCGTGGCCTGAATGCGCCGATAGGGATCACTTCGGCCAGCGTGATTCTCGAGGAACAGGACGTTAAGCTGCAGCGCGTCGTAGCGACATTGGCGGACTCCCGCTGGACCGGCTCGCTGAGTCTTCCCCGTCACTGCACATCTTTGACGATGTGCCCCGTCGTCGCAGATTTGCACACAGAAGAAATCGACATTCGAAAGCTGAACGATCTGCTGAATCCGCATCCCCCGGAGCGCCCATGGTACAAACTGCTCTCGACGACCACGGCACTCGGACCTTCGATTTTCACGACCCTTCAAGCTTCCGGAAAAATTGCCGCTAACCGCATTACGATCAATGGACTGATTGGGAGCAATGTTGCCGCCGGTTTTGAACTGCGCAGCGGCAAACTGCGGGTCTCCGATTTGCGTGCGGACGTCCTTGGCGGAAAACACAGCGGCGAGTGGAAAGCAGATTTCAGCGCGCGGCCTCCGGTTTACAACGGTGGCGGAACGTTCGAGCGGGTGTCTCTCGACCGCCTGGCGGAAGCGATGGGCGACGCTTGGGTCACGGGAACGGGCAACGGAATTTATCATGTGAACACCGCGGGATACGCAACGCAGGAATTGTTAGCGGCAGCCGAAGGGGCTATGCAGTTTGAAATGCGGGACGGCACCTTGCCTCATATCGCTTTGATCTCGGCTAGCGGTGCGCTTCATGTACACCGTTTCAAAGGTCGCATGGTTTTGCACGACGGCGAACTGCAGATTGAACCGAGCAAACTCGAAGCTGCAAGCGGTATCTATCAGGTCAGCGGCACCGCGTCGTTGGGCCGCGCGTTGAATATCAGGATCGTCCGCGACGGAAGCCACGCCTTCAACGTCACGGGAACCGTGAACGAACCTCACGTGGTCGCTGTCTCAGGCCCCGAAACCCAAGCCGCCCTCAAACCATAAAGATTGCGTGGGTATTAGGCGTTTTCTCCGCGGAATTCATGGCACGTAGCCCGGCCCGCGCAGAACCTTCCCTGGCAGCGCACCCGTCATCTTGCCCTGATCGATCACCGGAACTCCATTCACCAGCACAAAATCCATCCCCTGCGATAACTGGTTGGGATTCTCGAAGGTTGCCACGTCGCGGATAGTAGCGGAGTCAAAGACAACGATATCAGCCCACATTCCCACTCTCAGCACGCCCCGGTCTGTCAAACGCATGCGCTGCGCCGGAAGCGCCGTGAATTTGCGGATCGCATCTTCCAGAGTCAGCTTGCTTTCTTCGCGCACGTACTTGCGCAGAATCCTCGGAAACGTGCCATAGGCACGGGGATGGGGGCGATCCTGCCCCAGAATGCCTTCCGGTGAGGTGCCCGAGGAATCGTTGTCCACCGAAACCCAGGGCTGCTGAAGAGCAAGCGCGACATCCGGTTCTGACATGCCGAAGACAACCACTCCCGTCGCCGCGTTATCTGCAATCAGAAAATCGAAGAGAGCGTCCATCGGATCCTTGTTCCACATCTTCGCAATTTCGGAAAGGCGCTTGCCCTCCATCGAGAGCAGATTGGGATCCTGCACATCGCTGATCAGGATGGCATCGGGCCCTTCAATTTCCTGCCATTCGTTGTCCCATTCTTTCGAGGGCGTGAGCATTTCTTTGCGAATGCGGGCCCGCAGGATAGGATCTTTCAGCCGCCCGATGAGCTTGACGGCGCCGCCATCATGGGCCCAAGGCGGAATGAATGCGGAAAAGTCATTCGACCAAGCCGTGTAGGCGTAGGTATCCGCCGCGAGATCGGCCCCCTGTGCGCGCGCCGCGTTGATCCGACCCACCACCTCCGGCATGCGGCCGAAATTGTTGCGCCCAGCAACCTTGATGTGCCAAATCTCCACTGGAATGTGCGCCTCGCGCGCGATCCGCACGGTTTCGTCGATAGACTCCAACACCGCGTCCCCTTCACTTCGCATATGGGTGGCGTAGATGCCGCCGAACTTCGCCGCCTCCGCCGACAGAGCAATCAGTTCGTCCGTTTTGGCGTACGGCGCGGGCGCGTATTCAAGCGAAGTCGACACGCCCAGGGCGCCGTCAAGCATCCCGTCGCGCACCAGGTCTTTCATCTGACCCAGTTGGGCAGCCGTCGGTTGCACATCGGCGTCGCCCAGAATCATCCGCCGGACCTGGGTTGCGCCCACGTAGCTGCCCAGATTGATCCCCATGCCCTGCTTTTCGAGCCGCGCAAAATACTGACGGAGCGTTCGCCAATCCGGAGTGATCTTCAGGTGATCGTACGAGGCTTGATCGGCGTGGATTATGGCGTCATTCAGCGGTGCGATCGATCCGCCTTCGCCGGTTATTTCACTGGTGATGCCCTGATAGATTTTCGAAGGCAGCCGTGGATCGACGAGGATAGTGATTTCTGACTGTCCCAGCATGTCGATGAAACCGGGAGCGACGATCTGGCCGTGGGCGTCGATAGTCCTTTTGCGCGGCGAAGTAGACAGGTTGCCTATCGCAGAAATCTTGCCGTCGCGAATGCCGATATCGCCTGAATACCACGGCGAGCCGGTGCCATCGATGATATGGCCGTTGACGATGACGATCTCGAAATCGTGCGCGACGTCCTGCGACGCTACTGAGAGAGCACAAAAGAAACTTACAAGCAGAAAGCTGACGATGATGCTGCTTCGAAAAAGCAAAGATTGCATGTGAGACCTCGGACTCGTATTAGTTTCCTTCCTTCACCTCAAACCGAAACTGCCGCGAGCTTCTCGCGCAAGCCTAGCGCCACTCCTACGGCGACCCAGATTCCTAGCGCCAACCACTCGTATCCGGTGAAATGGCCTGGTACGAGCGGCACAACTTTCATCAAGACCATTATCAAGCCGACAGCACACCCAACCGCCGCAACAAAACGGTCGCGTGGTGACGGGCGCATCGCGTAGTAAGCCGCGCAGGCCGCCAGCCAGCCCGCGGCAGACGCGACCGATCCGACCTCTGAAACCGGCACCAGGATCGCGTCGCCCAGAAACATGCACGCACCCGTGGCAATTCCGACGCACAGCACGGCGACGGAAGGTGTCTGGTTCACCGGGTGAATCTGGGCGAGCCGGCCATCAATCAGGTGGCGGCGCCCCATGGCAAAGAGCAGCCGGCTTGAGACCACGAGATTTCCGTTGAACACCTTGAACAAGGAGAGTAGCGCTGTGGCCAGAACCACGCTGACGATCCACCTGGAGCCAACCGCGCGCTCAAACGCAACCGCTGTCATGAATTTTTCGCCGGTCAACTCCTTCCAGGGGGCGGCGTAGCCGACAGCCGCGATGACGATCGTATAGAAAAGCACCCCTACCACAATCGCCATCCAGATCGCCGTGAAGTAGCCTCGCGAGCGGAACTCCGGGCTGGCTTCTTCGGCTGCCTTGGCCACGGCCTCGAAACCGGTCATGAAATAGGGGACGATTTGCAGAACGAGGAATACCGACAAGAACGGCGTGTGCGTAAACAGGGGTGGAAAGTTGCGAGAAGATCCTTTGGCCGCGCCGAAAACAACGAAAACCACGAACAGCGCTATGGTGCCGAAAGCGGTCCAGTTCTGGAATGTCGCGCTCCACCGGATGCCTCGGTAGTTGAGCAGAGTCAGCAGTCCGGTCAGGCCCAGGCCGATGATCAAGTGCGGGAGATACACGGGGCGGCCGGCGATGCGGTAGATTTCTAAGGAGTCGAGTGCGGGAAAGATATAGCCTGCAATCTTGCCGACGGCGACCGCTTCCCATGGACAGACAATGAAGTACGCCAGCACCATCATCCAGCCCGTGGCGAAGCTGACGACTTGCGGAAACACTCTGGCCGTGTATGCGATTTCGCCCGCCGCATCGGGCATGGCGGAGACAAGTTTGCCGTAGACGTACCCGATGGGGAGAAGAAGAGCACCTCCAATGGCGAAGCCAAGGACGCCGCCCAAGGGGCCGCCGCGAAGAAGCCAATCGTCCATGACGACCAGCCAGCCCACGCCGACCATAGTGCCCCAGCCGAGGGTGAAGTAGTCGGTGACGCGCAGCTTGCGGGCGAGATGGGTCATGGGATGGACGTGGCGTAGATCCGGGACCGCCTCACAATCTTCTTAGAACAGGCAGATCAGCTCATACAACAGATTTGCCGCCAGCAATGATGTGATCTCGCCGTTGTCGTAAGGCGGCGAAACTTCAACCAGATCGCACCCCACCAGGCTCACGCCGTTCAATGCGCGTACCAGATCGAGAATCTGCGCGCTCGAGAGTCCCCCGACTTGCGGCGTGCCGGTGCCGGGTGCGAACGCCGGATCCACTACGTCGATGTCGAGCGTCACATAGATCGGACGCCGGCCAAGCTTCTTCAGAAACGGCTTGAGCTGGCTGGCGCCACCCCGGTGAAATTCTTCCGAGGTGATAATTCCAATTCCGTGTTTGTGGGCGAAATCAAAATCCTTTTCCGAGTAAACCTGCCCGCGAAGACCGACCTGCAACGCATGGCCCTTCTCGATGAGGCCCTCTTCTACGGCATATTTCACCGGCGTGCCATGAGAGTGCGGGCTTCCGAAATAGCCGCTCCACGTGTCGCCGTGTGCGTCGAATTGAATAAACGCAACCGGCCCATACTGCTTGTGGATGGCGCGGAGAATCGGCAAGAGGATGGAATGGTCGCCGCCCACACAAACGGTGCGCGCACCGGCGCGCACGACGTCACCTAGCTGTTCACTGATGCGCTGATAAGTATCTTCGATCGACAGCGGGTTGATCGATAGGTCACCGTAATCCGCAATCCGCCACTTGGCAAAGGGATCGATCTTCAGCACCGGATTCCACGGGCGAATCATCGCCGACTGCACGCGAATGTTCCTGGGGCCGAAGCGCGCACCCGGACGGTACGTGGTGCCGCCGTCGAAAGGAATGCCGATCAAAGCAATGTCGAGTTCCTGCGCGCGCGGGACATGCGGCAACCGCATGAAGGTAGGCACACCGGAAAAGCGCGGGTAGACGAGAGCGTCGACAGGCGTGGGATGGGGGCCAGCCAGCTTCTTGGCTTTGGGGAGTTTCACGGGCGGCGCGAATTATAAAGCATGGTGGCGGGCTTGCCGCGTCGGGTGTGCCTTGTCTTATCTGCCTCATTGGGTCTGCTTCTGAGTTGCGAAGCAATGCGCAAGCGCTCGTATGCTATGGTTTAACTCTTTCTGTGACTTGAGAGGCAACCATGCCCCGATACGAATATCGCGTGCTGAACCCGATGCAGGCAGCAGAGAAGACGTTCAACGACTGGATCGCGCACCTTGATCATGAGTTCACCAATCGCGACCCTGAACACCGGAGCCTGGTGGTACGGGACACCCTTCACCAGCTTTATCTGGGACGTCCTTACGCCGGCCCCGACCCATCTGCGGCGCTCGCCCAGCAGGCATTAGTGCACTCCTTCGATCCGCGGAACGCCACGCTTGAGCCCGAATACTACGGCGATGTGGACGCCGCGAAATACGCCGAGCGCAAGCCGCTCATCTGGTTCTGGATGATGTATGACCGCTCGCCGCTCGGGCTCAATCACGGACTGGGCTATCGCGTGCGCTACATGTTGGCCAAACATATCTTCAAATACCTCGGCAACAACGTGAAGATTTTCCACGGCGTAGAGGTTTCCTTCGGCTACAACCTGACCGTCGAGGACAACTGCACCATTCACAAATATGTCTTGCTCGACGATCGTGGGGAAATCATCATTCATGAGGGCACTTCGATTTCCGACTACGCGAATGTTTATTCGCATGCCCACGACCTGAACGATGGCATGATCGTGAACAATCACCGTACAGAGATTGGTCCGAAGGCACGCATTACTTATCATGCCGCCGTTATGAGTGGGGTAAAGGTCGGAGAGCACGGCATGGTGGGATCGATGGGTGTCGCCTCGAAGAATGTCGAACCGTTTCACGTGGTCGGCGGCATTCCCGCAAAGCCGCTTAAGGTAAAGCCGATCGCACCGGAGGAACTAAGAAGGGCCTTGGAAAAGCAGGACGGTGGCGGCGGACGAAGTTAGGGAAAACCGCACTTCGGCCCTCTGGAAAACTACCGGCTTCTGGACTAAGCTGTACGCCATGCCGGTGAGAAGTATCTGTTTATCACTCGGGCTCGCAGTTTCTCTATTCTCCGTTCCGTTGTATCCGCAAAGCAGTTCGCCTGCACGTGACGATTCTCCCTATCTGCTGCGCATGCAGCATGTCACCGAGGGCGAGGATGTATGTGTTCTCCTGCAACGCAACGGCGCGTATCACTATGAGCGTGTACTTCCCAGCCGGGCCCAGGTATACGAAGGCTTAATCCCCGATTCCGCGATCGCGGAGTTGCAACCAGTCATCAATGGCGACGAACTGGTGCACCTGACTCAGGACATGATTCCGATACAGTTGGTCACATATCACCGAGATGAAGTCGATCTCAATCTCTCTCGCGGGAACCACTGGCAGACCCTTCGCTTCGTAGATTCCGATTCCAGAAAGCCGTTTCGTCAATCCCTCGATCCCCTGATGAAATGGCTCGAAAAGCTTCCGGGGAGCGATCACCGGCAACTCAGCGAGGACGCGGGCAAGAACAACTGTTTGCCCCCGCAAGCAGAACGAACTGATCTGGATAAGCGGCCCGCAAGTGAAACTCAGCGGTCGCCGGCACGACCCGCAAAATCGTCACAGTCAGGCGCGCCGGCTTACTTGATGCGCATCATCATGGACCAGTTCGGTGAAGGACAGGGCAGTCGAACCTGTGTCGTGGTCTATCCCGGCGGTCTCTATCATCTGGAAAAGAGCAAGCAAAAGTACTATCAGGAGGGTATCTACCAGCCCGACAACGCGGATACCGCCTTGCAAGGAAAAACCAGAGCCGACGTCTTCGAGCAGTCTCTCGATCCAGGCTCGATTGCGAGCTTGCGCGGCCTTCTTGACGATCCCGCGCTAGCCAATTCGCAGCACTCCAGCCTTCCAGTGGGCGTGCGCTACACCGACGCTGACATCACCCTGCTGGATATTCCCAGAGATATGAAGGTGCAGAGGCTGGCATTTTCGAATTATTTCGGCACCGATGGCGCCCGCACGCGCATGAATGCCGGCGGCATTGCAAACCGTCACATCGACAGCGCCAATGATCTGCTCAATCCCCTACGCAAGTGGCTCAAGAAGAATGTGGATTCAGGGAAGGCGACACGCCTGAAAGGGATCGCGGGTAATAACTGCAATCCTGGCGCCCGGCAAATTGAGGAATCTGGCGCAAGCACTACGGAAGTGGCGCAGAGTGATGAGCCAGGTGCGTCGAACGGATCCGGTCCGACACAAGGCGACGAGATCGTGGCCGCAAGTACCACATCGATTCCATCTGTCCCCGCAGATCGCAGCGACACGACTTCGAACGCTCTTGAGCCTGCCATCTCCATCCGGGTCACCACCCGCATGGTGCTGATGGATTTTGTGGCGACCGATGCGAACGGCAAGGCCGTGACCGATCTCAAGCCTGAGGATCTCAGCGTCATCGAGGACGGCACGTCGGAAAAGGTGGTGCTCCTTTCTCCGCCGCCGGAGAACCAGCCTAAGAACACCGTGCCTCCCCGCCCTCTTCCGCCCAACATTTTCTCCAATCGTCCGCTGGATCATCAGCCGCCGGGCCCGCTGGTGCTGCTAATGTTTGACGGACTCAATACAGGGGCCATCGATCAGGCCTACGCTCGCCAGCAGATGCTCGAATATCTGCGCAACCTTAAGCCCGATCAGCGCGTGGCCATCTTCGCGCTTTCCGGTGACCTGGTGCTGCTGCAGGATTTCAGCAGTGATCCCCGGGTTTTAATGAGCGCCCTAAAGAACTACACTCCGGGCAATTCGGTCGAACTCTCCCGGGGACAGCCGTTTATGATCTCGGCTACAGAAGCTGCGGTGATAGCGAACAGTCATCTGTTGGAAAACCTGCAACGCTTTAATCAGGAGAACGCCGTCAATTCGACGGATGACCGTACTCGCCTGACCGTGGCCGCGCTGAAAGCGATTGCCCGCTCCATGATTGGTTATCCAGGCCGAAAAAATCTCATATGGATTTCTTCGGCGTTTCCTTTCTCTCTGGACTTGGAGGGCAGAGACAACGATTTGTCGCGGAACTACGCGTCAGATATTGTGCAAGCTGGAGCACTTTTGTCCCAGGCTCAAGTTGCCGTATATACCGTCGACGCGAGAGGCCTGATCGGGCAGACTTCGACACAATCGGATCTGAGGACGGATTCACAGCTGTATGGGGCCAACGCGGTCCAGCGGAAGGCCGGCGGCGTTGTTCCGACGATTCAGACGTCCCTGCAACCTAGCTTTGGACCCGACGAATTGACGCACACGGCCTCCACCCTGCAAAGCTCCCACCTGGTAATGGAGTCCCTCGCCCGGCAGACCGGAGGTCTGGCCTTTTACAATGGAAATGATTTGACCCGCGCGATTAATCGCGGTGCCGCGGATGGCACTAGCTACTACACGCTGGGCTACTACCCGCAAAACAAGAACTGGGACGGAAAATTCCGCCGGGTCGTGATC
>Ga0075017_100000939_pt1 | contig 17307 bp, 18 predicted proteins | sample AleBraG_ABR_2012_FD_71475 | JGI IMG/M metagenome (GOLD analysis project Ga0075017, IMG submission 71475) | Freshwater sediment microbial communities in response to fracking from Pennsylvania, USA - Alex Branch Run_MetaG_ABR_2012 | ecosystem: Environmental > Aquatic > Freshwater > Creek >... | reverse complement strand
AGCATGCGCAACGGGATCGCCGCGGGGCGCGTGAACACCGGCGGCAACGCGATGCGGCGCTTGCCGACGAGGTCGCACGTCTCGCTCCACGTGATCGTGCCCGGCCCCGCCACGTTGTACGTGCCGGGCAGCTCGTGGGTCACCGCGAACTCGAGCGCGCGTGTGACGTCGTCCTCGTGCACGAACTGCAGGCGCGGGTCGAACCCGAGGATCTCCGGCGCGGCGCGCATGCGCAGCAGCCGGGAGAACAACGTCGAGACGTCGTCGCCGAGGATGTTGGCGAAGCGCAACCGCGTGGTGACGACCTCGGGGTTGTCGTCGGCGAAATCACGCAGGAGGCTGTCGACCTCGACGAGTGAGCGCTCGACCGGCGTGACCGGCACGTGCGCGCGGCGCGACTCCTCGCGGAAGAAGTAGGGGTCGTCGAAGTGCGACCCGTACACGAGGGTGGCCGTCTTCACCACGACCTTGCGCACCTGGCTCTCGGGCGCGGCGGCGGCCGCGAGCAGGTTCATCGTGGCGATCACGTTGGTCTCGTGCAGGCGCCGCGGGCTCGACCGCGTGGAATCGGCCTCCAGGTGCGTGTGCAGCACGGTGTCGACGTGGGTCGCCCGCACCACGCGCTGGAGGATCGCGTACGACGGGTCGGCCTTCACGAACTCCGTGCGGGTGAGCGGCAGGCGCGGGGCCCGCGCGTCCACGCCGACGATGAGGTCGACGTCGTCACGCGCCTCGAGCGCCTGCGCGAGCCGGCTGCCCCAGAACGTGCCGAGCCCGGTGACGAGGATGCGCCGTCCCATCGTTGTCCCCGTTCCGCCCGCCGCGCCTCAGCCGCGCCAGATGCTGTGGCGGGCGCGGAGCATGTCGTCGACCTCGCGCTGGATGAGCGCCCGGATGTGATCGGACTCGTCCATCACCATGCCGCGGTTGTAGCGCTCGCGGCCGGGTTCCACGTCGAAGTGCACCGGCGGCAGCACCCGCACGCGGAACTTCGCGGGGAGCGGCGCGACGTACCCGAGCAGCGGGCCGTAGACGAACTGGTTCGCGGTGATGGGGAAGTAGGGGAGACCGAGCAGCTTGGCGACGCGGTCGCTCTTCCAGAGGATCGGCATGGCTTCCTCGTTGCCGATCACCGCGATCGGCACCACGGGGACTCCGGCGCGCATCGCGAGCTCCACGAAGCCGCCGCGGCCGAAGCGGCGCAGCCGGTAGCGCTCCTTCACGAGCTTGCCGGTGCCCTTGGTGCCCTCGGGGAAGACGAGCACGAGCTGGTGGTCGTCGTGGAGCAGGCGGTACGCGTTGTCGGGGTGCGCGGGCACCCCACCGGCGCGTGACCACAGCGTGCCGACGACGGGCAGCTGGCGGAACAGGTTCTCGGCGAGGCCGTAGACGGGGCGCAGCAGCTCCGTCTCGATGCCGTGCATGATCACCGGCGCGTCGGACGGGATCGCGCCGCCGTGGTTGGCGACGAGCAGCGCGCCGCCGTCGAGGGGGACGTGCTCGAGCCCCTCCCACTCGGCGCGCAGCCAGTATCGGTAGATCGGGTCGTAGAGGCGACGGGTCAGCGCTCGGAACGACTCGCTGCGCCCCCACGCGTCGACGTCGGGCGCAGTGTCCTCGGCCGACGGGTGCGCGGGGCCCGGACTGCCATCACCGGTCTGCACGACCTCCAGCCGAGCGGAGCGAGGCCGGCCAGGAGGCCGGGGAGCTGGTTCCACGCCCCCGAGCGTACCGGGGGCGTGGAACCCGTGTTTCAGACGAAGAGGTCGCCCACCAGCGGCTGCGACGTGAACCCGTCAGGGCCGACGGGCACGTCGCCCGCGATGGTGACCCGCTCGACCCGGCGGTCGTACTCGGCGACCGAGAGATCGACGGGGCCGAGGTGCGCGGTGGTGCGGTTGTCCCAGAACGCGATGCTGTCGGGACGCCAGCGGAACCGCACGGTGAAGTGGGGCCGCTCGATCTGGTCGAAGAGGAGGTGCAGCAGGGCGTCGCTCTCGCGGTCGCTGAGGCCGACGACGTAGCGCGTGAACACGGGGTTCACGAAGAGCGCCTTCTCACCGGTCTCGGGGACGACGCGCACGAGGGGGTGCACCGCCGAGGGCGGGCCGGCGCCTTCGTCGCGGTCGTCGCGAGTCTCGCCGTCGTACCCGTGCCACTGGTGCACGGCCTGCAGCCCGTCGAGGAAATTCTTCACCGGCACCGAGAGGTCCTCGTAGGCCGCGACGAGGTTGGTCCACAGCGTGTCGCCTCCGTAGGGCGGCACCACCACGCCGCGCAGCACCGAGGCCTTGGCGGGGTTGGCGACGAACGTGATGTCGGTGTGCCAGCCGGTGAGGGTGCGGCGGGGCGGGGCGAAGGGGTCGCGCGGCTGCCCGTGACCGAACAGCGCCTTCGCCCGCCGGGTGTCGACGGCGAAGATCTCCGGGTCACCGTCGGCGGCCTTCTGCACCGGGTGTCCGGTGGTGAGCGCGCCGAAGGCGCGGCCGAAGTCGATCTGCTGCTGCTGGGTGACGTGCTGGTCGCGGAAGAACAGCACCTTCCACTCGGCGAGCGCGTGCTGGAGGGCGTCGACGGTCTCGGGGACGAGCGGCGCGCGCAGGTCCACCCCGTGCACCTCGGCGCCGATGGTGGGCGTGACCGGCCGGAGGTCGAGCGAGCGGCCCTTGGGGTCGCTGGTGAGGCTCCCGGTGAGGGTGGTGGCGGCCATGGTGGCTCCGATCAGGTGGGCTGCGGGGGGGGAGCGCAGCAAAAGACGACCAACTGCATCGGATTTAACAACAAAATGGGCCGCCCGTGCAAGGCGGAGTGCGAGGATGCTGCGGTCAGCCGGGGGGCTGGACTCCGACCACGGCCCAGCGGTCGGTGCGGTAGCGGGCGACCATGCCCACGAAGCGGGCGAGCATCCAGAGCGCGAGCGCACCCCACAGCCAGAGCAGGCCGGCGTCGGTGGCGGCCACCGCGAGCGCGGCGGGGAGGTACACACCGAAGGTGGCGACCACCATCGCCAGCGCCAGGTAGCCGGCGTCGCCCGCGCCGATGAGCACCCCGTCGAGCACGAACACGACCGCGGCGACGGGCTGGAGCAGTGCGACCACGAGCAGCGCCTGCATCGCGAGGTGGCGTACGCCGGCGTCGTTCGTGAAGAGACCGACGAGCCACGGGCGGGTGATCACCACCGCGATCGCGAACAGCACGCCCACAACGACACCGAGCTGGAGCAGCCGGCGCCCCGCCGACTTCGCGTCGACCGACGAGCCGGCACCGAGGAACCGGCCGATCATCGCCTGCCCGGCGATCGCCAGTGCGTCGAGCGCGAACGCGAGGAACAGCAGCACCTGCATGCAGATCTGTTGCGCGCCGACCGCGTCGTCGGAGATGCGTGCCGCGATCGCGGTGGCGGTGACGATCGCGGCGATGAGCGATGCGGTGCGCAGCACGAGCCGGCTGCCGACGCGAGCGTTGGCCTTGATGCCCGCTGCATCGGGCCGCACCGGCGCGCCCTCGCGCCGCACCGAGCGGGCGACGATCGCGAGGAACGCGAGCGCGGCGCCGTACTGCGCGGCGACGGTGCCCCACGCGGAGCCGGCGATGCCGAGGTCGAAGCCGTAGACCAGCAGCAGCTCGAGCAGGAGGTTCGCGGTGTTGGCCGCCACGGCGATCACGAGGGTGGTCTTCGTGTCCTGCAGGCCGCGGAGGTAGCCGGTGCCCGCGAGCATGAGCAGCATCGCGGGCGCACCGAGGATGCTGATGCGCAGATAGTCGACCGCGTAGGGCTCGACGCCGGTCGAGGCGCCCATCACCCGCACGATCGGCACGGCGAGCGTCAGGCCGAGGACGGTGAGGACGCACCCGAGCCCGACCGCGAGCCAGCAGCCGTCGACCCCGAGGTGCGCGGCGCCGCGCCGGTCGCCCGCCCCGAACGCCCGGGCCACTGCAGCGGTGGTGGAGTAGGCGAGGAAGTTGAAGACGGAGAAGGCGGCGGTGAGCACGGTCCCGGCGACGGCCAGGCCGGCGAGGGGCCGTGAGCCGAGGTGGCCGACGATCGCCGTGTCGGCGAGCAGGTACAGGGGCTCCGCCACCAGTGCGCCGAACGCGGGCACCGCCAGGCGCAGGATCTCCCGGTCGTGGCGCCTCCCGCTCTCCCGCACCGGGCGAAGCTAACCGGCTGCGACGCCGGCGGTGACGTAGTTGTCACACCCCCCTGCGACGATGTTCCCGTGACCGAGAACCGCCCCACCGCCATCCCCACCGCTCTCCCGACCGAGCTCCCCGCGGTGCGCTTCGCCGAGGCGGCCCGAAGCCTCGGGCGCGCGGCCCACGCCGTCGGCCTCGAGGTACCCGCCTTCCGCTGCCCGCCCAAGGTGCCGGGCGCGGCCCGGACCCTGCGCCGCTACCCCGGCGGCACCGTGGTCGCGGTGCGGCTCCGCGGCCGGGCCTTCGAGGAGGCGCTCGCCGACATGGTGGAGGGCGTGCTCGTCGCCAACCGGGTGCCCGAGCCCGACGCCACCCGCCTGCGGCCGGTGCTCGCCGCCGCGGCCGCCGGGGAGGCCGAGCCGGGTGCGGGAGCCGGTCACGGGCCAGGCGCCGGGCACGAGGCCGAGATCGTCGTGCCGGCGCTGCCGCCGGTCGCCGTCGCCGCCTGAGCCCTTCTCCGTCACTGACCCGACATCCCGGAACTGGTTTTGGCAGGATGCCTGCCATGACCGATGTGATCTACGACGCGACGACCGTGTGGGAACTCGTCGAACGGCGGGTGGCCCGCACGCCCGACACCGTGATGCTCCTCGACGAGGGCGACGGTCGCGTCACCTTCGCCGAGTTCGCCGCCCGTTGCGAGCGCGTCGCCGCGGGCCTCGTGGCGCTGGGGATCGGGCCCGGCTCGGTCGTCGCCTGGCAGCTGCCGACCCGGATCGACTCCGTCGTGCTGATGTTCGCCCTCGCCCGCCTCGGTGCGGTGCAGGCGCCGATCATCCCCATCTACCGCGGTCGCGAGGTCGGCGCCGTGCTCGCGCAGACGGAGACCGAGTGGTTCTTCGTGCCCGGCACGTGGCGGGGCTTCGACTACGAGCAGATGGGCCACGAGCTCTCCGCCGCGGCCGGTCGCGACGGCGGGAAGGCCTTCGCCGTGGTGTCGGTCGGCGACGCCCTCCCGGAAGGCGACCCGGCCACCCTGCCGGTGGCGCCCACCGATCCCGAGGCGATCCGCTGGTACTACTCGACCTCCGGCACCACCTCCGCGCCCAAGTGCGTGCGTCACTCCGACGCAAGCCTGCTCGCCGGTGGCATCGGCCTCGCCGACGCGCTCGGCGCCGGTCCGGGCGACGTCGGCTCGATCTGCTTCCCCGTCACGCACATCGGCGGGCCCGACTACGTGATCATGATGCTGGCGCACGGGTTCGGCGCAGTGCTGCTCGAGACCTTCGACGCCGAGGCGTGCGTGCCGCTGTTCAACCGCCACCACGTGTCCATCAGCGGTGGCAGCACCGCCTTCTACCTGGCCTTCCTGCGCGAGCAGCGCAAGGACCCGTCCACGCCGGTGATCCCGTCGCTGCGCATCCTCAGTGGCGGCGGCGCGCCCAAGCCGCCCGAGGTGTTCCGCCAGGTGCGCGAGGAGATGGGCATCCCGGTCATGCACGGCTACGGCATGACCGAGTGCCCGATGATCTGCCAGGGCGGTGTGGGCGACACCGACGAGCAGCTCACCAACACCGAGGGCAAGCCGGTGCTCGGCTGCGAGGTGCGCGTGGTCGGCACCGACGGCACCGAGGTCGCGCCCGACGCCGAGGGTGAGATCCGCGTGCGCGGGCCGATGCTGTTCCGGGGTTACACCGACGCCGAGCAGACCGCCGACGCGTTCGACGCCGACGGTTGGTTCGTCACCGGCGACCGCGGCGTGAAGCGGGCCGACGGCCACGTGTTCCTCACCGGCCGCTCGAAGGAGATGATCATCCGCAAGGGCGAGAACATCAGCCCGCGCGAGATCGAGGACGTCCTCATGGAGCACCCGCGCGTCAACGCAGTCGCGGTCATCGGCCTCCCCGACGACGAGCGCGGGGAGATGGTGTGCGCGTGCGTCGAGATGCGCCCGGGCGAGGCGCCGCTCACCTTCACCGAGATGCAGGAGCACTGCCGCGGCGCGGAGATCATGACGCAGAAGATCCCCGAGCGACTCGAGGTGCTCGAGGTGCTGCCGCGCAACGCGACGTTCAAGATCCTCAAGCACGAGCTCAAGGCTCAATTCGCGGCGTAACCTCGTCGTGCACCCGGCCCGGGTGGCGGAACGGTAGACGCAGGCGGCTTAAACCCGCCGGCCCGAGAGGGCGTGTGGGTTCGAATCCCTCTCCGGGCACGTCGGGGGATGGTCGTGGGCATGGTCGCGGGAGCGCTCGGGTAGGTCGTCGTGATGACCACACCTCCCGGACTCCCGCTGCCGCGCGGCAACATCAGTGCCGCGGTCGTCTCCGCGCTCGCTTCCGGTGAACCACGCGAGGTGCAGTTCCCGGAACTCGCCGTCGAATCGCTCGGCGGGTTCGATCCGTTCGGTGAGGACGCACAGCTCGCGCTGTGGTGCTGCTACGCGCTGCACCACCACGGCTTCGCCGGCGTTCCCGACGACTGGGAGTGGGAACCCGAGCTCCTGCGCCTGCGCGCCCGATTGGAACGTGCATTCCTCGCTCGCCTGTACGACGAGTGCGGCGCCCCCGAGTCCGTTCGGCTCACCACCGCTGCGGTGCTCGACGGGCTCGACGACCTCGCGCACGGCGACGGACCGTCGCTCTCGCGTCATCTCGAACAGCACGGCACGTTCACGCAGGCCCGCGAGTTCCTCGTGCACCGCGCGGTCTACCAGACGAAGGAAGCCGATCCGCACAGCTGGGCGATCCCTCGCGTCCCGGGCGCGGCGAAGGCCGCACTCGTGTCGATTCAGTACGACGAGTACGGCGCGGGCGACGCCGAGCAGATGCACTCGAGCCTGTTCATGACCACGCTGGCATGGGCGGGGGTCGATCTCGACGCGTTGCACCGCGGGGGCGGGACGATCGTCGACCGGGTTCCGGCATCGACGCTCGCCACCGACAACCTGATCAGCCACCTCGGCCTCCACCGGTCGCATCGCGCCGCGTGCATCGGGCACCTCGCGCTGTTCGAGATGACGTCGATCGGGCCGATGGCGCGGTACGCGGCGCTGCTGCGCAGGCTCGGAGCGCCGCGAGGAGCGCGGCACTTCTACGAGACGCACGTCCTCGCCGACCAGGTGCACGAGCAGGTGGCGCGGACGATGGTCACGGCCCTGCTGGACGAGGAGCCGGACCAGGGCTCCATGGTCCTGTTCGGTGCCCGCGCGCTCGACGTGGTGGAGCGTCGATTCGCCGCGGCGCTCCTGGCCGCGTGGAGCGAGGGTCGGTCGTCGCTGCGCGCGGACTTCGACGGCGGGGTCAGCCCACGCGGAGACGCGAGCCGGCGAGGAACTCCTGCATCCACTGCAACGCGACCCGTCGGGTCACGAACTGCGGACGGGGCTCGTCGCCGCGTCGCCACTCGTAGATGAGCTGTCCGGCGTCGGACTCGTAGCTCGCGAGCTCGAAGCCGAGGGTGCGGGCTTCGATGAGCACGCCGTCGACGTCAGTCGCAGGAGCGGGAGACGGCGTGCCGGAGTGGGGGTCGAGGATCGCGGTCATGCAGTCGCGGTACCCGCGCGCCCGCGCCTTGGAAACCCACCCGAATGGGTGGTTCGGGTCGTCGTCGCGGGCGCCGGCTCAGCCGACGCGGCCGCGGACCTCGACCACGTCTTCCACGATCCGGCACTCGTACACCGGCAAGGGCGTGGTCGCCGGGCCGCGCAGCAGCGCGCCGTCGCGCAGTGAGAACCGACTGCCGTGCCACGGGCAGGTGACGGTGCCGTCGGATCGTTCCCCGTGCTCCATCGGAGCGCCGCGATGCGGGCAGCGTGCGCCGAGACAGACCGGCTCGCCGTCCTCGTCGCGTCGCACCATCACCGCGGTCTCACCGGCCCGGGCACGGGTGAAGTCGTCGTTGACCACTGCTCTGCTCGCGACTGGCACCCAGTCCTCCGCGCCGCGGGAGAACGCGGTCTGGTCGACTCCCACACCGAGCACGTTCACGAGGTGACCGCCGAGGTACCCGCCGACGGTCGCCGCGCCCGCACCCAGCACGCTGAGTGCGACACCGCGCAGATGGTGACCGCGGCGGCGAGCCGCCCACGACGCCGCGTAGCACGCGAGCGCCACCGAATTGCTCACCGCGTGCGCCGCGCCGACGCGCGCGGGCGTGCCCGAGGTGTCGGACCAGTCCGAGGCGCCGGACGCCGCGGCGGGCAGCGCGCTGAGCACGCCGAGGCCGATCAGGTGCTGCGCCGCGGGACGCGCGGCGCGTCCGCCCACGAAGTCGAGCACCATCGCGGACGTCCAGAACCCGATGGGCAGATCGGTGAGCATCGGGTGCAGCGTGTGGCCGAGCGCGGTGCCGCTCAACGCATCCTTGACTGCGCCCGGCGGAATCATGCTCTGCACGCGCCGGCGGATCGGCTCGACGACGTCGGCGGGGACGTAGCCGACGATGGCCGCGACCGGATCGAAGCGGCGGGTCGGGGTCACGGCGTCGGGGGATCGGTGAGCGGCGGTGTGCGAGGCGTCGGTGGGAGCAGCAGTTGTCATGTGTTCTCGCTACCCGCCGGCGCGGGGAACGGAAACTGTCACGGGGTTTGCTGCGCGCCCCTTCCGGGAACACCCATGACGTGGTTGCGCCGGTGGACTTCGCGCGTCCGCCCCGACGAACTGCACAGACAGGTGACTCGATGCCAGCAGCGAAGAGCGGTGACCAGTACGGCGGGCAATCGGGGACCGAGGCGCGACGCGTCGCGAACCGGGAGACGATGGCCCGGTTCGAGGAGTACCAGCGCACACACGACCGTCGGCTGCGCGACGAACTCGTCGAGGACCATGTGCGCCTCGCCGAGTACCTGGCGCGCCGCTACGCGAACCGCGGCGAACCGCTCGACGACCTGCGCCAGGTTGCGCTGGTCGGCCTGTTCAAAGCCGTCGAGCGGTTCCAGCCCGATCGGGGACTGCAGTTCAGCTCCTTCGCGATGCCCACGATCGTCGGTGAGATCAAGCGACACTTCCGCGACAAGGGCTGGGCGGTGCGCGTGCCCCGCCGCGTGCAGGAGGTCTACCTGGAGATGGATCGCACCGTGGCGACGCTGAGCCAGGAGCTCGGCCGGGCGCCGACTCCGAGCGAGATCGCGCGGCGCGCGGGGGTGACCGAGGAGGAAGTGCTCGAGGGCATCGAGGCGGGCGGCTTCTACCGCCCCGTGTCGATGCACGCGATGCGCAGCGACGACTCCTCGCGGAGCCCCGAAGACCTGCTCGGTGGCGACGACGCCGAGATCACTGCGGTCGAGGACCGTCTCGCCGTCGAGGAGCTGCTCGCGCTGCTCGAGCCACGCGAGCAGAAGATCGTGTACCTCCGCTTCTTCGAGGGCCTCACCCAGTCCGAGATCGCGGCGCAGGTCGGCATCAGCCAGATGCACGTGTCGCGCATGCTCACGCGCAGCCTCGAGACGCTGGCCGACCACGTGCACGCAGTCGCGGAGCCCTGACGCAACCGGCAGGCAGGGATCGCGAGGGGTAGAGGACGTGCACGACGTGCGGGATCGCCGCACACCGCCGCGGCCCGCGCGTCCGCCGGGCCCGGCGGGCCACCGGCAGGTTTGACCGCTCCCGGGGCCGGGTAACACCGAGCGCACGGGCTGGGCCCCACGACGTCACACCCGTGGCGGTCGGCGGCGGGGCATCGGTAGGCTCGCTCACCCACGACGACGGGTCTCCCTGCATGCACGATGCTCCCGTGAAGCGCCTCGCGCCGCCCGCCATCCTGCTCGTGGTCGCCGTCGCGTACGCGGTGGGATCGCAGCTCTCGTGGACGGTGTTCGGGGCCGGCAGCATCGGCCCCGCCTTCTTCCCGCCGGCGGGCGTCGCACTCGCGGCACTGGTGCTGCTCCCCCGGCGCCAGTGGCCGGCGGTCCTGCTCGTCTGCGCCGGGGTCGGGATCGCCGTCGACACCGCCCACGGCGTGGGCATCGGCCTGGCGTTGGGCTTCGCGGTCGCGAACGTCGCCGAGCCGCTCGTGGGCGCCGCGCTCCTCCGGCGGGTCGCTGGGCCCCGCCCCCAGCTCGACACGCTGTCCGGACTGGTGCGCTTCACCGGGTGTGCCGTCGTCGCCGGGCCGGTCGTCGGCGCGCTGCTCGGCTCGCTGGTGAAGGTCGTCGACAGCGGCGGTTCGTTCGGCACCGACGTCCTCACCTGGTGGGCGGGCGACGCGTTGGCCGTCCTGGTCGTGGGCGCGCCGGCCATCTTCTTCCTCGATCGCCACCGCGAGCGACTGCCGCAGCCGCGTCGGTGGGAGATGTTCGCACTCTGGTGCGCCACGGTGGTGGTCTCGGTCACCGGCGTGCTCTGGCACGCGGTACCGCTCTCGTGGATCGTCGTGCCGGTCATGTTGTGGGCGGCCCTGCGCCTGGAGGTGCCCGGGGCCTTCGTGGCCGGCCCGACCGTGAGCGTGATCCTGAACTGGGGTGTGGCGAACGGGCACGATCCGTTCGCGCGCTACGGCGACCCGTCGCTGCGCGTGCAACTCCTGTTCGCGCAGGGCTTCTCCGCGCTCGGGATGATCCTCGCCTGGGTCGTGGCGGTCGAGCGCCGCCAACGACGGATCGCGCAGGCCGACCACCGGCGGTCCGATCTGCTCGCGCGTGTCGCGCTCGTGCTGCAGTCGCCCTCGGGCGACGATCAGGCGTTGCTGGAACTGCTCGCGCACACGGTCACGCCCGACGTCTGTGATGCCTGCACCGTGCGCGTCGTCCGGGGTGACGAGCTCGAGCTCGCCGCCGCCAGTGCGGTCGACGCCCGCGTCGCCGCCGCGCTGCAGCGAATGCCCACCGTGCCGATCGACACCGACGCGTCGGTGGTGGGCCGCGCTGCCCGATCCCGTTCGACGGTCGTCGACGACTTCGTCCTCGACGGGATCGCCGCGAACGTCGGGAGTCCCGAGATGCGCGACCTCGCGCGGCACCAAGTGCGCGCCGCGATGGCGGTGCCGATGATCGCGCGCGACCAGCTCCTGGGCGTCCTCACCATTGCGGTGCTGCGGAGCTCGGAGCGAGCGTTCGAGGAAGGTGCCCGCGAGCTCGCGGAGGAGTTCGCGGCTCGTTGCGCGCTCGTGCTGCAGGAGCGCGCACTGCGCACTCGCGCGGAGCGCAGTGAGGTGCGGCTGCAGCAGCTCCGGCTCGCCATCACCGCCCTCGCCGGCGCCGAGACGATGGACGATGTGCTCACGGCCGTCGGCGACGTCGGCGCCGGGTCCCTCGACGCTTCCCGCGCGCTCGTCGTGGCGCGGGCGTCCGACGGCTTCGAGCTGCGGGCGTGGTCGAAGCCGGGATCGGTCACGCCCGCGCCGCGTGACGAACCTCCGCCACTCCGCCGGGCGATCTCGAGTGCGACGCCGGTGCTCGTGCGCCGGTCCTCGGACCTGGCCGAATTCGGTCTGGTCGCGGCGGAGGCGATCGGCCGTACCGGCAGTTCCTGGGCCGCGGTGCCGTTTCCCGGCACCTGGTCGGTGCGCGGGGGGGTGTGGCTCTGCTTTCCCGAGCCCCAGGAGTTCGATCTCGCGCACCAGGACGTGCTCGCGGCGTACGCCGACAGCCTCGGGCAGGCCCTCGAGCGTGCACGCGCCCAGGAGGAGGAGCGGCGCGGTCGACTCGAGGCCGAACGACGCACCGCGCTGGTGAGCGGCCTCGGGCGGGCCGAAGCCGTTGCCGGTGTCGCCGCGGCCGTCGCCGAGGAGGGATGTGCGGCGGCAGGCTGCAGCCGGGCAACGCTCGCCGTGGTCGAATGGGGCGGCCAACTCCGGATCTTCGAACCGGCGGAGGGCGGCGAAGGACTCGTCGAGGTGCGTCGCCCGCGTGGCCCGCATGGCGTGGAGGCCGGCGCGCTCGAGATCGACGCCGGCATCGAGGGCACACCGGTGTTCGTCGACGACGTCCGCACGTTGTCCGACGACGAGCAGGCGGCGGTCGGGCGTGGCATCCACGCGTTCGCGTCGATCCCGTTGATCGACGCCGACGACGCGGAGACGCTCGGTGTGCTCTGCTTCACCTGGGAGGCGCCGCAGCGCTTCGGCCGCACGCGCCGGGACCTCGTCCTGAGCCTCTCGGCCAAGGTGGCCGAGACGCTGCAGCGCATCCGGGCGCAGGACTCGGAACGGCTCCTGCAGTACCAGGCGGCACAGCTCGGCATCCTCACCTCCGCCTTGGCGCGGGCGTCGACCACCACCGACATGGCGGACGTCGTCACGGGTCAGGCCCACGAAGCCTTCGGGGCGGTGGGCGCGTGGATGCGGGTCCTCGACCCCAGCACCCGTCGACTGGTCCTGGTGGGCTCGCGTACCAGCGATGCCGGCCCGCGGGCGGAGGCGATGATCGACGCGAACACCCCGGGTGGCCTCGCGGCCCTCACCGGTGCACCCGTGTTCGTGGAGACGCGCGAGCAGATGGTGGAGCACTTCCCACCGGCAACCCTGGCCGGGCTCGCGAACATCGACGCGGTGGCGGCGTTCCCGTTGTTCGAGCACGGCCGGGTCGCGGGAACGCTCACGCTCGCGTTCGCTCCACGCGTCCCGTTCGGTGAAGCCGAGTGCAACACGCTCGTCACGTTCGCCGCCGTGCTCGGCCAGACGCTCGAACGCGTGCGCCTCAGCGAGCATCGCGAGGGCGTCGCGATCACGCTGCAGCATGCGATGCTCGGTCGTCCCGACGACGTGAGCTCGGTCGCGGTGTCGACTGCGTACCGGCCGGCCGACGAACGCCTCCAGGTGGGTGGCGACTGGTACGACGTGATCGACCTGTCGGGGTCGCGGGTGGGGCTCGTGGTGGGCGACGTCGTCGGCCACCACCTCGAAGCCGCGGCGACGATGGGCCAGCTGCGCGCCGCGCTCCGCGCGCTCGCCGTGGTGTTGGAGGATCCGGCCGCCGTGGTGCGCGCACTCGAACGGCTCGTCGCCCACGACGACGCCTCCCGCTCCAGCACGCTTCTCTACGCGGTCCTCGACCCCGAGACCCAGACACTGCGGTACCTCTCGACTGGCCACCCACCGCCGCTGCTGGTGCACGCCGACGGCCGCTGCGAGTTCCTCCTGGGTGGGCGCGGCACGCCGCTCGGCAGCTTCGGGCCCCACGATCCACAGGCCGCAACGGCGGAGCTCCCGCTCGGCGCGACGCTCGTCCTCTACACCGACGGTCTGATCGAGCGACGCACCGAGGTGCTCGACGTCGGCCTCGATCGCCTCGCCGCACTGGCGCCGACGATCGCGATCACGCCCGTCGACGAGCTCGCCGATGCTCTGCTCGACGCGATGTTGACCGGCTCGCGGGAGGACGACGTCGCGGTCCTGGTGGCCCGCAGCGCGCCGGCGCACCTCCACCGGCGCCTGCCCGCGTCCCCCGACGAGCTCGTCGGGCTCCGGCGCGAGCTGCGCGCGTGGTTCGAGCCGTCGGGCATCGCGCGCTCAGAGGCGGAGGAGATGCTGGTCGCGATCGGTGAGGCGGTCACGAACGCGATCGAGCACGCCTACGCGGGTCGCCCACCGGGCCTGGTCGACGTCGAGCTCGAGCGGTGCGAGAGCGACGCGGGCACGGCGAGAGTGAACGTACTCGTGCGTGACCGCGGTGCGTGGCGCGCGTCGAACGGTGACGCGACACGCGGGCGCGGCCTGCACCTCATGCGCGCGTTCTGCCCGGAGGTCGACGTCCAGCGTCACGCGCACGGCACCGAGGTGCGGATGGCGCGCGACTTCAAGCTCGTACGCGGGTGACCAGCGAGCGTTCCGTGACGCGCGTCTCGCTCGGTTTTGCGCCGAAGTGCCACGGGTAGCCCGGCTGCATGGAATTCGTGCTCTGGCTCATCGCTGTGATCCTCGTCATCGCCGGGATCGTCACCATGCTCCGCGGTGCGGTGCTCTACGGCATCGTGCTCATCGTCATCGGCCTGTTGGTCGGCCCCGGGGGCGTCAGCGTCTTCACCTGACGCCGGCACCGGCGGGTCTGGAGATCAGGGCCAAGGATCAGGGCCGGATCGACAGCTCCCGATCGACGCCGGTCACCTCGAGGACCTTGCGCACGTTCGCGCGAGGTTCCTCGAGGGCGATCACGCCCTCGGCGCCGATGCGCGTGCGGGCGGCGACCAGTGCGCCGATGCCCGACGAGTCGAGGAACTCCAGATGGCGGCAGTCGAGGACGATCTCCGCGGCGCCGCCGTCGATCAGTTCGTCGAGCACGCGCCGCAACTGCGGTGCCGTCGCCATGTCGACGTCGCCGTGCAGCTCCACGCGAGCGGCCGCGCCGATCACCTGGGAGACGAGCTCGAGACCCACGGGATTCCTTCCACGCCCTGCGACCACACTTCCGGACGGGCCGAGGATACGGCACGGGAAGCCAACACGTGTTGTTCGCGTGGCGGGCGGTCAGGCACGGGTCAAGCGCGTGGCGGCCGGGCTTCCTTCACGAACGAGAAGCCTCCCACGGGATCGGAAGTGAGATCGTAGGAGTCGACGACGCCACGCACGACGGTGCGGGTCAACCCGTCGAGCTCGGGTTGCACCGCGGTGTCGCCGGCGCCGGTCACCTCGAGCCGGCTGGCCTGGGCATGGAGCGTGAGCGTGATGCGGCCACAGCCGCCCAGGGCACCACACAGCTCATTGACCGCGATGCGCACGTCGTCGATGTCGTCGACGTCGAAACCCGCGCGGCTCGCGGCATCAGCGGCGGCGAGGCGTGCCAGCCGCAGGTACTCCGCCTCGGCGGGGAACGAGAGGGTCACGGCGCTCACCGGGCGCAGCATAGGCAGCACGGAGCGACGGCGCGCCGCTCGCCGCGGTGTCAATGGGCCGTCCCCGCAACGAGGTTTGCCGGGACCGCCCAACCGGGTAACCGGGTTCGGTGGGCTCGCGAATCGGACGAGTGGGCGCCAAGTCGGAACGGGGTGGCACCGTGGAGCCGGAGGGTGTGAAGTGAATGAGATGATGCCCCTCGGCGCCGAGTCGGTGACCCTGACGTTCCCGCCGTATTCCGAGTACCTGCGCACCGTGCGCCTCGTCGCGGCCGATGCCGCGGGCCGCGCGGGTCTCGACCTCGACGAGGTCGAGGACTTCCGCATCGCGGTCGACGAGCTGTGCCACCTGCTGATGAGTGGCACCGATCATTCCGTGACCGTGAGCTTCGGCGTCAGCGGTGCGTGCGTGCTCGCCCGGGGAACTGCGCCAGCGCGCTCGCACGGAGGAGTCGTCGAGTTGCCGCCGCTGCCGCTCGCGATCGTGCGATCGGTGGCCGACTACTTCGAGACCTGCCTGGACGAGGGCGAGCTGACGTTCTCGGTGATGAAGCGCCATTGGGCGCTCGCGGTACAGCGATGACGACACCCTCGGCGGGAGGGGAAGGGGTCGCACGCGACCAGGTCGCGATGCAGGCCCGCTTCGTCGAGTACCGCCGCACGCAGTCGCGCGCCCTCCGCAACGAGATCATCGAGGAGCACCTGCCGCTCGCGCACTATGTGGCGCGTCGGTTCGCCCGCCGGGGCGAGCCGATCGATGACCTCCGCCAGGTCGCGCTCGTGGGATTGCTCAAGGCGGTCGAGCGTTTCGACCCCGACCGCGGCGTCGCGTTCTCGTCGTTCGCGATGCCGACGATCCTCGGTGAGCTGCGCCGCCACTTTCGCGACAAGGGATGGACGGTGCGGGTGCCACGGCGGATCCAGGAGCTCGTGCTCGCGATCGACGCCGCGGTCGCCGATCTCACCCAGGAGCTCCAGCGGGTGCCCACACCGGCCGAGATCGCCCACCGCGTCGGGGCCGACGAGGAAGCGGTGCTCGAGTGCGCCGAGTTCGGCACGCTCTACCGGCCGGCGTCGATCGACGCGCCCATGGGATCCGAACCCGGTGCCAAACCGGCGCAGGCGGCCCTGGGGGTCGAGGACCGCGAGATCCTCGCGGTCGAGGACCGCGCGGCGGTGGCCGAGTTGCTCGCGCTGCTGCCGGAACGGGAGCGCACGATCGTGTCGTTGCGGTTCCTGGACGGGCTCACCCAGTCCGAGATCGCGGCACGCGTCGGGCTCAGCCAGATGCACGTGTCGCGATTGCTGAGTCGCAGCCTGGAACAGCTCGGACGTCGCGCGTTCGCGACGCAGGCCTGAGGAGACAGCCGTGGTGGAACCCAACGACGCGCCGGGCGCCACCGGGCCCGAATTGCGCGTGGAGGTGAGCGGCCCGGCCGAAGCGCCACTGGTGACCGTGGCCGGTGAGCTCGACGTCGCGACCTCGCCCCGTCTCCGCCGGCACCTCGACGACGCCGTCGACGCGGGGGCGCGCGACGTGCGTGTCGACCTGTCGCTCGTCGGGTTCATGGACTCGTCGGGTCTCGGCGCGCTGATGGCCGTGCACCACCGTCTGCGGGAGCACGACGGCCGCGTCACGATCGTCGGGGCCGCGCCGGCGGTGCGCAAGGTCCTCGAGATCACCGCACTCGACGAGGTGTTCGTGCTCGCGCCCGAACGCTGACATCACCTCAGGGCAGGATCCCCTCAGGGCAGCCGACCCTCGCCCTCCTGGTGGGCGCCGCGCTCGGCCATCTCGCGCTCGTGCGCGGCGACGTCGGGATCGACCTCGAGCTCCTCGGCCCGGTCCTCTTCCTCCGGCGTGGGCATGCGGTCGGCCACGGCCTGCGTCTTCGCGTCTTCTCGCTCGGTGGCTCGGGTTTCCCTGCTCGGTGTGGTGCGCTCGTCCATGGTGCTCCTCGGGTCGATCGGTACCGATCCGTCTACCCGTTCGCGTCGGTGCGCAATCTCCCGTGTCGGGGAGGTGGCGGCTGGGTATGACCCCTGCATGGAACGCGACGACAGCCGCACTGCAGCCGATGAAGAGACGCGGGACGAATTGCTCGATCGCGAGCGGGTCACGACGCGAGCCGACGAACTGATGACCGAGGAGGAACGCGCCGGTTCGGAGGATCCCCGCGCGCAGGCGGCCGAGATCCTCGAGGAGTCCGACGAGCGCGAAGAACAGCGGCCGTCCCCCGGCAGCCAACCGGTCGAGCATCGTCGCTCCGAGGACACCGTCGATCGCACGTGACCGACGCCTCGAGCTCGCCTGACGCGCCCGAGGGCGTTCCGTACGACGAACCGGGCATCGCGCGCGGCGCCCAGTCGCTGCTCGAGGTGATGGCCGGCCTCGCCGCCGAGG
>Ga0075017_100000938_pt1 | contig 17307 bp, 9 predicted proteins | sample AleBraG_ABR_2012_FD_71475 | JGI IMG/M metagenome (GOLD analysis project Ga0075017, IMG submission 71475) | Freshwater sediment microbial communities in response to fracking from Pennsylvania, USA - Alex Branch Run_MetaG_ABR_2012 | ecosystem: Environmental > Aquatic > Freshwater > Creek >... | reverse complement strand
CCAACGACGACAACTACGCTCTAGCCGCCTAAACACGGCTGACCTCTGACCAGTTCGTGCCTATGCGACTGAACCAGGGGACGCGCTCATAGGATCGCGGTTCACCGTGCGACGGGGTGACACCGCTAAGAGACACCGTCGCTGGTCTGGCGTCTTCCCTGCTGCTCGGGTAGCGACGGATGAGAACCAATGAGTCAGCTACGCGCGTAGATCCTGAAGTCTAGGGCTTGCGGACGGGGGTTCAATTCCCCCCGCCTCCACCAACAAATTATCAATTAAATTATTGATTTATATTGATAAGTTGATCTGCACTCTTTAATTCGGATTTTGCGCACTTTTGGGGCCGAGAGCACGCTGTTGCGGCGGATCATCGCCTCTATTGCCCCTGCATGAGCAGGGCACGCAACTCCGGAATGCACGATCCGCAATTGGTTCCGGCCTTGAGCCTCGCACCCAGCTGCTGCGTGTCACGACAACCGCCCGCAATGGCTCGCTCGATAACCTTCCGACCTACACCGAAGCAGGAACACACCGTCGACCCCGCGTCCGCTTCCGGGTGGGCCGGCTGGCCGCTTAGCAAATAGGCTCGATCCCGGTTGGTCAGCTGCTCTTTGGCGAACAATTCCGCCAGCCAGGCCCGCGAGGGCAGATCGGCGCGCGGCGATACGAAGAGCAGGGCCTCCACACGGTCCCGCTTCAGCCAGGCCCCACGATACACGCCGCCTAGCGGATCGGAATAGTCAATCCAATCCGCGTCCGGCGCGGTCACGCCCAGCATTTTCCGGGTCACAGCGCTCCAATCGCCGGGCACCTGCCGCCCAGCCAGTTCATAGCGCTGAAATTCCTGTCCCTGCGCGCGCGCCCACCAGGACACCGCATTGACATTCAGTATCCCGCGTGTGAGCGCGAAGCCATGCCAGGCGACGACAAAGGGCTCGACGCGCGCCGGCGTGTGCTTGAACTCCGGTTCTCCGGAGTGGGGATCCACTACCGGATTGACCAAGGCGCCCACCCGCGCGTCCGAGGCAAAGCGGCTGTTCCAATGCATCGGCACGAAAATCGCACCACGGCGCAGCTCGCCACTGGTCCGCAGACGCCCGACCATCTGCCCCCAGCGGGTTGCGACTCGCACGAGTTCGCCGCCGCGCAGCCCAAAACTCAGCGCATCCTGCGGGTGCAGGTCCACAAACGGTTCCGGCAAATGAGCCGACAGGCTCGCTGATTGACCGCTGCGGGTCATCGTGTGCCACTGGTCGCGAATGCGGCCGGTGTTCAGCACCAGCGGGTATTCCTCGTCCCGCTCGTGGCTGGGTGCGCGTGGCCGCGTCGGCACAAAGCGTCCGCGGCCGTCCGAAAAGGCGAACCGACCCCCGGCAAACAGCCGCGCCGTACCGGCCGGCGTATCCTCTCGCACCGGCCACGGTAGCGGTTCAAGATTCTCGTATTCTTCCGTGCTTAAATGCGCAAGGCCACTGAGATTGAATACCCGCTCACCCTCATTGTGGGTGCCGCTCAGTGCCGCATGCTCAGCAAAGATGTCGGCTGGGCCTCGAAACGCAAATCCCTGGCCAAATCCCATGTGCCGCGCCACCTGGCACACGATCCACCAATCCGGTCGCGCCGCTCCGGGAGCGGCCAGGAATGCGCGCTGCCTTGAGATGTGGCGATCCGAATTGGTGACCGTGCCGCTCTTTTCCCCCCAGGCACTGGCGGGCAGCCGCACCTGCGCGAGGCGCGTGGTATCGGTGTCCGCCATGCAGTCGGACACCACCAGCAGCTCACAGCGGCGCAGCGCCTCGCGAACCCGGTCCGCATCCGGCATGCTGACCACCGGATTGCTGCCCATGATCCACAATCCCTTGACGTGGCCGGCATGCACGGCCTCGAAGAGCTCGACCGCTTTGAGACCGGGCCGTTCGGCGATGCGCGGACTCTGCCAGAATTTCTGGACCCGTTGCCGATGCACTGGGTTTTCCAGATCCATGTGTGCCGCCAGTGTATTGGCGAGCCCGCCCACCTCGCGTCCGCCCATCGCGTTCGGCTGACCGGTGATGGAGAATGGCCCCATGCCAGGCTGGCCGATGCGCCCGGTCAGGAGATGCACATTGATGATGCTGTTGGCCTTGTCGGTGCCGCAGCTGGACTGATTCACGCCTTGAGAGAATGCAGTGATGGTCTTTGGCGTCCTCCCGAACCATTCGTAGAACTGCAGTACCGCGGCGGGCTCCAATCCGCATCGCTTGGCCACGGCCTCAACATCGCCGGCGGTGTTCTCCACCACAAGCTGCGCCGCTTCCAGCCCTGACGTATGGGCATCAACGAACTGGCGATCCGCCAGGCCCTGCTGCAGCAGCCAGGCCAGGAGTCCGTTGTAGAGCCAGACATCAGTGCCGGCGCGTACCGGCAGGTGCAGATCGGCGCTCCCGCAGGTCGGCGTGAAGCGCGGATCGATCACGACAATGCGCATGCTGGGCCGCTGCTCTTTTGCCTTGATGATGCGCTGGTAGAGCACCGGGTGGCACCAGGCGGTATTCGACCCGACCAGCACGATCAGATCGGCGAGTTCCAGGTCCTCATAACTCAGCGGTACCAGATCCTCGCCGAATGCACGCTTGTGTGCCGCCACGGCCGAGGCCATGCACAGTCGGGAATTGGTATCGATATTGGCCGTGCCGATGAAGCCTTTCATCAGCTTATTGGCGACGTAATAGTCCTCGGTCAGCAACTGCCCCGAGACGTAGAACGCCACCGATTCCGGGCCGTGCTGCTCAATAAGCCGCCCGAATCCTGTGGCGACGCAATTCAAAGCTTGATCCCAAGATACGGTTTGTTGATCGATCATCGGCTCGAGCAGACGCCCTTCGAGTCCGAGCGTTTCGGCGAGCGCGGTCCCCTTGGAACACAGGGCACCGCGGTTGGCCGGATGGGCGGTATCGCCCTTGATCGCAACGCGCTGGCGCTCCCCCGCGATGACGTTCGCCCGTACCCCGCAGCCGACACCGCAGTAGGGGCAGGTGGTGCGCACGTCCGCACTAATCGCCGCTCGCCCATTCATTGAACTGCGCTGCTGGGAACTGTACTGCAAGCCGAGGCACCGAACATCAGCCGGTCGCGCAGCGGCGTGATATCGCGGCCTTCGCGGATAAGATCGAAGTACCACTGGCCATCGGCCGTATCGCCATAGAGCACCGCTCCAGTGACGCGATTGTTCTTCAGGACCAGACGCTTGTATACGCCGCGCTTCAGATCTCTTAATACAAGTGCCTCGGTACCTTCCCCGCCCTGATAATTCCCAGTCGAGAATACTTCAAGTCCCGCCACCTTCAGCTGCGTGAATACTGTCGACCCGAGGTAACGCACCCTACCCTGCTCGGCCAGGTGCGCAGCGCAGACATTGGCCTGCTCCGACAGCGGCGCTACCAGTCCATAGGTGCTGTCGCGGTGCTGGACGCATTCGCCCACGGCATAGATTGCTGGATCAAAAGTCTGCAGGGTGTCGTCCACCAGAATGCCCCGATCGCATCGCAATCCAGCTTGGTTTGCCAGCGTGGTGTTCGGCTGCGTGCCGACCGCCAGGACGACCAGATCCGTCGCCTGCTCGGTGCCATCCGTCAGCCGCACGCCGGTGACCCGATCTTCACCCAGGAATGCCGACACGGTGGCGTTCATCTGAAACCGCAAGCCCTGTGCCGACAAGGCCGACTTCAGCAGTTCGGCCGCCGCCGCGTCGAGCTGTCGATTCATCAGCAAGCCGCCATGATGAATTACCGTCACCTGCATGCCGCGACGTTGCAGCGCACTGGCTGCCTCGAGCCCGAGCACACCGCCGCCGATTACCGTGGCGCGCTTGAACTGCGTGGTGGCGCGCAGCATCGTGTCCACATCCGCCAAATCGCGAAAAGTTACGACCCCGTTGAGCTCTCGGCCCGGCACGGGCAATACCACGGCTGTGGAGCCCGTGGCCAGCACCAGCCGGTCGTAAGGCTGTTGTACGCCGCACTCCGAATGCACGACGCGTCGGAGGCGATCGATCCGGACCACCCGATCCCCGCGGTGAAACACAATCCCCGCCTGCTCGAACCACTCCGGCGGGTGGGTCACAACGTCCTCCAGGCGTTTGTCGCCGGCGAGCAGGGGGGTCAGCAGCACCCGATTGTAGGCACTGTGCGCTTCGGCTCCAAACACCGTAATGTCATAGCTGTGCGGGGTCCGCTCGAGCAGCCCCTCGATCACGCGCATGGCCGCCACGCCGCTGCCGACTACAACCAGGCGGCGCTTACCCGGGCGGCGCTGCAGGGACAGCGGCTGGTTCCTGACCCAGACGTCGCCGGCAACAATCCGCGTGGGATAGACCGAAACTCTCAAGTCCGCCTCCTCCAGACACTGTCCGGTGATCAGGCTGTAGTGCTGCTTGTAAATCGGTGAGGCCACCACGATTTCGCCGCCCTGGTCGCCCACGATGCCGCGCGACAGCACGTTCGCGCCACTGCCCGGATCGTAGTTACCAATCGCATGGGTGGCGTCCCCGACCAGAAAGATTGCCACCTGCTGACGCTCGACGCGCGCACACACGCCAGTTCCGGGCAGGATATCCGCCAGGGCGCAGACGGACGTCCAGTGCCGCTGGGCGCTCACATCGCCTCCACCGCGGGCGCGCGCTCTTCCGCCCGAGCCGGGCGGATCTGTCCGCGCTCGGTCACGAAGACCACGTTGTCATCGCCGCGCTCGTCGTTGATGAAATGCCTGAAGCGCTTCAAGGTCGCCGGATCGTTGATGGCATGCTTCCATTCGCACTCATAGGTGCCAATGACAAGGCGCATGTCAGCCTCCAGCTCAGAGCCTAGTCCTAAGCTGTCTTCGCAGACCACCTGCTGCAGGTACGCGAGGCCCCCTTCCAGGTTATCCCTCCAGACGGAGGTGCGCTGCAGGCGATCGGCGGTGCGGATATAGAACATCAGAAATCGGTCGATGTAGCGAATCAGCGTGGCCCGGTCGAGATCGCCGGCCAGCAGTTCGGCGTGGCGCGGTTTCATGCCGCCGTTGCCGCACACATAGAGGTTCCAGCCCTTCTCGGTGGCGATGACACCGACATCCTTGCCTTGCGCCTCGGCGCATTCGCGCGTGCAGCCGGACACGCCGAACTTGAGCTTGTGAGGCGAGCGCAAGCCCTTGTAGCGGTGCTCCAGTTCAAGCGCCAGAGCCACACTGTCCTGCACGCCATAGCGGCACCAGGTCGAGCCCACGCAGCTCTTTACGGTACGCAGGGATTTTCCGTAGGCATGTCCGGATTCGAAGCCGGCCTCGACGAGCTCACGCCAAATCAGCGGCAGCTGATGCACCTGCGCGCCAAACAGATCGATGCGCTGGCCGCCCGTGATCTTCGTATAAAGCTTGTAGCGCTGCGCAATGTCACCGATGACGATCAACTGGCGCGGCGTAATCTCGCCAGCAGCGATCCGCGGCACGATCGAATAGGTGCCGTCCTTCTGGATGTTGGCGAGAAAATGATCGTTGGTGTCCTGGAGCGGTGCCCTGTCCGGGGCCAGGACGAACTCATTCCAGCACGAGGCCAGAATGGAGGCCACCGCCGGCTTGCAGATATCGCAGCCCAGCCCCAACCCATGCTTGCGCAGCAGGGCGTCAAAGCTCTTGAGCTCGCCGACCTTGACCAGGTGAAACATTTCCTGGCGCGAGTAGTGGAAATGCTCGCACAGGTGGTTGTGCACGGCGACGCCACGTCGGGCCAGTTCCGCTTTGAGCACCTGGCCCACCAGCGTGGCGCATCCACCGCAGGAACTGGCCGCCTTGGTGGTTTTCTTGAGGGCCCCTAGGGTGGTGCAGCCGGACGCTATGGCACTGCACAGATCCCCTTTGCTGACGCCATTGCAGGAGCAGATCTGCGCCGCAGCAGGCAGCGCTGCCACACCCAGTGTCTCCTGGGTCTCCACATTATTGGCGGCTGGCAGCAGCAGTTGTTCGGGATGCTTCGGCAGCGGCAGGCCGTTGCTGATCATTTGTAGCCAGCTGCCGTAATCCTCGGCATCACCCACGAGGATGCCGCCGATCAGCCGGGCGCCGTCCTCACTGATCACGAGCTTCTTGTAGATCTTGCGCCGCTCATCCGCGTAGGAACAAACCCGCGCCCCGGCGGATTTGGCGTGCGCATCCCCGAGCGAAGCCACGTCCACGCCGAGCAATTTCAGCTTCGTGCTCAGGTCCGCGCCGGTGAACACCGCGGTTTCGCTGCCGCGAAGTCGGTCAGCCGCGACCGCCGCCATCTGGTAACCCGGGGCCACCAGTCCATACAGTTTGCCCTCCCAGAGCGCGCACTCGCCGATCGCGTAGATGTCGGGGTCCGAGGTCTGACAGCCCGCGTCAATGACGATGCCGCCGCGCTCGCCCACCGTCAGGCCACACTGGCGGGCCAGTTCATCGCGCGGCCGAATCCCGGCGGAGAACACCACGATGTCGGCCTGCAGCTCGCTGCCGTCCGCGAATTTTAAGGCATGCTGGGCTGTCGAGCCCGGCGAGATCGCCTCCGTGCTCTTGCCGGTGTGAATGCCGACACCCATGGCGGCAATTTGCGAGCGCAACAGCGCGGCGCCCACCTCATCGAGCTGCACCGCCATCAGTCGCGGCGCAAACTCCACCACGTGCGTTTCCAGCCCGAGATCCTTCAGGGCCTTGGCCGCTTCCAGACCCAGCAATCCGCCGCCGATGACCACGCCAGACTTCGCATGCAAGCTCGCCGCTCGGATCCGCTCCAAATCCTCTATGGTCCGGTAGACAAAACAATCGGGTCGATCACGACCCGGAATCTCCGGCACAAACGGGACCGAGCCGGTGGCGAGAACCAGACGGTCGTAAGGATAGACGCGGCCGCCTGCGGTTCGGACTTCGTGCCGATCGCGATCGATCTGAGATGCCGTATCGCTGAGCTGCAAGTTGATGCCGTGGCTCGCAAAGAAATCGGCGGTCGTCAGCGCCAGATCGTCGGCAGTCTTGCCGGAGAAGAACGCAGTCAGTTGCACCCGATCGTAGGCCGGGCGCGGCTCTTCGCCGATGACACTGAGCTCGAATGGGTTCTGGGTGCCGGCGGTCAGGCGTTCCAGCAAGCGCTGGCCCACCATCCCGCTGCCGATCACCAAGACCTGGGTCCGTCCGGGTAGTGCTGCCATGGATATCCTCTGTGCAAAGAAAAACGCCGCGCGACTCAAGTGGAAGACGGAGGGTCGAATCAGACCTCAGATCTTCCGGTCGGCGGCGTTGCCTGGAGGGCACCCCACGGCGGATTCCTCAGTGAGAAGGGAAGCAATACCCGTGCCAAGCGGCATCGCTTCAGGCACGCATAAAACCGTGCAATGACAAGCACTTACGAATTCCTCGCACCGACCTCAACAGCGCTAAAGTCCAGCACGGTGCAAATGCGGTGTTGAGCGCCCGAATCACGCACCAATCGCGCGCAAGCGCTCGACGACCACGCCGTCGAACAACTGATCCGGTGGCGGTACCGCCGAGGCGGCGGAGCCCGTCGCCAGCTCACCCAGCGCCGCGCGATACAGATCCGGCCGAAAGCTCATTACCGCCTGCCCTTGCGCGTCCGGTGAATCGGCAAGCTGATGCCAGCGGACCATCTGCTGATAAAACCACAGTGCGTGGTGAGGTTGCGGGCAATTGGCCTCCGCCGCCGCGAAGGTGATGACGCGTCCCGCCTCGACGCCTGGCGTCACGGCATGCCGTCCGAGCACGCCATTCAGCGCGCCTTCCAGCAAAGTGGCCGGTAATCCGACATACCTCGGCCCCGCCAGCAGCCGCGCCAGTTCCGTGTGGTTGCCCGGCTCATCGCACCAGCGCGCTGCCCGCACGATGGCGTGCACCAGCGCCACCACCAATTCCGAATTCGCCTCCGCCCAATCGCGGCGCAGTCCCAGGACTTTTTCCGGACTGTTCGGCCAGATCGCCATGCTCGTGGTCACAACCTGCCCCACCCCGGCGGCTACCGCGACGCTGTTCCAAGGCTCGCCGACGCAGAAGCCGTCGATTTGGTGTTCGCGCAGCGCATCGACCAGCAAGGGCGGCGGAATCACGATCAGCCGGACGTCCTCCTCCGGATCGATGCCGCTCGCCGCCAGCCAGTAGCGCAGCAGATAGTTGTGACAGGAAAACGGATACACCATCGCCAGGATCAGCGGCGCCTGCCCAGCCGCCACTCGCGCCTGCGCCACACGCCGTAAGGCCTCGCCTTGTGCACGCGGATCCAGTTTCGATGTCGTTCCTTGTGCCTGCATCGCCGTGTGCAGGTCGGTCGAGACCGTGATCGCGTTGCCACCCAAACCTAAGGCTACCGGTGCAAGCAACGGCACTTGAAGATGCCCGACACCTAGGCTCGAGGCCACGACCATGGGGCCCAGCATGTGGGCGGCATTGAATTGGCCCACGATCACCCGATCGCGGATGTTGGCCCAGGACGTCTCGCGCACCAGACGCAGGTCCAAGCCCGCTTGCGAGGCGAAGCCGCATTCGGCGGCGGCCACCAGCACGGCGCAGTCCAGCAATGGCATGAATCCAAGGGCAAGGCGATGAGCGGTGTTGGCCATGAGCTCGGGTGATCCTATCGTGATTCGCGCGGACGCAGCAGCTGGACTGCCGTCAGGACACTCTGCGCCACGTCGACGATTTTCAGGTTGCTGTCCATGGCCGCCTTGCGCAGCATCGTATACGCCTGTTCCTCATCGATCGACCGTTCCTTCATGAGCACGCCCTTCGCGCGCTCGATGATCTTGCGCTCGTCGAGCGCCTTGCGCGTCTGGTCAAGCTCATCGCGCAAGCGGCTGAAAGCATTGAAGCGGCTGATGCACATGTTCAAGATCGGCTTGACGCGCTCCTTGCGCAGCTCGTCGACCACGTACGCGCCCACACCCGCCTGCACCGCCGCTTCGATCATCGAAGCGTCGGACTGATCGACGAACATGGCGACCGGCCGGTGCACGGATCGGGAAACCTGAAACATTTGCTCGAGCACGTCGCGATTCGGGTTCTCAAGGTCGATGAAGATGACGTCGGGGTCCTCATCCACGATACGGCGCAGCAGGTTGTGCATATCGCGGACCACAATGACATCGCTGTGGCCCGCCTCGCGCAGCCCCTCCTCGAGCACCGAGGCTCGCATCATGTTTTGATCTACAATCAATATGCGTAAGGCCTGATCGCTCATGCGTCAATTTAAGCACACCCGATGCGTCACAACAGGTACTCCAGCTGCAGCCAGAACTTCTGCGTGTCGCGTGCGAGCGTAAGCGGCGTCTCGCTGGACGCTCGGTAGTCGGCGAAGATCATCGAGCCGGTACAATGCCGCCACTTGCCGGTCAGCTGCAGATCGGTTTCTGCGCCGTAGCTCACTGAGAACTCTTGCGCTGCGAACGAGCGATAGATCGCACTCAAGCCCACGAGATCCAGCCGACCCCAGGATCTGACCTGATAGTTCAGCTTGGCATAACGGTTGTCCAGCCCGTTGGCTGGCGTCATCAGAAACTTGTCCGCCCATCCATCGAACTGGTGGATCGTGGCCAGCGGCGTGGAGAAACCCACAGTGCCGTTCCCCTGCATTATTTCATCCCCCACCACGGCCGTGAAGCCACGGAATCCGGCCGATATTTCGGCCAATCCATAGCTGTTGCTGAAAGTCAGCGGATTATCGCCGCGTTGCCGCTGCGCGGCGTAGGAGAGCGTGTAACCTAGAGTGAGTACATCAAGAACCCGCTGCCCGGAGAAGCGCACGCCGTAGGTATTGGACGATGTGCGGGCGGGATTGAGTGGCGCCGCCTGGGCCACGGTCAGTCCCGCGAATGAGGTTATCGGCTGAAAGTCGAGCAGGTAGGCAAAGCCGGTTAGCCTACCCCAAGGTGTCGGGTAGGACAGATTGCCCAGAAAACTCTCCCCACGGTAAGCACCCTGAGGGGATTCGACGCCATAAGCACGGTGAACCCGATCGATGTAGGTCGCATCGATCGTCAGGCCCCCCAGACTGTGATTGATGATGCGCAAGGCGTCGAACGTCTGTTCATCCTGACGCCAGCCCACGGCACCGACAAAACGCTGATCGTCGAGGTTGATGCGCTGGCGCCCTAGAATGGCGGTGGTGTCTGGCAAGGAGGTATTGGTGATCTGAAGTCGATTGACCGCGGCCTCCTTGGGATCCGCCACCAGCGGGTATTTGCTGTGGTAGGGGGAAGCGTTGTCCGGTCGGTAGTCATCGATGACCGGTACAAGAACATTGCCTTCCGCCAGCAGCGAGGTGCCCCAGACCGTCCCGGTCTGCACGCCGAGACGAGCACGCGCCGTCAAGGCCACTGCATCCGGAAGCAGAGGCACTTGTTTGACTTCCTCGTACCGGAATCGCAGGTCCACGATCGGCTTGGATTGGCCCAGCGCTTGGGCCAGCGTCGCACCGTCGTCGGCCCGCGCAAGGCTTATGGCTCCGACGGATAGCAGAATGGCTCGGGCCGCAGATAAGGTCGTTCGATTCATTGTGGCTCCCATTTAAGGTAATGCAGTCATTTCCACCCCCTTCTCGCGATTGCGCGCACGCTCCGCGATGCTAGATGCGTGCCGCTACCGCCGCGCCCCAGGTCGTGCGCCAGCGTCGCTTGATGCCGCTTAAGCCCACCAGGGCCAACACGCCCAGCCCTGCGAAGATGAAGAAACCGTTGCTGTAGCTGCCCGTGAGCTGGCGCGCAAAGCCAAGGCTTGAGCCGAGGAAGAAGCCGCCGACGCCTCCGGCCATGCCGACCAGCCCGGTCATTACTCCAATCTGGTCCCTGAAACGCTGCGGCACCAGCTGAAACACGGCGCCGTTCCCCATGCCCAATGCCAACATCGCAATCACGAAAGTGCCCAGGGCTTCTGCGGCCATCGGCAGGTTGGTGCCCACCACAGTCAGCGCCAGAGCGGCGATCACATACATGACGCTCAAAGTGCGAATGCCGCCGATCCGATCGGCCATCGCACCGCCGATCGGTCGGACAAGCGATCCGGCGAACACACAGGCGGCCGTGCAATAGCCCGCCACCGCAGGCGGCAGCCCATATTGATCGTTGAAATAGATGGTCAGCGAGGAGGCCAGCCCCACGAAACCGCCGAAGGTGACGGCGTAGAACAGCATGAACCACCAAGCGTCGCTGCTACGCAAGGGCTCGAAATAGGCCGTGAAGGGTTTGGGCGGCGGATTGTTGCCGCTGTCCCTGGCACACACCACATAGACGCCTAAAGCCATCAGCAGTGGCAACACCGCCAGTCCGATCACCGTGTTCCAGCCGAAGGCGACGGCGAGTGTCGGCATCACGAGCGCCGCAAGCGCCGTGCCGGAATTACCCGCTCCGGCCAAACCCAGCGCGGTCCCCTGGTATTTCGGCGGGTACCAGCGCGAGGCCAGCGGCAGGGCCACCGAGAACGATGCGCCGGCGACGCCGAGCAGCAGACCCAACGCCAGCACCTGGTCGTAACTGCGGATATGGATCAGATAGGCCGTGATCAATCCGCCTATTACAATAACCTGGCCGATGAGCCCGGCGCGTTTGGGATTGAGGTGATCCACCAGCACGCCGTTGACGATGCGAAAGAAGGCGCCCGCCAGGACCGGGACGGACACCATGAGGCCCTTCTGCGCCGGACTCAAATGAAGCTCCTTGGCGATCGCAACACCCAATGGACCCAGCATCACCCAGACCATGAAGCTGAGATCGAAATAAAGGAACGCTGCGAACAGCGTGGGGCGGTGCCCGACCTTCCAGAATCCCTTGTCCATGCTCACCTCTTGCCTGAGCCAAAAAAAACTGCCGACTCCGGCACTCCACACATGGCGTTCAGCACGCAATGGGCGAAGGCGGCGTCGGCAGCATTGCCGTGGAACCCATTAGCAGGTCCCCGAAGCGGATCCTCAGATCGCTTGATGATTTAATAGCGAGCAACGATCGTGCCAGAGTCATTCACCCCGGCTTCGTTGCTCAATCTCAATGCAATCAGCCGGTTACAAACAGGTCGATGTTCACGCCCAGCCCTCGGCGCGATCCATTCAGGGGCAGAGGCGAAATCTTGCACAGGCTTCGTGCACGGTGGCCCTGTGCCATAGTGGTACCACCCTTGGCCGATTCGCAGCGATTCATGTCCGCCCCCAGCGTGCTCAAGCTCCAGATTGGATTTGCCACCCGCAAGGGTGATCGGCCTGCCAACGAAGATTTCGTCGACTATGTGGTGAAGCCGTCGCTGGACACCGAACGTCGTGGCCAGGTGCTGGCCATCGCCGACGGCATGGGCGGCACACGCGGCGGTCGCACCGCAGCGGAACTGGCCGTCGGCGGATTCATCGATGGCTATTATTCCCTGCCGGAAACCCAGAGCGTGCAGCACGCGGCTGCGCAGGCCATCGGCGGCGTCAATGCCTGGCTGCATGCTCAGGGCAGCGCCGATCCAGCGCTGCGGCATGCGGCCACCACATTTACCGCACTGGTGTTTCGGCGTCGCACCGTGCATGTCCTGCATATCGGCGATACGCGCGCTTACCGCCTCAGCGACGGACAGCTGACCCGCCTCACCAGCGATCATGCGCACGGGCCGGTCGACCTGGCGCATATTCTGTACCGCGCGGTGGGCCTCGAAGCTTCGATTCGGCTCGATCATGACGCGCACGCGCTGCGGTTGCACGACCGGTTCCTGCTGTGCAGCGATGGCGTACACGGCAGCCTTGGCGACCGACGACTGCGCGAAGTGTTGCAGCGGCGCTCCTCGCCCGCGGAGGACGCGCTACACATCGTGAACAGTGCCTTGGCCGCGGGCGGTGCGGACAACGCCACGGCCGTCATCGCTGACGTCGTGGCAGTTCCAGAGCTCGACCCGGCGGAACTCAGCGGACTCCTCGCTGAGCTGCCGATCGCCCCGTTGCCCGCGCCGGGTGATCTGATCGACGGGTTCCACCTGTTTGAGACTCTGTCCGATAGCCGTTACACCCGACTCTATGTCGCCGTCGACACCGTCACCGATCGACGCGTCGTGCTCAAATTTCCGCAACCGTCGATTGCGAGCGCAGCGACCTACCATCTGGCGTTCATCCGCGAGGTCTGGGTCGCTGCCCGCGTGCACAGTCTTTATCTCGTGGATCTCATTGAACTGTCGCAAGGTCGGCAAACGCGGCTCTATTCAGTCATGCCCTACTATGAGGGCCCCACCCTGGAGCAACGGCTGCACCAACAACCACCGCTGGCCGCGCGTGAAGGCCTCGAGATCGCGATCAAGCTTAGCAAAGCCATCACCGCCCTCCACCGAGCCGGCATCATCCATCGGGATATCAAACCGGACAACGTCATTCTGGAACCGGGTGGTGGCGTCAAACTGCTCGACCTTGGCGTCGTGCGATTACCCCACGTGGAGGAATTTCCTTCCGGCGATATTCCGGGGACGCCGAGCTATATGGCCCCAGAGCTGTTCGCCGCGGAACTGGGCAACGAGGCGACGGATCAGTTCGCACTCGGCGTCACGCTATATCGGGCGCTCACGGCACACTACCCGTATGGCGAAATCGAACCGTTCACGCACCCGAAATTTGGACAGCCGGTACCGCTGAGCCGCTATCGTCCCGATTTGCCGGCCTGGGTGGACCATGTTATCGGCCGTGCCGTCGCCGTGAACCCCGCACATCGATACGGTGATGTTTTAGAGTTCTCGTCCGAATTAGAGCGTGCGTCGGCCCGCGGCATTCCTGTCATCCGCGCCAGGCGCTCCTTGTACGAGAGAAATCCGCTGAAATTCTGGCAGATTGTTTCACTGCTGTTGCTCATCGCCTTGATCTGGAGCTTGGCGCGCTAGGTGAACTGTCAGTGTGACGGCCGCTGACCTCGCAGAGGCGAGGACGACCTCCACGACGCAGACGCTTCCGCAAGCTTTCGACGCCCGAGAGCGTCCACCCACAATATGCCGACACAATCTCAGCCGTGGCTCTCCCCGGTTGGCCGGAAATACCTCAGTCTGTACTTGATAGGTCGTTCCAGGTCAGAGCTTCACCTTGGCCGCGAGGTACCAGGTGCGCCCGATCACGTCGTAAGTCGCCGCATCAGTCCGCAACTCGAGCGTGCCGATGAAGGGCGGAGCCTTGTTGGCGAGGTTGTTCACCCCGGCACTGATCGTGAGAGCGTCTGAGAACGCGTAGTGGAAGTCGGCGTCAAAATAGCTGACAGCCGGCACCGCCTGTGTCGGGTCGTCAAGGTTCGCCATGGGACCAATGTAGCGCCAGCGCAATGACGCCGTTACCGGCGAGTTCGCGTAAGTCACGTAGCTGTTAGCCTTCCAGCGCGGATGCGAATACAGGTTCTCGCCATCGGATGTGACGAAGGTGTCGCTGATCGCACCCTGGTAGTCGGTGGCAGCCGTCCCGTCGGATGGCGTGACGGTGTACTTGTTAAGGTAGCTGATGATGGATCCGACCTGGAGGCTCCCTGCCCTGGGCGACATGCCGAGCGCATCGAGCCCGAAGCGATAATCGAGCTGGGTGTCGACGCCGGCGAGCTTGAACTCGCTGTAGTTGAACAAGCCCGAGGTGAGCAGCGAGATCTGGCCGGTGGTGGCATCACGCGCAATCCGCTGACAGTAAGCATTGCCCGCCGAGAATCCGGGATTAGCCGTGCCGCCATAGCAGCTGGCAAGGATCTGCCCGGACGACAAGCTGGCGATCGCCCCGGAAATCGCCATGTTGTAGTAGTCGATCGAGATATTCAGGCCCTGTACGGGCGTGAGCACCGTCCCGATCGACCAGGACTTGGCCGTTTCCGGCTGCAGCAAGCTATTGCCACCGGACTGGACCGGCACCGTCACGTTGGCGCCACCGAAGGAATAGGCGGTCGAACCCGCGGCCGCCGATTGGGCCGCGCACAGCGCCTGGACTTTCGCACCGTTGGCGCCGGTGCGGTAGGCGCTCAGAACATCGCACGGATCCCCACCGTTGAGGCTCTCCTGGCCAACCCCTCGGCCGGCATAGAGATCGGCCAGACTCGGAGCGCGGAAGGCAACGGAGTATCCACCGCGGAAGCGCACGCCATCGACCACCGTCCAGGTGACATCGGCCTTCCAGGTGCTCTTGCCTGCAAACACATCGTACTTCGAGAACCGGTATCCTAAATCGAGCGACAGGTCCTTCGCCAGCGCCCGTCGTTCAAGTAACGGCAGCAGCAATTCACCAAAGGCTTCCTTCGCGTTCTGGGACCCGCCGGACGGGGTGCTCGAGCCGAAGGACAGGGTGTCGCCCGTGATGAACACGGAATCCGGCTGGTAGGCAAACTCGGACTGCCGATAATCAGCGCCCACTGCGAATTTCGCCTCGCCGGCGGGCATGCTGAACAGCGGCCCCTGAATCGACAATTCGACATCCTTCGCAGTCAGCAGGTCGGTGGTGTTCTCGGTCCGGCCGGCATAGGTCAGGCAGGCCGCACTCACCGGCTGCAGGCCAAGTGGATTGTAGTTGCATCCACCGACGCCTTCGTTGGCCAATACGTTATTGATGGCCGACCGGCTGATGTCGCCGGACGCCTGGCTGGCGTAGGCACTGCGCCCGTACGAGGCATACAGATCGTACGTCAGTCGCGTGCCGGCAATGTCGCCCTTCAGGCCGGCCAGCCCCTGCCAGACATCGTAGTCGAAGGTCTCGACGCGATTGCCCCACCCGAACATCAGCTTGGAGTAGCCCACCTTGGCGCCGGCGGGGGCGGTGCCCCCGTAGGCCGAATTGATCAGCGAGAGCAACGCAGGATTCGCCTGTATGTAAGGGTTGCTCACCGGGATATACAGCTCGATGCTGTTATTGGTCTTGGTGCTGCCAGGGCTGGTGGCATCCAGCGCACCGGAATGCGAGAAATTGAATTGGCCGTAGGCGGTCACGTGGTCATTGAGCCGATATTCCACGCTGCCGAGTGCGTTGTACTTGGTCAGCGGAACCTGCACGGCGAAGTAATTCCCCAGCACCACGCCCGCCTGCGTGCAGCTGGGCGACAACTGTGCCCCCGTGACGCTCCCCACGCCCTTGTAGTTCTGCGAGCACCCGAGCGAACTGGGCACGACGGTCGTGAAGATCGTGCCATCGGTGTTCACGCCGATGTCTCCCTTGTACGCACCGCTGCCCGCGTAGGGCTTGGTGCCAGCATAGCCGGCGAGGATGGCATTGACGGCCGCAATGGTCGGCGCGGTAGCACCGGCGCCGAATCCGCCCGCGTAGATCATTCCTTCCGGCGGACGACCTAGAAACCGCACCGAGGGCTGCGTAAAGAAGGATCGTTGCGAACCCAGCACCTGGTCGCGCTTGTCGTACTCGAACGCCAGCATGACGTTGCCGCGATCGTCGGCGAGCTTGCTGCCGAAAATACCGCTGATCTGCGTGGTTCCGCCATCGCCGCCCGTGCTCTCACCGTGCTGGAGGTTTAATTCAACACCGGAGAAATGCTGCTTTAGCTTGAAGTTGGCGACGCCGGCAACGGCGTCCGAGCCATAGGCGGCCGAGGCGCCCCCGGTGATCACCTCAACGCTGTCGATCAGCGCGATGGGTATGGTGTTGAGATCAATGGAGCCGTCCGGCGTTGACGGCATGAGCCGGCGTCCGTCCATCAGCACCAGCGAGCGATTGCGGCCGATGCCACGCAGGTCGCTGTAGGAGGCGCCGCCGCCAAATCCGACGCTGCCCTGCACATCACCGACCTCGGCCGCACCCTGAGCGGCTTCGAACTGCGGCATCTGACCGATCACGCGATCCAGCGACGGTTGGGCCGCCGCAGCGATGGCCGAACTGCTGAGCGTGACAATCGGGCTTTCGGCATTGTAGTCACGGCGCGAGATGCGCGATCCGGTGACCACGATGGTATCGAGGGCGTCGGTGCTGGCGGGCTGAGACGCTGCAGCGTCGGGCGCTGCCGAAGCGGCCTGTTCAGCGGCCAGGAGCGGCATCGTGGCGGCGGCGAGCACCAGCAGGCCGATGCCGAGACCCAACCGGCCGGCGTGGATAGGGCTCCACGGAACTCCGTTATTCGCTTGTCCAGCGGTACTTGGATGTGATTCGCGGCGCGACGAGAAATTCTCCATGGGCCCCCTCCTCGATCGATTTATTGGAGGGATACTGCGCGCGCCAAGCTGTCAGGAAGCTGTCAGCGCGGGCCACTCCCCTCGAGGAGCGACCGGGAGGAGGAGCCGTGCCAACAGGCCCCGGCCGAGGGCGCCGTCACTCAGCCGGAACTGTGCGCCGCAGCTGGCGGCGAGCGACTCGACGATGGCCAGGCCCAG
>Ga0075017_100000937_pt1 | contig 17317 bp, 30 predicted proteins | sample AleBraG_ABR_2012_FD_71475 | JGI IMG/M metagenome (GOLD analysis project Ga0075017, IMG submission 71475) | Freshwater sediment microbial communities in response to fracking from Pennsylvania, USA - Alex Branch Run_MetaG_ABR_2012 | ecosystem: Environmental > Aquatic > Freshwater > Creek >... | reverse complement strand
TAACTTAATTATACACGTAAAATACAGTTAGCGATGCTTTACCGCATCAAAAACAGATGTTCACAGCACTTTGGCAATTCATTCTCTAAGTTCAAATTTTGAGATTAGAGATACTTTGCGTTCTTGTTCACCCAAGGCATTACGTCACGGACTTCAATATCAATATCTATGTATTGACCTAAATAATAATCAGATTTGTAAGCCTTAAGCATTTTGAGCATCTCTACTTCGCTTTGATAATAACGCCTCTTATTGATCTTAATCCGATGACCATGACCATCTGTCTTCCACTCTAAGATAACCCATTCTTGCTGAGCCATAGCTTATTTTATCCTTTCAACGGTGTCTAAGCAGACAACAAATTCACGCTGGACTGTTCCAGCACATCTAAGTCTACTATAGAAGTCAAGATTCTCGCCTTCTTAAACGGTCATAGAAAATGGCCACCAACCTGCTTTTAGGTCAGTGGCCATTTAAATTATACTGCTACTCTCTGAAATCCAAAACAGGACGAACGTGCTTTTGCCCGCGCCAAGTACTCTCCATTGTGGATACATTATTCGGGAATTTTTCTTTGAATCGTTTCCAGATCCCTTGAGCGTCATCACTCTGAACGCCTGAACCACGCAAAGCCTTACCCTCTTTAGCTAACATGCGGGCGGTATAAACATACATTGCCGTTCCATAGCCTTTTCCAGCGAGAGACCCGTTTACGCGGGAATAGTCAATGTAAGGAGTTGCGAAATTTTCATAAGACTCGTTGATTTCAGGCTGAACTTTCTTACCTAACTTTTTGAGATCTTTGAGCACTTGAACGTCAGAAGGAACGTGCTCTTTTGTAATATTCCAATAGCCAATACGGTTTCCATTCTCATCCTTAGGCATAATTTCCAAATCTTTATGAGCTTGAACCCAAACGTCACGTCGCTTTTGAAGAAGCTCTTCGCCCTCAAGGTTACGGCCATCGTAGACATAGTTCTCATCATCAAAAGGATACCTAGCACTGCCATAACGACTTCTCCAACGGAACGGAGCTAACTCATCGTCCCCGAATGATCTTTCTACAGTATTTTCATCCATGTAAGTAGATTTCAAATATCCAAGAACTTCACCCGTTTCTACGGATTTAAAGTAGGTAACACGTTCACCATAGCCACTACCCAAAGTAAGGCTTTTATCTTCAGGGTTGTCATCCTGCCAAACAACAGCTAGCGGTCCAGCAGGTGAATCAATAACGTCAATAAGCTCAGCTCTAGTGGGAGCAAATTCATCATTAGCGAGTTCTTGTTCATATTCATTCCACCACTCGGGCTTTTCACCGTCCCATGATAAAGAAGAACTTAATGCTCTATTAATAGAAGGGTTAGTTGAAGTAGGTAAAGGTTTCTTCGCCACTGGGATGGTGACGAAAAGTGAGTTAATTTTAGTCTGAAGAGCTTCAGCTTGCTGTTTCTTGGCACCCGAACCGTGTACAGGGCAGGCCGCCCTATCCTTTGCTCTACATCTATCTGAAACGTGTACTGTGCTCATACTCAATACCTAACAGAAAAAGTTCTTAGTACCTCATAAATTATCTTGACTTTTACGTTACCGTAGGTTATGCTTTAACTATAAGGCGGAAGAGAGATCGCCCTTACCCCTAAGGATTGAACCATGTTTGCCCTTTTTCCTTTCTTCTCGTTCGGCAAGAACAAGACCGAACAGCGTAAGAATTCTACGCCTGAGAGCTACCGCTCCTATTCTGCCCCCGTTCTTTCCCCCGTTGCTGCTGTGATTGCGGCGGACCTCCGAAAGGGGCGCGAGTTCTCCATCCAGACCAAGCGCAACCTGGGCAAAGTGTTCACGGTTCTCAACATCACCCCGACTGGCTTCCAGTACGGAATCAAAGAGAACGGTAAGTTCCAGATTACTTCCTTCATGGCGTTTGAGGACTGCGGTAACATCGCTTTCGTTGATGAGGCTGTCAAGTCCGCTCCTTACGTTATGCCTGCTGCTAACCCTAAACTTTCACCTGTTGCCAACTCGCTTGCGAGCGAAATTCGTATTGGGCGCAAGTTCGCTATTCAGACCAAGCGCAACCGTAACAAGGTGTTCACGGTTCTCAATATCACGGCTAACGGGTTCCAGTACGGCATTAAGGTGAACGGCAAGGTCGTTGACCACTACTTCATGCATTTTGATGAGTGTGATAACATCGCTTTCGTTGAGAAGGTCACTGAGGATGCTTCTCACATTGGCATGACTGATGATGACCTTGAGGTTACCTCAATCGCAAACGAGGTTCGCCTTGGACGTGAGTTCACGATTGGTTCGCCCCGTCAAAAGGGCAAGACTTTCACGGTCCTCCACGTTGCTCCTCACGGTTTCCAGTACGGAATCAAATCTGGAGACCAGAACACTGAAATCGGTTACAGGGACTTCAAGGACGCGAAGGATATCACCTTCAAGTCTGCCAGTCTTATTTCTTTCCAGAAGTAAGACAAAGGCAAGGGGTTCACAAGCTCATTACAAAACCTGTGAACCCCTTGCCTTTTCTTTTTGATTATGCTAAACTAGAGGCAAGACGAATGAGAGAGATTATGTCTAACATTGAGCGTATTCCGCTTCTGGAAGAGAGCCTTACTCCTGCTGAGCAGGCGCGACTTTACAAGCACATCACTGACAAGGGATTTGAGTACATCCCCTGGATTGGCCGCGAGGAAGAGTTCCGTAACTCTTACGTTGTCCTTGAGTCTGCACCTATGGCTTCTCGTGTGAATGCCTGGTACTGCAAGTCTGAGTATGAGCGTGAGGCACTTCGCGAGTCTCTCGAACGCTGGGATGCAAGTGTTACTGGTGATGAGGCGATGGCCTGGTACCCCGAGCAGCGTGAGGTTGAAAGGACCGCTATTGCCCTGGTCAACTATCACCTTTCCTGGAACGAACAGGATCGCGATATCCTACGGGGCGCTACCGCTTTCCAGCGCCTTCCTCGGTCCATCGAAGTCACTCCTCCTATTGTGAAGATGCCTAAGAAGTCTTTCCTCTCGCGCATTTTCACTTAGAGGGACATAGAATTTCTTCATCTTCTAACCCGCTGCTGGTAATCACCTTAATATCGCTAGTCTTTTATTTCCTGCTATGATTAGTTCATAACTCCAGACATATCCGCCTGGTCAAATCGAGGAAAACAAAATGATTACGGCATTCACGCAAGATGAGTTAAATGAAGCATTGCGTTCACAAGCCAGGGATACGATTATTCACCTTGTAAGATCTACTCTGTCTTGCTCTCTAAAAGAGGCGGCTCGTCGCGCTGATCTTGCGTTGGCTTTGAATGAATCTGACAGTACGACAGATGTGGCAATTGAACCTGAGCCTGAACCCTTGAAATCAGGTGACCGTTTCATGAATACTAGTGGCGGTTGGGGCGGAAAAGTTCTTATCGTTGAAGGTGATTTGGCAACTGTTCGTTATGATGGCGAAAACCTTTATGAGACTAAGCAGGTTAATTTGGACACGATTAAGCGCGATGGTTACTAAAGCCCTGTAATTAATAGTATCCACAAGATACGACGAGTACTATCTTAGAAATGTTTCTTTCCGATACTAGAGATATCATGAAGCAACCCATTTTCTACGTCACTGCGAATCCCGTTTTTGCTGTGTCTGCTATCTTAGCGGGCGTCCTTATCCTTGCGGCTTTCATCTACCTAATCTGTGGCACCAGAAAAACCAAATTGACTTTCAGGCACAAGGGTATAGCCATAATTCTTCTCGTTGTCGGAATTGTGGCGCTACCTGTTCTTGGTGTTGCCCAAATTCATACAATTCACTCTCAGTTTCACTCATGGGTTAATAAGAACTACCATCTAAGCCTTACTCAACAAGAAGCTACTAATCTCTTTGATTACAGCGCTGACGGTATTACAGTCAAGGGCGGCGGCAAGACGACAAGGCTTGTTTATGAAACCTACAAAGACGGGCATACTGTAAAAGAGACTACTGTCAATAAATAACATATATAATTTGATGTAAATAAATTTGTTCCCCTATATAATGTCCGCAAAATCAAAAAGGTTCCAAACATCATTCTGTAGGATTATTTTTCTCAAAAATGCTATAAAATTCATACCCTATCAGGGGTTTTCCCGATATTGTGAGCATACCGCAGAAAGAAGATCATAATGAAAAACAAATCTGTTCTCACGATTACTGTTATGTTTGCCAGTATCGCATTATTGGCTGGTTGTACCTCTTCATCAACCCCAGATAGAACAATCTCACCTACCCCTGTTAAGACTTCAAGTGCAACGGTGACACCAACCCCTACAGCTTCCGCTCCAGGGATTTCAACAGCCCCAACGGATGTTCCCTCAACCGCACCTACTTCACCTGCTGTAACGCCTAAACCTACCGCGACAGCAAAACCAGTTGTCAAGACAACCGTATTGAATATTGGAGCGGATGCTTTTACCGTAAAAAACCCTGATGGTTCTACCTTCGGAATTTATCCTTACAACGCTTCGCCTTCAGCGGCAATTGTTGGGCTTACAAAAATATACGGTCATGCGCCTAAAATTGTTTATACAGGACCCCCTCAACAATGCTCTGGAGGAGAGAACATTTACACATGGGACAATTTCACACTAGAGTTTTACTCTGTAACCAAAGACCCCGCTCAAGTAAACCAATACAGTGTCCACACAAATGGAGCAAACACCACCTATAAGTACATCGTACAAGCCCCCAATGGCACACAGGTTGGTAATTCTTTCAAAAAGCTCATTGCGGCTAACCCGTCTCTACCCAAACAAGAGACAGATTATAAAGGAACCCACTACACGGAAGTTCTGGTTGATCATACTAAGTACCAGAAAACGTATGACACAAGTAGCGCTGGAACGGTAGCCTCTGGAGATAACGATGTAGTCAGACTTATTTCTGCCCCAGCAGACCTTTATCAAGACTGCTAAAATCGCTCATCTGAATAGCTTAGGGTTCTTTCTTCTCAGAGCCGCAAGTTGCTTATCTATATCACTACTTCTCTCGGAATAGGGTTTCGTCCCATAAAGACCAAGGCTTGTCTATGAGCCATACAAAGACGGTCATATGGTGATAATAACTACGGTCAACTAAATTACTTGCGAATGTCAGTAGCTACTGCTAGACTTAAACTAAGAGCAAGAGAGTCTCTTAAAGCAGAGGAGAGAACAATGGCAACAGAAGTTTCGGTTACTTGGCGTAAAGGCAAGGAAATCTATCTTGAAGGTTGGAAGAAGAATGCTGTCATGCCTGTCCTCATTATCTTCGGTGGTATTCTCACCGTCTTAGCCCTCGCGTTCGGAGTCCTAGCGTTCCTCTCCCCTATCATTGCTGTCGCAGCGATTATCTTCGGGATTGTTCAGTTGGTGGAGCATGGCTTTACCCTTCTCGGAATCATTCCCCTAGTACTCGGTATCATCTACCTTGCCTTTTGTCGGTTCCGTATTAACGTCTAACAGAAGTTCACAAAAGTACTACTGTCATGTCATCCGCACGCTTCTCTTGTAAGATCAGGTTGTTTCGGAACTCTATGATGGACTCATTAAGACCTTTTCCATACCAGTCAACAAAAGCCTCATCAGGGCTTTTCCACCAGTTTCGCTCAAAACCTTCGCTTACTCCGTCTGTCATTAAGGCAACACGAGGACCATTACCAGAACTAGCAATCCCCTGAAAAGCCGCATCTGGGTTATTTGCTGCTACCCAGAACCCATCAGCTTTATTTCGCAACGAATCCTCAACTCTCAATAGGTTACGGGTTGCTTCATCCAGTCCTTTCACATCATTCATTTTTCGCATTTCTATCACCCGATTCCTTTCGGGAATAGCAATGGTTTGTAGGCGATTATCTGAAATTACTTTGTTATCTAAAAGCACAGCAGCGTCACCTAAAACTAAGCACTCTGCGGACTGTGCTACTTTTCTCACCATAGCAACAGTTGCCGATGGAATCCCTGCTTCGGAGGATAAAAAGGCAGTCTTGGCGATAGCATCATGAAGAATCTGCTCTAAGGAAACCGAAGGATTAGCTATTATAACTTCCTTAAGATTTGAATTAAGCCGCTCGACATAATCCGAGACAGGTAGCTTTGTTCCCTTGCGAGTTGCCCCGTCCAAAACCCAGTACACATCGTCTTGGCACCCCCAGGAATCTTCATTACTATGGTGAGTTCCTTCAATACTGAGAGCAATCATACTTTTCTGTATCGGACAAGAGAGAACGCGTTTAATACCTGAATGCTTTCGGATTGCTCCTACGCAAAGCAGCCAACTGCCTATCAATTTCACGGCTACGGTCGGAGTAAGCTCCAGTTCCATACCTAGCCTTGGCCTTCTTCGCCGTTTTCGAAGGAGTTGCGACCTGCTTTTCCGCTACGATTACAGGTTGAGTCTCAATGACCTCAGGAACACTCTCCATAGGCTCCAGGACGGCCTCAGAAGCTACAGGAGCGCCTACTGGCGTAAGCGCCTGAGGTTCAACTTCAGACTCTCTAAGAGCCGCTGAAGCCTCCTCGCGTTCTTTAACGAGCTTCTTATGTGTTGCCTCTCGCTGAGCTTTATGAGCCTTGGAAACCTTACTGTCATATGACTGCTTAGGCTTGTGGCCAATGTGGTAATGACTCGCCCACAAGCACTGGTACACGTTAAGAAGCTTGTCTTTCTTGTCGCCTTTGTGATGACGCAGCATTACGGCTGCCATGTGAGCCGCTTCGCGAGTTTCATACTGCTGCTTGTCACCGCAATGGTTACGGCGAAGACGACGTTTGCTGGCCACATTTACCTCTCAAATAAATGGAACGGATAAGAATTAGCATACACCGCCAGAGGTAAAAAAGCAAGCCTATTTTCGGCCTTCTTCAATGTCACAACTATACCGTTAACGGTATAGTTGTGACAAACCTTATTTATTTTATTTAGTTTCTAGAACTACTTCGTGGGAAGCTCAGCTTCAAGGCTTTGCTTAGCAACCTTGAGCACTTTATACTGACCGCGAAGCTTTACCAATTGAACCGTTACAATTTTGTTGTCATTTGAAAGCAAGTCAGTTGTTCCGTAACGCTCAACGTCCTCGTTGTCATAAGAAGGATTAGCTAAAGATAAACCCCAGGAGAGGTCATCAAGTTGTTGCTTGCTAAAATGTTGAGCATAATGGTGCTTAATCCAAGCTTCAGTTTTTGCTTGAGCCGCTACCTCATAATGTTGCTTATTGATGTAATCGACCATGATATTACTAGTGAAAACTCCTATGATCGCTACGATAACCACCATGACAAAAGTAATGGTAGCTGCTTCCTGTTTCAAAAGAGCGAATATAATCACCCAGACCAGCGCAACAGCGGCAAGAATCGCAAAAGCAATAGGCACGGGTGACCAGAAGTGGCCATCGGGGTAGTGAGGGAGTATAAGGTTATTGGCTGTTAAAAGCATGAGTAATTGTTATCTTTCTGTTTTATTCTAAAAGTTACTTTGTAGGGAGTTCCTGCTTGTTTACTTCAATCACCTTATACTGGCCATTGATTTTAACAAGCTGAACCGTAGTAGTTTTGCCGCCCTTAACCAAATTCGTAGAACCATAATGGACCACAGGAGTATTTGGCTCATCAGTTTGAGGATAAGCAAGAGGGCTAACCAGTTGGTCAAGCTGAGGCTTCGTGAAATGCTGCTCATAGCGCTGACTAATCCACGTCTCCGCTGAAGACTGAACCTTATCGTCATGAGTATTAGCCTGGCCAACTATCAATATCATGAATATAGCAGTGCTAGTAAAAATTGTAAGAATGCCAATAACAGATATGCGATATAGGACAAGTCCTGAAACTTCAGGATCTTTTTTCTTCAACCGCACTTTAGCTACAATAGCAAAAGTGATTACGGTAAGGATGATGGCAGAGTAGACATATCCCAGAACGTTATTAGGGGCGTCTGGAAGCACAAGGTTTCCAGTAATTAAAAGCATGCGTCTTTATTATCTTCCTATTCTGTTCTGAATATTACTTTGTGGGGAGTTCGCTGGCGAGGGACTGCTTATTTACTTCAAGTACCTTGTACTTACCATTAATTTTCACCAGTTGAACCGTAGTAATCTTACTGTCTTTAACCAAATCCGTAGAACCATAACGGACCACGGGAGTATTTGACTCATCTGTTTCAGGGTAAACAAGAGGGTGAACCAGTTGATCAAGCTGAGGCTTCGTGAAATGCTGCTCATAACGCTGACTAATCCACTTCTCTGCTGAAGACTTGACATTTTGAGGGTAAGCGACCCAATTCTGATTTAGCGTGAAACCAATTACACTGACAGTAGCTATAACCATAAGAAGCATACCAATAATGGTAACCCTACGGGGTAATTTACGACCCTTCTTCTCAATGAGCGCGCTAATGACAAGTCCAATTAAAGCTAAAACGGGAAGGCCAACAGCCACAAAATTCGTCCACGTATTATCGGGAGCAATAGGAAGTACAAGGTTATTGGTATTAAGAAGCATAAATCAAGTGTATCAGAAGCATCTTACTTGCCTCATTTTGCGTCTTTTTGTAGACGTAAATATTTACACCTGACACGAAAACATGTCAAAAACAGGTGTTTCTGCTATGTTTTCCATACAGTTTCAGATAAGACAGCACCCTGTTGCTAATGTCAGTAGTGCGATGTATACTTAAAACATAAGGGCAAGAGAGACCCTTCCACAAAGAGGAGAGAACCATGACCGCCATTGACATTCACGCCGAGTTCCGTAAGGCTTTCCCTGCTCGCGCAATCGCGCCAACTGAAGCGCGCGTTCTGGCGTGGGCCGACAGCAAGGTCCAGTGGGACGGCTGGGTCAAGAATGACGGCCAGTACTACACTCGCGAAGCGTGGGATGCTTGGGACGCTGAATACAAGCGCAATTCCATCACTACGGATCGGGACGGGTGGCTTCAAAATGATGACCCGTATGCTATCCGTGAGCAGTGGGAAATTCAGTACTAATCTCCTGGCTCCTGGAGGCCAAGTTACCCTGTCCGATGTTTAGCCGCATTGGTCAGGGCAACTTCTGTATTTAAGCTTCTTAACCTATTCGTTAGTAATCAAGTATGAGCGAACAAGAATTTATTCTGACTAGAGGCATCCCAGCCTCAGGGAAGTCAACCTGGGCAAAGAAGTGGTTAGCGGCTGACCCAAACAACCGTGTACGCGTTAACCGCGATGACATACGAGAGACCCTTTATGGCAAGAAGTACCAGCAGAACAGCAAAGACGAAGAGCGCGTAACCCAAATAGAGCACAAGCTCATTCGTACTGCCCTCAAAGAAGGCAAAAGTGTCGTCTCAGACAATATGCACCTCAACCCACGCTTCATGAAACCATTCTACGCAATGGCAGGTGAAAGAGGACTCAAGCTCCAGCACCGCGACTTCCCTATCCCATTAGACGAAGCCTTACGCAGGAACGCTGCACGTGAGCGCGTAGTGCCAGCAGATGTGATTAGGAAGATCTACTCCCAGAATCTAGGCCCAAATGGGGAAATGCCTTACTTTGACGGCGACTACACGCCACGCCCATTCGTAAAGCCAGAAACTAAAAAGACTGGCGTAATTTACGACATGGATGGAACTATGACCCGAATTTCGAGTATTCGCCATCATGTCAATGGCAAGTTTCGTAATTTTGACGCTTTCCATCGTGGTTCCCTACATTGTCCTCCGAACCTAGAAGTATTACAGTTAGCACAAGATACAACAGAGGCTAATATAGAAAACGTCATAGTAACGGCAAGATCGGAAAAATACCGCGCTGTAACCGAATTATGGCTTAATAAATATGGAGTAAAATTTTCAAATCTGTATATGAGGCCTGATAATGACAACAGGACCGACCACCTTGTCAAGGCTGATATCCTTGAGAAAATACAAGAAGACTACGACATAGTACATGCTGTTGATGACCGACCTTCGGTCATCGAAGTGTGGAACGCCGCTGGAATTAGAACCACACTAGTTCCAGGTCTAGAAAGGGAAAATGACCCTGACTTAGACATTAATGAAGAGCCTCATATCGTAAATCCAATTCGTGCTGGTCTCTGCCTCCGCTGCGGTCGTACCTTTAAAGGTGAGGGTGTGCTTGGCCCTACATGTAGGACCAAGGCTTAAGATTTTCAGCAGATAAATAATTCATTTTAAAATACCGCTTAATAAGTAAATTTACTTGCTAAGCGGTATTTCTTATGATATACTGTATATAAGAACTTATATACGAAACCGATGTGAATTATACCTAATCCGTTTTCAACTTGTATCTTTTTAAGCATAAAACCGAACTACGGATTCAATGGCTTACTAAACAGTTATGAGTTATGCCAATTGCCCAATAACGCGAAAAGTTCCGTCTTCGTTAGTGCGCAGGTCATCAATATAAGCTCGTTGGCCATTATCGTTCGTTACCTCGGGGCTAACAACACCAAGGCTTAACTGTTCCTGAATATGGTTTTTCTGTTTTTCAGTCAATGTACTCCAGAAGGTTTTCATTTCATGTTCCCAGATAGCAGTTTTATTTTCTTCCGTCAGGGTGTCCCATGTGTCTTCTTTTTGTTGCCCCGTTAAAGTGTTCCAAGAGTTTACTATCTCATTCATTCGAATCCCTTTATTGTTATATGATTACCTGTAATTATAACATAAATCCAGATTTAAATTGGCAATTCCTCTAAGCGCTTGGCGTAATTATGAAAAAGCTGACTTGACACTGACTTCCGCCCCTGGTATAGTTGTCTTATCAACGAAAAGTTCACGTGCTTTCTTGTTCGTTGACCTTGGGTAGGAATACCCGTAATGCTGTTCCTTTTCCTAGGGAGGAACACGTTTCCTCTTTAGCTTGTACCTGAAGAGGCGAAGAAGCCCCGAATGTCAGTCGGGGCTTCTTCTATATCCACGTAAACTCATTCCAATGCCTCTAAGTCCTTGTAAACTCAAGGTTTTTCTGCTATAATTGGACTAAGACGTTGGTACTTTTGAGGAGTTAATTATGGCTAAGCTTGTGTTTGAAACGGGTATGATTTATGGTGATGACCGTGGGTCTGTTATCCCTGTTGGCAAGTACTCAGTTGACGTTCCTGCTAAGGAGCAGGATGCTTTCCTAGACAAGGTTGCGGTTCAGTTCTCTGATGCCCTAGAGCAGCTTAGCGAGCGACCTTTCGATTACGACTATTCGGTCTACGTGGAGGAGTTCAAACCTTTTGCTGAGCGTGATGAGACCGAACAGATGCTAACAGTCTGGGATTACGATGACAGTAAGTCGCCTGTAGAATTGACCCGTAAGCTCAGCGACTCTGTGAGAACGCTGGTTAAAGACGTTCTACTTAATGAGCGCTGGAATGACTTTTTTGCGCTTACTCCTAACTCTGACAAGTCTCTCGTAGATAACATCGTTGACAGCATTAATTGGAAGGCCGTTAATGCTAAGCAGGTGCTCCCTACCCCTGTGAAAATTCCAGTGGGTACTCTCGTGTACATGTCTAATGGTTACGGACCAGGCAAGGCTACCTATGGCGGTTACCTTGACACTGCGGGTAGATTCTCATCTAATGGAACCCTGTTCTACGGCAAGGAGGAGCTTTTTGTTCCTGTGGACTATGTAGACGCTTTCGTTGTTGATGCAGAAGTCTTCCCTCTGCCTCATGAACCCCGTAACCGCTACAACTGGTTCGCACGCTTGAAAACAGACAAGAAGGTACAAGCGTTTGGTCGCATCAAGAAGGACGCATTGTTCAGCTTGAAGTTCTTTGTTGCGGTCAAAACTTTCTGGGCTTGATAAAGTCATCAACAGAGTACCCGCTTGTTTTCATCCCCATTTAATGCTAAAATGGACATACAAACTTTAGGAGAGTAACACATATGGCCGAAGCAACTGAAGAGCAGCTTAGTGCGGAGATCGCAAAGCTTCAGGAACAGCAGACAGACGCTAAGCGTGAGGCTTCTGCCCGCCAGAAAATTGTCAAGATGCTGGTTGATGACGAGAGGCGACTGAAGGCTTCAGGCGACTCTAACCTTGACGTTCTTCTTGCTGCTAACTCTTCGGCACAGGAGCTTGCTCGTGCTAATGCCAGGGAGGCCAACACCGCTATTAAGACTTTGGCGGGGCGGGAGAAGTCGCTTGAGATTCTTCGTCGGGAGCGCGCTTTTCAGGAAGAGAATGATGATCGAGAAGCTGAGGTTATCGCGGATTACTCTCCTGAGTGGTATACCGAAATTGGGACTTTCAAGACCCTCATGCTAGCAAATCAGGCTGATGCGGAACTTCGTTTTATCATTGAAGATCCAGAGGAGGAGTACCCTGTAGAGATTATCCTTTCTAGCGCTGAAGAGGAATCACTCCGCGTCTTCTTAAATGGCCGTCATTCAGGTAAGGGAGAGTAGTAGATTGAGTAAAGAACTCACGAACAGTGAAAAAGGTTTACCCGCAAATTCTTGTAGGGAACTGCTTGTTGAAATTGAAGAGTCTATCAAAGATTACCGAAGTGTTTTTCCTGAGCCTTTAGGTCTGGCACCTAACCTATCTTTAGCTAAGCAGGCATCTAACGAAATTGTTACTTTGAGGAATGCCATAGCGATTGCGCTGGAAATTATCGCTGGAGGAGGAACAGAAGAGAATTTTGTTTCAGTTTTGGAGGAGGCTTTAAATGAAATCAGATGAAAACAAAAAAGTTCTAGGTTTTAGCGATTACTTGAACTTGGTAATGGCAAGTATTCTCACTTTGCTTCGCCTTGCCACTCTTCTGTTTGCCTTAAGCGCACTAGGCCTTGCCGCTTTATTGGGTTCTCCAATATGGCTCATCTGGGCAGTTGCATCTGTTGGGATGTATGTTCCGTCTTCCTTCCTCATGTTTAAACTCATGGGAAATGGTTCCGTTTCGCAAGGGGCAACACTTTCTGAAATTGGGAACTTCCCATTCAACGAGTAGTTAGGAAAAATTATGATTGTAAATCCAGCTACAGGCGAAGGGCTTCCTTTTGTGGAGGTAGTCAACGGCGTTAAGCATACCTGGAAAGAACAGGCGGCTGCATATCGTAAGGACATGGACGACCATATTCTTTATCGTGTTCGTTTTATTGAGACTGCGACTAAAGCGAACGGTGAGATAGAGCATTACACGTATTGGTCGCGCCCTTTTCAGGACGTGAAGCTTGCTCTCCGTCATAAGCGTAAGCATGACAAGGAACACGCTCTTCATGATCCTATTATCAGTGCGAAGAACACAATTGGTACTCAGTATCAGACGGAATCGTTCCTTGAGTCAACTCCTCTGGACTGGAACGTCATTTCTTAGAAGTTTATTGTGATACAAAAGTAGCCCCGACCAATTATCTGGTCGGGGCTACTTTTGTATTTTTGATTACTCTTCTTCCTTGTCTTTGAATAAAGCCGTCAGAAGAGCGGTTGTCGTGGTTCCTGAACCGCCTTTGGATGCAGTTACATAAAATATTTGGCCCTGTTTGTTATCCATGTTATCTCCCTAACTTTTGAGACTGCGTGCGCCTCTTTGTTTTCATATCGGAAAGTATTTTATGGCCATAATTCAAAACGTCTTCATGTAACTTTTTTGTCACATGAAGCATATGTGCGTAAATTTTAACATTGTAGTATTTTTACCGATAAGCATGGTATGACTGAAGAAGATGTTTTTAAAACATTTGAGCTTGCAGGCTTTGCTACCTCTCATATTTTAACCACCTTACATAGCTTTACTACTTTCACTCCGTTAGTCGTAACGTTCGGAGAATATGGAAAGAAAATGATTCGAGTGACCAGCGCAGGTATCAAAGATGATATGTCTGATGTTATTCCAGGAGGAACCATCGGTTATGCCTTCCTCGCTCCAGTTAAAATGGATCTTGGCACCCCCCCTAAAGTAACCAATGCTATTGGAATTAAGGTTTTTTCTAAAGAAAAGGAAGGTCTCTTAGCTTTACCTTTTATTCCTAGAAAACTTTTCAGCAAGTTTAAAGTAGGGAACATAAAGTTTCTTGGAATACCTGAAGGTATGACAGATAGAGTTGACGATCTTCTTAGGTCATACATAGACGGATCGCAAGGTCACGTTGAAGGTACCAAGATATGGGATGCAGCAGCAGAAAACTTTTAAAAACGCAGTTCTTAAGCTAGATGACAAGCTCAAGACTATTAGCGCACTAATTCCATAATAACTGAAGCAATAATAACTCCTAGTACACCAATTCCGCCTGCTCCAAGCATGATGTCGGTGATATTAATACCTCTTTTCTGCTGAGTGCCAAATTGGGCTGGGTAACCATTTGAATCGGAAACAGAGGGGTATATATGCTCATCTACAGATGAAGTATTTGCCGATTTCAAGACTCGGGGATAAGCAGTCTTTTTACTTAGAGAAGACATTTGGTTCCTTTGCTATCAGAGTTAGTTGTTTATTTTTACTGAGCAGAGAGTTTTTCCTGCTGAGTCTTTCATGGTTAATATGTAGTTTTGCACAGTGGCAACAGTAGGCATGGCTGTTTTCGTATCGCCTGTAGTGAATTTCAGGTTACGACTTAGACTGTAATCTCCGCTGACGCCTAGATAAACACCTGCCGCTTCATCGCTAATATGGCATTTGTTCGCAATGGATTTCTGTGTGGTTACAAGCGCTGACAGCTTTTCGTTGCTTTGCGAAAGAGTGTGCGCTCCTTTAACCGCAAAAATAGCCCCGATGGCGATAAATGCAATTGCTCCTAATATAAGTAGCATATCCGCGCTCCTAAAAAAATTCTTGTAGTTTGTTTTTGATTTAGGTAGCTTGGCTACTGGAACTGGAACCTCAGGGGTCCATACTTTCCCGCCTACAGCATCCGCTTGCGTATTAGACATTCGTTTTCCCTTATCAGCCTTTAAGTTTCACCGAACAGAAGGTATCTCCAGATAAATCTTTCATCGCGAAAGTATTGCTCTTCATTGTCACGACTGCTTTTTCGGTATTACCCGTAGCGAATTTAACGGATTGCGTTAATGTGTAATCGCTGCCTAAAGCCAAGTATTTATTAATCGTGGCTTTGTTAACATGGCATTCCTTCGTAATAACTTGCTGCGAAGTTAAAGCAGTGGATTTCGTTTCACCCTTAACAGATTGAGAATAGGCAGAAAATACTGATACAAATATAAGAAATGAGCCTACTATCAGGTAAATACAAAAGATAACATCCAGATTAGTTATTTTTCGCCTCACTTTAAGCGGAGGTGGTGCGGCACTATTTGTTTGTTCTAAGGCTTCTGGAGTCCAGACTTTACCGCCTGCAGCAGCAGGGGTATCAAGAAGGTCGGTCATAGAACTCTCTATCTGAAAAATAAACTTGTTGGTCTTCTGTCTATCTTAGCATAAATTCGCCTATTATGGAAGCCCCAACTGCTTGTTAGTTATGAACTATGACAGTTCAAGTGCGAGTAATGGCAGATGGCACCCGTTGCTATAAGGGGCCTTCGTGCAAAAGGCACGGTACTCAAGCTCTTAAAGCTGCTTCTGCCGCTAAAGCTCAAGAATTACAGTCGCAAATTTCCGCACTGTTAGCTAAACCTCCAGTTGTTAACTTAGAAGCTAACGCTCCTATCGTGGAAGCTTCTCATTCTTATCCTCCTCTTCCTGAATGGTGGAATGAACACCAACAGAAGAACTTCGGTTACACAGAAGAGATTTTCCAAAAGTTCGGTTTAAAGAATGCTTTCGTTCCCACTTTTCATGATAGCGCTATGGATTACAGTTATATTGGGGTAGAGACAGGCGATAAAGAAACTCAGCTTGTAGTTAATACGGATGGCAGTTACTACAAGCAAGGCGAAAAGTACTACTGCCGCGCTTGGATGTATAAAGAAGGCAAGCCTGTAGCAATGTTGCGCTTCGCGACTTTCCCTGAGGGGTACACTCCTCCTGAAGGGCAATACCCCTATACCGAATCGGTCATCTGCGACATCGAAGTAAACGAGGCTCACACAGGTAAAGGTTATGCGATGGAGATTATCCGTAACGTAGAAAAGAATGTCCTCGGCGGGCGTCTTATCCACTCTGGAGGTAGCTATACACCTGAAGGACGCAAGTCTTTGGGAGGGAAATTACCTTATACTCATGAGGCTCAAAAGGAACATAAGAAAGAATTTGAAGCAGGTTCTCTTCCAGCACCAAGTTACGATTCTATGAAGTTTGTCCATGACTGGGACATGCTTCAAACTATTAGCTAGAAAGCAGGCAATCGCTCTAGCTTTTCCTTGGGGCTATCAGGCGCTGTGACCGAATGATTTATCAATCATGGCGCTAACCGCTTCATAATCAGCATAGTCGGATTCTGAAACGGTCATGGTCTCTTCGTCTTGAATCATCAAACCTAGTCCCCACCATTCTTTAGAATGTAATGGACGTAGCTTTTCACCTTGGTTGATGGTGCGTTCAGTCATTTTAGAATCCTTCACAAGAAGCTATCGGTTTCAAATACATTACGGTAGCATTTAGCGTTATATTAGCTCTTCAAATAGGTCATTGATTTGTTTTGCGATAGCGTCACCTTGAGGGTCAGGCCTTTGATCTGCTAGATACTTGTTGTACTCGTCTGTGTAACCCTGGAGCCAATACTTGTCTAGCTCTTCTTCATTCTTGGGAGTGATATCCGTTCGCTTAAAAAGACTATCCCATAACGTCATCCCGCGTTTTTGAATCTCTTCTGGATTTTTTGGAGGTCCATTGAATTCCTGATAGCGGGCAGCGGCCCAAAAATGCTTCCTACCCTGTAGAATAGCCTGTTCAATCTGCTTATCCGTAATGCGCATTACCATGTTGTTATTTCAACCTATCTTGATTTCTGAAACCCTCTATCTGATCATCAATAAGATCATATAAAGGGGCTGCTCTATTTTGATTATTTGCTTGCGTGAAGTTTTCGTATGATTCCTGATACCCTTGCTTCCAATAATGATTCAAGGTTTCCGCATCTTTCTCAGTGATATCGCTACGCTCAAAGACTTCGTTCCATTGAGCTACGGTTTTACCTTGAGAAAATCCTGGCGACGGTATAGCCATGCCATCCTCTGCTGCGCGCCATACATCACCTCTGCCTTGCCAGATAGCAATAAGAATTTTTCTGTCAGTTATACGAATGACCATTAGTTGCCTAAGACCTTTTCATATAATTGTCCACAAGGCTCTTTACAATTTCCTCCATCGGAGTTCCGAATGGAGCTACGCTACGTTCTTCTTTTAAATTAGCGTACTCCTCTTCGTATCCTTTAAAATAATAAACAGCTAGGTCTGAAACATTCTGACTC
>Ga0075017_100000935_pt1 | contig 17322 bp, 18 predicted proteins | sample AleBraG_ABR_2012_FD_71475 | JGI IMG/M metagenome (GOLD analysis project Ga0075017, IMG submission 71475) | Freshwater sediment microbial communities in response to fracking from Pennsylvania, USA - Alex Branch Run_MetaG_ABR_2012 | ecosystem: Environmental > Aquatic > Freshwater > Creek >... | reverse complement strand
GTTGTACCCGCCGTTGATCGAGCAGCAGAACTCCGACCACCCGGCGCAGCAGGTGGACCCACACCCGCAGGCGGAGCTCCCGCACGTGCAGACGGCGCCGTAGGCCGTACCCGGCCTGAGCAGCAGGTCGACCCCGGAGCCGACGGCCACCGCACTGCCGACCATGGCCGACCGGTTGATGAAGCTCCGCCTGGACAGCCGCGCCTCCAGGAACGAGGCCGCCCGGTCCACGAGTGCGGTGCTCACGTCGCCGGTCCCCGGGTGACACCCAGCAGGCGACGGGCCGCCCCCAGCTCGGGGAGGCGGGACAGCGCCAGGAAGGCGAGCCACGCGCACAGCAGGCTGAGCAGCACCAGGGGGACACCGTGCCAGGGCTGGCCACCGAGCAGGGCGGGCAGCCAGGCTGCGACGCTGCCGGTCGCCACGGCCCCGGCCGAGGCGGCGAGGATCAGGTCGATCACGACGTGGATCCGGGTGGCCGGCGTGTCGGGCCTGCCGAAGCAGCCACACGAGGCCAGCGGTCCGCCGCGGGCCAGGACGACCGCCACGAAGGCCGCGAATCCCAGGTAGGACAGGGCCACCGCCCCGGCGGTGACGGGGGACGGGTGGACAGATCCGGCCGTGCCGATGACCGCCTCGGCCAGTGCGCCCACCCGCACCAGGGCCCGCACCACCGCGAGGGGCAGCGGCACCACGGCTACTACGGCCCGGGCCGTGTCCATGGGCCGGAAGACCTTGGCCGTCCCGGCGACGGCTAGCAGCAGGCAGGCGGCCAGGTAGGGGCCGATCAGTTCCACGGGACCCCCGCGGGCGCCACCAGCGGGGCTGGCTCGACGGATACGCCCTCGAGCAGCTGGTTGACCCGGGGGACGAGGAGCGATCGACGGGCGTGGCTGCCAAGCACCGCGTAGAACGTGAACGGCCGGCCGGCCTCGGTGAAGAACCACTGGGTGCCGGACTGGCCGGTGAGCCCCCGGCGCAGGACGTGGGGCTGGAAGTCGGACGTGGACAACGGCCCGGGCAGTCCCTGATGGGCGAAGAGCCGGGTGCCGACGCTGTCGGGACCGTATTCGAACAACACGGCGAACACATCATCGTTGCCCATCAGGTTGACCGCGCCGCCCCCGAAGTCACCGACCTCGTCGGGCAGGGCGAACGAGGCGAACTGGGCCACGGCATTGGCCACCTCGATGCCGCTCCCCTGCCGTTTGAAGATGCGTCCCTCGAAGCCGGTCGGCAGGCCGGCACCGATCCCGTGGGCGAACAGGGTGGGCACGCTCAGCCCGCCCGGCGGACCGGACGGGGGGCGGCGGGCATGCGGGCATCGGGCGGTCCGTACAGGTCCTCCAGCGACGTCGGGTAGAGGCTCGGGTCTCCCGGTCCGATGCCGGCATCGAGCAGCTCCCGGTCGTTGGCCGACTCGCGGGCCGGGCCGTCGAGGCCCACGTCCCGGCCGGTCCGGGTGTCGAGGGTGAACGCGGCGGCGTCCACCTCGGCCCGACGCACCAGCTCGGCCACCTGACTGAACTGGTTGGCCACCCCCTCACCTACCCGGCGCCCGGCGATCCCATCGACGAGTACGAAGAACGGCGAGCCGGGTACCTCGTAATCGGTCCAGGCGTCGCTCGACATCAGCACCGTCAGCCCGGGGGCGGCCAGGTCGGCGACCTCGCCGGGAATCTCTCGGTCCGGCCCCTTGGTGACCACCACCAGCCGGGTCCCGGCCGACAGGCCGAGCCGATCGGGTTGGCGGAACGCATCCCAGAACCCGGCGCACGATGCGCACCCGGTCGACAGGAAGGCCAGCAGGGTCAACGTGCCGGCCGACGCCGGCGCGACGGCCAGTGCGTCCCCACCGGGGGTGACCCCGGCCAGTGTCGGGGCCGACGTCGAGTCACGATCGGCGGCCAGGGTCGGACCCATGGTGAGCGGGACCGGGGCCCCGGATGCGGTCGTCGGTCCTGCTGTGTGGTCATGGGCCTCGCCGGTCGGGTCGCCCACGCCGGCGCCCAGGTCGTGCAGGGCCTTCAGGATGTCGGCGTGGCTGCGCAGCAGTCCGGCCACCAACACGGCCATCAGGAGCACAACGGCCCCCAGGACGACGGAGAGTGCAATCACGGTGTCGACCTCCCGACTCGGGGACGGTGACGTTCACCACCACGCGCCCTGTCGCGTGGTCCCACTGTAGGGATCTCGATCCCCCAACTGGTGGCATTCGGACAACGATCGGCTCGGACCCATTCCTGGCGACCCGCGTCGGCCGGGGTCGCGCGCGTAGGCTCTCCGGGACGGTCGGCGAGACGTCACGGACCACCGGAGGCACCCATGGGCTTGCGCATTGAGACGGTGACCATCGACGCGGTCGATCCGGTGGGCCTGGCCGCCTTCTGGTGCGCGGCACTCGGCTGGGAGCAGCGCCTGGACGATGATGGCGACTTCTGGATCGAGCCCGGCGAGGACCATCCTGAATTCGACCGGGTCAAACCGTTGCTCATCGTGCGCGTCAACGAGCTCAAGGCGGGCAAGAACCGCCTCCACCTCGATCTGGTCCCCGACGACCACGAGCGTGAGGTCGAGCGCCTCGAGTCGCTCGGGGCCAGCCGCCCCGACATCGGCCAGACCGGCAACGAGTCCTGGGTGGTGCTGGCCGACCCCGAGGGCAACGAGTTCTGCATCCTCGACGAAACCGATCCGTCCGAGGAGTGACCCGTGGCCCGACCTCCCCCGCGTGACGGCACCCGGGACGGCACCGCTGGGGTGGAGGGCATCAGGTCGGCGTAGGGACACCTCCGACCCGTCCGTGGTGGACGGGTCGGGTCAGCCGCCCGACTGCTCGGCGGCAGCCTTCTCCTCGGCGGCCTTGCGGTAGGCCTCCAACTGGTCGAGGAGGGGCATCCGCTCCTGTCCGACCGACGAGTCCAGGCGCTGGGCGATGAGCTCCGGCGTCCAGCGGCCGTCGGCGTACATGGCCCGCACCTCGCGGGGCTGGTTCCACACCGCGATCTTCGGCCCCACCGAGGTGTAGACCTGCCCGGTCACGTGCTTCGCCCGGTCGGACAGGAGGTAGATCACCATCGGGGCGACGTCCTCGGGATCGCCCATCTCCGCGAGGTCCATGGGGACGTTGGCCGACATCCGGGTCCGGGCCACCGGTGCGATGGCATTGGCCGTGATGCCGTAGCGGCTGAGCCCGGCGGCGGCCGAGCGGACCAGCGAGACGATCCCTCCCTTTGCCGCCGCGTAGTTGGCCTGGGCCACGCTGCCGGCGAAGGCGCCCGAGGTGAAGGCGACCAGCGAACCGCCACCCTCCTGCTTGCGCATGATCGCCGACGCGGCCCGGAACACCGTGAAGTGGCCCTTCAGGTGGGTCTCGATGACGGCGTCCCACTCGTCCTCGGCCATGTTGAAGAGCATCCGCTCGCGCAGGATGCCGGCCACGGCCACCACGCCGTCGATCCGGCCCCAGCGCTCCGTCCCGGCTCCGATGATCCGCTCGCCTCCGGCCAGCGTGGTCACGCTCTCGGCCACGGCGACCGCCTCGCCGCCGGCGGCCTCGATCTCGGCGACGACGGCTTCGGCCACCTCGCTCTTCGGGTCCTCACCGGCCATGCCTACGCCGATGTCGGCCACGACCACCTTGGCGCCCTCGGCGGCGGCGGCCAGCGCGACGGCCCGGCCGATGCCTCCGCCGGCGCCGGTGATGGCCACGACCTTGCCGTCCAGGAATGCAGTCATTGCGTGATGCTCCTCATTGTCTTCGTCGAACGGGGATCCGACGACCGACCATTCCCGGTCCCCGCACCGAACGGCGGCGGTCCTCCGGGCGGTTGACCGTCTACTGGAACCTGTTCTAGCGTCCCCACCGGGCCGGCGCCACCCCGCTCCCCCGCCACCGTCCGCCCCGCATCCCGGGTGCCGGACCGTGCCGGAGGGACGATCCGGGCACGCTCCGGTCCATGAGGCTCAGGCAGCACGACACCCAGGCAGCGCGACACCTTGCACGACGAAACCTTGGCAGTCCGGGAACCGGACGACGACGACACGGGGGATGGGACCAGATGGGCGATCTCGGCTTTTGGGCACTGGCGCACGAGCAACCGGAGCACCTGGCACTGGTGGCCCCGGACGGCACCGAGTACACCTCGGGCGAACTGCTGGGCCGGTCCAACCAGGTGGTGCACGGCCTGCGGGGACTCAACCTGAAGCCGGGCGACGTGGTGGCCACCCTGCTGCCCAACGGGGTGGAGATGTTCGAGCTGTACCTGGCCGCGCTGCAGGCCGGGTGGTATCTGGTGCCCATCAACCACCACCTGATCGGGGCCGAGGTGGGATACATCCTCAAGGACTCCGACGCCAAGGTGTTCGTGGCCCACGAGCGCTTCGCCGACGTGGCGCTCGACGCCTCGGAAGAGGCGGAGCTCCCCTCGTCGATCTGCTTCGCGGTGGGCGACATCCCGGGCTTCGGCTCCTTCGCCCGGATGCGCGACGGCCAGCCCACCACCGATCCCGCCGACCGCACCATCGGTGACGTCATGAACTACACCTCGGGCACGACCGGCAATCCGAAGGGCGTGTTCCGCAAGCTGAGCGGGCTGTCCCCCGAAGAGGCCGCCCTCAGCCAGTCGGGCATCCTCTTCCTCTTCGGCATCCAACCCCAGGACGACAACGTCCACATCGTGGGCTCGCCGCTGTACCACACCGCCGTCATGCGCTTCTCGGGCGCGTCCATCCACCTCGGGCACACCATCGTGATCATGGACAAGTGGCTGCCGGAGGAGATGCTGCGCCTCATCCAGGACTACGACGTGACCACCTCCCACATGGTGCCCACGCAGTTCCACCGACTCCTGGCCCTGCCCGAGGAGACGCGGACGCAGTACGACGTGTCGTCGTTGCGCCACATGATCCACGCCGCGGCGCCGTGCCCCGTCGACGTCAAACACCAGATGATCGCCTGGTGGGGGGATGCCATCGACGAGTACTACGCGGCGTCCGAGGGCGGCGGCACCCTGGTCACCGCCCAGGAGTGGCTGGCCAAGCCGGGGACCGTCGGTCGGGCGTGGCCCATCAGTGAGATCGCCATCTTCGACGACGAGGGCAACAAGGTCGAGGAGCCGAACGTCATCGGCACCGTGTACATGTCGATGCAGACCGGTGACTTCGAGTACCACAAGGATCAGAAGAAGACCGAGAGCAACCGCATCGGGAAGTTCTTCACCGTCGGGGACGTGGGGGTCATCGACGAGGACGGCTACCTCTTCCTGCGGGACCGCAAGATCGACATGATCATCTCCGGTGGCGCCAACATCTACCCGGCCGAGATCGAGAACGTGCTGCTCGGGTTCCCGAAGGTCGGAGACGTGGCCGTGTTCGGCATTCCCAACGACGACTGGGGCGAGGAGATCAAGGCCGTCATCGAGCCCGCCGAGGGCGTCGAGCCGACAGACGAGTTGGCGGCCGAGATCCTCGAGTACGCCTCGACCCGCCTGGCCAAGTTCAAGACGCCCAAGTCGATCGACTTCACCGACTCGATGCCCCGCGACCCGAACGGCAAGCTCTACAAGCGCAAGCTGCGCGACCCCTACTGGGAGGGTCGGGAGAAGATCTGATCCACCCGGCTGGCCCCGTCCCGACCTGACGGGTCCGTCACCGACGGAGTCAGGTCGTCGGTGACTCCGGATCGGGCACCACGCTCGTGAGCTGGTCGTCGGCCGGGACGCCCACACGCATGCCATCGGCCACCGTGGCCCCGGGCCCGGTAGGGCCGGCGCCGGCCGCGGTGCCCTCGGCCATGGCCAGGAACTGGGAGGGGCGCACCTGGATGAAGAGTCCGTCGGCCTCGGCGGTCAGGACGTCGCCGTCGTACATCCCGGCCCAGGTCTTGATCTTGCGACCGTCCCGGCCGAGGCAGCGGGCCTCGATCCGCAGCGGCCTCCGTAGTGCGGTGGGCTTGCGGTAGCGGACGGTGAGCGTCCCGGTCATCCCCGGGTTGCCGGCCACGATGTTCGCCAATCCGAGCATCTCGTCGAACGTCTCGGCGATGACACCGCCGTGGACGCAGGCGGGCGGCCCCTCGTAGGCCCAGTCGAACCACGCCTCGGCCCGGATCTCGGGGTAGCCGCCGTCGATCCCGTCGACGACGTGCACGACCACCGGCGGGGCGATGGGGTTGGTCATCCCGATGATCGGGCTGGCGGGGAAGAACTCCTGGGCGTGTTGGTCGATGTCGGGTTGCCGGCGGCTCCGTCGGGGCCCGGCAGCCGATGCGAGGGTCCGGCCGATCTCCTCGAGGGCCGTCGCCGCGGCGGTCAGCACCTCGTCGTCGAAGGTGGCGCTCACGTTCAGGGAGATGATCGGTCGGAGCGCCTCGGCCAGCCGACGACGCGGGTCGTCTTCGGCGACCGCCCCCAGCGGGGCATCGCTCACTTGCGCCGGTAGACGGGCGGGCGCTTCTCGGCGAAGGCCTTCTGACCCTCGGCCGCGTCTTCGGTGGCGAAGATCGGCCAGCCGAACTCGAGCTCCATCTTGAGGGCCTCCACCTCCGGGATCCCCTCGGTCGCCTTCACCGACGCCTTGATGGCCTCGACGGCCAACGGCCCGTTGGCCCCGATGACCTCGGCGATCTCGAGTGCGGTCTCGAGTGCGGTGCCGTCAGGGACCACCCTCCCGATCAGGCCGATCTCCTTGGCCTCCTGGGCCGAGACCTCGCGGGCGGTGAGCAGGAGGTCCATGGCCACCGTGAACGGGATCTGGCGTCGCAGGCGGACCGTCGAACCGCCCAGCGGGAAGAGGCCGCGCCGGGCCTCGAACACGCCGAATTTGGCACTTTCGCCGGCCACCCGGATGTCGGTGGCCTGGAGGATCTCGGTCCCCCCGGCCACGGCCCATCCCTCCACCGCGGCGATCAGCGGCTTCTTCGGGGAGTAGTGACGGAGCAGTGCCTTCCAGTGCAGGTCGGGATCGGCCGCCATCCGCTCCTTGACATCCTCGTTGCCCGGACCGGACATCGACTTCAGGTCCATCCCCGCACAGAAGGTCCCACCGGCCCCGGTCAGGATGGCGCACCGGATCTCGTCGTTGGCATCGATCTCCACCCAGGCATCAGCCATGCCGACGAGCATCGGGCCGGACAGGGCGTTCTTCGCCTCGGGGCGGTTCATCGTCACGACGGCGGTCGTTCCCACGACCTCGTAGGTGAGGTGCTCGGTGGTGATCATGGTCCTGCTCCCTTCGGGGCGTCGGACACGGTCCGCTCCCCCTCGTGCGCCTCGGCGCTGCGTCATCGGCGTCCGCGGCCACCTCGGTGACTACGCACGGAACTGGAACGCATTCTACTTTCTGCACGAGGCGGCGTCGGCGTGGGCCGCTGACGGCCGTTCCGACTCCCACCGCTGGCGACCGGTCAGCCGGACAACGGCGTCGGGCCGGCCGCCATCCCCACCACCGGGGCGTTCAACGGCACGCCGGCCACCGACCCGGAGAAGGCCGCACCACCGAAGGTGAATACCCCTGCATCGGCAGCCACCAGCCAGTACCCCGTACCGCCGAGGGTCGGCGCCATCCCGACGATGGGCGCGGCCAGGGCCTGTCCCCCGGTCGACCCGAAGTATCCGGCCCCCCCGAAAGCGAAGATCCCGCCGTCGGAGGCCACCAGCCAGTAACCGGCACCACGGGTGCCCGGTGCGGTCGCCGTACCCACGATGGGTCGGACCAGGTGCAGTCCCCCCGTGGACCCGGAGAACGGCGCCGAGCCGAAGGCGAAGATCCCGCCGTCGGAGGCGACCAACCGGTAGCCGCGGTCGTCGGGGCCGGCGGCGATCCCGACCACCGGCGCATTGAGTCGTAACCCACCGGTCGAGCCGACGAACCCGGCATCGCCGAAGGCGAAGACACCCCCGTCGGCGGCCACCAGCCAGTAGCCCTGGCCGTCCGGGGTCGGTGCCATGCCCACGATGGGCCGGTTCAGGTGGAGGGCCCCTGTCGAACCGAAGAATCCGGCGTCACCGTAGGTGAAGACCCCACCGTCGGAGGCCACCAGCCAGTAGCCCCGGTGGTCGGGGGTGGCAGCCATCCCGACCACCGGGCGGGCCAGCGGGAGCGATCCGGCCGAGCCCCAGAACGCGGCTTCCCCGAAGGTGAAGATGCCCCCGTCGGAGGCAACCAGCCAGTAGCCCGGCCTGGCCGGTGCCGGGGAGGGCGCCGGGGGGAGCCCGGCCGGGCCGGCGAAGGCATGGAGCTGGTTCGACGAGGGAGCGATGACCAGTCCGTCGGCCGCCGCCGGCGACGGGAAGTGGGTCGTCGGGTTGCCGATGGGGAAGCTCGCCTTGGCGGCACCGGTGGACGGGTCGAGGGCGTAGAGGGTGCTCCCCCCGATCGACCACACGAGGCCGCCGGCCACGATCGGCGAGCTCTGGGCGCCGCTCGAGGTCTTCCACGCCGCCACCGGACCGGACGTGGTGGGTGTCACCGCCCGCAGGCCGTCGCTGCAGGGGACGAACACGGTGCCGTCGAGCTGGGCGGAGCCACCGTCCGGGTCGTTCCCGCAGAAGTTGGCCGACGAGGAGACCTGGCCGCCGATCCCCCCCAGGGGCGACTGGTGGAGGACGTACCCGGTACGGGACTTGCCCACCGTGAACACCAGTCCGTTGGGTAGCAGCGTGGGCGCCGTCGAGCCGAGGTCCGCGTCGGAGGCGTTGTCCGCCTGCCAGGTGGATGGTGTGAAGGAGTCGAGCAGGACGGCGGTCGGACTCAGCTTGAGCACACTGTCGCTGCTGTCGGGCGCCGACCCCGGTGCGGTGTGGGCGCTGTTGCCGGTGGCGACCCAGACGTCACCCTGGGCGTCGATGACCGGGGCCGCCCCGCCCATCCAGACCGCCCCCTCTCGATCACCCGGCAGGTTGGCTACCACGAAGGTCGACGGCGTGGACCCGTCTTCGGGGGCCGACACGACCAGGCCATGGTACGGACCGCAGTCTCCGTAATTGCCACCGAATCCGATGACGACCCGGCCGGCGACGAGGGCCAGCGACGCCCGCTGGAGCTCATAGGCGGGGGCAACCGCGCTGGCCGGATCGATGACCTCGTCCAGCAGGGTGGCCCCGGTGTAGAGGTCGAGGCCGAAGAGGTGGTGGGCGGCGCCTCCGGGCACCTGCTCGGTGGCCACGGCGAACAGCTCGCCCCGCGCCGTGTCGATGACCGGCGTCCCGGTGATCCCCACCGTCGGGCCGATGTTGCCGCAGATGCCGGGCACCGTGGACGGCGAGAACGGGGTGGCCAGGTGGTGAGCCCACAGCACGGCTCCGGAGTCCGCGGCCAGGGCGTAGACCGAGTCGTTCTCGGTGGCGGCATACACCCGCCCGGTGGCCACCAGCGGTTGCCCGTAGAGGCTGCCGTCGAGGGTGGGGGACGTCCAGGCCGGAGTGGCCGGGGTGAACGAGGCACCGGAGGCGTCCACTCCGGTGCGCAGCCCGTTCTGGTCGAAGGTGGTCCAGTCGGACGTCGGCGCGTTGCGCACGAGGGCGCGCGACGGGAGGGAGCCGCCGGAGCCGGCCTCGGCCCGGGAGGCCGCGCAGCCAGTGGCGATGACGAGGGCGAGCACGACGACCGGCAGGCGCAGCGCGGCCCGCCGGCGGCGGGGAGATGACCGGATCATCCCCCCATGCAAGCACCGATCGCCTCCGGCGGCCACGACAGCCGGGGGCACCGGTCCGTTCAGATGCGCTCGATGATGGTGCCGGTGGCCAGAGCACCACCGCAGCACATGGAGATGAGGGCCAGGTTCTTGTCCGACCGCTCGAGCTCGTGGAGGGCGGTGGTGATCAGCCGTGCTCCGGTCGAGCCCACCGGATGGCCGAGGGCGATGGCGCCACCGTTCACGTTCACCTTGTCCCAGTCGACCTCGTGGACCTTGCCCCAGGACATGACTACCGAGGCGAACGCCTCGTTGACCTCGAAGATGTCGATGTCGGCCATGGTCATACCGGCCTTCTTCAGCACGTCGGCCGTAGCGGCGATGGGTCCGTCGAGGTGGTAGTAGGGATCGGAGCCGACCAGCGTCTGGGCCACGATGCGGGCCCGCGGGCGCAGTCCGGCCTCGCCCGCCCGCTCCTGGGACATCCACAGCACGGCGGCGGCCCCGTCCGAGATCTGCGAGCTGTTCCCGGCGTGGTGCATGCCGTCCGGGAGCACCGGCTTGAGCCCGGCCAGCCCTTCCTTGGTGGTCTCCCGGGGGCCCTGGTCCCGGTTGACCAGGTTGATCTCGCCGGTCGGGCCGTCGGCACCCATCACCGGTGCCTCGACGGGGGCGATCTCACGGTCGAACCGGCCCTCGGCCACGGCCTGGGCGGCCTTGCGCTGTGACTCGAAGCCGAGCCAGTCGACGTCCTCGCGGGTGATGCCGTACTTCTGGGCGATCCGCTCGGCGGCATTGAACTGGTCCGGCATGTCCCACGGGAACTCCTCCGGCCGCGACTTGCCGGGACCGTTGAACGCATTGGCCCCGAGCCCGACCCGGCTCATGGCCTCGACCCCGCAGGCGATGCCCGAATGGATGGCGTCGGCACTGATGAGGTTGGCGATGAAGTTGTTCGCCTGCTGGGCCGAGCCGCACTGGCAGTCGACGGTGGTGGCGGCCGTCTCGAAGGGCATGCCCTGGCTGAGCCAGGCGGTGCGGGTGACGTTGGACGCCTGCTCGCCCGCCTGGGTCACGCAGCCGCCCACGATCTGCTCGACGCTGCCCGGGTCGACGCCGGCCTTCTTGACCAGCTCCACCTGGGCCTTGCCCAGGAGCTCGGCGGCGTGGAAGCCCGAGAGCCACCCGTTGCGCTTTCCGATCGGAGTGCGGACTGCTTCGACGATGACCGGCTGGGCCATGGTGGCTCCCCCTTGAGAGTTCTGGATCTGCGCGTGCTCGATCGCGGTGCGGGTCGTGGCGACCCGGCACCGCAGTATAGAACCGGTTCTACTCCCCCTGCCCCTCGACCCCGGGCCAGCGCAGACCCGCAGGCGATCGACCCGACCCGGAATAGACCGGCCTCAGTACTTGTTGTCACAACTATCCCGTGCACCAGCACCTACGCACCGTTCCTCGGAGGAGTCCCCCGTGTCCAAGCCCACGCTTCAGGTCATCGTCGCCAGCACCCGTCCCGGGCGGGTCGGGCTCCCGGTGGCCCAGTGGTTCGAGCGGTTCGCCGAGCGCCAGGACGCCTTCGAGGTGGAGCTGGTGGACCTGGCCACGGTCGCCCTCCCCCTGTTCGACGAGCCGAACCACCCGATCGCCCGCCAGTACACCAGCGCCCACGCCATCGCCTGGAGTGAGACCATCGACCGGGGTGACGCCTTCGTGATCGTGCATCCCGAGTACAACCACAGCTACAACGCCGCCATCAAGAACGCCCTCGACTACCTGCACGCGGAGTGGAACTACAAGCCGGTCGGCTTCGTGAGCTACGGCGGCGTGTCCGCGGGGGTGCGGGCGATGACCGCCCTCAAGCCGGTGGTGGCCGCCCTGCGCATGACCCCGTCCGTCGAGGCGGTCAACATCCCCTTCGTGGGCCAGTTCATCGACGATGACGGCCGTTTCGTCCCCAACGAGCAGCTGGAGATGGGCGCGGCCGGCATGCTGGCCGAGCTGGCCAGGCTCGAGGCCGCCCTGCGCCCGCTCCGGGCCGGCGCTCCGGCCTGAGCCCCCGACGGCGGTGGGCGCCTGCAGTACTCTCCCCACCAGCGGCCGGGCGGGGATGCGACCGGCGCGATCGGCGAGGAGGGGGAACTGGTGAGGTCGTCGAGGGTGGTCGCAGGGGTGGTGGTCGGCGCCCTCGTCCTCGCCGCCGGTTGCTCCTCGTCCGGGACGAGCACCCCCACCACATCGACCACCCCCCCGCCGTACGCCCGCACCGGTCCGGCCCCGGTCGGCGTGACCACCCTCGACCTCGGCTCGGCCGGCCCCGTGCTGGGTGAACGGAGCGCCACCGTCTACTACCCGGCCGACGCGTCGTCGGTGGCCGGCCTCGCCCCCTTCTCCTACACCGAGGCCTCCACCCTCCCCGCGTCGCTCCAGGGCATCCTGCCGGCCAGGTACAACACCACCACCACCGTCAACGCCTACAAGGGCCCGCCCGCGTCGAAGCGGGGGCCGTATCCGATCGTGCTGTTCAGCCACGGCTACGGCGGCGAGCGCCTCTACTACTCGACCCTCCTGGCCGGCATCGCGTCCTGGGGCTACGTGGTCGTCAGCGCCGACTACCTCGAGCGCGGCCTGGCCGCCCAGGCCCTCAAGCTCACCACCGCACCGACGGCGGCCCAGGACTCGGCCGTCATGCAGTCGTCGCTGACCGCGGTGGAGGCCGCGTCCGGTGATCCCGCTTCGCCGCTGGACGGGGTGGCCGACCCGAAGCGGGTGGCGGCGGTCGGTCACTCGGCCGGGGGTGGTACCGCATTCGACGCGTTGGCCGCCCCGGCCGTCAAGACCGCCGTCGGGTGGGCCCCGGTCCCGCCGTCGGGCCGGCCCTCGGCCAAGCCGGTCATGCTGATCGGGGCCGAGGGCGACAGCGTCGTGACCCCATCGACCGTCCGGAGGGCCTACACCTCCTTTCCGGGACCGAAGGCACTCGTCGAGATCTCGGGCGAGGGGCACAACACCTACACCGACATCTGCACGGGCATCCGATCGGGCGGCGGGCTCATCAGCTACGCCATCAGCGCCGGTTTCGTCCAGGCGAAACTGGCCGAGCTCGGGGTCAACGGGTGCCAGGCGACGAACATCGACCCGGTCCGCTTCTGGCCGATCGTGCAGTTCTACACCGTGCTCCAGCTGAAGAATCAGCTCGGCGGGGACAGCACGGCCACCATCCCGTCCCCGGCGCCGGGGCAGTTCCCGGGGTTCACCGTGACCGTCACGCAGGCCCCGTGAAGCGTCCCGTCAAGCCCGGCTCGGACGCCATCGACCTCACCGTCGTCGCCGTGCCCGGCTATTTCGCGGCCATGGGCGTCGAGTACTGGCGGCAACGTAGTCGCCGGTCCAGGGGCGAAGTCGCGACGGCCGGCGACTACGAGCCCAAGGACACCGGGGCCAGCCTCTCCATGGGTGTGCTCAGCCTGCTGGCCCCGTTCGTGGTGCCGCGACTGCTGCGACCCGTGACCCGTGGGCAGGGCCGGTTCGCCAAGGCCCTGGTCGGCGTGACCGCAGGAGCCGTGGCGGTCACCACCGTGGCCGACGTCGTGGCCCGCCGGGCCGAGCACCGCGCCGTCCCGGACGGGACCACCGGATCGGTTCCCGCACCGACGGCTGCACGCCAGGTGGCGTCCGTGGGCGGGGTGGCAGCGGTGGCGGCCGGTGGCATCGCCCTCACCACCGCCTGGGCCACGGCGACCACGCCCGAGCGCCTTTGGCGGCGCCGTCTCGTCGGCCCGCCCGCCAACGGCACCGTCGCCCTGGTCGCCGCCGTGATCGGCTGGGACTTCCTCTACTACTGGAACCACCGGTTCATGCACACCAGTCGCTACATGTGGGCCGTGCACGAGGTGCACCACTCGAGCGAGCGCTACAACCTGTCGACCGCCCTTCGGCAACCGGTGGCCGATGCGCTCGGTACGTCCATCCCTTACGGCCTCCTGTGCCTGTTCGGCATCCCACCCTCGTCGGTGGCCACCGCCCGGGGCGTCAACCTCATCTACCAGTTCTGGATCCACACCGAGGCCATCGACCGCATCGGTCGGGCCGAAGCCACCCTCAACTCACCCTCCCACCACCGGGTCCACCACGGAACGAACCGGCAGTACCTCGACCGGAACCACGGCGGCATCCTGATCATCTGGGATCGGCTGTTCGGCACGTTCGAGCCCGAGGACGAACCCGTCGTCTACGGACTCACCAAGAACATCAACACGTTCAACCCGGGCCGCATCGCCAGCCACGAGTACCTCGATCTGGCCCGGGACCTCGCGTCGTCCACCGGTTGGACGGAACGGCTGTCCTTCCTGCTGCGTGGACCGGGGTGGGCCATGCGTAACCGCACCTGGGCCACCTGAGGCTCGGCCGACCCGATCCCCGCCAGGTCTGCAACACTCTCCTCCACCGCCGATGGAAGGGGGACCTGTGTCCGCTGCAGGAACCAAGGACGATCCGTGGGAGCTGACCACTCCACCCGGGAGCTCGAGCTACACGATGTACCGCGACGAATCGGCCGACCCGCCGGCATTGGTCTGCCAGGTCGGCTCGACAAGATTGACGTACCACGCATCGGCCGTCGAGGACCTCCACGCCTGGTTGCTGGATCAGGGGACCTGGGTGCCTCTGGGTGCGGCCGACGAGAAGAAGGACGCGGCCGACGGGACCGTCGAGGCGTGGGGCCGCTCGGCCGACAACCCGGTGGGCGGGTGGTACGGGCTGCGCAACGGCTACCGCGGCCGCTTCGGGATGTACCTCCCCCCGTTGCTCGAGGCACTCGGCCTGGCCGAGCTCACGCACGAGAAGCGCAACAATTCGATGCGGGGACTGCCCGGCTGAGCCCGAGCCGACCGTTCAGCCCCGTGTCGAACGGGGCTTCCTCGGGGTCGGCTGGCACGACGGGCAAAGGTAGGTCCCCCGGCCGACGACGGTGACCTTGACGATGGACGAGCCGCAACGCCGGCACGGCTGCCCGGACCGCCCGTAGACGGCCGCAACCTCGAGATAGCCACCACGGTCCCCCCGGGTGTCCACGTAGTCCCGCAGCGTCGAGCCGCCTCGGGCCACCCCTTCGGCCAGCACGGTGACGATCCCCGCGTGGAGCGCCTCGACCCCGGGTCGCCGCACCGTTCCGCACCGCCGCTCCGGGTGGAGGTGCGCCGACCAGAGGATCTCGTCGGCGTAGATGTTGCCGATGCCGGCCACCACGCCCTGATCGAGCAGTGCCGCCTTGAGCCCGAGCCCCGGACGGTGCCTCAGTCGCGCCCCGAGCACATTGGGGTCGAACCCGGCCTCCAGGGGCTCGGGGCCCATGCGGGCGAGCAGTGGGTCGGCGGCGACCTCGGACGTGGGAAGCACCACGATGCGGCCGAACTTGCGTTGGTCGTTGAACACCAGCCGCGAGCCGTCGTCGAGGCCGAGGATCGCCCTGGTGCTCGGCACGTCCGGCGGCACAGGTCCGGCCGGGTCCGGCGACCCGAGCAACAGCTGGCCGGTCATCCGGAGGTGGACGAGCACGCTGACGCCACCGTTCGCGTCGATCCCGAGCACTTTGCCCCGGCGCCAGACCCCGGTCACCGGTTGGCCCAAGAGGGCGGCAGGGTCGAGGCCCCGCCCGGTCAGGCTCTTGGGCCAGCGGGTCTCGATCGCCGAGACCGAACGGCCGACCAGGTGGGCGTCCAGTTGGAGCCGGATGGTCTCGACTTCAGGCAGTTCGGGCACGATCTCCCCTCGGACGTCCCCGGTACCAGGCAAGCCCCCGGCGCACCGTCCGGGCGCGTGGTCGTCGAAGCAGGGGTGGACGGCTCAGGAGTGGGCGGCCAAGAAGGGGGCGATGCGGTCCTTGGGCCGGCCGATCACGGCGGCCCCGTCAGCCACCAGCACCGGGCGCTGGATGAGTTCGGGATGCGCGGCCAACACGGCGGCCACCTGTTCAGCCGACTGGACGTCGGCATCGGCCAGTCCCAGCTTGGCGAAGGTGGCGTCCCGGCGGACCAGGGCGGTGGGCTCGTCCTCCAGGACTGCCAGCAGGGCCCGGAGCTCCTCCACGGTGGGACGCTCCGCCTTCAGCTGATAGCGGCGAATGTCCACGTCGACGCCCAGCTCGTCGGCCAGCTCGGTTGCGGCCCGGGAGCTCGAGCAATTGGGGTTGTGGAAGATGGTGATGTCGGCCATGCCGCCGAACCTACCGCGCCGGGCGCCACGGTCGGACCCGAGGTCCCAGGCGTCTGCGTCGGGTCCGTGCAATCGGCTCCTCGTGGACCGGTCCCGTTCGACGGGTCCAGCCGGTCGTTCGACCGGGACCTCCATCAGGTGCGCTCGACCATGGCCAGGAAGTCGAGGAAGGCCCGATCGGCGCGGACGGCATCGCCGGTGGCGTCGAGGTCCATGAGGAGGCCACGGATGACGGCGAGCGCGACGGTGGCCAGTTCGGGTCGGCCCAGGCTGCCCATGCCCTCTTCGAGGGGTGCGAGCCAGTCGGTGGTCGCCGACCGGCGGAAGCCGGGCCAGAGGGGCTCTCCTGCGGTGTCGTGCAGCCGGCTGAACATGCGGAGGTACGGCTCGCCCTCGGGTCCGGAGATGGCGGTCCAGGCGCGGGCCAGGGTGGACGGGTAGGGCTCGTCGGCTCGCAGCCGGATGAAGTCGGTGAAGGCCTGCAGCTGGCGCTCCCGGGCCTGCCCGAGGATCTCCCGGAACAGTCCGTCGCGGGTTCCGAAGTGGTAGATCAACATCCGGCTGGAGGTGCCCGCAGCGGCAGCCAACGGCTCGAGCCCGTCCGGGAGCCCCCGTTCGAGCGAATAGTCAGTGCACGCGTCCAGAAGGCGCTGCCTGATCTGCGGTTGCCGCTGCCGACCCATCACCTCATCTTTTCACGTAATGACTATTACGGCTACTATGGCCAGCACGGAGATCGGAGACGGATGAGGTGGTCCAGATGAGGGTCGTGTTCGTGCACGGCGCATGCGTGAGGGACGGATCGTGGTGGTGGCACCGGGCCGAGGCCCTGCTGGCCGAGCGGGGGGTCACCTCCGAGGCGCCCGCCCTGCCGAGCTGCGGCGAGACGGGTGGGCCGGTGGGTCCAGGAGGGCCCGGGCTGGCCGAGGACGTGGCCGCGGTCCGCCAGGTCCTGACCGCCAGCCACGAGCCGACCCTGGTGGTCGCCCACAGCTACGGCGGGATCGTGACGGCGGAGGCCGCTTCGGGCATCGACACCGTGCGCCACCTGCTGTTCGTGTCCAGCTACCTGCCCGAGATCGGGCAGAGCCTCTCCTCGTTCGGCGACGACGAGCCCGCTCCGTTCCTCGACGTCGACCCCGAAGGTGGCACGTTCACCGTGCGGCCGGAGGCCCTCGACGAGACGTTCCTCCAGGACTGCGATCCGGAGATCCAGCGACAGGCGAGGGGCCATACGGCGCGGCAGAGCCTGCAGGTGCTCGAGCAGCCGGTCCGGTCCGCGGCCTGGCGGGACGTGCCGTCGACTTACCTCGTCTGTACGAAGGACCGGGGTACCCCCGCCTCGCGGCAGCGCGAGTTCGCCGCCAGGGCGGGCAGTGTCGTGGAACTCGACGCGGGCCACCATCCGTTCCTCTCCCAACCGGCCGCCGTCCGCGACCTGGTCCTGGGGCGCTGACCGCGATCGCAGCCGGATCGGGGGG
>Ga0075017_100000934_pt1 | contig 17338 bp, 33 predicted proteins | sample AleBraG_ABR_2012_FD_71475 | JGI IMG/M metagenome (GOLD analysis project Ga0075017, IMG submission 71475) | Freshwater sediment microbial communities in response to fracking from Pennsylvania, USA - Alex Branch Run_MetaG_ABR_2012 | ecosystem: Environmental > Aquatic > Freshwater > Creek >... | reverse complement strand
ATAGAAGGAGGTTGGAGGATATGGAACTAGGCGGAAATAACCGGAAGAAGGCGAGGATCTACACTGTTGTGAGGCTTAAAAACTCATCGCGCCGCCCCCTATATCAAGGTTTGAGGATTTTCCGGCTCAAAAAGCCATTTTTGCAAAGGTTAGAGGATAAATTTACCCGCTGTGCATTGCTCATGCAGCCTTCGAGAATTGACGCTGCACGGCAGTTGCATTTTTCCAAGAATGCTGATTTCTGCGGCGGATTTTACCCCGCCGCAGGGTATCAACCTTCGATCTGAGCTGGGAATAGCTCGGCGTAGGTCGCTGCTATTGCCTCAGGAGGATAAGTGAAGAGTCGTCTCACTCTAGCCTTATTTTTCACAGGGACGGACTTTTCGCCCTGGGTGATCTTCCCCTGGTCTGAGTCTCTGGCGAGCTGATAGCCGATCTTGCACCGGTTGGTATGATTCAGATCAAGGCCGTTCTCTTCCATCCACTCTTGTACTGAGAGATGGCCTGGCAGATTTCCAGATTCTCGCAGGGCTTCGAGTTCGTTCCTCACCTCTTCAAGGTCAACGAGGAGTTCTGATTGTTTGATGAGGAGCTTTTGTTTTTGGAGTCGGCGCATGGCGATGGTCATCGGGACTCCCTGGACGCTCTCTCCACGATGCAGTGCCGGAAGAACGACCGAGGTCACCCATTTCCGGTAGGCGCGGGCATTGGGCTTATTGCTTCTCAGAATGAGAGCGAAAAGTCCCGATTCCGAGACCACTGTTTGATTCGGATTGCCGGAGGTTCCGTCGTTTAAAGCGACGGTATTCTTCTCATCATCATCAAGTCGTGACACTGCATGTCTCGAATTCTCTATCTCCAAAATGTCGCAGACATCCTTGGCTACGAACCAGCATTCGGAGTTGATCTTGACTGTTCTGACCGAGTATCCATTTTCTGAATCTCGGAATTGCATTATTGAGTTCATCTTCTTATTTCCTTTTTGGGGTGTTTTCGAGTTGGTTTCTGAGGTGATTGCAATAGGCCGTGACCTCGGTGAAGGCCTCGTCCATATCGTTGAATGCCGAGCTTTCTAATAGCTGGATGCCTGCTGCGACAGACTCCATGTAATGGCCTCTCTCATCGAGTTGCCGAGTGAGGATCTCAATCACCATACGGGTGAGAGACCATGTCTTGAGGATGCTATCTTCCAAACGGAGGATGCATTTCCAGTCCTTTTCCTGAACTGCTTTCTGCGCTTCCGCTGTTACAGCAGAGTCGTTTTTTTTCATTGTATTACCTTTCAAATGCCCCTTTCGGAGCACAAAAAAGCCAGCCGATACAAAGGCGGAAACCTTATCGGCCAACGGCAGAACCCGTTGAAACCTATTGCATCGACTGGCTTCTTTTGTTTTTTGGCCCTCCCGTTTTCTAGTCGGGTGTAACAAAGGGGCATCCGGTGTTTCCGCGCCGGACGAGAAAGCTGTGCTGGAAGTGGTCAAAAAAAGCAAGCATTTCATGATAATTTCTCACACCGGCAAGAGCAGCATCTGCCCAGAGTGGATCTCCAGGAGGTCGGGCCGCCGACCGCTCAGAATGTTGTGACGGGCCGTATCCTGGAAACGGATGCTCCTCATCTGAGAAACTGAATGCCTCATAATTCGATGCTTAATCGGGAGCCATTCCTTCGTGCTTAGATAGCGGTGATGGCAGTAGCCACTCTCTCCCTGACGGGTAGAGGAGGCTGCAAATTCAGCCAGAATGCCAGGGGTGCCATGCTTGCCTCGGAGCTGGCGTTCATTGAGCCCAAAGTGCTCACAGATCTCGCGAGCCGACACCCATCCCTTCGCTTGAAGAAGGTAGAGATTGAGTCGGGCCGCGAGATTCATGGATTTTAATAAGGGTTGGAAGTAACAAGTTCCGGCGTGGATTTTTTGGCCGATTTCTTGCCACTTTTTTTCGAGACTTTCCCTCGTGCTCGGTTGGAGATCGTGTTGCGGAATTTCTCCAGCTCCGGGAGTTGCAGCTCCTCCCAGGTACCGAAGCCTCCGGTCAGATCGTGCGCGATTTTAGCGAGATATTCGTCTGAAAATCCGGCGCGTTTTGCATCCGATTTAATCCGCCAGATCGTCCGGTTACGATCTCCCTGCACAGAGACTCTGGCGGGGCGTTCATGGCCCAGCAGTCCGTCACAATACCGCAGATAGCGGTCGAGATCGGAGTTCTCGAAGTCGGTCATGCTGGCCGCACAATGGGCTTCAGCATGAAGAGCATAGCGGAGTTTCGAGTCCGAATTTTTCCAGCCCATGTAGATGCAGACGCTCGACCAGGTGCGCCAGTAGAGAGAAGTTTGGGCTTTGGAGAGGGACATGGGAGAGAGAGATGAAAGATGAAAGGTGAAAGCTGAGTCAGAGGTCAGAGGTCGGAATTAACGATTCTTGATAAGCAGAGATGAACTCCGCCGCAAGGTACGGAGAGATTGCATTGCCGTAGCCCCGCAAGAGCCCCACTCGACCGGATACCCCATAAGCCAGCGGGAATGTTCCGGGTTCAATGCGGCGCGTTTTCCCGTCTCCGCAGAGAATGAGTTCGAACTCGTCCCAAGGAGTTGCCGGTCGAGGTAGGAACTTGTCGAATGATCCGAGTCGTGAGCCCGGGGGCAATGAGGGGTATTCCATCCAGCCAGCACCGCTTGCTGAGACAGAGGTATACCCGTGTCTGTCGGTCGAGGGGGCAAACTCCCCCTCGAATGATCCTGAGCGGTCGGTGTCGCCCACCCGAAAAGTTTTACGACCTGGTCTGAAAGTCGCCCCATTTTTTGCCGACTGATCGTTGCACTTTTCCAGTCTGTCCAAATAGGACTCCGCCACCCACCAAAGCCGTTGCCTGATGTTCGGTGCGGAGATGCACGCAGCGCACAAATCGGCACCCCCGACAGCATAGGCCAAAGCTTCCAAATCAGCCCGTACTCCATCGAACCATATACGCCCAGCCTTGCTTGCAACCTGTTCGCCAAAGATAACTGAAGGGCGGCACTTGCGGATGAGACGACGCAACTGCGGCCAAAGGTGACGCGAGTCAGCCGTTCCCTTCCCTTTGCCAGCTGTGCTGAACGGCTGGCACGGGCACGATCCCGTCCAGACTTCACGATCTTCGGGCCATCCAGCGAGGCGTAAGGCAAGTGACCAACCACCGATTCCGGCGAAGAAGTGGCATTGCGTGTAGCCGTCGAGATCTGAGGGCTTAACTTCTCGGATGCTTCTTGCATCAATGTCGCCGTTGGGGATGTGTCCATTGCTAATGAGTTCGCTTAACCAGGCAACAGCGGAGGGATCGTTTTCGTTGTAGTAGTGCATAAAGAGAAATCAGACTCAGGAGGTCTCCAAGAGGCGCGGAGAGATTTTATCTCCGCCTGAAGTTCCTTGATGCGCTTGCGGAGCGGGACGGTGATTTGGAAGTGAAAGTGGAGACGGATGTAGAGTTCGTCGTCCTTTTTCATCTCATGGAGTTTGACGAGATTCACTCCGCACCTCCTCGGAGTTTTGCCTTCATGCGGCGGATCGACTCAGAAAATTCCTCACCCGATATGGGGGATTCTTTGGGCTGCTCAGAGGCATCAGGCTGGGACTCTGAGTGTTGACTGTTGGCCTCTACGGGAGACTCCGGCCTCCTGAGGGGCTTCCTCTGGGCCCGGACTTGCAAGAGAAGGTCACGGAAGGCGATGGCGTTCTGGAGGGTGGCTCCAGGGCGGAGTGACCAAGAGGCTTTCCCTTGACGACATTGCCATTTTTGCTCACGGATCACGGCCTTGATATCCTCGATAGAGAGGGGGCCGTCGGGGTGATCTTCGAGCGGGGCCATCTCGATCAAAAAATCATGCCAGAGCCGCTGATCGTTGAAGGTCATGCGGAGTGCAGGCATCCCACAGCACTCATGCAGTGTGCGGTGAAACTCGATGATTCGGGCTTCTGAGAATTTCATAAAATTAACTCACGCGGAGGCGAGGAGATCGCGGAGAGGGAGGGCTTGCAGACGGCGGAGGCGGTGCTTGAGCAGAATGATCCGGCGTTCGCTCTTGATCTGGGAGGCGACGATGGGAGCGGAGATCAAGGGGAGCTTGGGCCGTTGGCGGATGGGGTTGCGTGTGGGCATGGGATGGAGAAAGAGGGATGAAAGGTGAAAGCTGAGTCAGAGGTCAGTCCACAATCGGCACCACGGCCACGGTGTGGCGGGGCGCATTGGGTGAGTAGCTCTCCAGGGCTACAGCGGCTTTCCTCTCGTCAAAATAGACAGCGATGGGGAGGGTCTGGCAGCCGAGATCCGAGCGACGATGCTCCAGGAGCACGAAGGCGGAAGGAACAGGAACATCAGAGGTCGAAGGTCTGAGGTCATCTTTTCCGGCGTGGCTCATAATTTGTGGAGGAAGGTTTGGCGACCGAGGCTGGTGAAGCGGTGCCGGTTGCGTTGGTGGATGAGCTTGCGATCAATCACGATGCCCAGCTCGATACCGATTAAGAGGACAAGGGCGAAGTAGGCGAGGAAGGTAGTCATTGGATGGAGAAAGAGGGATGAAAGGTGAAACTTGAGTCAGAGGTCAGAAGAGGCAGAGGAGGAGGATTCCAAGGATGATTCCGAATCCGAGGGTGACGAGGGCCACTCCCCAGTAGCCGCTCTGGATCGCGCTCCAGAGGAAGTCACCATCGACGATGAGGGTGAAGAGGCAGACGAACTCAGCGAGGAGCTTCAGGAGAGAGGGGAAGAGGTTCATAGGAACGAGGGATGAAAGGTGAAAGGTGAAAGGTGAGTTATAGGTCAGAAGAGGAAGCCTTTTCCGTGGCCACTTGCTGGCGGTTCTCAGGTTCGGTGACGGCGGGTTCGATGAAGAAGCTCTCCTCCTGGTCGATGCGGAGGCCGATTTGTTTGAGCTCGCCATCTCCGAGGTTCTGGCAGGCTTCGTCGGCGATGAGGAGCTGCTTATTGACCTCCTCGGTCAGGCGGATATAGGCGGCTCCCCACTTAATGGAGCGGAGCGCATCGAGCACGCGGGCGAATGTCCATCCTGGAAGCGTCTTGAGCTTCGGTGTTCCGGTGCGGAAGCCGATGGTGCCTTGTGAAAAGACAATCGACTTCTTCTTGCCAAATTCCTCGGGGTTGTCGCTCGCCCAGTCGCGCACGATCTCAGTGTGCGTTTTGATACGACCTTCCAGATTTCCAAGGGTCAGCTCGAACTTGCTGTGAATCTTGGACACCTGCTCATCGCGGTCGGCGAGGAGCTGATTGCGCTGGATGGTGAGGTCGGTGATCTGGGAGACAAAGGCCTCGGCCTGATCGCGGGTGATGCTGATCTTGGTCGCAGGTGTCTTGATGCGGCTATTGTTGCGTTTGATAGGTGCTTGCATGGTGGGTTTCGGGGTTGGGGTTATTTCCAGTTGGGTTCGGGTTGTGAGTTGGATTTGATGAGGAGGTCGGCGGCGACAAAGTGCTTCCAGTCGATGTCCTCACGGGATTTGAGAGCGATTTTGGAGGCGTAGCGCAGGCGTTCGGAAATCGCCAGGAGACCTTCCAGCTCGGCGAGCTGGCGGAGTAGGTCGTAGGGTTGCTCGACATGGCCTTTCCAGGTGACTTGATCTCCCTTGGTGGGGAAGGGGAGCTGGTGGGCTTCCAGGATCGCTGTAAGATCTGCCTTGGTCGGCATGGTGGGGAGCGTCAGCTTGTGGGGGCCGCGCCGTACGAGCTGTTCCATCTCGCTATGCTGTCCAGGGCGGATGCGCTCCATGAGGAGTCGTGTGCCGCAGAGCACCATGCCGCAGCCGCTCTTATCGTGGATCTCGCGGATCACCTCCAGGCAGGAGAAGAAGCTCTCCTTCCGGTAGGTGTAGGAGAGGAGGTGCAGCTCATCCAGGATCAGGAGCATCTCGGGAGAGAGCGTCTTAGTGATGTAGGTGACGAGATCGCGGGTATTCCCCGCTTCGCTGATGGCCAGGGAGCGGGCGATATTCTTGACCATGCCGCCGAGTCCGCCAGCGGCCTCCATACGGACATAGGGAGTGGCTCCGTGATTATTATGGTACGCGTAGTTCTCCAGAGCCCAGGTCTTGCCGATGTGGGAGCTCCCGATTAAGAAGGCGACCGTCTGGCTCTCACGGGCCAGGTTGGCCAATGTCCAGATCTTCTTGGCCGTCGGGGTGAGGACAAAGCCCTCGCGCCCCTTGAAGTTCTTCTTCTGCCGCGCCAGCCATTCCCTCGCGCTCTTGGCGAGCTTCTCAGGGATCTCCAGGCGGGCACCGGTCTGGTGGGAGGTGTATTTGCCCGTGTAGAGACGGGTGATCGTCGTCTTGTCGTAGCCGACTGCCTCGGCAAAATCAGCGAGCGTGAACGGGTGATTGGAATTAATCGACCAGAGGAAGCAATCGACGAGGATCTGCCGCCGCTCAGGTTCGCAGTGGCTCAGATTGGCCTTCACATCATGGGATGAGAAGTTCCATGTCTGGCGCACCGTGCCGCCGCTATTGCGGGGTGCCAGCGCATGATCCTCGGAGGGGATGAGCGCGGAGGCATCGGGGTTTTCTTCGGGTGGTTCGGGGTTGTGTGGGTTCGGGGTGTTCATAAATTTTAGAGCAGGTCAGAGGCATCAAAGGCTGGGGCGAAATCCTCCACGATCTCTTCCTCGCCTGGCGTGTCCAGGAGGTCGGAGGCATCGACGGAGCGGAGAGTGCGAGCGCGGGATTTTTCCTCCGGTGTGATGGGAGTGCCGGAGAGAACAGAGATATTGTGGCGCATTTCTGTAGCCTTTTTTCGGGCCTCTGCTGCGTGCCGAGCGCGGAAGGGGGTAAGGGCCTCGGCTTCGTCTTTTGCAACGCGTCCGCCGCGTTCCTGAATGGCCTCGGTATTGGCCCTGTCGATGCTGCCAATACGAGCACAGGCGGCCACGAATCGGCCCGACGCGTCGAAACACCAGAGGGCATCCGGCGCGTAGGGATTGAGAATGGAGCGATACTTTTCCCCTTCCTTGAGAAGTCGCGCATCAAAGCGCAGGGCATCCCCGCTGATCTCCCCATCTCGGGTCTCGATCATTCCCTTGCGAACACTTCTCTCTTCCCCCATGTCAGCCAGGAGGATTGCGGCGATAGCCTGAGGGCGGAGACGGGTAAGCTGGCGTGCTCCTGGGCGGAAGACTTCGGCGGGAGACATCCGGCGCATTCCTCCCGTGCGAGGGTCGGGACGGTATTGGAGATCCCACCCCTCCAGATCGTGATCAGTACGCTCATTGATGCGCTGATAGATCTCATCAGCTACAATGCGGAACTGCTGGATGGTGAGCATCGGCCAGAGGAGCATCTCGGCACGCTCGGCAGGGAGCTGGGAGAGAGCGCATAGGAGCGCGTCATTGCGCTTGAGTAGGCCATGAAGCCCCTCGGGGCGGTTCTCCACATTCCGGCCCGTCTGGGCGGGGAGATAGGCCATCTCGTTATGGATCAGATTGCCGAGAGATTCCAGGGCCGCTTTGAATCGGAAATTTCCCTTAGCCCGTCCTGCATACTGATGGGCGGCGGCGGCGGCTCCCGTCATTCCAGAGCGGGCGACCGTGACGAGACCACCCGTCTCTTCATGCAGCAGGCGTTCCAGATCCTCTCGGATCGCTGCGGTGCCATGCTCCACAACGAGTGTTGTTCCCCTCTGGGAATAGCCGAAGTTGGAAAAGACATGTGCTAAGAGGAAACGCATGTCGGCTTCCTTGAGCCCCTCCATCGTGCCATCGGAACGCTCCATACGGACGCGCATTCCCCAGGCAAATTTATTTGCGGAGAATAGATCCAGCGCATGAAACTCCAGCGGGCGGCCCGTCTTGCGCTGATCGAGGTGATTGACCATGTGGTCGTGCCACATGTCATCAAAGAGATAGTGTGATCCTACCCAGAGATCGGCGCGGGTCGTATAGACGAGCTGCCGGTGATTGGCCCCAGCCGAGCGACCAACGCGAGCTACCGAAAGCTCGAACTTGGAAGGAAGGTGACGCCGCAGATTAGCCTCGCTCCACCCGTAAGGGTAATGCGAGCCCACATTAAGCGGGGTGGATGTTTCGACAAGACCCTTGCGCCAGTCGCGCCGCAGGGCGCGGATGGCGGCTGCCGAGGATCGCTGATACCTTTCACAATAGAGCTTCACCAGCTCCTTATCCCCAAGAGAGAGAGCAATACTATCCCCGCGCCGCCACAGCTCTGAGCAATGCCTCTTGTCGATCAAAGCCGCCCATCCTGCTTTGCGGACGGAGTAGAACTTCTTCTCTACCGTCTTGTAGGGGAGGCGGTGTGAGGCGGCGAGATGTTGCAAGGCGGTCACAACCCCTCGGCGGAGATCCATCAGCGGCTCCAGCAACTCCCTCCAGAAATCAAATTGCTCCCGCACGGCTTCGGGCAGCTCTGCGAGATCGGAGGGGAGAATAAGGGCTGGAGAGGTCATTAGTTCAAACGCTGAAATTTGGAAAAACTGAAATTATTTGTCGGTGAGGGCCTTGATCTTGCGGGCTACTCGTTCGGCCTTCGGAATGGCCAGGTAGGCGCGGACATCGGTCGCGAATTCTTCAAAGAGCTCCACCGTCCCGCGCAGCATGTCGTCGGTGAGGATCTGCCACTCCTTGGTGCCGAAGGTTTTATAGACCGCGTCGAATTTCAGGCAGAGAGCGGTGCGGAGTTCGGACTCTTTTTGCGCGGGTGACTTCGAGCGGATAACTTTGACGATCTGACTTTCGGTGAGTTCGGCTTTTTTCTCATTCAGCCCAAAATCGAAGTAGAGCTGCCTCTGGCTTTTGCCCTCGATCAGCTCGTCGATCTCCTTACGCTTAGCCTGCTCGGCATCGCTCAGATCCTCCACGGGAGTAGAGAGCAGAAAGACCGTATCCGTGGTCTCGAATCGCTTCTGCAACCCCTCTGCAAGCTCCATGAACCTCCACGCAGTGGGAATGGAGACCTCGGGAGCATACTTAGAAACCCATGCTTTAAGGCCCGTACCTTTCCTTTCTTCGTTCGATCCATGTGCGATTCCACATGTGGAATCGCGCACCTGAATCATCATACTTCCAAAGATGAGAATTTCCCTGATAGCTCCCGTGGCGCGGTGATACTGCTCGGTGAGCTGCTGGCCCATTTGGGCATCTTGAGAGTTTGGTGCTGTCACTACTATCTGAGTGCTGATCTCGGTCGTGCGACTTGGTTTGGTTGTTTTGCTCATAAAAGGAGAGGTGGAAGAGGGTGGGGCGGGTGAGGTGAAGGAAGGATGAAACTTGAAAGCTGAAACTTGAGTCAGAGGGGAGAGGTGTGGAGATTCTGGGAGCCGTCCCATAAGGAGATGCTTCCATCCTCCTCTCGGATGTGGATAGGCTCTGGCCATGCAAACTTCAGAGCTTTGGCGGCAGGAGAGAAATAGACTCTTGGTTCTTGCCAGCGAGGCAGGGATCGAGCCGATGATGACACCATCAGAGCTACGAGGCGTGCGAGGGATTGCGGAAGCGTTAATACTCTGCCTGAGCGAACGCGAGGCCACCGAACTGCTGCGGCAGGATCGAGAAGGTACACGAGCATTCTTGCTGGTGATTTCGTGTATTGAGGATTACGAACCTGTGCCAGGAGAGCAGCGCGACGAAGCAGACCTGACACCATTCGGAAACTTAATAAAAGCGATCTGGAGATTTTTACCTTCGGATTCATAAGAGGGTGAGTGGGTGAGGGATGAAACTTGAAAGCTGAAACTTGAGTCAGAGGGGAGAGGTGCTAGGCTCGGCGGATGAACTCTCTCTGGTTGCAAGCGACGGAATGGATGATCCGAGAGAGGGAGCTTCTGCCTCAGATCTGGCCGCAGGAACTTCCTCCTGAAGGCTCCGAGGGGTTTTGGTTTGCGGCAGCACGCTCCGAGATGAAAACGCGCCGTAGCGTGAGCGATCTTCTGGGGAAGCTTGTAGATGGGCAGGAACGGAGTCCCATTTCTCCCCTAGAGGGTTGGATGATCCAGCGGCGATTTGAGTGGGCTGCTCAAGTGGCTTTTGGGAAAGTAATGGAAGGGATCGAACCTGACGCGCTACTCTCTGAGGTGCTGCGCTGGCTTTTGATTGGGAGCTGGGAGAGCGACGGATGTATCGGTCTATGGAATCACGCAGAGCGAGAAGGAAAGATGCACCCGGACTGGGGAAAAGAGTGGGAGTGAAATAGGCAGTCATAAAATTTTCAGACCTCTGACTTCTGATCTCTGGAATCTGATCCCCCTGGCATCGTCTCCTTCAGCCAGCGTGTGGCTTCCTCCAGGCGGGCATCCTCATAGATCTCGGCGGAGAGGCGTTCGATCTCCTCCAGTTCGAGTGTGGAGATGCTGCGATGCTGGCGGGCTGCCAGATCGTAAAGTGCGTCGATCCGCTTGCGCTTCTCAGCGGTTGTCAGCGTGTCAGATGTCGGTGTTTCAGTGGTTTCCATTGTGGGTTCGGGGTCTTGGGTTCGGGGTTATTGGACTCGTGAATTGAGGAACCGGACGATCTCGGCGCGAGGGATTCGCATCATCGCCTTGCTGGCTCCTGGGCGGCTCAAGTCGAGGGCCTTCAGCTCGCCGAGATCGACGAGATTGATCCAGTGCCGGTGGCTGGTCTTGAAGAAGGCTCCCAGCCATCGCACCGAGAAGCTCTCACCCGCTGGGAGGTGATGCGTGTAATCAAACTCCGCCTGCGGTGGCAGACCGACGGGCTTGGCTAGGGTGCGGGGAGGCATGGTTATTGATCTCCTCCTAATTTTCGACCTATAATCCGAAGCAACCCCCGAACAATATGGCCAAACCAACCTGCCCTAAGTGCTCTTGCACGACCTTTGAGATTCAGGAAATCCCGATCAAGGGAGCGCGTTATCGACACAATGCGATCAACTGCACCGCCTGCGGCGCGATCATTGCCGTGCATGAATTCTTCAATGTGAATGCCAACCTCGCTGTGATCGCCCAGAAATTTGGGATCAAGCTCTGAGTTGGAGCTGCTGCCCGCAAAGCGTTCGCCTAGAACGGCCATATCCGAACCCGGATGGCGAAGCACATGCAGGATGGCTTTGCGGAATTCCTCGGTGATGTTTTCCCCTTCCAGGAGGATTGATAGGTCTTCTTGGGTGTAGAGATCGTGCATAGCGGTTCGGGGTTGGTTGGGTTAGGCGGCAACTGCGCGGATATTCCGACCTTTCACAAGATTGGGATCGAAGTACCAATGACCAGGTGAGGACTGTCTGGGAATGCACCTGATCGTCTCTTTGTCCGTACGGATAAAGACCCATGCGACATCGTTGTTGCGAAGTCGTATGCGGATTTTCCCTTCAGGAAAGCCCGACAAGGTCTCAGGTGTGGGATTAGTACCGAAGGGAAAGGCGTTCTTAGGAATAATCTGGGAAGGCATGGCGGTTCGGGGTTAGGCGGCTGATTGCATCTCGCGTTTGATGGCGCGGCGTTTATCACGGCGGGCATTGCGGTGAGCCTTGAGGAATTTTGTAGTGTCATCGGTTAATGTCAGAGGCCCCCCTCTGTCTTTTCCGATATGCTTCATGAGGCGATCTGCATCCTTCTTGCTCGTTATGGCGATGAGAGTGATCCGCTTGCCATTATAGGAAAGGGCAACGCAGGAGATCTTGGATGGTGCCGATGGGAGAATTGAATCCATGAAAGCGGAGCTGTTGATCTTTGGTAAAAGTTTGGTGGGAATGTCTGATAGAGTAGGCATGGCGGTTCGGGGTTGGTTGGTTACTTCGTGGAAGCGGAAAGGGCTTTATTCCAGAGGAGGATCTCAGTGTTGTTCTTCAGAGCGGCTAGTAGCTCTTCCAGCTCCATCCAAGGTTGGTTAAGAGCCTCGAATTTTTTGGCATAACGACTGAGGTATAGTTCGTTCACTCCCAGGATTTTATTGAGGCATTTGTTCACCTTCGTGAGCCGTTTGATGATTGCTGCCCGTGTGGGAAGCATGGGATCAGTTTTCTTCATCGGATTAAGCGGCTTCTCCGATCACTTCGCGGAGGATTTCTGGCTCGAAGGTTTTGGCCGTGCGGCTGAGTCGGGTGATCTGCCCGGCGTGCTCCACGACCTTCACCTCTCCAACCGGGAGGCCGCGCAGGGCCGAGAGGGCGACACAGCGTCCGGCATGACGGCCACACTCCCCACGGCCTGGCTCCCATCCCTGAGTGAGCATCCATTGCCATGTCGTCATCTGGCCGGGGAGCACAAGAGCGAGATCGAGCTGATTGCGCAACTGCTGCATCTCGATTTCCAGCTCGTTGTAGCGGTGTTGCAGAAGTCCCCGACGGGCAAGCGGGGGGAGGGTGCGGGCCAGCTCGACCGGATCATAGCGACCGTGGCGACGAATCGCTGGGAGAACCTCCCCGGTCACCCAGCGGCGGAATTTCTGAGCCTCGGGTTTGCGGGATTTGAAAATCAGCGCATAGAGACCGCTTTCGGTGACCGCCTGCATCTCACGCCGCTGACCCCCTGAGGTTACGATTTTTAATAGCAGCTCATCGCTTTGGAGGGTGACGGTAGCTGCTGATGTGTTCTCCAGGCCAAGGGCTTGGCAAATATCCTTGGCGATGAAGAGAGGCTCATCGTCCTCCATGAGAACGCGGATGTGGGTTTCCAGATCGAAGTTGTCGAAGTTCAGGAGTCCGGCTGCGATGGTGCTGTCGTTTTGTTTTGGTGTGTTCGGGTTCATTGTCGTTTTTGGGTTTCGGGGTTTACTGAGAGATGGCGAAGCCGCTTTCCCGGCGGGGAACGGGGCTTTCGGGAAGGCTCATGATGCGGCGCAGGAGTCGGTTGCTGACCCGGCGTCCGGTAAGGACATGGGCCAGGTGTGTGAAGGAACAGCCCAGTTCCTTATGAGCGCGGCGGACTGACCAACCCCGCTCGATGAGCAAGGTGCGGGCACTCTTCACCTCGGGAGTGATGCGATGCTTGAGTCTCATCGGCTGGAGAGGGTGCGCGGAAGTAGTGGCTCGCTCTTGTGGTGGATCGCCTTGATCTCCTCTCCCTCGGGCGTGAAGTAGCGAGTGACTCGGTTCTCGACCCGCTTGATAGTGTGGATGACTTTTTTCTTCGTGTGTTTTGTGGGTTTTCTTGGAAACATACAGAAACCGTAATTCGGATTTCGTTAATGAGCAATAGAAAAATTACAGACAATGTAAATTGGGTGCAGTTGCGCGAAGACGCTCACCTTACACTTCAACAGCTCGCTGAAATTTCAGGTTACAGCGTTGCCACTATCAACGGCCTTGAGCTGAAGGGAGAAGGAAGCAAGCGACTTAAAGACAAATTGGCATCAGTACTTCTATCGAGAGCAGAGGAGGGAGTGTCCGCAGAAGTCCAGCACTGGAAACAACGAGCTTTAATCGCCGAAGACAAACTTTTAGGTCTCAAGGCCGCAATGTCTGCATGGATGAAAAAAATTTAATCTGGAATGGTTTCCGAAAACATGAGAGAGGAGAAAGATGGATTCCTCTCTTCCCCCTGATCCCTCGGTCGATTCCCTGCTTGCCGAGGTGGAGCGCACCTTCGGCCCTCATGCCGAGAGGTGTGATCCCGCTCTCTGGGTAACGCTGGTTTCTCCCTTCTGCGCGAGGCTTCAATCGACTGCCAAGGATCTGCTCTTTGCGGGGGCGGAAGTCATCGGCGAGCGTGCTCTCTCGCCAGAAACAAGGGGGGCGATAATGTGACCTTCACGCTGGAAGCCTCTTTCTATGCTGGGGAGAGCCTTGATCGCATCCGCGCCTCTGCTGAGGCTCAGACTTCTCGCCCTGCGGCTCGAATGACTAAGTTACCGCTCACCAGCGGCACCTTTTCCATAATAGAAGGTAGCGTGGGAAGGGTCAGGTAACGCCTTTTTGAATCAGTCGCTATGACTGGTTCCGTGATAAACGAGACCCCGAACTTTACAAGCAATAAAGGCCCAAGGCCAGAGGCCAGAGGTCAGGCATCAGAGGTCAAAACGCGACCCTGCACTTTGTTCGGGGGAACACTCTTGCGTCTGTCCGCGCGGGCAGGCGCAAGCCATTTTTTAATTGTCAGCATTTCAGCTCTCGGCTTTTTCCTCACCGGCTGCGCTCCGCAGCCGATCTCCCTCCCTCCCGCTCCCAGCCATGTGGCACTCGACGCAAGCCTTGCATCAGCAAAGCAGCATCTCGGCACAGCCTCTGCATCGCTCAATAAAGCGCAGGCCGTAGTGACCCTTTTTGCCACCGCTCCGCACGATGCAACCATCGGCCAGGAGATCGTTGACCTAAAAAGTGATTTGGCAGATTTGGGATCGCAGCTCACCGGCGTGACCTCCGACCTTGCGACCACCTCCGCCTCTCTCACCTGGTACGAGGGGGCAGCCAAGCAAGCCTGGGAGGGCTGGCAAGCGACAGCCAAGCAACTGGCAGCCAAGACCGCAGACCTTGAGAAGTCTCAAGCTGCTGAATCCGCCCAGCGTAAAAAAGCATGGTTCTGGAGGCTCCTCGTCCTGGGCGAGATTGCCTGCGTCGGCATCTGGCTCGGACTCAAGTATGGCGGCCCCTACCTGGCCAAACTCGGAGGCGCATTTGTCAAAGCATGAGCGATTCACTCCCGACCTCTGACCCCCGTCCTCCGACCACTGGTTTCTTCGCCCGCGCTTTCAGCGATGACAAGGGGACTCCTTCCAGCACCCGCCTGGAGATTGGTTTGCTTGTGCTGACCTACTGCCTCTTCATCCTCGCTCTCATCATCGTCACTCTCCGCACGCAGCGCGTCCCTGAGGTGCCTGCCTCGGTCATTACATTCCTCGGCATGGTGCAGGTGATCCTCTCCTACCTGAAGTCCCGTAAAGACTCACTCTGCGCCTCCATGACTCAGCGGGATACTTCCCCTCCCAACGCATGAGCGGCTTCTTCTCATTTCTCAATCCCATCCTCACCATGTTCAAGCCTGCCCCTGGCCTCGTCCGCATCCTCTCCGGTTCTCGCTATCCCTGGACAGCCTCGGTCGAGGGAGATGATATCGTGGTGCGCGGGGTACACGCCACCTGGTTTGGCGGCAGCAACGATCCTGAGGATGATGGAACGACTGCCTCTGGGATCTCCACGAAGGCCAATCCCGCTTTCAACGGCTGCGCCCTCCCCGTCGATCTGGGCCGCCCGCACAATAATCCCTGCCACGGCTCGCCACTCCCTCACATCCCATTCTTCACGAAGGTACAGGTCACCAATACCGAAAATGGCGAAGTCGGCGAGTGTACCTTCATTGACCTCGGCCCCTCAGCCCCTCCGGTGGCCACGGCAGCGATTGATCTCATGCAATCGTTCTTCGTCGCCCTCGGCGGTGACCTGGAGCGCGGCACGATGCAGGTCGAATACCGCATCCTGGGAGCCGCCAAATATGCAGGAGGTGCCGCATGATTCCCATCCTTGCCGATACCATTGCAGACGGTGACTTCAATAATCATGCGATCATGTGGATCGCAGTGGTTGGATCTCCATTACTCAGCCTTGCTTTGACCTGTTTCAATGTCTTCCGCAAACGGGAGACCATCATCGGAGATCAGCCGGTCAAGATAGCCAAGGAAAAGGAATTCGTTACCAAAAAAGAATTTGAAGATCACCGGATCGAAAGCAACCGTCGTTATCACGAGCATGCGGTAGAGATCCGTGCCATCCGACAAGAGATCAAGGAGGGCGAGGAAAAGATCATTAAAGCGGGTTCCGATCGCGGAAAGGATTTGTATGGCCGCATCGACGAAGTTCGAGCCGATCTCACGGATCGCATCGACACGGTACTGAAAGCCGTTTCCCGCGTGGAGGGAGCCATTGAAGAGGCAAGGACACACCGATGAAAATCAAGATCCTTACCATTATGCGCCTTCGCCCTGAAGGGGTTCCAGAAACAGCACTTCGTCTGGAAATTGAGATGCGCTGGCGCGTCAAAGTTGGCGATCTCGAATTTGAAAATGCCCTCCACGAGCTGGAGACCGGAAAGCACATCACCCGGGAAACCGACTCCGTCACCGGAGACCGGATCTGGAAAACCAATGAATGAAAAAGCGCGCCGATTCTCTGTTTGCCAAGATGACTCCCGATCAGCGGGAGGATCTCTTTTTGCTTTGTCTGGAACAAGGGGGTTCCTTGCAGGATGGCTTAAAGCTGCTTGCCGATTGGGGGCTTTCCTCCTCGCCTGCGGCACTCTCTCGGCTCATGACGGAACACGGCATGGTCTGGAGGATCGACCGGGCCAAGTTGGCAGCTTCAGCTCGGAAAGATTCCCTGCCCAGGGACTGGGAGGAATCGAAAAGGCAGGGGCTGGCTCAGAAGGAATTCGAGCTGACCTTCCGGGATCTCTCGGCCAAGGAATGGTATCTGCTGAAAAGCATCGAACTGGACGAGAGGGCAATGAAGCTCAAGGAAACCATCGAGCCGAAGAAACTCATCCTGGCAGGTCGTCGGATCAAGCTGCTGGAGAATGCCGCCGCTCAAGCAAAGGAGAAGCTTGTTGGAATTGTCTCCAAGGGGGGGCTCTCACCGGAAACCCTCAAGCAAATCGAGGAGGCAGCCGGACTCCTATGACGCTCCAGATCGCCAAGATTGCGTCGGCAGGCAAGCGTCCCTCCTATCTGGACAAGGGCTTTGCTGGTGCCTGTAAGAATTTCCCCGAGCGTGACACGCTGTTGCTCCCCTATCAGGCAGCCTGGGTGCGTGATAACTCCCGCCTGGCTCTCGCTGAGAAATCTCGCCAGATCGGATGGACATGGGCGAGTGCCTACAAGCTTGTCTCTCGCAAATCGCTCATTTCTGCCAGACTGGATGCCTGGATCAGCTCACGCGACGACATTCAGGCGAGGCTCTTTCTGGAGGATTGCAAGAGCTTTGCAACTCTGCTGAATCTCGGTGCACAGGATCTCGGGGAGCGGGTCATTGATGACAAGGGGCATAATGCCTATGTGCTGGCTTTTGCCAATGCCCTACGCCTTCACTCCATGTCGAGCAATCCCGATGCCCAGGCAGGAAAGCGGGGAGATCGCACGCTCGATGAGTTCGCCCTCCATCCAGACCCACGCAAGCTCTACTCGATAGCTTATCCAGGCATCACCTGGGGAGGGTCGATGGATATTTTCTCCACCCATCGTGGAACGGCTAATTTCTTCAACCAGCTGATCGTCGAGATCCGGCACAAGGGGAATCCCAAAGGGATCTCTCTCCACCGCGTCACTCTTGCCGATGCACTGGATCAGGGCTTCCTCTACAAGCTTCAAACCAAGCTTCCTCTCGACGATGAGCGCATGGTGATGGATGAGGCCGATTATTTCAATTTCATCAAAGCTGGGTGCGCCGATGAGGAGTCATTCCAGCAGGAA
>Ga0075017_100000933_pt1 | contig 17339 bp, 15 predicted proteins | sample AleBraG_ABR_2012_FD_71475 | JGI IMG/M metagenome (GOLD analysis project Ga0075017, IMG submission 71475) | Freshwater sediment microbial communities in response to fracking from Pennsylvania, USA - Alex Branch Run_MetaG_ABR_2012 | ecosystem: Environmental > Aquatic > Freshwater > Creek >... | reverse complement strand
CTCAATGCCCTGCTTGCCCATTTTTCTCCCGGCTTACATCAATAAGACCCCTGCCCACCCGTCCCGTGGTTTCAGGGGGCCGCGAACAGGTCCGGGAGAACTGGAACCACACCTTCGCGGCCGTTCCGGACACGGCAGCCCGCATCACCCGATCCGCCGCGTCCGGTGCAACAGTCTGCAGCGAATGGAAAATGTCAGGGACTCGCCTTGCCGGGCGGCCGCACCGGATGGCCGGTGTCATCATCTTCACTGTCAGGGACGCCCTGATCACGGATGCAGCGTTTTTACCTTGAACCCGTACAGCACGACGCCGGCACCGTGGGTGACGCTATTACCCGGACGGTCGGCGCCGTCGGACTTTCCAACCGGACCAACCCACCAGTGGGCAGGCCGTCATGATTGTGCTGACAGGCGGCACCGGGACCGTCGGCAGGGAGCTGGTCGGCTTACTTCAGGCCTCCAAGCAGCCGCATCGCGTACTCACCCGCAGTCCGGAGAGCGCGCGGGCGTTGGAGGCTGCCGGCCCACAGGCAGTGGTGGGGAGCGTGGAGCATCCCGGAGACCTCGCTGCGGCGATGGCCGGCTGCGACACCGTCATCTCGGCAATGACTGGCTTTGGGCCGTCCTCTGGCAGCTCCCCCGCCGCCGTCGACCGGGACGGAAACCTGAACCTGATCGCCACCGCACAGGACGCCGGGGTGAAACGGTTTGTCCTCTTCTCCGTTCGGGGAGCCGGCCCCGGGCACCCACTGGAACTAAACCGCATGAAGTTTGGTGCCGAGCAGGCCCTTCGTGAATCGGCCCTGGGCTGGATGGTTCTGCGCCCGACCACCATTTTGGAAACGTTCACAGGGATCATGAAGGAATCCTTGGACCGGCACGACGTGGTGGTGGTTTTTGGCCGGGGCAACAGGCCGGTCAACTTCGTTTGCGCGGCCGATGCGGCCCGAACGGCACTCCTGGCAGCACGGGATCCTGAGCTGCAGGGCTCAATCCTGGAATTGGGCGGTCCCGAAAACTGCTCATTCAACGAACTGGCCTCCTTGGTCATCAGCCGCCACGACTCCGGTTGCACGGTCCATGTGCCCCTGCCGGTTCTGCGGGCCATGGCATTTTCAGCTAACGCCGTCGCTCCGAGTTGGGGGCGGATTCTCGGCGCCGCCATCTTGATGTGCACCACGGACATGACGTTTGAGGCCCCGTTGTGCCAGGGATCACTGCCCAAAATTGAGCTCAAGACCGTTCAGGAAGCCCTCCAAACTGCGCACCAGACCCGGCACTAGCGCTAGCCCTAGCATCCGAATTCAGCACCGGGATACCCGCCGGTACCTACCCCTGGCCCCGGGTGCCATTCTCTAGTTCTTGTGCGAGGGCGATGACCCTGTTGTTGATGTCCTCCCGCACCAGGCGCATCCGCTCCATGCCTTCAATGCCGCGTCCGGAGGGTTCATCGGTGTCCCAGTTGCGGATCTCTATCCCGGGAATGGGGTCCACCACGGCCTCACTGCCCAGAGTGACAATCAGGCCCACATGGGCGAGCATGTCGGCGGTGACTGGTTTGGTGTGTTCAGCGCTGATGTCGATTCCCAGTTCCGCCAACGATTCCACGGACGTGGCGTTAAGCGATGGGCCGGGCCTGGTGCCGGCGGTGTAGACGGTGACAGCGTCGCCTGTGAGGTAGCGCATGAGGCCGCCGGCCATCTGGGATTTCCCGCCGTTTTTCACACAGACGAACAGGACGCCCGGTTTCGTGGTCATGGCAGGCTCTTTCCTTTAGTCGGTGATGGTGGCGGAGCGGCCGTGGGCCAGCCCGGTGGGGATGCCGATCAGCACCGGTTCCGGGGCGGCGCAGCATGATGATGCTGGTTCGTCCTGGTCTGTGGCTTCTTCGGCGGGGAGGTCGCAACTGCCGCCGAAGTCGGTGGAGCAGACCCCGGTCTCCGGCAGCTCGAGGTGGACCTGGTCCGCTGCCGCCTGGTCCCCGGCGAGGGTTGCAGCGATGGAGCGGACCTGCTCGTAGCCGGTGGCCAGCAGAAAGGTCGGGGCCCGGCCGTAGGATTTCATCCCGGCAATGTAGAAATCCTTCTCCGGGTGGGCCAGGACCTTGGCACCGTGGGCGGGGACGGTGCCGCAGGAGTGGAATTCGGGGTCGATCATCGGTCCCAGATCCCGTGGGGCCTCCACGATCGGGTCAAGTTCCAGGCGTACTTCTCGCAGGATGGCCAGGTTGGGGCGGAACCCGGTGGCGGGGATGAGCAGGTCAACGTCCAGTCTCACGTCCCCGTCCGGGGTGCTTCCGGTGACGGCCAGGCCCTGATCCGTGGTGGTGAAGGAGGTGGTGGTAAAGGAGGTGGTGGTAAAGGACGTGCGTAGCTCAATGATGCCGTCCTCCACCAGGCCGCGCAGCCGGGTGCCGAGCTGGCCGCGGGCCGGCAGGCCGTCCAGGTCCCCTCCGCCGTAGAGGCGGGATGCGTCGGCGCCGCGTATTGCCCAGCTGATCCGGGTGCCGGGCTCGTTCTTGGCCAGCTGTCCCAGACTTATGAGGGTGTTTGCGGCTGAGTGGCCGGCACCGATGACCAGCACGTGCTTGCCGGCGAAATGGTCGCGGTCCGTGCCGGTGACATCAGCCAAGGGCGCGGTGATCAGGCCGGCGGCGATGGCTTCGGTCTCACCGGGGGCGGGCAGGCCGGCCTGGCCAAGGGGGTTGGGCTGGGCCCAGGTACCGGAGGCATCGATCACGGCCCGTACGTGGTGATTGGTCACCGTCCCATCGGAGGTGGCTACACGGACCAGGAACGGGCGGGCGTCGCGGTCGCGGGAGTGGGTCTTGTCCATGCCGACCCGGCTCACAGCGGTCACGGTGGAGGACAGGCGCAGCGCAGCCTTGATGCCCGGTGTGGCCGCCAACGGTGCCAGGTAGTCATCCACGAGCTCGGCACCGTAGGGCAAGGAGCTCAGCCGGGGTTCGGACCAGCCGGTGGATTCGAGCAGACGGCGGGAGGCGGGGTCAATGTTGTGCGTCCACGGGGAGAACAGGCGGATGTGTCCCCACTTGCGGATGGCCGCCCCGACGCTGTCGCCTGTTTCGAAGATGACGGACGTGATGCCGCGTTCGATCAGGTTGGCGGCCGCGGCCAGGCCCACCGGGCCGGCACCGATGATGGCAACTGGAAGCTCGCTTCTTCGGTTAGTCATGAAAGTGTCCTTAGCTGGCGGGGAGGAGTTCGGCGATGAGCGCCTGGATGCGGGTCTTGATGTCATCCCTGATGGGGCGCACGGCTTCCACTCCCTGCCCGGCCGGGTCTTCCAGGTCCCAGTCCTCGTAGCGCTTGCCGGGGAAGATGGGGCAGGTGTCCCCGCAGCCCATGGTGATCACGACGTCGGACTCCCGCACGGCATCTGTGGTGAGGATCTTGGGTATTTCGGTAGACATGTCGATGCCTTCCTCGGCCATCGCGGCAACGGCGGCCGGGTTGACCGAGGCGGCCGGTTCGGAGCCGGCGGAGCGGACCTCGATGGCCCCGTGGGAGAGGGCGGCCAGGTAGGCGGCGGCCATCTGGGAGCGTCCCGCGTTGTGAACGCAGACGAACAGGACGGAGGGCTTCTTGGCGGTTTCTGTGGTGCTCATGAATTCATGCTCCTCAAGGAAATGACGGGGTATTTGGGATCAACCTGACAGGGGTTTAGCTGGTGAAGAAGCGTTTGCGGGCCCACAGGGCGGCATAGACCAGGGCGACCAGGACGGGAACCTCGATGAGGGGTCCGACGACGCCGGCCAGGGCCTGTCCGCTGGTGACCCCGAAGGTGCCGATCGCGACGGCGATGGCGAGCTCGAAGTTGTTCCCGGCGGCAGTGAAGGCCAGCGTTGTGGTCTTGGCGTAGCCCAGGTTCAAGAACCTGCCAACGACCATGCCGGCGGTGAAGACAACAACAAAGTACACCAGCAGGGGCAGGGCAATCCGGGCAACGTCCAGCGGCTTGGAGGTGATGGTCTCGCCTTGGAGGGCGAACAGCAGCACGATCGTGAACAGCAGTCCGTAGAGGGCCCACGGTCCCAGCTTGGGCAGGAACTTCCCTTCGTACCAGTCGCGGCCCTTGACCTTTTCGCCAATGGTCCTGGTCAGGAATCCCGCCAGCAGGGGAATCCCCAGGAACACCAGCACGGATGCGGTGATGGCCCAGAAGGAGAAGTCTGCCGACGTCGTCGGAAGTCCCAACCAGCCGGGCAGCACCTGGAGGTAGAACCAGCCCAGGGCGCCGAAGGCGAAGACCTGGAACACGGAGTTGACCAGCACCAGCACGGTGGCCGCCTCGCGGTCCCCGCAGGCCAGGTCGTTCCAGATCATGACCATGGCGATGCACCGTGCCAGGCCGACAATGATCAGCCCGGTGCGGTACTCGGGGAGGTCGGGGACAAAGATCCAAGCCAGGGCAAACATGAACGCCGGTGCGGCAACCCAGTTCAGGACCAGCGAGGTGATCATCAATTTGCGGTCCGCCAGGACACGGCCGGTCTCGTTGTAGCGGACCTTGGCGAGCACCGGGTACATCATGACCAGCAAGCCAATGGCAATCGGCAGGGATACCGACCCGACCGTCGCCGCTTCCAAGGCGGTGTTCAAGTCCGGAATGGACTTGCCCAGCAAGAGGCCAATGGCCATGGCGGCGATGATCCACACAGGCAGGAAACTCTCCAGTGGGGAGAGCTTGCCGACGACGGCCGCCTCTCCCGGTGCCGGGGGTGTCAGGGTCTTGTTACTCATGCGGCTCCCGGGCAGTCAGGCTAAGATTGATGATTGTCGATATGAAAAGTATTGCCCCCTATATCGACAATTGTCAATCTACTGGCACAATGGGTTCATGAACACTGCATTGACAATCGAGGCAACCACGGACCAGCCCTGCTGCGAACCCAGCGGGCATCCCGTGCTCAGCGCCGCAAAGGCCCAGGAGTCTGCCCGGATACTCAAGGCCCTTTCGGATCCGAACCGGCTGCGGCTGCTCTCCATCGTCAAGGCAGGCGACGGCGGCGAAGCCTGTGTTTGTGACCTCACTGAGCCCTTGGACCTGGGCCAGCCCACGGTGTCCCACCACCTGAAGATCCTGGTCGACGCCGGACTGCTGGAGCGGGAAAAGCGCGGCACCTGGGCCTACTATTCGCTGGTTCCGGGCGCCCTCGAGAAGGCCGCCGCAATCATCACCGGGCTGTAACCCGCGTCAAGGTGCCGACACAGCCTGGCCCACCCTCCTCCCGGATTCCCGGGCCATGCCTATGCCCCGGCGTCGGGGCCGCTTGGGGATCCAGCGCCCCGAACAGGAGAGAGAACGCCGAGGGACACGAACAGCCGCTCGATCTCTGAGGCCATGTCGATGCTTGGATCCTGCAGCCACATGGTCTGCAGGCCATCGGCGACCGCGTTCAGGACAATGCCAAATGAGGCAGTGTCCAGGCCCACGGGGTAGAGCCCTGCGCTCTTGCCGTCCTCGAGTATTTCGTTGAACAGGGCGCGCATCGCCGCCCGCCGCTCGGTGAAGAAACGATGAGCGGGATGTGCGTGATCACTGGCCTCCGCTGCAAGCCGCGTGTACAGCTCAACGAGTCCGGGAACCTCCGCGTTGTGGCGCATGACGCGCAGGAAGATGCGAAGGGGGTCGACGCCGGCCTCCTGACGGTAGGTCTGCAGATCAACCTCGTCACGCATGCGCAGGATCTCGATGAACAGCTCGTCCTTGCTATCGAAGTAGTGCAGTAGTCCGGTTTGGCTCAGGCCCACCGCTTCGGAGAGCACCTTCACGGACGCGCCCCGGTAGCCCTCACGGGCGATCACCTCAAGCGCCTTCGTAAGAATCTCCTCGCGCTTGGCGATTCCTTTTGCATATGAACCCCGCTGTGACATGGGTCGACACTACCGGACAACCCTTGCATTTCAATACCGAATGCCATACATTTTTCGCTAAGCTCAACGAAGAGCCCTTGCCCGACACCAAGGAATCCCATGACACTGCCGTCAGAACCAGTTGCGTCCGTTGAAGCCGCCTTTGTGGAAGAGGCCGCTGGCAATCAAGACCCGCCCACGCCCATCAAGGGCGTTCGCCGTCTGCTGGGGTGGATCATCCCGGCCAACCTCGGAATATTCCTGATCTGGGGCGCCGTCCCCGGCATCCTGCTGCCGCAGCAGGTCACGCTGATCGACCCCGCAAACAAGGTCGCCAACCTGGCCATCGTCATGACGATCAGTGCGTTCGCGGCCATGCTCGCCCAGCCGATCGCCGGCCAGCTTTCCGACCGCACACGCTCACGATTCGGCCGACGCACACCATGGATTTTCCTGGGCGTTCTGGCGGGGGGGCTCTCGCTGATCGGCCTCTCGTTTGCGAACAGCATCGTGGGCGTGGCCATCGCTTGGGTCCTGGTGCAGGTCTGCTACAACTTCGCCCAAGGCCCGCTGAGCGCTGTCATGCCGGACCGTGTGCCGCTCGATCGCCGCGGAACGTTCGCCGCACTGTCGGGAATCGGCCTCATGGTGGGCGCCCTGGGTGGACAGATCATCGGCTCGCTGTTCTTCAACAGCCTCGCGGTGGGCTACCTGTTCTTCGCCGCATTCTCGCTACTTGCCCTGACACTTTTCATCATTTTCAATCCGGACTACTCCAGCCAGGAGTTGCCGCGTGAACCGTTCGAGTTCGGCGACTTCCTGCGCACATTCTGGGTGAGCCCGCGCCAGCACCCCGATTTCTTCTGGGCCTTCACCGGGCGGCTGCTGCTCTACACGGGCTACTTCGCGGTAACCGGCTTCCAACTGTTCATCCTCACCGACTACCTGGGAGTCACCGAGCCACAGGCCGTCATCCCGTTGATTGGCCTGATCAGCCTGACCGGAATCCTGCTCGCCACTGTCATCTCGGGGCCGCTCTCGGACAAGCTCGGGCGACGCAAGATCTTTGTTTTCGCATCCTCCGTGGTCACGGGCCTGGCACTGGTCTTCCCGTGGGTCTCGCCAACGCTGACGTCGTGGATGATCATGACCTTCATCGCGGGCCTGGGCTTCGGCATGTTCCAAGCCGTTGACACCGCACTGATGAGCGAGGTGCTGCCCTCCGCCAAGTCATTTGCCAAGGACCTTGGCGTGGTCAACATTGCCGCGACGCTTCCGCAAACGCTCGCCCCAGGTGTAGCCGGCGCCATTGTGCTCTCCTTTGGCTACGCGGCCCTGTTCCCGATCGGCATCATCCTGAGTGTCCTGGGCGCCTTCGCGGTGTGGCCGATCAAGGCCGTGCGTTGATGCGCTCCGGCGTCGCGGAGGTGCCGACGGCGGATCTGCCGCCACCCCGCCCCCTGGCGATGCTGTGGTGGGCGCTGGGGCTGCTCCAGCTCCAGCGCGACTACGGCCGCCCGGTGCGGTTGCTGCACCTCGGGCAACGCTAACAACCCGCCATTGCCTAAACGCCCATAAAGAACAAGGATGATGAACCCATGACCGTGCACTCAAATGAGGATGCCACAGCATCCGTTGCAGGCCTCACCCTGGAGGAAAAGGCTTCCCTGACCAGTGGTGCGAGCTTCTGGTGGACCAAGGGGGTGGAGCATGCCGGCATCCCGTCGGTCATGCTCACCGACGGTCCGCACGGCCTGCGCAAGCAGCGAGGCAGCGCCGACCACCTCGGCATCGGCGACAGCGTCCCGGCCACCTGCTTCCCGCCCGCCGTGGGGCTCGGCTCGTCGTGGGACACCGAGCTTGCGTACCGCGTGGGCCAGGCGCTGGGCGTGGAGTCCTCGATCGAGGACGTCGCTGTGATCCTCGGCCCGGGTGCCAACATCAAGCGTTCGCCGCTGTGCGGGCGCAACTTTGAGTACTTCTCCGAGGACCCGATCGTCTCCGGAGTGATGGCCACCGCACTGGTGCAAGGCACCCAGTCCACGGGCGTGGGCACATCCCTGAAACATTTTGCGGCCAACAACCAGGAGCATGACCGAATGCGCTCCTCCAGCGAGATCGCCCCGCGCCCCCTGCGCGAGATCTACCTGCGCAGCTTTCAGCGTGTGGTCCAGGACGCCCAGCCGTACACGGTCATGTGCGCGTACAACCGGGTCAACGGCGTGTTCGCCTCCGAGAACCCGTTCCTGCTTACCCAGGTGCTGCGCAAGGAGTGGGGCTTCAAGGGCCTGGTCGTCTCGGACTGGGGTGCCGTCAACAACAGGGTCTCGGCGCTGGCCGCGGGCATGGACTTGGAGATGCCCTCCTCCGGGGGTGTGACGGATGCCCAGATCGTCGCCGCCGTGCGCGACGGCCTGCTGGATGAGGCGGTGCTGGATGCCTCGGCCGGACGCATCGCAAAGCTTGCCAGGCGCTGGCAGGGCACTGCACGCGTCCAGGGTCCGCTGGATGTCGATGCGCACCATGCGCTCGCGCGTGAGGCGGCCGCCCGCTCCATCGTGTTGTTGAAGAACGACGGCGGACTGCTCCCCTTGCAGGGCCAGAGGTCGGTGGCGCTGATCGGCGCCTTCGTGGACCAGCCGCGGTACCAGGGTGCCGGTTCGTCCATGATCAACCCCACACGCATTGACTCGCTCGTCCATGAGATCGTGGGAAAGGCCGGCGAGGACTTCGTCTTCCAGGCACCGGGCTTCACGCTCAATGGCAGCGGTGACGCCGCGGCGCTGCGGGCCGACGCCGTCGCCCTGGCTGCCAAGAACGACGTCGCCGTGGTCTTCCTCGGCCTTCCGGCGGCGGCTGAGTCCGAGGGCTACGACCGTGGGCACATCGACCTGCCAGAGGTGCAGCTTGAACTGCTAGATGCGGTGCTCGAGGTCAACCCGAATACGGTGGTCGTGCTGTCCAACGGGAGTGTCGTTGCACTTCCGTTCGCCGACCGGGTGCCGGCGATCCTCGAGGGCTGGCTGCTGGGCCAGGCCGGTGGCGGCGCCATGGCCGAGGTACTGTACGGCGACGTCAACCCGTCGGGTAAGCTCACCGAAACCATCCCGGTGCGTCTGGAGGACAGCCCGGCCTTCCTGAACTTCCCCGGGGAACAAGGACACGTCCACTACGGCGAGGGGCTGTTCGTCGGCTACCGCTGGTACGACGCGCGCAAGATCGAAGTAACCTTCCCGTTCGGGCACGGCCTGTCCTACACGACGTTCGGGTACGGGGAAGCCGCGGTCTCCGCTAACGCGGACGGCGACCTCGAGGTTCGAGTCACGGTCACCAACACCGGTGACCGGGCCGGTCGCGAGATCGTCCAGGCCTACACCGGGCTGGCCTCCGGCGCCGTGCAACGCCCCGTGCGGGAGTTGAAGGCGTTTGCGCTGGTTGCATTGGAGGCCGGCGAGAGCCGTGAGGTGCTTCTCACGATCCGTCGCACCGACCTTGCGTACTGGCATGTCCGCGCGGACCGCTGGGTGGTCGAGGCTGGTGCCTACACGGTGGATGTCGCCGCCTCCAGCCGCGACATCCGCTCCTCGACGTCCGTCGACGTCGCCGGCGACACAGTCCTCCTGCCGCTGGACCGCGAGTCCTCGCTGGCCGAGGTGTTCGCACACCCGGTCGCCGGACCGATCGTGCAGCAGGCCATGGCGCAGATGGCCTCGGCCCTGGAGGGCGCATCCGCGATCATGCCCGAGGGCGTGGACATGGCGAAGATGATGGGCTCGTTCCCGATCGGACGGATCGGCATGATTGCCGGGGAAAACTTCGGGCCAGAACAGATCGACCAGCTGCTGGAGATGGCGAACGCCTCCGGCGCCTAAGCGGGGTTTGAGCAGGAAGATGCCCCGGCGCCATGCGGCGCCGGGGCATCCCCGTGATGGCCGTTTCGTCCCAACCCCGCTTGCCGGACGAAAATTCGCCTATGCTGAGGAAATGTCAGAGACCAAATCCAAACCCCCTGTCCATCGATGGGTCTTCTGGCCAGCAGCCACGATCGTCCTCGTATTCGCGTCGTTTGCCATGATTGCCCCCGATGCCGCAGAGTCCTTGTTTTCCGGGATCCAAAACACCATTGTCGGCTACTTCAACTGGTACTACGTGCTCCTGGCCACTGCCCTGGTGATTTTCTGCCTGTGGCTTGGCTTCGGCAAGTTCGGCGATATCAAGTTGGGCAAGGACGACGACGAACCGGAGTTCTCGCTCGGTTCGTGGTTCTCCCTGCTCTTCGCCGCTGGCATGGGCATTGGCCTGGTGTTCTACGGGGTCAGCGAACCCCTGAGTCATTTCGCATCCCCCAAACCGGGAACCACAGGAACCCCTTCCGAGCTGGCCCAGCAGGCCCTGTCGCAGACGTTCCTGCACTGGGGCGTTCATGCCTGGTCGATCTATGTGGTCATCGGCCTGGCCCTGGCCTACGCCATCCACCGGCGCGGCCGGCCGGTATCGATCCGCTGGACGCTTGAACCCCTGCTTGGCGGAAGAGTGCGTGGCGGACTGGGCAACCTGATCGACGTCATTGCCCTGGTCGGGACGATCTTTGGCGTGGCCACCTCCCTGGGGCTCGGCGTGCTGCAGATCAGCGCCGGCTTGGAGAAGGCCGGGCTGATCACCGCCTCCATGTTCATTGACCTGGTCATCATTGCGGTGATCACCTGCTTCGTATTGTTTTCAGTGCTTTCAGGCGTGGGCAAGGGCATGAAATGGCTCTCGAACACGAACCTCATCCTGGCCGGGATCGTGGTGGTCTTCCTGTTGGTGGTTGGGCCCACCCAGTTCCTGCTGCGCAACTTCGTGCAGTCCACCGGCAACTATCTGCAGGACTTTGTGGGCATGGCTTTTAATGTCAGCGCCTTTTCCGGCGCAGAGGGCGAAGCCTGGCAGTCGACGTGGACCACCTTCTACTGGGGTTGGTGGATCTCCTGGGCACCGTTCGTGGGCATCTTCATTGCCCGAATTTCCAAGGGCCGCACCGTGCGACAGTTCGTGGCCGGGGTCATCCTTGTGCCCACCCTGGTCACGATTCTGTGGTTCAGCGTGCTGGGCGGCACTGCACTGTATTCCGAGCTGTACGGCAAGGGCGGACTGGTGGGCCCGGACGGGACTGTTGACACGGCCGGCGCCCTGTTTGCCATGCTGGCCCAGGTGCCTGCCGGCGGGGTGCTCACGATCGGGGCGATCGTGATGATCGTGATCTTCTTCGTGACCTCCGCCGATTCCGGCGCCCTGGTGATGGGCATGATTGCCAGTGGCGGGGACGTGGAGCCAAAGAACTGGATCCGCATCTTCTTCACCCTGGCCACCTCCCTGCTGGCCAGCGCACTGCTGCTCTCCGGCGGCCTGGAGGCCCTGAAAACCGCGGCGATCATCATTGCCCTGCCTTTCAGCGTGGTGCTGATCCTGATTTGTTGGTCCACCTACCGGGCGTTCTCCCGCGAGGCCCGGGCCTACGACAAGGCAAAACGTTTGGCTTTCGTTGAGCACATCGGGGACTTCTATGGGCTGGAAGTCGAAGGGCCCAACCAGGAATCCCCGCTGCTCAACCTTCGTGCACTCACCGCCCGTCTGCGCGGGCGGATCCCGGTAGAAAGACGACCCCACATCGATCCGTTCGGCCACCACCGGCAGGGCCCGGGAGCCGACGGCGGGCAGGCACCCGCCGATCCCCCGCCCGTGCCCGCGCCGTTGGAAACGGAACCGTAGCCCGGTGCCAGCGGCACCCCAGTGCCCTGGCAACTGGAAGTCCAGGGCTGCGCCCCTTTGGCCTGGGGTTCGCCGATCTGCTTGCGAGCTGCGGCAATGAGCCCTTCTTTGGTATTCGTGTGCCCGGCAAGGCCCCACCCGCCCGGAACGGCCTCGGTCGGCAGCACCCACGTGAGTGAGGGCGCCTTCAGGCAAATCGTGGACAAACCCAGCGGTGTTTTGGCGAAACATCGGGATGTCCGGAACACCCTCAATGGACTTCAACGTGGCAGCGAGATCCTTGGCCAGCTGGTGCCTATCCGCGAAAGTCCCGGCCGTTGCATACACATCGATGCATTGGCATTGAGCTAACTCCTTTCAATAATTTCAATCATGGCGGTCGTGGCAATGGTGCGCTTTCACACTCGCCATGGTCAAGGGAAACCACGGCGTCAGCGGCTGACCGGGTCCGCCAAAAAACGTGCCCCCGCGACTGCTGGTGACATCTGGAATACCCGAACTGGCGAAGGAGACGCCGTCCCTGCCAGACTAAGCAGGACAATTGACCACCAGCCAAAGGAACCCCGTGAATGACCTCTTGATCAGCCTGATGGTCATTCCCTTGGTGGCCGCCGCCGCTCCCCTACTTGCCTCCGCGATCGGCAAGGTTGCCAAGGTGCCGCTGGTGGTGTTTGAGATCGTCCTTGGCATCATGATTGGCCCCAGCCTTCTTGGCTGGGCGGAGCCCACCGAATTCATCAAGGTGCTGGCTGATCTGGGCCTGGCGATGCTGTTCTTCATGGCCGGCAATGAGATCAACTTTTCCTCAATCAAGGGCCGCTCCCTCAACCGGGCAAGCCTGGCGTGGCTGATCTCGTTGGTTGGCGGGCTGGTGGTCGGCATCCTCCTTGCCCCTACGGTCGCGGCCGGCGTGTTCATCGGCATCGCGCTTTCCTCCACGGCCCTGGGCACGCTCTTGCCCATGCTGCGCGACGCCAAGGAACTCACGACGCCGTTCGGCAAGGCCGTGACGGCGATCGGCACCGTGGGTGAATTTGGCCCGCTCCTGGCAATCTCGCTGTTCCTCAGCGGCCGCAGCCTGGGCCCCTCGGCCTTTGTGTTGGCAGGATTTGTGCTCCTTTCCGGGCTCGCCATCTGGCTGGCCGGGCGCGGGGAGAACAAGATCATTCACCGCATGGTCAACCGCACCCTGCATTCCAGCGGCCAGTTTGCCGTTCGGCTGGTGCTCCTGACCGTGGCCCTGCTGGTTGGCCTGAGCATTGCCTTCGGGCTGGACATGCTGCTGGGGGCGTTTGCCGCAGGCATCCTCTGGCGTGTGCTGATTTCCGGGGCGTCCCCGCACGACAGGGAAGTTGTGGAGCACAAGCTCGACGCCGTCGCCTTCGGCTTCCTTGTTCCGGTGTTCTTCATCAACACCGGAATCACCTTTGACCTGGCTGCCTTGCTGGCCGACCCCCTGATCCTGGCACTGGTTCCCCTGTTTCTGCTGCTGTTCCTGGTGGTGCGGGGCTTGCCGAACCTGTTGGCCGCGCCCGTCGGGGCCCCGCCCCGGGACAAACGTGCCATTGTCTTGTTTGCTGCCACGGGGCTGCCCATCATCGTGGCCGTGACGGCCATCGGTCAGGAGCACGGCCTGCTGTCCTCGGGAATCGCCACCGCCTTGATCGGGGCAGGCATGCTCTCAGTCCTGCTGTTCCCGATGCTTGCGCTGATCCACCGGCGACGCGGCGTGGAGGTTGCGCCAAGATAACCCACAAGGCGGTGGTCACAAAAAACAGGCATGCGCGTAGTGTGGTATAAGCCAGTAATTCATCACATTATCTGGAGGCGCAAGATGGAACTCACACCAACCACCATCGTCGGAGTGCCGGACCTGATGCATGCCGTCCGCAAGGAAGCCCGCAGCATCATGGCCGACCACAAGGGAGACTATGTTGCCGAGCATGCGGCCGTGCTTGCCAGGCTGACGGCGGCGGATCTCATCACCGACGAGGAGGCGGATACCCTGCTCGGGCTGTACAAAACCGGCTACGAGGCGGGAGAGCCGAAAGGCAACCCCCAGCGCGCCTACTTTGAGACGCGAAAGGTGTACAGCCGGATGCTGGCTGGCAAGAAGACCAGCCCTGTCGCCCTTGTCATTGCTTCAGTGGCGCTGGGCTCCTTCGACGTGGGAGAGGGCCCCGACGGGTCCACCACCGTCGCGATCGCCCGGGTCAGCTATGGATCAAGCCTGGCCGGCATCGGGGCGGGTATCGGGTCCCTTCTGGGCGGCCCTGCCGGTGGCGTTCTGGGAGGGGCAATCGGTGGCCTGCTCGGTGGAATCATAGACGACAAGAAGGGCCAGAAGTAGGGCCGGGCCGGCACTGCTTGGGCGAGGTTCAAGGCTTGGGGATGCCCGCCGCCAGGCTGGAGCCCTCCTGCCACAGCCGGGCCGCGAGGGCTTGGTCGTGGTTGTCCGGGGAGGATTTTTCGGCCTTCCCGTTGGCGAAACGGCAGCCAGTCACCCCTCAAGCGTGGGCGCCGGAATAGCCGCGTTCCCCTGGGAGGTCGTCGAAGTCGATCCGCCCCAGCCCGTCGGCATTCAGGTGCCGGGTCTTCCGGTAGCGGCCATCATTGTTGATGGGCAACACCAGCTGAGACAGCCTTTCCAGGAACGGGGATCCGATAAGACGTCAACCCACAGTGCGCCAGGTTGCCCATGAGGCTGCCTTGGCAACAGGCACCGCAGAATCCCCTCCCGATCCTCCACTGGGCGCCGTTTGCATTGTCCTGGTCATGGCCTTTCCTTATCACTGCCAGATTTCGCGACACATTCCACACCCACCACCGCTGTGGTGGGGCTATTAAGGGGTGATGGCAACTTTTCCCCGCACCTTGCCGCCTTCGAGGTACCGCATGGCAGCCTCCACCTGGTCCAGAGGGAAAGTCCTGTCCAGGCACGGCACCACTTTGCCCGCGTGAATCAGCCCGGCGAGGTGTTCAAGGTCAGCGCCACGCTGCACGGAGGCGAACATGACCAGCCGCTGGCCCACAAACGGCGAGACGGCCACGGCCCGCAGCTGCCGGCCAAGGCCTGTGACGTTGCCGCCTTGCTCACCGCCCCCAATGACGGCGGTGCCGTTTGGCGTGAGGGCCCCGCGAAGCCTGGACAGGGACGGGTTCCCGGCGAAGTCAAGGATGAGGTCGTAGTGCTGTCCTCCGTCGGCGAAGTCGTCCCTTGAGTAGTCGATGACGTGGTCGGCCCCGAGGGAACGGAGCAGGTCCATCTTTGAGGTGCTGCAAACACCTGTGACGTCCGCGCCGAATGACTTGGCCAGTTGGACGGCGTAGCTGCCCACCCCGCCCGAGGCCCCGGTGACCAGCACCTTGTGGCCGGCCTGGACCCGTCCGGCGTCGCGCAGGCCCTGCAGGGCGGTGACCGCTGAAACGGGGACCACGGCCGCCTGGGAAAAGGACAGCCCCGCGGGCTTCAGGGCCAGTCTGGTCTCCTTGGCCGCGGCATACCCTGCGAAGGTTCCCCGACCGGTCCCGAACACCTCATCCCCCACATGGAACCGGGTCACGGACCCACCAACAGCCGCAACAGTCCCGGCGAGATCAAGGCCAAGCACGGGATCGCGGGGCCGGCGAAGCCCAAAAACAAGCCGCATCAGATACGGGCGCCCGGTCATCATGTGCCACGTCCCCCGGTCCAGGCCCGCTGCACCAACCTTCACGAGCACTTCATCGCCCTTGATCTGAGGACGCTTGATCTGCGCGATATGGAGGTTTCCGGCATCGCCATAGCGTTCCCGCACGGCGGCGCGCATCAACTCACCCTCCCCCGCAGGGTAACCAGCATTCCGCCTTGTTGCCTCGTGTCCAACCTTGCCTGCCATGACCGCTTCCCTTCCAACCATCGTTACCTTACTTAGTAAGAGACCCTATCGTACAGTGTACGAAAATGCGATAGTCTTTTGTCATGACGGCAGAAGTAGTGAGTAAGGATTCCCAGGACCGCCTCCCGCTAAGCCGGGACCGGGTGCTGGAAAGTGCTGTGGCTATCGCCGACAGCTCGGGCCTCGGGGCACTGACCATGCGCTCGCTCGCCCAGGCGCTGGGCGTGAAGCCGATGTCGCTCTACTACCATGTGGCCAACAAGGGCGAGATCCTTGACGCCATCATTGACATGGTCTTCCTTGAGGTTGCGCTGCCCTCCACCACCAGCGACTGGCAGTCGGAAATGCGCCTCCGCGCCAACTCCATCCGGCAGGTGCTCCGCCGGCACCCTTGGGCGATCGGATTGCTGGAGTCCAGGATGTCACCTGGTCCGGCAACCCTCCGCCACCACAATGCCACCCTCGGCGCGTTGCGGCATGCCGGGTTTTCCGTGCCACTGACAGCTCACGCCTACGCACTGTTGGACAGTTTCATTTATGGTTTTGCCCTTCAGGAGGCGGCGCTGCCCTTCAAGGGTCCGGACACGGCGGCGGAGATCACCACGCCCATCGTGGAACTATTCTCCGCTGGGGAATACCCCTACATGGTTGAGATTGCCACCGAACACGTCCTCAAACCCGGCTATGACTTCGGTGACGAATTCGAGATCGGGCTCAACGTCATTCTGGAGGCCCTGGCCCGGTGGCTTCCACAAGCTGGCAGTGATGACAGTCCCGCTGCTTGAGAGCAAACTTTGCATCCCCAGACCGCGCCGCTCGTTGGTGCCGCGGTCCAGGATCGGCGACCGCCTGGACCGCGGCACTGAATCGGCCCTGACGCTCATCTGCGCCCCGGCCGGATTTGGCAAGACCACCGCCCTCACAGACTGGATCGCTTCGGCAAGCATGGGCAAGCGGAGCGTTGCGTGGCTTTCACTTGACCCGCGCGACGACGACCCGGTCCTGTTCTGGACGTATCTGGTGGCGGCTCTGGGCAGGGCCGTGACCGGGCTTGGTGCGAATACCCTGGGGCTATTGCAGCCGCCACTGCCACCGATTGAGTCTGTCCTTTCCACCTTGCTCAACGAGCTCCATGCCACACCTGCGGACCTGGTGCTGGTTCTGGAGGACTACCACTTCATTCATTCGTCCGAGATCCACGGCGGCATGGAGTTCCTGGTCCAAAACCTGCCACCCCAAACACACCTGGTCATCACGGGCCGATCCGAACCCGCCCTGCCACTGGCGCGCCTGCGGGCCCGCGAAGCCCTCGTGGAGATCCGTGCACGACACCTGGGGTTTACGCTGGCGGAGGCCGCCGAATACCTCAACGGCACCATGGGACTCTCGCTCACCGCCGCCGATATTGCAACACTGGATGTGCGGACAGAAGGCTGGATCGCCGCCCTCCAGCTGGCGGCAATTTCCCTGCAGGGGCACGAGAATGCCAGCGGGTTCATCGCCGGTTTTGCCGGAGACGACAGGTACGTCGTGGACTATCTAGGCGAAGAAGTCCTGCGGGGACAACCACCCGGGGTGCAGGACTTTCTCCTGCAGACCTCAATCCTGGAGCGGTTGAGCGGGCCACTTTGCGAAGCCGTGAGCGGTCAGCGGGGTGGACAGGCCACGCTGGAGAGGCTGGATACTCAAAACTTGTTCCTGACACCGCTCGATGACCGCCGGCATTGGTACCGCTACCACCAGCTCTTTGCCGACGTGCTTCGGGCGCGCCTGCTGGACGAGCACCCGGGAGAGGTTGCCGAGCTGCATACGCGCGCCAGCGCCTGGTGCGAGC
>Ga0075017_100000931_pt1 | contig 17349 bp, 14 predicted proteins | sample AleBraG_ABR_2012_FD_71475 | JGI IMG/M metagenome (GOLD analysis project Ga0075017, IMG submission 71475) | Freshwater sediment microbial communities in response to fracking from Pennsylvania, USA - Alex Branch Run_MetaG_ABR_2012 | ecosystem: Environmental > Aquatic > Freshwater > Creek >... | reverse complement strand
CGGCCACGATTCGCCGGTTGTCGTCCTCGAACCGCGTCCGCTCGACCAGCTCGCCGGGAAGCATCTCCGAGTCGGCGGACTCGATGATCGTCACCCGCTTGAGCATCTGCCGAACGATGACCTCGATGTGCTTGTCGTGAATCGAGACACCTTGGGACCGGTAGACCTCCTGGACCTGGTCGGTCAGGTAACGCTGGACTGCGCGGGGCCCGAGGATCCGGAGAACCTGCTTCGGGTCGACCGCTCCCGCGATCAACTGCTGGCCCACCGAGACCGTGTCGTCGTCGGCCACGAGCAGGCGGGCACGACGAGAGACGGCGTACGCGACCTCTTCCGCGCCGTCGTCGGGAACCACGACGATCTTGCGGGACTTGTCGCTGTCCTCGATCCGGACCCGTCCGGCCGCTTCGCTGATCGGAGCGACGCCCTTGGGGGTACGCGCCTCGAACAGTTCGACCACGCGAGGAAGACCGTGCGTAATGTCCTCACCGGCGACACCGCCGGTGTGGAACGTACGCATCGTCAGCTGCGTGCCCGGCTCACCGATGGACTGCGCGGCGATGATCCCGACGGCCTCGCCGACGTCGACGAGCTTGCCGGTTGCCAGCGAACGTCCGTAGCACTTGGCGCAGGTACCGACCTTGCTCTCGCAGGTGAGCACGCTCCGGACCTTGGCCTCCAGGACGCCGCGGGCGACCATCTCGTCCACGACGACCATCGTTACGTCCTCGCCCGCCTGGGCAACGACGTCACCGGCTTCGGTCACGGCGTCCGATGCCAAGGTCCGCGCGTAAACGCTGGCCTCGGCATCGTCGTGCGCACGGAATCCACCGGCGGGGAGCTTGACCGAAACCGGGAAGACAAGACCACGGTCCGTGCCGCAGTCCTCCTCGCGGACGATCACGTCCTGAGAGACGTCCACCAACCGACGGGTGAGGTAACCCGAGTCGGCCGTCCTCAACGCGGTGTCGGCAAGTCCCTTGCGCGCGCCGTGGGTGGAGATGAAGTACTCCAGCACGGACAGACCCTCGCGGAAGTTCGCCTTGATCGGCCGCGGGATGATCTCGCCCTTCGGGTTCGCGACCAAGCCACGCATTCCGGCGATCTGCCGCACCTGCATCATGTTCCCGCGCGCTCCGGAGTGGACCATCATCCAGACCGGGTTGGTCGGAGGGAAGTTCGCCTCCATCGCCTCGGCGACCTCGTTCGTCGCCCTGGTCCAGATCTCGATCAGTTCCTGGCGACGCTCGTCGTCAGTGATCAGGCCCTTCTCGTACTGCGACTGAACCTTGTCGGCCCGGGTCTCGTACGAGTTCAAGATCTCGTTCTTGCCGGGCGGCGTGACAACGTCGCTGATCGAGATGGTGACCCCGGCCCGGGTTGCCCAGTGGAATCCCTTCTCCTTCAGCGCATCCAGCGTCGCGGCGACCTGAACCTTCGAGTACCGCTCGGCGAGATCGTTCACGATCGCGGAGAGTTGCTTCTTCGCGACGTCGGTGTCTACGAACGGGTAGTCCTCGGGCAGCGCCTCGTTGAAGAGGGCCCGACCGAGGGTGGTGGTCAGGATCACCGGCTCGCCGGCTACCCAGCCCTCCGGGGCCTGGAAGTCCTGCGGCGGAACGACGTCGGTGAACTTGATCTTAACAGTGGCCTGGAGATCGAGTTCCCGCGCGTCGTAGGCGAGAACGGCCTCGGCGACCGAGCTGAACGCACGACCCTCGCCCGTGGCGCCGTCGTGCTGCGTCGTCAGGTAGTAGAGACCGATCACCATGTCCTGGGTCGGCGACGTCACCGGCCGACCGTGGGCGGGCGACAGGATGTTGTTCGTGGACAGCATCAGGATCCGAGCCTCGGCCTGAGCCTCGGCTGACAACGGCAGGTGGACCGCCATCTGGTCGCCGTCGAAGTCGGCGTTGAACGCGGTACACACGAGCGGGTGGATCTGGATCGCTTTGCCCTCGACCAGCTGCGGCTCGAAAGCCTGGATACCGAGCCGGTGCAGCGTGGGCGCGCGGTTCAGCAGGACAGGGTGCTCGGTGATCACTTCTTCGAGCACGTCCCAAACCACCGGGCGGGCGCGCTCGACCATGCGCTTGGCACTCTTGATGTTCTGCGCGTGGTTGAGGTCGACCAGTCGCTTCATGACGAACGGCTTGAAGAGCTCAAGCGCCATCTGCTTCGGAAGACCGCACTGGTGCAGCTTCAGCTGCGGGCCGACGACGATGACCGAGCGGCCCGAGTAGTCGACGCGCTTACCCAGCAGGTTCTGTCGGAATCGTCCCTGCTTGCCCTTGAGCATGTCGGACAGCGACTTGAGCGGCCGGTTGCCAGGACCCGTCACCGGGCGGCCGCGGCGGCCGTTGTCGAACAGGGCGTCGACAGCCTCCTGCAGCATCCGCTTCTCGTTGTTCACGATGATCTCGGGAGCCCCGAGGTCGAGCAGGCGCTTGAGGCGGTTGTTCCGGTTGATCACGCGCCGATAGAGGTCGTTCAGGTCGGACGTGGCAAACCGGCCACCGTCGAGCTGCACCATCGGGCGCAAGTCCGGCGGAATGACCGGAATCGCGTCGAGAACCATGCCCATTGGGCTGTTCCTCGTGTTCAGGAACGCGGACACGACCTTGAGCCGCTTCAACGACCGGGTCTTCTTCTGACCCTTGCCGGTCTGGATGATCTCGCGCAGCTTCTCTGCCTCGGCCTCGAGGTCGAAGCTCTCGAGGCGCTCCTTGATCGCCTGAGCGCCCATGCCGCCACGGAAGTACTGGCCGAAACGGTCGCGCATGTCGCGGTAGAGCAGCTCGTCGCCTTCGAGGTCCTGGACCTTGAGGCCCTTGAAGCGATCCCAGACGTCGGTGAGACGGGCGATCTCGGCATCGGCGCGCCGCCTGATCTGGGCCATCTCCCGCTCGGCGCCTTCACGGATCTTCCGCCGGACGTCGCTCTTGGCACCCTCGGCTTCGAGCTCTGCCAAGTCGGCCTCGAGCTTCTTCTGCCGCGCCTCGACCTCGGCGTCGCGCCGGTTCTCGATCTGCTGCCGCTCGACCGAGATCTTCGCCTCGAGCGAGGGAAGGTCGCGGTGCCGCGCGTCAACATCGACCCAAGTGATCATGTAGGCCGCGAAGTAGATGACCTTCTCCAGGTCCTTCGGCGCGAGGTCGAGCAGATATCCGAGCCGGCTCGGCACTCCCTTGAAGTACCAGATGTGCGTGACGGGCGCAGCGAGCTCGATGTGGCCCATCCGCTCGCGACGCACCTTGGCACGGGTCACCTCGACGCCGCAGCGCTCGCAGATGATGCCCTTGAACCGCACCCGCTTGTACTTGCCGCAGTAGCACTCCCAGTCCCGGGTCGGACCGAAGATCTTCTCGCAGAAGAGCCCGTCCTTCTCCGGCTTCAGAGTGCGGTAGTTGATGGTCTCGGGCTTCTTGACCTCGCCGTGGGACCACTGGCGGATGTCTTCCGCGGTGGCCAGGCCGATGCGTAGCTCGTCGAAGAAGTTGACGTCGAGCACTTGGTTACCCGTCTTTCGGTTGTGTCCTCATCATGGATGGCGCCGCCGGCCCGCGGTGTCCGCGGACCGGTGTGCGCCTAGACCTCCTCGACGCTGCTCGGCTCCCGCCGGGACAGGTCGATCCCGAGTTCTTCCGCTGCCCGGAAGACGTCCTCGTCCGTGTCGCGCAACTCCACCGACATTCCGTCGCTGGACAGGACCTCGACGTTGAGGCAGAGCGACTGCATCTCCTTGATCAACACCTTGAACGACTCCGGGATTCCCGGTTCGGGGATGTTCTCGCCCTTGACGATGGCCTCGTACACCTTGACCCGGCCGAGAACGTCGTCCGACTTGATGGTCAGGAGTTCCTGCAGCGCGTATGAAGCGCCGTAGGCCTCGAGGGCCCAGACCTCCATCTCGCCGAACCGCTGTCCGCCGAACTGCGCCTTCCCACCCAGCGGCTGCTGCGTGATCATCGAGTAAGGCCCGGTCGACCGAGCGTGGATCTTGTCGTCGACCAGGTGGAGCAGCTTCAGGATGTAGATGTAGCCGACCGAGACCGGATCTTTGAACGGTTCGCCGGTGCGTCCGTCGAAGAGCCTCGCCTTGCCGTCGCCATCCACCAGCCGAAGTCCGTCGGGGCCGGGCAGGGTCGATGACAGAAGACCGGTGATCTCCTCCTCGCGGGCACCGTCGAACACCGGAGAGGCGACGACGGTTCCGGCGTCGACCTGACGGGCGCCGGACGGAAGGTTGCGGGCCCAGTCCGGGGAGCCTTCGACGGTCCAACCGGCGTTGGCGGCCCAGCCGAGGTGAGTCTCCAGCACCTGACCCACGTTCATCCGGCCAGGTACGCCGAGCGGGTTGAGGACGATGTCGACCGGGGTCCCGTCAGTCAGGAACGGCATGTCCTCGACCGGGAGGATCTTGGAAATGACGCCCTTGTTGCCGTGCCGACCGGCGAGCTTGTCGCCGTCGGTGATCTTGCGCTTCTGAGCGACGTAGACCCGGACCAGCTGGTTGACGCCAGGGGGAAGTTCGTCACCGTTCTCCCGCTCGAAGAGCCGGACGCCGATGACCTTGCCTTCCTCGCCGTGCGGCACCTTCAACGATGTGTCGCGCACCTCGCGCGCCTTCTCACCGAAGATCGCGCGCAGGAGCCGCTCCTCGGGGGTCAGCTCGGTCTCGCCCTTGGGCGTGACCTTTCCGACCAGCACGTCGCCGGGCACGACGTCGGCGCCGACTCGGATGATTCCGCGCTCGTCGAGGTCGGCCAGAACTTCCTCGGACACGTTCGGGATATCCCGGGTGATCTCTTCGGGGCCCAACTTGGTGTCCCGAGCATCGACTTCGTGCTCTTCGATGTGGATCGAGGAGAGGACGTCTTCCTGCACCAGCCGCTGGCTGAGGATGATCGCGTCCTCGTAGTTGTGACCCTCCCACGGCATGAACGCCACAAGCAGGTTCCGACCGAGCGCCATCTCGCCCTGCTCGGTGCACGGTCCGTCGGCGATGACCTCACCGGCGTCGACCCGGTCGCCCTCGTTGACCAGCGGCTTCTGGTTGTAACAGGTGCCTTGGTTCGAGCGCTGGAATTTCGCGACCCGGTAGGTGCGGTTGACGCCGTCGTCCTGGGCGATCGTCACCGTGTCGGCCGAGACCTCCAGGACGACACCGGCACCTTCGGCGACGATCACGTCGCCGGCATCGACAGCCGCCCGGAATTCCATTCCGGTGCCTACCAACGGCGCCTCGGACCGCAGGAGCGGAACCGACTGGCGTTGCATGTTCGAGCCCATGAGAGCGCGGTTTGCGTCGTCGTGCTCCAGGAACGGGATCATCGCCGTTGCGACTGAAACCATCTGCCGCGGCGACACGTCCATGTAGTCCACGTCGGTCGCGGGGATGTAGTCGACCTCGCCACCCTTGCGGCGGACCAAGACCCTTGACTCCGAGAATGTTCCGTCCGCTTCGAGCGGCGCGTTGGCCTGCGCGATAACGTGCAGGTCCTCTTCGTCAGCGGTCAGGTAGTCGATCTTGTCCGTGACCCTGCCTACTTTGACCTGGCGATAGGGCGTCTCCACGAAGCCGAACGCATTGACCCGGCCGTAGGACGACAACGAGCCGATCAGGCCGATGTTGGGACCCTCCGGGGTCTCGATCGGGCACATCCGTCCGTAGTGCGACGGGTGAACGTCTCGCACCTCGAAGCCGGCGCGCTCACGTGACAGACCGCCGGGGCCGAGCGCCGACAGCCGGCGCTTGTGCGTCAGGCCGGCGAGCGGATTGGTCTGGTCCATGAACTGCGACAGCTGGCTCGTGCCGAAGAACTCCTTGATCGACGCCACGACCGGACGAATGTTGATCAGCGTCTGCGGGGTGATCGCTTCGACGTCCTGGGTGGTCATCCGCTCACGGACAACCCGTTCCATACGTGCCAGTCCGGTCCGGACCTGGTTCTGGATCAGCTCGCCGACAGTACGCAGACGCCGGTTGCCGAAGTGGTCGATGTCGTCGACCTCGACGCGCGCGGTGCTGCCAGAGGCGAAGGTGATCTCGCTCTCGCCCGCGTGCAACGCCACGATGTAGCGGATGGTCGAGACGATGTCGTCGAGGGTCAGGGTTCCCTGACCGAGCTCCTGGCCGATTCCCAGCTTCTTGTTGACCTTGTATCGCCCGACCTTTGCAAGGTCGTAACGCTTCGGGTTGAAGTACAGGTTGTCGAGCAGGGTCTGCGCCGCCTCGCGCGTGGGCGGCTCACCCGGGCGGAGCTTGCGATAGATGTCCAACAGCGCATCGTCCTGGCTGGCCGTGTGGTCCTTCTCCAGCGTCAGCCGGATCGACTCGTACTGGCCGAGCTCGGCAAGGATCTTCTCGTCGTCCCATCCGAGCGCTTTGAGCAGGACCGTGACGGACTGCTTGCGCTTGCGGTCGATGCGGACGCCGACCATGTCCTTCTTGTCGATCTCGAACTCGAGCCACGCGCCTCTGGACGGGATGATCTTCGCTCCGAAGATGTCCTTGTCCGAAGTCTTGTCGACGGTCTTGTCGAAGTAGACGCCCGGCGAGCGGACCAGCTGTGACACGACCACACGCTCGGTCCCGTTGATGACGAACGTCCCTTTGTTGGTCATCAAAGGGAAGTCGCCCATGAACACGGTCTGGCTCTTGATCTCGCCGGTCTCGTTGTTCATGAACTCGGCCGTCACGAACAGCGGCGCCGAGTACGTGAAGTCTCGTTCCTTGCACTCGTCGATCGAGTTCTTGGGCGGCTCGAAGCGGTGGTCGCGGAACGACAGGGACATGGTGCCGGAGAAGTCCTCGATCGGGCTGATCTCCTCGAAGATCTCTTCGAGGCCGGACTTGGTGGGGACGCTGTGTCCTTCGGCCAGCGCAGCCTCCACCCGCGCCTTCCAGGCGTCGTTGCCGAGCAACCAGTCGAAGCTGTCGGTCTGGAGCGCGAGGAGGTCGGGGACTTCGAGGGGCTCACGAATCTTGGCGAAGGAGATGCGGCGAGTGCCGGGTTTCTTGTGGTTCGGGTTGGTCAGAGCGGACGAAGCGTTGCGCGAGGCGGCCAAGATTTGGCTTCCTTCCGAGGCTCGCGGGATGGAGCGCGCATGCGTGACTCCCCGCAACCGGAGCTACGGGCAGTTAAGGGCAGCGCAAAGGGGCAGCATACCTTCTAGGTAAGCCGCTGTCGAGTGGCGGGTCCGGGGACGGCGCACTCCCTCTTTGTTGTCATCCGGCGCAGCACCTCGGAGACGACTGCGCTGCCCGTGAGAATGACCCCTCAGACGGGGTCGCGTCAAGGAAGGCAGGCCCAACTGGGTGACTTCTGTGGACAGCTTGAGCGTGGAAGCGGCCGCTGACGGGGGCGTTTAGACGCCTTTCCCGGCAGCGGCCGACGTGCTTCCTGCGAATTCGGACTACTTCACCGTGACTGTCGCACCCGCGCCCTCGAGCGCGGCCTTGGCCTTGTCAGCGGCCTCCTTGTTGACCTTCTCGAGCACCGTGGCGGGGGTTCCGTCGACCAGGTCCTTGGCTTCCTTGAGTCCGAGGCTGGTGAGCGACCGAACCTCTTTGATGACCTGGATCTTCTTTTCGCCGGCACCCTCGAGGACGACGTCGAACTCTTCCTGCTCCTCGGGCGCCTCAGCCGCGGCGCTGCCGCCGGCCGCGCCCGCGGGCGCGGCGACGGCGACCGGTGCGGCCGCGGTGACGCCGAAGGTCTCCTCGAACTGCTTCACGAACTCGGACAGCTCGAGCAGGGTCATCTCCTTGAACGTGTCGAGGAGGTCGTCGGTGTTGATCTTCGCCATGGCGGCGGTCCTTCCGTTTCGAGTTTCGGGACGGGTGCCCGGAGCTGGTGGGATGACGGTTAGTTGTCGCCGTGCGTTGGCTCGGCTGCCTGCTCGACCGCCGCGTTGGGTTCCGCCGGGTCAGGCGATTCGGTTTCGGTCGCGTCCGGACTCGCGTCCCCGGAGGGACCTTCGGACGTCACTTGTGTGGACTCGGATTCCGGCTTCGCGGACTCGGGCGCTCCGTCCGAAGAATCCGACACCTCGGGTGTCGGGCCCGAAGACTCGGCGATCGGGGCCACGTCAGCCGCGGCAGTGCTGGATGCCGCCAACACGCTGGGATCCTGTTCGGCCTTCTGCCGCAGAGCGTCGAGCAGCCGAGCGGTCTGCGACAGCGGCGCCGCGAACAACGAGACGGCGCCGGACAGCGAAGCCTTGAGCGCGCCGGCCAGCTTCGCCAACAGCACCTCGCGGGACTCCAGGTCGGCCAGCCGCCGGATCTCATCGGGTGCCAGTGCACGCCCGTCCATGACCCCGCCCTTGATGACCAGCGACGGGTTGGCCCGAGCGAAGTCCCGCAGGCCCTTGGCAGCCTCGACGGGATCGCCCGATACGAAGGCAATGGCAGACGGGCCGACGAGGAGCTCGTCGAGGCCATCCACCGATGCCTGCTTCGCGGCGATCTTCGTGAGGGTGTTCTTGACGACCGCGTAGCGGACGGTCTGGCCCAAAGTCGTACGCAGCTCCTTGAGCTGCGCAACGCTCAGTCCGCGGTATTCGGTCAGGACGACTGCGGACGAGTTCCGGAAGTCGTCCGCCAGCTCTGCGACCGCAGTCGCCTTGTCAGCTCTCGCCATGGGGCTCCTTCCGTGGTTGGTCACAGCCATTTCCGGCGGCAATGCCCCACATGAAGAAAGCCCCGGCGCTCGGCGCACGGGGCAGCGCGCGTGGCGCGCTACAACTCGTTACACCTGCGCCGGACGCCCGCTCGCGCGGAACCTTGGCTCACCTAACGCGTGATGACCGACGGTCTTTGGTGCTGCCAAGCGTACGGTGTGGCCAGCTCACCGACAAATCAGCGGCGAAGCCCACCTCGGGGGCGGCTCGACGCTGCGCCAACCGGTCTCAGCCTGCCGCGAGCTTGGTGAGCACCGAGGCCAGATCGACCGTCTGGGACGCAGGAGGCACTGCGACCCGGACCGGCACGTTGTACGCGGTGAAGTCGATCTGCACGCGTGAATGTCCTACCGACGAGTCGTACGACTCGACGGCCCGTACGGGAAGAGCATCGGCGCCGATCCAGAGATCGATCGAGATGTCCTTCACCCCGAGTTGGCTCACCAGGGGCCCGAGTTGACTGGCCAGGGCCGGCGACAGCTCATGCAGAGCCTTCGTCAGGTTGATCGTGCCCGTGTAGTGAGTCGCCACGGCGCCCCGGATCGTGTCCGATCCCGCACGGGTGATCGTTCCGGCCTTACTCAGCAAGGCGAGGGTCCCGGCCGGCCCGGCCTGGCTCGCCTGATCGAACAGTTGCTTCAGATTCAGGCCTGACAGCTTGCCGGTCATGGCCAGGTCCATCTTCACCCACGGCTTGCCCAGGTGGGCAGCGAGGGCCGGGCTGTGCATGTAGAAGGAGTCTCCGACCAGCCTGATCTCGGATTGTCCGAGCTGCGGGATGTTCATCGTGAGCACGCCGCGCAGAGGCTTCGTGGTCGTCAACGTCCCGGATTCGACGAGTCCGGTCCCGGCAACTGAAGCGGTCATCGTGAATGTCATGCTCGACACGTGGGCAGTTCGTCCCACGGCGAGCTGAACTGCCTGGATGGCGGCCGCCGGGTGAGCGGCAACCGGCGGTGCACCGCCCGACGTGCCTTGGCTTGCGCAGCCCGCGAGTGCGACGACAGCCGCCACGCTCGCGGCACCTGCCAGACGGAATCGGACCGAAGCGCGCATGACTGACCCCCGCCGAAGAGTTGGTGCTCAGTCCATCGGAGTCCGGCGGCCCGGACTTGACCCGGTCAGGCCTGCTGCGCGTCCTCGTCCAGCAGGTGGCGAGTCCGATTCGGGTCGACGGGGATGCCGGGACCCATCGTCGTGGACAACGCGACCTTGCGAAGGTAGCGGCCTTTCGAGGACGCCGGCTTGAGCCGGAGGACTTCGTCGAGCGCGGCGCCGTAGTTCTCCACCAGCGCGGCAGGTTCGAAGGACGCCTTGCCGATGATCAGATGGAGGTTGGCGTGCCGATCGACCCGGAACTCGATCTTTCCGCCCTTGATGTCACCGACCGCCTTGGCGACGTCGGTCGTCACGGTGCCGGTCTTGGGGTTCGGCATGAGGCCACGGGGACCGAGCACCCGACCCAGGCGGCCGACCTTGCCCATCAGATCCGGTGTCGCGACGACAGCGTCGAAGTCCAACCGGCCGCCTTCGACCTCGGCGATCAGCTCGTCCGAACCGACGATGTCCGCGCCCGCAGCGCGCGCCTCTTCGGCGCGGTCGCCGGTCGCGAAAACCAGAACCCGCGCGGTCTTGCCGGTGCCGTGCGGCAAGTTCACAGTGCCACGCACCATCTGATCCGCTTTGCGGGGGTCGACCCCCAGACGCATCGAGACCTCGACGGTCGGGTCGAACTTGTTGGCGGCGGTCTCTTTGGCGAGCCGCACCGCGGCCATCGGGCTGTAGACGGCGTCGGGGTCGATGAGTTCCGCGGCTGCTCGGTACGCCTTGCTGCGCTTCATGTGCTGTCTCCTTGGAGGCGGGAGTTCGTGGTCAACGAGCCGGCGCGGGCTCTCCCACGGGTCCGAGTGTTACGGACGCGGTTCAGTCGGAAACTGTAATTCCCATCGAGCGGGCGGTTCCGGCGATGATCTTCTCGGCTGCGTCGAGGTCATTCGCGTTGAGGTCGGGCAGCTTCGTCGTCGCGATCTGGCGCACCTGCTCGGGGCTGATCTTGGCGACCTTCGTCTTGTGCGGTTCGGGAGATCCTTTGTCGACTCCCGCAGCTGCGAGGATCAAGCGAGCGGCCGGCGGGGTCTTTGTGACGAACGTGAACGAGCGATCCTCGAAGACCGAGATCTCGACCGGGATCACCTGGCCGCGCTGGCTCTCCGTCTCGGCGTTGTACGCCTTGCAGAACTCCATGATGTTCACGCCGTGCTGACCCAGGGCAGGGCCGACCGGCGGAGCGGGAGTCGCCGCGCCAGCATTGATCTGGAGCTTGATGATTGCGACGAGTTTCTTCTTGGGAGGCATCGCTTAGTCCTAGTTCTTCTGAATCTGGGCAAAGGAAAGCTCGACCGGGGTCTCCCGGCCGAAAATCTCGACGAGCCCCTTGATGCGTTGGGTATCGGCGTTGATCTCGTGGATGGTCGCCTGAAGGCTGGTGAACGGCCCGTCGATGACCGTGACCGAGTCTCCGACCTGGAAGTCCAGGACCTTGACGTCGACCTTCTCGTGGGTCTTCTTCTCAACGCTCGGCCCGAGAATGTTGACCACTTCGTCGACCGTCAGCGGCGTGGGTTGGTGGGCGTGACCGACGAAGCCGGTGACACCGGGCGTGTTCCGGACCGCGCCCCATGACTCGTCGGTGAGCTCCATGCGAACCAGCACATAGCCCGGGAACTTGTTCCGGCGGACCAGCTTGCGCTGGCTGTTCTTGATCTCGACGACCTCTTCTTGTGGCACCTCGACCTGGAAGATGAAGTCCTCCATGTTGAGCGAGGTCGTCCGGCTCTCGACGTTGGCCTTCACTCTGTTCTCGTATCCGGCGTAGGAATGGACGACGTACCATTCGCCGGGTGCCGCGCGCAGCGCGAGCTTGAACTGCTCGATCGGGTCCTCGTCGTCCGAGGCATCCGCCTCGGTTCCGGCTTCGGCGTCGGCGCCTGCGTCGGATCCGGCCGCCGCTTCGACCTCGGGGCCGTCGACCTCGACGTCATCGACCTCGACGTCATCGACGATGCCGGTCGGCTCCGGCACAGCCGGCTGCTCCGCAGCCGCGGCTTCGCCGGGCTCCGGCACGGCGTCGGGCATCTCGACGTCGTCTTGGGCCAACACGACGTGGTCGTCGGCTCTCGACAGGTCGGTCACTGGGGCGGCACTTCCTCGAAAGTCATGGTCGGGGACGTTCAGGGCTGGTGAAGTCGGCTCGGTGGGCAACTGCTAGGTCATCCGAAGATGTGCAGCATCGCACGACCGAAGAGGTTGTCGAGTACGGCAACGATCACGGTCAGGACCGTGACGAACACCAGGACGACGCTGGTGTAGGTGATGAGTTCGCGCCGCGTCGGCCAGATGACCTTGCGCAGCTCCGCGACGACCTGCCGGTAAAAGAGGCCGATCCTGGCGAAGATGCCGCGCTTCTCGTCGCGTCCGTCGGTTCCGGAACGTCCGCGCTCAGGCGTCGCGGTCGATCCCCGCGTGTCGCTCACTGGCCTCACCTGTCCGGTATGCGGCCGACCGGCGCTTCCAGTCGGCGTCGTGCACTCAGGGCACGCATCCCGCGAGCCTCGCAGGGCCGGAGGGACTCGAACCCCCAACCACCGGTTTTGGAGACCGGGACTCTACCAATTGAGCTACGGCCCTACTTGGGACGACCGACTCACCCGCCCGAACGATCCGGGCGGAAACCCGGGCATGCTCACGCAGGGGCCGACAGCCACCGGCAGAAGTCTAAGGCCTCGCGCGGTCCGCCGCGAACCCGGCGACGGCTCCCGGGAGGCCGCCAAGCGAAACTGCGGTGACCTGGCCGATGGCCTGGTGAAAGGATGGGCCGGTGACCGCAGAACGCGCCTCCCGCCCCAACGGTTCGCCTGCTCCGCCGGCCGCCGGCGGAGCGCGGGTATCCCGCCGGATCGCGTCGATCGCCGAATCGGCGACGCTCGCGGTCGACGCGAAGGCCAAGGCTCTCAAAGCCGCCGGGCGCCCGGTCATCGGGTTCGGCGCGGGCGAGCCCGACTTCCCGACTCCCGACTACATCGTCGAGGCAGCCGCCGCGGCCTGCCACGATCCGAGGTGGCACCGCTACACCCCCGCCGCCGGGCTTCCGCAGCTCCGGTCCGCGATCGCCGAGAAGACCCGGCGCGACAGTGGGTACGACGTCAAACCCAGCCAGGTGTTGGTCACGAACGGCGGGAAGCAGGCGCTTTTCAGCGCGTTCGCGACCCTGCTCGACCCGGGCGACGAGGTGATCCTCCCCGCGCCGTACTGGACTACCTACCCCGAGTCCATCCGGCTGGCCGGCGGCGTGGCCGTCGTCGTCGAAACCGACGAGACGACGGGCTATCGCGCAACGATCGAACAGCTGGAAGCTGCGCGGACGCCGGCCACCAAGGCCCTCGTGTTCGTCTCGCCGTCCAACCCGACCGGGGCGGTATACCCCCCTGACGAGGTCGAGGCGATCGGCCGTTGGGCAGTCGAAGCAGGGCTGTGGGTCATCACCGACGAGATCTACGAGCACCTCGTCTATCCGGACGCGACTTTCAGTTCGATGCCTTCGCTCGTCCCCGACCTCGCGGATCGGTGCATCGTCGTGAACGGGGTGGCCAAGACCTACGCGATGACGGGCTGGCGGGTCGGGTGGATGATCGGACCTGCCGACATCGTCGAGGCAGCCGTCAACCTGCAGTCCCACGCGATGTCGAACGTCGCCAACGTGTCCCAGATCGCAGCGTTGACGGCAGTCTCGGGGGACTTGTCCGCTGTCGAGCGCATGCGCGCGGCCTTCGCCAAGCGCCGGTTGACGATGGCCACGATGCTGGACGCGATCGACGGCGTGAGTTGTCCGGTTCCCGAGGGCGCGTTCTACTGCTTCCCGTCGGTTCGGGGATTGCTCGGTCGGGAGTTGCGCGGTCGCCGCCCGGCCAGCTCCGCCGAGCTCGCCGCTGTGATGCTCGACGAGGCGGAGGTCGCCGTCGTTCCGGGTGAAGCGTTCGGCGCTCCCGGCTACTTGCGCCTGTCATATGCGCTCGGCGACCAGGACCTCGCCGAAGGTGTTGAGCGAATCGCGAAGTTGCTGGCCGAAGCATCGGTCTGATCGCTCGGGCCGATGGCGACCCCCGACCTGACCACACTGCCGAAGACCCACCTACACCTTCATTTCACCGGTTCGATGCGGCACAGCACGATGGTCACGCTCGCGGCGGAGCACGGGGTACGGCTGCCGGACACGTTGGCGGATCCTCGGCCGATGCGGCTGGCCGCCACGGACGAGCGCGGTTGGTTCAGATTCCAGCGGATGTACGACATTGCCCGATCGGTGCTGCAAACCGAGGGCGATGTTCGGCGCCTGGTCCGGGAAGTCGCTGAGGACGAGAAGGCCGAAGGGTCCGGTTGGCTCGAGATCCAAGTTGATCCCAGCGGCTACGCGGCCCGCTTCGACGGCCTGACCAGTTTCGTCGAGTTGGTGCTCGATGCGACCAGGTCAGCAGCCGCCCAGACCGGCGTCGGCATCGGCCTGGTGATCGCTGCCAACCGCACCCGCCATCCGCTCGACGCGCGCACGCTGGCGCGGCTCGCCGCCCGGCACGCAGGTGCCGGTGTTGTCGGCTTCGGCCTCGCGAACGACGAACGCCGCGGGAGGATCGGCGACTTTGCCCCGGCATTTCGCATCGCCCGCCATGCCGGTCTGGACGCAGTGCCGCACGCCGGCGAGCTAGCCGGAGCCGACAGTGTCCGCGGCGCCGTCGAAGCACTCGGCGCGGCGCGGATCGGGCACGGAGTGCGTGCAGCCGAGAACGTGGCTACGGTCGAACTGCTGGCCGAGCGGAGTATCGCCTGCGAGGTGTGCCCCAGTTCGAACGTCGCACTCGGCGTGTATCCGGATCTTGCCGCCGTTCCGATCCGCACCCTGTTCGACGCCGGCGTACCGATCGCGCTCGGTGCCGACGATCCGCTGCTGTTCGGTGATCGCTTGCGCAGGCAGTACGAAATCGCGCGCGACGTGCACGGCTTCACGGACGCCGGGTTGGCCGAGCTGGCCCGCATGTCTGTGCGAGCATCGCGAGCACCTGACGACCTGCGGGCGAAGCTGTCTGCCGGCATCGACGCATGGGCGGGACGGACCGAACCGGCTCGCTAGCTCTACAGCGCGCATCCGACGAGGCGCGGCTCAGGGTGCAGCTCGATCCCGAAGAGAGTGACGACCCGGTCGCGGATCTGACGGGCGAGGGCGAGCACGTCCTCGGTGGTGGCGCCGCCGGCGTTGATCAATGCGAGGGAGTGCTTGGACGAGATCCGGGCAGCCCCCGACCCGTAGCCGCGGGAGAAGCCGGCATTCTCGATCAGCCAAGCCGCCGACGTCTTGACCAGGCCGGAGGAGTCTGGCCAGGTCGGGGCACGGTCAGGAAGCGCTGCCGCTGCCGACTGATCGAGCAACGGGTTCATGAAGAATGAGCCGACGCTGACGGTGTCCGGATCGTCCTCGTCCAGCACCATGCCCTTCGACCGGCGAAGTTCGAGAACCGCATCGCGGACGTCGCCCAGCGCGGCGCCGACGACGTCGGCACGACCGCCGAGCAGCCTCGCGAGCTCGTCGTAGCGGATCGGCTCGGACGTCCCGCTGCGGCTCAGCTCGAACTGAACGGCCAGGACGACATGGCGATCGACCCCGTCGGGGCGGTGTTTGAAGAGGCTGGATCGGTAACTGAAGCCGCACTCGGTGGCGGCCACCGTCGCGACGGTGCCGGTCGTGCGGTCGAGCACTCGTACCCAGCGGATCGTCCGCGAGACGTCCTGTCCGTATGCTCCGACGTTCTGGATCGGTGTAGCACCGGTCAGCCCGGGAATGCCGGACAGCCCTTCGACGCCCGCCAGGCCCTCGACGACGCATCGCTCGACCACCCGGTCCCAGACCTCTCCCGCAGCCACAGTCACATTCACCACGTCGGGCGAGGAACCCCTCGACACTTGCGTTCCGCTGTGTCCGATCCGGACCACGGTGCCGTCGAAGCCGGAGTCGGCCACGACGAGGTTGGAGCCCGCCCCGAGCAAGAGAACCGGCACCCGCAAGTGGTCGAGGTCTCGGATCTGCGCCACGAGATCGGCTTCTGACTCCGGCGCCGCGAATGCGCGGGCAGGACCCCCAACCCGCAAGGTCGTCAGATCGGCAAGCCGCATGATCGGCTGCCGGCTCAGGCCAGCTGGACGACGAGGCGAGCCGCGCCGAGAACTTTCTCGCCGCGCACGGAGGCGGTCAGATCGACGCGAACCCGACGGCCGTCGAGCTTGTCGGATACGACGCCGGTCACCTCGATCGATGCGCCCTCGTCGTCGTCGGGGACCTCGACCGGCCGGGTGAACCGGGTCGAGTACTCGGTTACCGCACCCGGGTCCCCGACCCATTCAGTCACGGTCCGGGCGGCCACGGCCATCGTGAGCATTCCGTGGGCGATGACACCGGGAAGACCGACATCACGAGCGACCCGATCGCTCCAGTGAATGACGTTGAAGTCTCCCGACGCGCCTGCGTAGCGGATCAGATCCACGCGTTGGAGGCGGTAGTCCCGAGACGGAAGTTGAGTCCCGACCTCGACCTGGTCGAAATCGACGGTCGTCGTCATGCCGGCACTTGTCGGGTCGATCGCGCAACCAGGGTCGAACGAACAATCGCCACTTCTTCGCCCCGGTCGGTCACGATGTGCACCGCAAGGCTCAGCAGGTCATTACCCGCAGCCGTCCGAATCTTCTCGACGGACGGCGTCGCGACGAGTACGTAGCCGGCCAGCACAGGTCGGCTCAGGACGAATGCCTGGTCGCCATGGACCACCGACGCGTAGTCCAGGCCCAGATCCGGATCGAAGATGATCACTTCGGTGGCCGCGCGGCTGAGGACGACCACGAAAGTCGGGGGGGCGACAATGTCCGGATAGCCGAGAGCCGCGGCGGCTTCTACCGATCGGTACGCCGGGTTCGGGTCCCCTATGGCGTCCGCGAACTCTCGGATCTTCTCGCGAGAGACCAGGTACGGCTCTCGGGCAGGAAACACCCGCCCGACGAATGCCTCGTCGAGCGGCATCAGTTCAGCGAGTTTCCTTGTGAATCGTGTGCCGCCCGCAGGTCGGGCAGAACTTCTTCAGCTCGATCCGGTCGGGGTCGTTCCGGCGGTTCTTCTTGCTGATGTAGTTCCGGTGCTTGCATTCCTGGCAGGCCATGGTGATCTTCGGCCGGACATCACTCTTGGCAGCCACTGGCAGGCTCCTGCTCTCGGTGCGCCCCACCGGGACGTCTGTTATGAGGGTTGTTCGCCTGGCAAGGGTAACCGTGCTTACAGCCGAGCGAAAATCGGTAGCGGAGGCCGGACTCGAACCGGCGACACAGCGATTATGAGCCGCTTGCTCTGACCACCTGAGCTACTCCGCCGCAGCGGCCCAGGATAGCCCGCCGGGCCGATCAGTTATTTCGCGCAGTCGACGCGCCCGGGTTCGGGATTGACCGGTCAGACCGGCCTCGAACCGCGAACCCCGCTTCGTACACGCGATCGGCACCTCGCGGAGCCCCTTTACGGAATCGAACCGTAGACCTTCTCCTTACCATGGAGACGCTCTGCCGACTGAGCTAAAG
>Ga0075017_100000929_pt1 | contig 17360 bp, 14 predicted proteins | sample AleBraG_ABR_2012_FD_71475 | JGI IMG/M metagenome (GOLD analysis project Ga0075017, IMG submission 71475) | Freshwater sediment microbial communities in response to fracking from Pennsylvania, USA - Alex Branch Run_MetaG_ABR_2012 | ecosystem: Environmental > Aquatic > Freshwater > Creek >... | reverse complement strand
ACGGCCAGCGCCATCAAAGTAATTTTTTGCGGCCGGTTGCGCCCGGGCTCGGCCGCGAGCCAGAGCGTCGTTAGGACGGCTGCCGTAATGGCCAACGCTTGCATGACGCGTACGCCGCCCGTGGCGAGGGCGTACTTCAGGCCCTGGCGAACGACCACGCGGACATCGAGGGCGCGGTGGACCACGATCACGTACGCCAGCGTTAGCGGAAACAGCAGGAGCAGACTCAAGGCAGGCAGAAAAACCCAGAGGGGGACGGCGCTCTCCAAAAAGCCGCCGTTACCGCGGAAAAAGGCAATCAGACTGATGATGAAGCACGGTGTGAGGCTGACGGACGCGCCCCAATAAAGCAGGCGCAGGCGGCGCTTGTTGTCAGCCGTGGCGGTGGTGAACCCTTTGATCGAGAGTGAGAAAAAGAAATACCCCACCATGCAGTAAAAGACGATCCCGGTGGGACGATCGAGCGGAGTCGTCTTCACATTCAGCGCGGTCACCGAAGCGAAATGGTTGAGGTCGCCCACGGAGATGATGAGACCAAGAACAGTTTCCACCAGCGCAATGGTGATGGCGGACCACTTCACCCATTTCCACCAGGCTCTCCGGTCATAGCGGGGCGGGCTCGGAAAGTAGTGCCCGAAAAGAAACATCCAGATTGGCCACGTGGCCGCGGTCACGGTGCGGTACGCCATGGCGAACGTACGCACCCACGCGGGCAGGAGCGCGACTTCCATGCCGACGAGAGTGCCGAAACTCAGCAGCAGGGCCAGCAACAGCCACGCCAGCGGGTCGCGCGGGCGCACCGCGGCCACAAGGAAACCCAGAATCGAACAGGTGGCCGGCGTGAAGATGAACAGCACGGCCAGCGCCAGGTTCAGGCTGAGAGACATGCCGCCGGTGAGTCCAACACCACGCGCGACCAGTGGAATCGTCACCGTGCGGTCGGGCGAGCCTGGCTGTTGTGCGCGCACGACGACAGGAAGGCTGTCGCCGGCGCGGCGGCGCGCCAGCTCCTCCCCCAGGACCGCCGACCCAGTGTACGGACGGCTGTCGACAGATACCAGGACGTCGCCGATGTGGATGCCAGCTGCTGCGGCCCGGCTGTCCACTTCACGAATCTCGGCAGAAGCTGTTTTGGGGAAGATCGGCGGAACTACGACGCGGTCGGGATGCACCAGGCGCACGAAGCCGTGATGGAACACCTGCCCCTGGTAGACCGCGGTCGGCACGAAGAGAAGGAGGAGCAGGACGTATTGGAGATGCGCGCGCTTCACCGTGGGAAGGATTCTAAGCTACTGTGTCCCAGGGCGCCGGATAGAAACGGTGGAAGGCCACAAACAGCAGCGCGATCAGCAAGAACACCAGAGCACTGCCCTCCGGGCCGACGCTGCCGCCGGTGAGCCAGGACGGGCCGTGGAAGGAAGAGCCGAGGAGGTGGCCGGGGGACGTGGAGCCGCTGTCGGGGACGCCGTAGAGGTAGCTCTCGCCCCAGTCCCAGGAGGCGTGGAAACCGACCGCGAACCAGAGGTTGCCGGTGCGGCGGAGGGTGAAGCAGAAGAAGAGGCCGATGAGCGCGGCGGCCACTGCGCCGGCGGGGTTTTCGCCCTTGTTTCCGATGTGGACGGCGCCGAAGGCGACAGAGAGGATGAGCGCGGACCACCAGAAGCCGATGCCGCGACTGAGGGAGAACAGGGCGGGACCGCGGAAGAAAAATTCTTCGAAGAAGCCGACCAACAGGAAAACCATGGCCCAGAAGACAGCGAACTTCAACGCGCGCAGGCCGTGCTCGACGGGACTGCCGAAGTAGAAGGCGGAGGCGCCGCGCATCACGAGCAGCAGGACGGTGAGGGCGGCGATGCCCCAGATCACGCCTTGCCAGAAAGTCTTGCCGAAGGCGCTACTGACGGGAAGGCCGTAGGCGCCGAAGGGACGTTTCTCAATGCTGCCAAGGAGAAGCGCGGCGACGAAGATCACGGTGACGAGGAATAGGTAGCCAACGACAGTCGACCAGGCGGTGTAGCGCAGGGGACGCGCGACGTGGCGCACGAGCGGTTGCATGATGAAGATCATGACCGCGCACATCACAAGGTAGAGAGCGAGGCTCCATCCGGAACGGAGGCCGTCGGACCCGAGGAAGATTCTGGATCCGAGGGATGGCGGCGGGGGGCTGCTTGGTGGGATCTCGGGAATGTTCGGGGGCTCGGCCTGAAAATTCATGGGCAGACATGATAAAACACTCGGTCCTGTTTCCATGACCAAAGTTCCGAATGACGCGTTCTTCTCGCGGCCCCGGCTACTGGCGGGAGGATTGCTGTTGCTGTTTCTGGCGCAATGCGTTTGGCTGACGCGGGCGGAGTTGCGCGTTGGGCAGCCGGCGGCGGGTGAGGAATTGCGCATTCGTGAAGGGTTGGCGCAGTGGAAGGGGAAGAAGATTGCCGGCGCTCCGATGGACGGGCCGGAAACCGTTGGCCCACCCCCCGCTGACGCGGAAGGGTGGGGCACCCGGGCCTCTTTCGATGTGCACCATGGGCCGGTGTGGTATCTGTTCACGGCGACGCCGCTCGTGTTCTGGCCGGCTCCGCTGGACGGGTCGAGTTATCGCTATTGGGGATGGCTGGAGCGCGTGCCTTACCTGCTGGCGGGTGTTCTGCTGGGGGCTTCGCTGTGGTATGTGACGCATCGGCTGTTTGGCAACGCGGGGGGTTACATAGCGCTGATGCTTTACTGCTTTTCGCCGGCGATGATTCGCGCTTGCGCGTTGGCGGGGACGGAGCCGGAGATCGTGGCGCCGTGGGGAGCGTTTGGGGCGGTGTACACGGCGGTGGCGGTGGCGCATACGCTGTATGCTCCGCGCGAGGTGGTGCTGTGGAACTGGCGACGGATTGTGTTGCTGGGAGTTTCGTTGTTTCTGGCGGTGGGCACGCAGTTTTCGCTGGCGGTGCTGGCGCCCCTGACGCTAGGGTTGCTGCTATATCTGGCTCCGGAGCGGCGAAGGGCGGCGTTCTCGATTTGGATCGCGGGGTGCGCGGTGGCAGTGGCGCTGCTGTTTGGGTCGTACTTTCTGCACGGGCGAGTGTTCTTCGCGAGCCTGCGTCATGCCCGGTGGATTGAGGCGACGGCGGGTGGACTCGGGATGACGGGAAATTACCTGCGGGTGTTGCACACATTGAGCGGAGCGTCGCCCGCTTTTCTGCTGGCGCTGCCTTTCACGCTGGCGACGTATGGGATCTGGCGGCGGGCGCGGTATTTCGGAAATACGGCGCCATTGCTCGTGGCGGGGGTTTGCATCCTGCTGGGACTGGCGGCGCCACATTATCCGGGACAGGGATTTCTCTTGGTGGCGGCTCCTTTTTTGTTCAGTTTTGTGGGGGGAGTGTTTGCCGATCTGCTGGAAACGCGGTTCGGCGCGGTGGTGCGGGCGGGACTTTTCGGCTTGCTAGGGGCCAATGCGCTGTGGAACCTGGTGGCGCTGGGGCGGTTGTAAGCTGCTGGTGGCAAGGGTTTTGCGGCGACAGGGTGGTCGCGAACCGCGTTCGCAGCCCGGGCGCGAGGACCCTTCGGTCGCTTCGCTCTCAAGGGCAGGCTGCCCGGGCCCCCACGACTTTCGGCAACCCCGATATCTTGCGCAACATCTGATAGGAGGGAGCGTTCTCTTCCCAGGAGGCGTATCTTGTCTCCCAGACGCTGCCCTTCGGAGGCCCGGTATGACGGCCATTTCGCGGTATAATCCGATTGTGAGGCGCACGTTCCCAGCCTCGGTTGTTCTCTTCGCGGTCGCTCTTTCCGTGTCGGCGGTCGCTCAGGCGAACGGTGTGCCGGCATCGATCATGTCGTTCGGTCCGGGGCGCGGAATGGCGCCGGGGGTTCCTGCGAGCATCACTTCCCTTGGACCGTTTGGCTACACGCCGCATTGGAATATCCAGCCGTTGTTTCCGACGCGCCCGATTCACCATCCGCCGCATCATCCTACGGGTGGAGGGCGGAACGGGAATCTGCCTTTTTACGGGGGCTTACCCTATTACTGGGGTGGCGGCTATTATCCGCCCACGATTGTGGAGCCGGCTGAGGACACGAGCGAGCAGGCTGCCGAAGATGATTACCGCTGCGGGCCGACGATCTTCGATCGGCGTGGGCCTCGTTGCCGCGACGCGGAGCGTACTGAAGTGGTTGTGAAAGACCCGGGGCCTGCGCATCCGAGAGTAGATGCGCCTCCTCCACCGGAACCGGCAGTGCAGCCGAAGACGGTGCTCATCTATCGGGATGGACACAAGGAAGAAGTGCAGAACTACGCCATCGTGGGTGAGAACCTGATTGATCTAGGCGAGACGCGGCGGAAGATTGCGCTGACGGCGTTGGATGTGCCGGCGACTGTCAAAGCGAACGACGAACGCGGCACCGATTTCACCCTCCCGGTATCACAAAAGGCACACTAAGCTTGCGCCTTTCCACAGGCCCAGAGGCTTCGTGTCTGGTATAATTGTGGGCAGTTCCCAGGTCACTAACTTCCTGTAAATGCAAGGATTTACGGCAATTTCGCGCGGCAAATCGCAAACTGCGACACTTGGTTTTTCGGATGCGAGTTGCGCGAGGTTTGTGGTGTGCTCGGCGTGAGTTGTTGGGTCGGCTGAAGTGCATAGATCCTTCGCTTCGCTCAGGATGACAGAGGGGTAGAGGGTTCATGCCCGACGATAAAGATCAGGATCCGAATCGGCAGCTTCCGTTAGGCGGTGGCGCCGGTGGGCCGGGCGCTGCCAACATTGTGCCCATCAACATTGAAGAGGAGATGCGCCGGTCGTATCTCGACTATTCGATGTCGGTGATTATTGGGCGCGCGCTGCCCGATGTGCGCGATGGGTTGAAGCCGGTGCATCGGCGAATTCTTTATGCCATGCACGACATGGGACTGCTGCACAACCGCAAGCACGTGAAGTGCGCCAAGGTGGTGGGCGAGTGCTTGGGGAAATATCATCCGCACGGTGACAGTGCTTTGTACGATGCGCTGGTGCGTTTGGCGCAGCCGTTCTCCCTGCGCTATCCGTTGATTGATGGGCAGGGCAATTTCGGGTCGGTAGATGGCGACCCGGCGGCGGCTTACCGGTACACGGAAGCCCGGTTGACGGCGATTGCGGAAGAGTTGCTCACCGACATTGAGAAAGAAACAGTGGATTTTGCCGAGAACTTCGACAGCACGACGGTGGAGCCGTCGGTTTTGCCGACGCGGGTGCCGAACCTGCTGGTGAACGGGTCGAACGGGATCGCGGTGGGGATGGCGACGAACATTCCGCCGCACAACCTGACGGAAATCGTGGATGCGACGATCGCGCTGGTGAGCAATCCGGCGACGTCGCTCGCGGAAATTCTGAAAATCGTGAAGGGGCCGGACTTCCCGACGTACGGGATCATTCACGGGCGGGCGGGGATTGCGGAGGCTTACAAGAACGGCCGCGGGCGGTTCATTATGCGGGCCAAGGCGGCGATCGAGAACCTGACGCGCGACAAGCAGGCGATTATCGTGACCGAGATTCCCTACCAGGTGAACAAGGCGCGGCTGATTGAGCGCATTGCGGACCTGGTGAACGACAAGGCGATCGACGACATTTCCGACATTCGCGACGAATCGGATCGCGACGGCATGCGCATCGTTTTGGAATTGAAACGAGGGGCGGAGCCACAGATCGTCCTGAACCAGCTCTTCAAGCACACCGCGATGCAGGAGAGCTTCAGTATGATTTTTCTGGCGGTGGTCAACGGTCAGCCCAGGGAAATGGGGCTGATCGAGGCCATTCAGCACTTCATCAATCACCGGGTGGAAGTGGTGCGGCGGCGCACGGTGTACCTGCTGACCAAGGCGCGCGAGCGGGAGCACATTCTCGAGGGCTACCAGATTGCGCTCGACCACCTGGACAACGTGATTGCGATCATTCGCGGCAGCGCGAACCGGTTGGATGCGCGCGACAACCTGGTGGCGTATTTTGCCGGGAAGAAGATTGATATCAACACCACGGGACGGGCGCCGAAGCTTGATCCCGAAAAGCCTTTCACCGCGAAACAGGCGGAGGCCATCCTCGAACTGCAGTTGCACCGCCTGACCAAGCTCTCGATTGACGAGATCATCAAGGAACTGACGGAAGTGCGGGAGCGCATCTCGGAGTATGAATCGATTCTGAACTCGGAGAAGAAGCTGCGTGGCGTGATTGTGAAGGAGCTGGAGGAAATCAAGAAAGAGTACGGCGACGAGCGGCGCACGGTGATTGAAGACGAGGCCGCCGAGATTATGCTGGAAGACCTGATCGCCGACGAGCAGGTGGCGGTGACGGTAAGCCACTCCGGCTACATGAAGCGGACGCCGATCTCGACCTACCGCATGCAGCGGCGCGGCGGGACGGGGCGCACGGGGATGAAGACGCGCGACGAGGATTTTGTTGAGCATCTGTTCGTCGCATCGACACACGCCTACATTCTCATCTTCACTAACACCGGCCGCGTTTACTGGCTGAAGGTGTATGAGATTCCAGACATCAGCGCGGCGGGCAGAGGCAAGCACATCGGCAACCTGGTGGGCTTGCAGGCAGGCGAGACGGTGCGTACGCTGCTGGTGGTGCGCAACCTGGAGGAAGAAGGCAAGTACGTCTTTTTCGCAACCCGGAACGGCACGGTGAAGAAGACGGAGCTGAAAGACTTCTCGCATGTGATGTCGCGCGGGATCATCGCGATTGGGATTGAGGCTGGGGATGAACTTGTGGCTGCGGAACTGACCGACGGGAGCCAGATCATTTTCCTCGCTTCGCACGACGGGCAGGCGGTTCGCTTTGAGGAGGACGATGTCCGGTCCATGGGGCGCCCGGCTTATGGTGTCCGTGGCATGAACCTCGGGAAGGGCGACTACATTGTCGGTATGGCGACCACGACGAAGCCGGGGGCAGCGGTGCCGGAGAAGAAGTCGGACGATGGGGTCATACTGCCGCGGAAAGGCACGTTGATTCTGTCGGTGACCGAAAATGGCTATGGCAAGCGTACTCCGGCCGATGACTATCGGCTGATCGGGCGCGGCGGCAAGGGTGTGATCAACGTGAAGACAACGGAGCGCAACGGCAAGGTGGTCAGCATCTCGCAGGTGGCAGAAGACTCGGAGGTGATGATCATCAGCCAGTACGGCAAGATCATCCGGACGGAGAGCAAGCAGATCCGCGAGTGCGGAAGGTCGTCGCAGGGGGTGCGGTTACTGCATCTTGAGCCGGGCGATAAGGTGGCGGCGACGTCGGTCATCCCGCCGGAGGAGATCAACGGGAACGGAAATGGTGAGCCGACGCTGTTGCAGTAGGGGCGATACGGTTGGGCCAGAACCCAGGATACTACTTGGTTTCTGCCAAGTTGTATCGTGCAATCGAGCGAAGAGAATTTCTGTCGATGACATCGACACTTGCTTGCTCTATTCTGGAACTGGGCGGAGGTTGCGATGAAGGCCGCAGTCAGCGAAATGATGGAAGCCCCAGTTTACGGGGTTCTGGAAGCGGCGCAGTACTTGAGGGTACCGCATAACACTCTGGTCTACTGGGTTAAAGGCGGCGGGAACGTCCCTCCTCTTGTGCGACTGGCCCGCAGTAGCCCTCCACGCCTCTCATTCATGAATCTCATTGAGTGCCATATGCTAAGCAGCATACGGGCGATCTACCACGTGCGAATTCCACGAGTTCGCCGGGCGTTGAAGACACTGGGTCAGTACGTCCAGCACAAGCATCCCCTCGTGGAACAAGTGTTTCTGACCAATCGCAGCGATCTCTTCATTGAGCACTTGGGGGACTTAGTCAATCTCTCGCGTGGCGGGCAGATGCCGTTTCGTAATATGTTCGATCTTTATTTGGAGCGGGTTGAACGCGATGCGAACGGCTCATTCAGGTTTTACCCGTTTGTAATGGAGCGCAAGTCAACGGAACCAAAGCTTATCCAAATTAGCCCAGCTGTGGGATTTGGCAAGCCTGTCATCGCGGGCACAGGAATATCAACGGCGGTGGTGGTTTCCAGATTCAACGCTCGAGAATCTGTCCCAGAGCTCGCCACCGAGTATGGCGTCACGCCACAGCAAATCGAAGAAGCAATCCGCTGGGAGCAGCGAACGGCGGCTATCGCCGCCTGAAGACTTCGTCATCTATCTGGACGAGAACCTTCACAACTGTAAACCCATCTTGGTGCACTTGAGCAACATCACGTCAAGTAGCGCCACGGCGCTCACTTCAATCCCGGGACGGAGGATGCCGTCTGGCTTCCCTTTGTGGGGCAACGAGGATGGGTGGTGCTGACCAAGGACAAACGGATTCGCTTCAATGAACTAGAGAAAGGCGCGATCCTACGGAATCACGTGAGGGAGTTCTATTTTTCGTCTGGGAACAGTAGCGGCACTGAAATGGCTGAAATATTGATTACTGCATTACCTGGCATGTTCAAGCTGTTCAGAGAGCACGAGCCTCCGTTTGTCGCAAGCATTACAAGATCCGGTGCGGTGAATCTCAGGCTGGAGTAGCAACCTGTTTCAGCGCAACTTTCTGCGCCACGAACCCGCCGATCGCAATCTAAGAACGTATGTTTCTTACTAAGGTTTCGCTCGCCGACAAGTTTGCCCGCTTCTCTGAGCAGTGGTCGCCCAAGATTGCCGGAGAAATCAACGATTCGTACGTCAAGCTGGTGAAATTCCAGGGGGATTTTGTGTGGCATCACCATGATCATGAGGATGAGATGTTTCTGGTGATCAAGGGACGGATGCTGATGGGGCTGCGCGATCCCGAGGAGCGGGTGATTGAAGTGAATGCGGGGGAGTTCATCATTATTCCGAAGGGTGTGGAGCACCGGCCGAGCGCGCCGGAAGAGACGCAGGTTGTTTTGCTTGAGCCGAAGACGACGCTGAATACGGGGAATGTGCGCGACGAGCGGACGCGGGAGAAGTTGGAGCGGATTTAAGTGGGGGCGGCGTCGACCGTTCCGTGCTTCCGGGGTTGTACGATAGGGCGGTGCATCTTCTAGCGCAGCGCGTGCTGGATTTCGTTCGGCGGCAGAAGTTGCTGCGGGCGGGAGACCGGGTGGGGACGGCGGTTTCGGGCGGCGTGGACTCTGTGGCTTTGCTGCGATTGCTGCTCGAAGTGTGCGGAGAGCTGGGGATCGTTGTTTCAGTTGTCCATCTCAATCATCAATTGCGCGGGGCGGAGTCGGATGCGGACGAAGCGTTCGTAGCAGCACTGGCGCACGAGCACGGTCTGGCGTTACACGGCGGGAGTGCGGACGTGGCGAAGATTGCGCGCAAGAAGTATCTCAGCGTGGAGGCGGCGGCGCGGGAAGCGCGATATGGGTTCTTTTGGCGGCTCATTGCGCAGGGGATGGTGGATAAGGTTGCAACCGGGCACACGCTGGATGACCAGGCGGAAACCGTTCTTTTACGGCTGGTGCGTGGGGCGGGGACCAAGGGGCTGGCGGGGATTTATCCGGGGCTGGAGCGTCGTCGGTCACCAGACGTCAGGCGTCAGGATGCGGGTGCGGAAAGTCATCAGTCGTCGGTCGTCAGTCGTCAGGAAACCAGCATTGTGCGTCCCCTGCTTGAGCTGACTCGTAAAGACTTGGAAAGCTATCTCGCTGATCTTCACCAGAGCTGGCGGGAGGATGCGAGCAATCGGGATATGCGTTTTGCGCGCAATCGGGTGCGGCACGGTATTCTGCCGCGGCTGGAGGAGCATCTGAATGCGGGCGTGAAGCGCGTGCTGGCGGAGACGGCGGAAATTGCGCGGGGGGAAGAGGAGTATTGGGCGGAGCGTGTTGCCAAGTTGCTGCCGGAGGTTTTGACGCGAGAGGTAGCGGGCGGGATCCCCCAGGCTGACGCACGGGCGAGGACGCCCGTGCGACCATCGCGGGAGGGGGAACAGGGTGCGAGGCTTCTGCGCGACCGTCTAATCGGCGAGCCGCTGGCGGTACAGAGGCGGGTGGTGCGGGCGGCGGGTGAGGCTCTGGGGGTGAAGCTGGAGTTTGCGCACGTGGAGGAAGTGCTGGCGGTTGCGCGGGGCGAGGGTGACAGCGCCAAATCCTGTAATCTTCCGGGCAACTGGCGTGCCACCCGAATTGGGAACGAAGTTCGGCTGCATCCTGCGTCCGACCGGCCTTTCTCGGGCTATGAACACCGGCTCCAGGTCCCCGGGCGAACGGAGATTCCTGAGATTTCTAGTAGCTTGGAAGCTACTCCGTTACGCGGGGTGGAGGAGGAAGGGGGATATAATCCAGAGCATCTGTATGCGCCACAGTCTCTCGCGAAAGAGCTGGTGGTCCGGAACTGGCAACCGGGCGACCGTTTCTGGCCTGCCCACCGCAAGTCTCCGAAGAAGATCAAGGAATTGTTGCAGGAACGGAAAATTGCTCTCGAGGAACGGCGTGGTTGGCCGGTTGTCGTGAGTGGAGACGAGATTGTGTGGGTGCGCGGATTCCCCGCTCCGCGGCATCTGCGTCCGGCGAAGAACGGCGGCGCGATTCTGATTCGCGAACTTTATGAGGCGGAAGAAGCCGAGGAGAAGTAAAGAGCATGGCTACTGCGCGGGACCTAGGCTTGAACAAAGCGGCCGAATTGCGCACGGTGATTCGTGCGGAACAAATCCAGAAGCGGGTGCGCGAGATGGGCCGGCAGATTGCCGATGACTACCAGGGCCGCAAGCTGCACGTTCTGGGCGTGCTCGAAAACAGTTTTGTGTTCACGTCCGACCTGATTCGCGCCATTGAAGGGCCGGTGCTCTGCCATTTCGTCAAGCCGTGCTATTCGCAGAAAGAACACGGGCCGGCCAGGGTGGAAGAAATCTACTTCAGTCACGAACTCGATCTGCGCGGGCAGGATGTGCTCATCGTCGAGGGAGTCATTCATTCCGGCGTAACGGACGAATTCCTGATGACGGATCTCCGCTCGCGCGGAGCAGCGTCGGTGAAACTGGCGACCCTGCTCGACCGGCAGGCGGCGCGCCGGGTGGCGCTGCAACCCGATTACTTCGGGTTTCTCGTGGATGACCACTACTTTGTGGGCTACGGGATGGGATCGCAGGATCAGCTTTACCGCAACTTGCCTTACATCGCGACACAGGTGTGAGCGTCCGCGGTGCCCTCGGGACTTCATATTGGTGGCCGATCTGGTGGCGGGTGGTTCCGGAGAGAAGATTGCGTGGTCGAACATTGGAAAGACCCCACCCAAGCAAAGAACGCTTGGGTGGGGCACCCCGCTGTCTCCCCAGGCACTTTAAGACGCGGATTTCCCGAGCGACGCCGTCTTCGACGGGGACCCGCTGGGATACGACCCAAAGCCCGCTTCTTCAATGACTTAAGTTATGCCTTCCCGGCGCACACATTGGCAGGGCGAGCGAGTACAATGAGGGATTAGCCACCAATCCGCAATCAAAGTTTCGGCCTGTGGCATCTAATACAATGGGAACGGTTTCTTCCATTCTGGCGTATTTGTATTAGCAAGAGGAGTGCGTGTGAATTCGACTGCCAAGACAGTGTTGTTCTGGGTGGCCATCGCTTTATCTGCCGTATTGCTGTGGACGGTGATCAAGACCAACAGCCCGGGCCAGAAAGACAAGGAACTCGCTTACTCGGAGTTTATGGGGCAGGTGGATAGCGGCAACGTCGCTGATGTCACCATCGACGGGCAACAGGCTCGCGGCAAGTTCAAGGACAAGAGCGGCTTTCATACGACCATTGCGCCGGGGCTGATGAACAACGATCTGCCCACTTACCTGCGGGGCAAGGGCGTGATCGTGACCTTCCGCGATGTTTCGGGAGGAGTGTGGTCGAGCTGGGTGTTCAATCTCATTCTGCCGATTGCGGTGCTGGCGGGATTGTGGTTCTTCATGATCCGCCAGATGCAGAGCGGCGGGAACAAGGCGCTGTCGTTCGGCAAGAGCCGGGCGCGACTGCTCTCCATGCAGCAGAAGAAGATCACGTTCAAAGACGTGGCGGGAGTGGATGAGGCGAAGGAAGAGCTGCGCGAGATTATTGAGTTTTTGCGCGAGGCGCAGAAGTTTCAGAAGCTGGGCGGGCGCATTCCCAAGGGCGTGCTGCTGATTGGGCCTCCGGGAACTGGTAAGACTTTGTTGGCGCGGGCCGTTGCCGGTGAAGCGAATGTGCCGTTCTTCTCCATCTCCGGGTCCGACTTCGTGGAAATGTTCGTTGGCGTGGGCGCGAGCCGGGTGCGGGATCTGTTCGAGCAGGGGAAGAAGAATGCTCCCTGCATTATTTTCATTGATGAAATTGACGCGGTTGGGCGGCATCGCGGGGCGGGGCTCGGCGGCGGACACGATGAGCGCGAGCAAACGTTGAATCAACTGCTCGTGGAGATGGACGGGTTCGAGTCGAACGAAGGCGTCATTCTGATGGCCGCGACGAACCGGCCTGATGTGCTCGATCCGGCGCTACTGCGACCGGGACGTTTTGACCGTCGCGTGGTGGTTGGCTTGCCGGATGTGCGCGGCCGCGAAGAAATTCTCCGCGTTCATACGCGCAAGATTCCAATTGCGGATGATGTGGATCTTTCGGTTCTGGCGCGTGGTACTCCAGGATTCTCGGGGGCCGATCTCGCCAACATGGTGAATGAGGCGGCGTTGCTGGCGGCGCGGCACAATCGCAAGGCTGTGCTGATGTTTGACTTTGAGGTGGCGAAGGACAAGGTGCTAATGGGCGTGGAGCGGAAGTCCATGCTGCTGTCGGACGCCGAAAAGAAGGTCACGGCCTACCACGAAGCGGGACACGCGCTGGTGGCGATGAAGCTGCCGAATTCCGATCCGGTACACAAGGTGACGATCATTCCGCGCGGCATGGCGCTGGGCGTGACGCAGCAGTTACCGGTCGATGACCGGCACAACTACACCAGGGACTACCTGGAAACGCGGCTTGCCATCCTGATGGGTGGACGGCTGGCGGAAGAGATCTTCCTCAAGCAGATGAGCACGGGCGCGGGCAACGACATTGAGCGGGCCACGGAGCTGGCGCGCAAGATGGTGTGCGAATGGGGCATGAGCACGCTGGGGCCGCTCACCTTCGGCAAGAAAGAAGAGCAGATCTTCCTCGGGCGCGAAATTGCGCAGCACCGCGATTACAGCGAAGCGACCGCGGTCAAGATTGACGAGGAAGTGCGCAGGCTGGTCGACGATGGTTACAAGGCAGCCAAGGGCATCATCGAGACCCAAGGCGAAGTGCTGGAGCGGATTGCGCTGGCGCTGCTGGTGCGGGAAGTGCTCGACGCCAACGAAATTGTGCTGCTCATCGAGGGCAAGGAACTGCCGGCGCGGCCTCCAGTGTCGAAAGACGACGGCGTGCAGCAGGTGCTGAAGCCGGATCGCGGGACGGCTCCGGCGAAGAGCGGGGAGCGTCCGGCGACGGCGTAAACCAACTCTCTTTCACAGTTCTTACCAGGGGCGGCTACCATGCCGCCCCTGAAGTTTATTGGACGGCTATTCCTGCGCTGTGCGGTGATGCGGAGATGGTGTGAGCGCGTGTTACATTCCGGTCACAACGCCGTCCCCAAGAAATGACCGAAGAATGACAACACTGTGACACATCGTCACGTTGTGTAGCTCATCCTGATTTCAGAACGCCCCAGGTCCTGCCGACAGGCGGCGTATCCCAACAACATTTCAGTCCAGCAGAGGAGAACCTCTATGCGGAATTCGTGTGTTCGTGCGGCGGCACTGGCTGCCGTCCTCGTGTTGCTGTCCCCTGGGTTGGTCCTGGCACAGCGGTATCAACGTACTGATCTCACCACCGATTCGTTTGCGGTTTCAGCTTCAGCCGCAAATCTTGACGCTAACCTGGTCAATCCCTGGGGACTCTCGCGCGCTAGTGGCAGTCCGTGGTGGGTTTCCGACAACGGCACCGGGTTATCGACGCTGTACAACGGAGCGGGGGCGGCGCAGTCGCTGGTGGTGACCATTCCTACGCCGGATGGAACGGGCACTTCGGCTCCGACCGGGACGGTATTCAACGCCACAGCGGCGTTTCCGGCAGCGACAGGTAAGAAATCTATTTTCCTTTTTGTAACGGAAGACGGCACGATTTCTGGCTGGAACCCCGGCGTGGACGCGACGCACGCGGTTCTGCTCGTGAATCGTGCGGGCAAGGCGATCTACAAAGGTTGCGCCATCGCCCAGGGCAAGAACGGACCGCAGTTCTATGCCACGAATTTTCAATCGGGCCGGGTCGAGGTTTTGGATGGGTCGTTCAACCGGCTGAGAACGAGCGACGATGCTTTCCGGCTGCATGGGCTGGGGCGGGATTGGGCTCCGTTCAATATTCAGAACGTGGGCGGAAATCTGGTGGTGACGTTTGCGCATCGCGCGGTGGGCAGCCATGATGAGGATCACGGTGCAGGGCTCGGGTTCGCTGCGGTGTTCGATCCTTCAGGACGATTTCTGCTCTTTCTCGAGCATGGGTCGTGGTTCAACGCGCCCTGGGGCGTGGCGCTTGCGCCCGGAGACTTCGGACCGTTCTCGCATCGGCTGCTGGTGGGCAACTTTGGAGATGGCACCATTCACGCTTTCAACCTGATGACGGGGAAGCATGAAGGCGCGATGCTGGACGCGACCGGGCAGCCGCTGGCGATCGGTGGGCTATGGGCGATCAGCTTTGGCGGCGGCACGGCGAACAACGGTTCGGCGACTGCGCTGTTCTTCAGTGCTGGTGCGAACGACGAAGCCGATGGCATTTTTGGCCAACTGACCGCGACAGCGGCGGAACAGCCGGGCAACAGCCAATAGATGTCTGGGGGGTCGCCGGCGTGGGAGACAGAGTCTCTGATGCCCTCCCAAGGAAGGCGCTCTGCTCCCGCGCCGGCGATTGGGTTGACGAAATGAGCCTAGTCTGGAGAGCGCTACCGCGCCATTCCGATTGCACCCGGGGTGCGCTTCGCGGCTTCCCACCGCGATACGGCCGCCATTCCGCGATAAATGCAGTAGAGCGCGTAGGCATGGAAGGCGACGCCCAGGATGTCGCGGCCCGCGAGCAGCAACAGACCATCAGCGGCATAGACCAGCATTCCGACGGCGAAGGCCCAAGTTTGCGCCTTGAGCGCGAAGCGGTTGAACAGCACAAAGACGCCCGCCACGAAGCCGTTGATGACGATGTCGAGGACAGTGCCAATTCCACCGGCCTGCCTGGCGATGACATCGACGACCGACGTGATGCCTAGTCCGACCACGAAGTGAAAATTGCCGCCGAAAATGACCACGGCAGAATTCACCAGGGAAAGGCCGGCGATCCACAGGAACCAGTTGGCGCTGGCATGGATGCGTGTGGCAGCTTGAACGGCGGCTGGACTCGGCCCGGCAGGCGCCGGTGCCATTTGCGGTGTTGCCATAAGTGCTCCTCGGCTCCAGCCGGAAGGATTGGACCGAAGAGGATGGGGGTCTCCCCGCAGGCTCCGAAGTAGAGGACTGGAGTTGATTGAGGGTACTGGGGTCCGGCTGGGCCGGCGTAGATACCCGCCGGACATGGCCGACAGAGACGGATTCCGGGTTACCAAGGCAAGACGAAATCGAACTTCAGCGGGGCTGGATGGGCGCGCCTGCCGTCATGTCTTGCTGACGCAGAGTTTCCAGCATGGAGACTTCGCTGAATCCCTGGTAGATGCGGAACAGGGCCCAGCCGTGGAATGCGGTCGCGAAAAGGTCTTTGAAGAGGAGACAGAGTACCCCATCAAGGAGATAGAGGGTCATGCCGACAAGGAAGGCCCATTTGGCGCGTTTGCGCGCGAAATTCCAGAAGAGCACGAACACGCCGGCAACAAAAGCGTTGATGATGAGATCGAGAAACGCGCCGGTGGTTCCCGCCTCGTGAGCAACGGCATCAACTACCTGCGTGATGCCGAGACCGAAGATGAAACGCCAACCTCCGCCAAATACGGAGATGAGCGAGTTGACCATTGACAGTCCAGCGATCCACACGAACCATCCTGCACCTGAGTTGACTGCGGCTTGCGCACGCATGCGGGCGATAAGAGCGGTGTTTTCCGGTTGGTTCAGGCCGTTACCTAGGGAAGACATGTGCCCTCCGAGCATAGTGGCTGAAACGTGCGGAACATTAACACGAAACGGTGGGTTGAGAAAGTGACGTGACCGACAAAGACAGCGCCAGTCAGGGAGCGATGGTGATGAGCGGCTTGCCGGGGGGAAGCACTTCTCCGATTTCTCGGGAAGGAACGCCAGCAGCGCGCAGAGCTTCATTGAGCCGGGAGGCATCTTGCGCGGCGACGGAGATGAGCAGGCCACCGGCGGTTTGCGCATCGAAGAGCAGAGTCTTGAGGTCTTCGGGGACGTTGTCTTCCCAGGCCACGACGCACTCGGCGAAATCGCGGTTGGCATTGAGGCCGCCGGGGATGAAGCCGGCGCGGACAGACTCGATGGCTCCCGGTAACAGCGGTACGCGGCCGGCGAACAGGCGCAGGCTGACGTTCGAAGCGAGCGCCATTTCGCGAGCGTGGCCGATCATGCCGAAGCCGGTGATGTCGGTCATGGAGTGGACGGCGAACGGTAGGGGCTGGCTGGTCGCGGATAGCGCGGGCTCGCCTGCAGAGCCTGGGGAGGGAGCTCCCGAGCTGGCGCTCGGCCTGGGCGGGTCAGAGACCCGCCCCCACACAATCTCGACGGCGGTCTTGTTCAGGGTGGTCATGGAGCGGACGGCGGCTTTGATCCATGCGGGGTCGGCTTTGCCTTTCTTGATGGCGGTGCCGATTACGCCGGTGCCGATCGCCTTGGTGAAGAGCAGGCGGTCGCCGGGTTTCGCGCCACTGTTCGCCAGAACGCGCTGGGGATGGATTACGCCGGTGACGGAATAGCCGAACTTCATTTCCTCATCGCGGATGCTGTGGCCGCCGACCACGGTGCAGGCAGCCTCCATCATCTTGGAAAGGCCGCCGGCGAGGATCTGTTCCAGAATCGTAAGATCGGCCTTATCGGGGAAGCAGACGAGGGCGAGCGCGGTCAGGGGGCGTCCGCCCATGGCGTAGACGTCGCTGAGCGCGTTGGTGGCGGCGATCTGGCCGAAGGTGTAGGGATCGTCCACGATGGGAGTAAAGAAGTCGACGGTTTGCACGAGCGCGGTGTCGGGCGCGATCAGATACACGCCGGCGTCGTCGGCATGATCGAAGCCGACCAGGACGTTCGGGTCGTGTTGCCGGGCTAATTTCCCAAGCACCTTGTCCAGCGCCGCCGGACTCAGCTTGGACGCTCAACCCGCCGCTTTCACCGTTTCGGTGAGGCGGACTTTGGCCGCATCAGGCATGGAGTGATTGTATAAGGAGGGGGCAGTGTCGTTCTGGGTGCCAAGTCGAATCAAATGCTTGTTCACCACGGAGGCAC
>Ga0075017_100000928_pt1 | contig 17370 bp, 14 predicted proteins | sample AleBraG_ABR_2012_FD_71475 | JGI IMG/M metagenome (GOLD analysis project Ga0075017, IMG submission 71475) | Freshwater sediment microbial communities in response to fracking from Pennsylvania, USA - Alex Branch Run_MetaG_ABR_2012 | ecosystem: Environmental > Aquatic > Freshwater > Creek >... | reverse complement strand
CGACCTTCGTCTGCCCCGCCGAGCTCGCACCCGAGACCACCGCCCGGGCCCAGCAGCTGGCACTCGAGGTCTACGGCCTGCTCGGCTGCCACGGCTTCGCCCGTGTCGATCTGATGCTCGAGCACGACAGCGGCGAGCTGTGGGTGCTCGAGACCAACGTCGTCCCCGGCCTGACCGAGACCAGTCTGCTGCCGCAGGCCGCGGACGCCGCCGGGATCGGCTTCGACGAACTGCTCGAGCGGATCCTCGCCAGTGCGCTGCGAAGGCCCTAGGAATCTCCCGCCGCGAAGTCCTCGGGCGACACCTCGTCGAGGAACTCCTTGAACTTCTCGACCACGTCCTCGGACTCCTCGACGTCGTGCTCGAACTCGATGGCCGACTCGGAGATGACCTCCTCGGCGGCGAAGATCGGCGCACCGGAGCGCACCGCCAGGGCGATCGCGTCGCTCGGGCGGGAGTCGATCTCGAGCTCGCGCCCGGCGATGCTGAGCGTGATCGACGCGAAGAAGGTGTTCTCGCGCAGCTCCGTGACGGCGACCTGGGTGCACTTGACGTCGAGCTCACCCAGGATGTCGCACATCAGGTCGTGAGTCATCGGTCGCGGCGTCCCGGCGCCCTGGAGCTTCATCAGGATCGAGGCGGCCTCGGGATGCCCGATCCAGATCGGCAGGAACTTGTTGCCCTCGACGGTCTTCAGCAGCACGATCGGCTGCTTGCCGACCATGTCGAAGCTGACGCCGTAGATCACCATCTCCTGCACAAGGATCCTCCGAGAAGGGAAGTCAGAGTATAGGTACCGGGGTACGACGCCAACCCGGGTCGGCCCGCGCGGATCAGGCCCTCGAGCGAAAGCTCCAGAGCTTGTTCCCGAGGAAGTTCAGGGGTGTCGAGGCCCCGACCGCAAGCGCCTGGGCGGGCACCTTCGCGAGGCCGCCGCTCTCGACCAGCACGGTCAGCAGCAGCAGGCTGACGCCGAATGCGACCAGGCTCACGACGACAAAGCGGGCCGCCTGGAAGCTGGCCCGGCCGTCGCGCGCCTCGAAGGTCCAGTGGCGGTTGAGGACGAAGTTGTTGAACACCGCCACGGTCCAGGCCGCGACGGCGGCGACGTGATAGTCGACGCCGATCGGGTGGACGAACACGGTGTAGACGCCGAGGTTGACGATGAAGCCGACGGCTCCGACGACGCCGAAACGGACCAGCTGAAGCCAGTTGGCCGGCCGGCGCATCCCGTGGAGCAGGCGGATGTGTGGGCGCAGCCCAACGGCCGTGGCTTCCTCGTGCATCGCTTCAGGTTAGCGATGGGAGGCGGCGGACGCCCGCGCTAGCCTTGATGCATGGTCTCAGCTCACCGGCCGCGGCTGCTTGCCTGCTGCGGGCTGATCTCTGTGGCGGTCGCCGGCTGCGGCGGCTCGAAGGCCGGCTCGCCGAGCCCCGCGGCGCTCGTCGCGGGCGGAGGGATCCGCTCGGGCCAGCCCGTCGGCGCCGTGGGCGCCCGGCCGCCGGCGACGGCGACGGAGGTCGCCGACCCGCTCGAAAAGAGCAGCTACCCGGCGCCCGCCGGCGCCCGCCATGCCGCCGCCGCCACGCCCGCCAAGGCCGGTGAAGCGGTCGTCGCGGCGGGCGCCCCGTCGGACGCCGAAGTCAAGGCCGAGCTGGCCCAGATGCGAGCCGTCGAAGCGTCGGCCCGCCATGCCTCGAAGACCCGCCTGACGCCGGTGCCCGGCGGGTTCTCGATCGGCGGCGACGGCACGATCCCGATCCCGACGGGCGTGCCGGAAGCGATCCAGAAGGTGGTGGCCGGGGCCAACGAGATCGCCGACTTCCCCTACGTGTACGGCGGCGGCCATGCATCCTTCGTCGACAACGCCTACGACTGCTCGGGCTCGGTCAGCTACGCGCTGGCCGCCGGCGGGCTGCTCAGCTCGCCCGAGACCTCCGGCGAACTCGAGAGCTGGGGCGCGCCGGGGCCGGGCCGCTACATCACCGTCTACGCCAACGCCGGGCACACCTACATGTACGTCGACGGCATCCTCTACGACACGGCCGGGCGCAGCGGTGTCTACGCCTCGCGCTGGCAGGTCCAGCCGACCGACAACAGCGGCTACGTGGTCCGCCACTACCCGGGGTTCTGAGGCGCCCGGCCGATGCACCTGGCGCTCCTGCTGATCCGTCTCCCGCCGGCGCTCGACGGCGAATCGGCCGGCAACGGCAACGCCGCCCTGGCCGCGATCTCGATCATCTCGATGATCTTCGGCTGGCTGCTCGTGGCGGGACTGTGGTGGTTCGTCTTCCGCGACAAGGCCAGGGCCCGGCGGCGCGAACGCAACGGCTCGGACTGAGGCTCAGCCGACCAGGGTGACGGCGCTGAGCACCGTCGTCGTCGCGGGGCTCTTGGGGGCGGCGTTGCGCACGAACATCCGCACCAGCAGCGGGACCCGGTGGGCGTGGCGCAGCCGGTCGGCGACGTGCGGGGAGAACTTGATCCGGATCGTGCTGCCGCCGGCCTTGGTCGTGACCAGGACCGCGTGGGCGATCATCACCTGGGGGGGCGTGCCGGCCGGAAGGCCGCTGACGAGCGGTCCGGTCAGGCCCAGCCTCTTGGCCAGGGCGCTGGAGATCAGGACCTCGAAGTTGCCGGCCACCTGCTCGTTGACGTTGTAGCGGACCGCCAGGCCCTTCTGCAGCGTCTGCTTCAGCGAGCGCGAGAGGACGGCCGCGGCGGCGACGGGGTTGACGATCGTGTGCGTCTGATCGCCCGGGTTCGCACCGGAGCTCGACGAGGCCGAGGCCGGGGCGGGGGCGGACGGGCCGTTCACGAGGACTTCGTGCGTGACGCCGGCGACGTTGCCCGCCACGTCGGTGATGGTCAGCTTGACGCTGTACTTGCCGCCGTAGGCGTAGGTGTGGAAGATGCTGCCGGCGCAGGGGCTCAGCCAGGGGGTTTCGCAGAGCGGCGCGCCGGGGGCGTAGCCCTTGACTTCGGGCGTCCCGTCGCCGAAGTTCCAGCTGTACGTGGCGTAGGTCGTGCTCGGCGGGCCGCTGGCGGCGAAGGCCTCGCCGGTGAGCAGGCCGACCGTCGACTCCATGCCGTCGAAGCCGACGACCTCGTTCACGTTGACGGGGTTGGGCGCCGTGAACCGCGGCACCATCGCCGCGCCGGCGACGCAGACACCGCCGGAGAGGCTGAAGACGTTGTTGATGTAGTACTTGTCGGAGACCAGTTCCTCGTTCGAAAGCGTGCCGGCTTCGGTTTCGAGGTTGGCCGCCAGCGAGCCGCCGATGGCACCGCCGGAGGTCCCGATCGTGGCCGCGAAGACGTTGCGGCACTCGTCGGTGACCTCGTGGTGCGTCGTGTCCTGCCAGGCGTTGAGCAGCGGGTCCGTCACCGTGTTCGCCTGCTCGATCGCGATCTGGTTGATCAGCAGATCGGCCAGCCCCGCAGCGTAGTCGCCGAATTCGCTCCGGCCTTCCTGGCTGGGCTCCTCGATGTGGGGGCCTTCGAGGCGGATCCGCTTTTCTTCTTCAGCTTTTTCCTTTTTGTTCATCTTGGCGAACGCTTCTTCTTCGGATTTGGTGCGTTCCTTCGGCACCTCCAGCGTCTCCTTGTGTTCCAGCGGGCTGAACCCGCCGTCCTGGCAGTCGGATGCCGGCACGTCGGAGGCCTTGGCGGGGACGAAGCCGCTCATGCCCGCGTAGCCCGCGGTCCAGGGGATCGCCGCGTAGAGGATCGTCGAGCCGTCGCCCGCTTCGGCTTTGTCCGGGTTGATCGCGCCGTGGTAGCTGCAGAAGCTCTGCTTGTAGCTCGCGCTGTTCCGTTCGCCTTCTTCTTCTTCTTTTTCGGTGATCGTGAAGTCCGAGCAGTGGCTGGCGGCCGCATCGACGCAGACGGTGACTCCGGGAGGGGTCATCAGGTAGTAGACGGTCCCCATGCCCTTCGCCAGGCCGTGCCCGGCGATGAAGGACTGGAGCTGTTCGCGCAGCTGGGCGTCGGTCAGGCAGCTGACGGCCCCCTTGGCGAGCGGGTTGGGGTCGGTGCAGCCGGCCGTCGGGTATTTCGCCGTGTCCGAATAGGCGCCTTTGAAGACCGTGTGGTAGGCGGCCGGCTGGTTCGAGCGGTCGCGATACTGCCCGAGAGCGGAGAAGATCGTCGTCAGGCTGCCGCTTTCGGCACCGAGGTCCTGGAGGAAGCGGTCGATCCTGGTGCTCCATTCGTGGCGGTAGGTGTCGCCCGGGTCCCAATAGATCGCGTAGACGTTCGTGCCGTGCAGGACGGCGTGGCCGTTTTCGTTGGCGAAGCGGGCCGGTTCTTCTTCGCTGAGCGCGCCTTCTTCGACCGTTTCCCCGTTCCGCGGCTGCAGGCCGACGCTCGTCCCGGAGACTTCGGTCACGATCGCGCCGGCGGGGGCGGCGAGCCAGAGCAGCGCACAGCCGAGGACGGCGAGGAGGACGGCGATCGTCGAGCGGCGGCTCGGCGCGATGGGCAACGGCGGCAAGTTGGTCACGAGCCTCTCATCGGCACCGTCGCGGGGTTCCCTTAGCGATCTGGACGTCCGGGCGCCGCGGAGCCGCCGCGAGCCGCCGGCCCGCCGCTGCTATTCCGTCCATGGCTTATTGCAAGGCTGTCGTCCGCTCCCCCGTGGCCGATCAGTCCCTGTGATGGACAGACCCCAAACCGCGTCCCGCATTCGCGCGCGCAGAACCCTTTGGGTCGCGGTGAGCTGCCTGCTCGCCGTGGCCGGGACGATCGCCTCGGTCTTCGGGGCCCAGGCGGTCAGGCGGACCGACGCCGACAGGGAGCGCCTGGCCTTCCACCTGGCGGCCGATGACATCACCTCGACGCTCAAGCTGGCGATCCAGCACGAGGAAGACCTGGTCGTCAACGCCAGCGCCTTCGTCACCGGCTCGCCCAACCTCACCCCGCTGCGCTTCGACCGCTGGCTGCAGTCGGTCAAGGCGATGAGTCGCTACCCCGAGCTGCTCAGCGTCGGCCTCGTCGCCCACGTCCCGGCCGCGCAGCTCCAGTCCTTCGAGGCCTACCTTGCGCGCAACCCGGTCGAACCGCTGGGCCCCCACACGGCCCTCCCGCACGAGCGGTTCACGATCCTGCCGGCAGGCCCGCGGCCCTACTACTGCTTCGCCGTCGCCGGGCAGTCCCGCAATCTGGCGAGCTACCTCCCGGCGGGCCTGGACTTCTGCGCGCTGGCCGGAGGTCTCGCTGTGGCCAGGGAAACGGGCGAAGCGAGCTATGCGCCGTTCCAGACGTCGGCCGCCCTGACGTTGGGCGTGCAGACCCCTGTCTACCGCGGGGGCCTCGTGCCGCGCACGAAGGCCGCCCGGCTGCGCGACTTCATCGGCTGGCTCGGCGAGCTGCTCGAGCCCAACGTGCTGCTGTCCAGGGCCCTCGAGGGTCACCCCGGCACGGCCGTCACCTTCAGCTATGACGCGGGCAGCTCGCACGTCGTCTTCCGGGGCGGCAGCGCGCCGCGCAGCGGCATGGTCACGACGATCGGCCTGCACAATGGCTGGACGGTCCGCACGGCGACGTCGGCGCCCTCCGCAAGCGTCCTCGGCGACGGGCGCGCCGTCACCCTGCTGCTCGGCGGGCTCCTCCTGAGCCTGATGCTGGCGGCGCTGATGTTCGTGCTGGGGACCGGGCGCATGCGGGCGCTCTCCCTCGTCGAGGAGAAGACGAGCGAGCTCCTGCACCAGGCCCTCCACGACACGCTCACGGGCCTGCCGAACCGCGCCCTCGTGCTCGACCGCGCCGAGCAGATGCTGGCCCGCACGGCCCGCTCGCCGGGGTTGGTGGCCGGCGCCCTGTTCGTCGACGTCGACGGCTTCAAGCACGTCAACGACAGTCTCGGCCACGCCGCCGGCGACATCCTGCTGCAGGCCGTCGGCGCGCGCCTGCAGGGCGCCGTGCGCGATCAGGACACGGTCGGGCGCCTCGGCGGCGACGAGTTCGTCGTGCTCGTCGAATCGAGCCCCAACGAGTCCTTCGCCGACCATCTCGCCGACCGCCTGGTCGCCGCATTGCGCGCGCCGATCGACATCGGCCAGGGCACGATGCAGGTCTCGATCACTGTCAGCATCGGCGTCGCCGTCGGACGCTACGCGACCCCCGATGGCCTGCTGCGCGACGCCGACCTCGCCCTTTACGCCGCCAAGGCGGCCGGCAGGGACCGCTACACGCTGTTCGACGCCTCCATGCACGCCGACGTCGAAGGGCGGGTCGCGCTCGAGGCCGACCTCGCCGAGGCACTGTCGAAGGATCAGCTGTTCCTTCTCTACCAGCCGATCATCGACCTCGCCAGCGGCCGCGTCGAGCGACTCGAGGCGCTGTTGCGATGGCGCCATCCGGTGCGCGGCATCGTCGCGCCCGACCAGTTCATCCCGCTCGCCGAGGAGAGCGGCCTGATCGTCCCGATCGGCCGCTGGGTCCTCAAAGAGGCATGCCGCCAGGCCCGCGGGTGGGCCGGCCCGGATGGCCGCAAAGCCGGGATCTCCGTGAACGTCTCCGCCCACCAGCTCGGCCGCGAGGACTTCGCCGGCGACGTCCGCACCGCGCTCGAGGAGTCGGGCCTGGACCCGGCCGCGCTGATGATCGAGATCACCGAGACGACCGTCATGCGCGACGTCGGCGCCGCCTGCAAGCACCTCGGCGAGGTCAAGGCGCTCGGGGCCACGATCGCCGTCGACGACTTCGGCACCGGCTACGCCTCGCTGTCCCAGCTCCAGAAGATGCCGGCGGACGTGATCAAGGTCGACCGCAGCTTCATCGCCGCCCTGGAGGGAGGCGAGCAGAGCCGTGACCTGCTCCAGGCGATTCTCGGCGTCGGACACTCGATGTCGCTGAAGGTGATCGCCGAGGGAATCGAGACCGAGGAGCAGCTGCGGACCGTCGCCGAGATGGGCTGCGAAATGGCACAGGGCTATCTGATCGGCAGGCCCGCCCCCGCCGAGGCCGTCGAGGGCCTGCTAAGCGGCGAGCCGCGCGTCGGCGCCGCGACGCTGCCGGCCCGCTGAAGCGCAGGCCGCAGGCTCGCAGCGCAGGCCGCGACCTATACTTCGGCGGCCCTGGCCGCTCCGGGCCGGGCTCCCATTCCCCCACGGAGGAGGTTCCGATGAGCAAGCTGGTCGCCCGACTGGGCGTCCCCGCCCTCGCAATCCTTGCTCTTGCCGGTTGCGGCAGCAGCAGCAGCTCGACGTCGAGCTCCACGACACCGACGACGAGCACGCCGAGCGCGGCCAGTGCCGCCGTCGAGGCGAAGGTGCCGGCCGCCATCAAATCGAAAGGGACGCTGAACGTCGCGACCGAAGCTCAGTACGCGCCGAACGAGTTCGTCGCCCCTGACGGCCACACGATCATCGGGATGGACGCCGACCTCGTCACGGCCCTCGCCGAAACGATGGGGCTGAAGGCGAACCTGATCAACGCCACCTTCGAATCGATCATCCCGGGCCTGGCCGCCGGGCGCTATGACCTCGGCGCCTCGTCGTTCACCGACAACAAGGAACGCGAGCAGAAGGTCGACTTCGTCGACTACTTCAAAGCCGGCATCTCCTTCTACGCGAAGACCACGGCGAACCCGGGCGTGAACACCGTCGCCGACCTCTGCGGCAAGACGGTCGCCGTCGAGAAGGGCACGGTCGAGCTCGAAGAAGCCGAAGGCCAGAGCAAGAAGTGCACGAAGGCCGGCAAGCCGGCCGTGACGGTGCTCAGCTTCCCCGGCCAGAACGCGGTCAACCTGTCGATCGCCAGCGGCCGCGCCGCGGTCGGCATGGCCGACTCGCCGGTCGTCGCCTACCAGATCAAGAAGTCCGGTGGCCAGTTCAAACTGATCGGCACCAGCTACGGCTTCGCCCCCTACGGACTTGCGATCCCCAAGACCACGGGGCTGACCCAGCCCGTCTACGAAGCCCTGAAGGTGCTGATCGAAAACGGCAGGTACAAGCAGATCCTCGAAAAGTGGGGGATCCAGGAAGGCGCGATCGGCGCGCCGACGATCAACGGCGCGGCCGGCTGAGCCGAGCGGCGGTGTCCTCGAGCGGCCTCACCGGAGGCGAGGGACGGCCCGACGAGATCCGGGCCGTCCCCGTGCGCCACGTGGGGCGCTGGGTGGCGGCGGCGATCGTCGTCGTGCTGGGCGCCGCCGGCATCCGTTCGGTCGTCACGAACTACCGCTTCGAATGGGAAACGGTCGGCGAGTACCTGTTCGACGAACGGGTCCTCGAAGGGCTGCGGGTAACGCTCGAGCTGACCGTGATCGCGATGGCGATCGGCGTCCTGCTGGGGGTCCTGCTGGCCGTCATGCGGCTCTCGCCCAACCCGCTCGTGTCGGGCAGCAGTTGGCTCTACATCTGGTTCTTCCGCGGCACGCCCGTCCTCGTGCAGCTCTTGTTCTGGTACAACATCTCGGCCCTCTATCCGAAGATCGGGCTGGGCATCCCGTTCGGACCGTCGTTCGTCCACCTCAACGGCAACACCGTGATCAAGCCGTTCACCGCGGCGATCCTGGGGCTCGGCCTGAACGAGGGGGCCTACATGGCCGAGATCGTCCGTGCCGGGATCATCTCGGTCGACGAGGGCCAGAGCGACGCCGCCCGGGCGCTCGGCATGACCCGCCTGCAGACGATGCGCCGCGTCGTGCTGCCGCAGGCGATGCGCGTGATCATCCCGCCGACTGGCAACGAGACGATCTCGATGCTCAAGACGACCTCGCTGGTCAGCGTGATCGCGGTCGCCGACCTGCTCTACGCGGTGACGAACATCTACTCGAGCAACTTCAAGACGATCGGCCTGCTGATCGTCGCGAGCATCTGGTACCTGTCCTGCACGAGCGTCCTCTACGTGGGGCAGTACTACCTCGAGCGATATTACGGCCGCGGCTCCTCGCGCGAGCAGCCCGAGGGCTTCGGGGCGGGCGTCCTGAAGGGCGTGCTTGCCTTCAGGCGCCCGGGCGAGAGCGCTCGCCCCGGCGGGGGGGAGCACAGGTGAGCCCGCCGATGGTCCTCGCCGAGGGGGTCCACAAGTGCTTCGGGCGCGTCGAGGTCCTGAAGGGCATCGACCTGGAGGTCGCGCCCGGCGAAGTGATGTGCCTGCTCGGGCCCTCGGGCTCGGGCAAGTCGACCTTCCTGCGCTGCATCAACCACCTCGAGAAGATCGACCGCGGCCGCCTGTCGGTCGACGGCGAGCTGGTCGGCTACCGCCAGGAGGGCGAGCGACTGCATGAGCTGCGCGAATCGGAGGTGGCGCGCAGGCGCGCGGAGATCGGCATGGTCTTCCAGCACTTCAACCTGTTCGGGCACATGACGGCGCTCGAGAACACGACCTGTGCGCCCGTCCGCGTCAAGGGGGTACCGCGCGAGCAGGCCCGGGCCCGGGCGGCCGAGCTGCTGGGCCGAGTCGGGCTCTCCGACAAGCTGGACGCCTACCCCGCACAGCTCTCCGGCGGGCAGAAGCAGCGCGTCGCGATCGCCCGGGCGCTGGCGATGGAGCCGAAGCTGATGCTGTTCGACGAGCCCACCTCGGCGCTGGACCCCGAGCTCGTGGGGGAGGTCCTAGACGCGATGCAGCAGCTGGCCCGCGAGGGGATGACGATGGTCGTCGTGACCCACGAGATGGGCTTCGCCAAGGAGGTCGCCGACAGCGTCGTGTTCATGGACGGCGGCACGGTCGTGGAGTCCGGCCCGCCCGAGCAGGTGATCGCCAACCCGCAGCACGAGCGCACCCGGGCCTTCCTCTCGAAGGTCCTCTAGACCCGGCCGAGGTAGGCGTCCAGGCGCTCGATCGCCGCGGCGAGGTTCGCGCGCCCGTAGCCCAGGCGCACGTGGTCGGGCTCGCCGTAGACACTGCCGGGCAGCAGCAGGACGCCGGCCTCGGCGGCGATCCGCTCGCACCAGGCCGTCACGTCACCGACGCCGCTGACGTGGGCGAAGCCGATCGGCCCCGCGCTCGGCCGCGTCCAGGAGAAGGTCGCGCTACGGCGCTCGAGCAGCTGCTCGAGCAGCGGCAGGTTGCGCCTCACGAGGGCCCGGCTCTCGCCGACGATCTGCTCGGCGTGGCGCAGGGCGAGGGCGACGAGCAGTTCGCTCGGAGCGCTCGAGCAGATCGTCGTGTAGAGCTTGATCTCCCGGGCCCGCTCGAGCAGGGCGTGGTCGCGGCAGACGAGCCAGCCGACCCGCAGCCCCGGCAGGCCATGGGCCTTCGAGACGGTGTTCAACGAGATCGCCCGCTCGTAGACGTCACAGGCCGCCGGCAGGCGCTCGGCGCCGTCGTGCTCGAGGCCGCGGTAGACCTCGTCGCTGAAGAGGATCGCGGACCGCTCGCGGGCCAGCTCGATGACCCGCTCGAACGTCGGTCGGGCCATCTGGGTTCCCGTCGGGTTGTGTGGGCTGTTGATGTAGATCAGCTTCGTCCGCGGGGTCAGCAGCCGCTCGAGCTTGTCCAGATCATGGGCCCAGCCGTCCTCGTGGCGGCGTCGCCAGAGGCTGACCTCGGCGCCCGTCGAGCGGGCCAGCTCGATCGCCGACCCGTAGCAGGGAGCCTCGACCACGACGTGATCGCCCGGCCCCAGCAGGCCGTGGTAGGCGATGAAGATCCCCTCCTCGGCCGCCGCCAGCGACAGCACGTCCTCCGGGCCACAGCGCTCGTGCAGGCCCGCGATCGCCTCGCGCAGCTCATCGGAGCCGGGGACCTCCGTGTAGCCGAGGCGCAGCGCCCCGAGGCGCTCGCCCCCGTCCGGCTCGAGCGCCAGCAGCTCGCCCAGGGTCCGCGACTCGCAATCGCTGCTCGAGAGCATCAGCTCGGCGCGGAACTCCCAGCGCTCGTAGAAGCGCTCGATCTCGAACGGGGCTACCTCCATTACCGTGATGCTATGCAGCCGGGCTCGCTCGACACGCCGGTCGCCGTCGTCGGCGGGGGCGTCGTGGGCTGCGCGGTGCTCCACGCGCTGACCCGCCGCGGGGTTGCCGCGATCCTGTTCGAGGCCGAGCCGGGACTTGCGCTGGGCGCCAGCGGCACGAACTCGGGAATCCTGCACACCGGCTTCGACTCGGTCCCCGGCGAGCTCGAGACGCGCATGATCATCCGCTCCGCCGAACTGCGCGAGGAGCTGCTCGAGGAGCTCGACGTGCCCACCTGGCGCTGCGGCGCACAGCTGCGCCCGCGCGACGACGAGGAGCGCATGAGGGTCGCCGAGATCGCCCGCAACGCGGCCCGCAACCGCGTCGAGGTCCGGCTCAGCGGTGAGCGCATCCTCGACATCCCCGGGGAGTCGGTCGTCGACCCCGTCGCCTACACGCAGGCGCTCGCCGAGGCGGCCCGCGGAGGCGGCGCCTCGGTGCTGCTCGACTCGCCGGTCATCGGCCTGCGGGCCGAGGGCGCGGACGGCGTGACCGTGGAGGTCGAGGGGGGTCTCGCGGTCAGGGCCGGGGCGGTCGTCAACTGCGCCGGCCTCTACGCCGACCGCATCGGCCGCCTGGCGGGCGACGCCAGCTTCGCCATCTACCCCCGCAAGGGCGAGTTCCTGGTCTTCCGGATGCCCTCGCAGGCCGTCCTCGACCGGATCCTGTTGCCGGTGCCCTCGCCGCTCGGCAAGGGCGTGCTCGTGTTCCCCACGCTGGCCGGCGAGCTGGTGGCCGGGCCGACGGCCCGCGATCGCCAGGACAAGGAGGACTGGTCGGTCGAGCCGGACGCCGCCCGGACGATCCTCGAGCGCGTCGGGCGGACCTATCCGCCGCTCGAGACCGCCGAGCAGCTCGGCATCTACGCCGGCCTGCGCCCCGCCGGCGCGGGCTTCAACTATCTGATCGACTTCTCCCGGCGGATGCATCGGCTGCTGCACGTCGCGGCGATCCGCTCGACGGGCCTGTCGGCCTCGCTCGGGATCGGCGAGCACGTCGTCGGGCTGCTCGAGGCAGAGGGGATGATCCGGACGCTCCCGCCACGGCCGCTGCCGGCGCCGCGGCGGCTCGCGCCGGCGGGCTCCGAACAGCGGCCCTGGTGGGCGCGGTCGGCAGCCCACCGGGAGGGGCGAGCGCGACCGGATCCGGGTCCCGGGTGAGCGGCCCCCTGCTGCTCGGGATCGACGAGGGAACGACGGCCGTCAAGGCCGGGCTGTTCGAGCTCGACCTGACCCCCGTCGCGTTGGCCCGCCGGACCGTCCCGGTCGAGCACCCGCGGGACGGCTGGGTGGAGCAGGACCCCGAGCTGATCCTCGAGGGGCTCGTCGAAACGGTCGCAGAGGTCCTCGAGGCGGCGGGCGGGCGCGAGATCCTGGCGGCGGGGCTCGATCACCAGGGCGAGTCTGTGCTGGCCTGGGATGCGGGGAGCGGCCGTGCCCTCTCGCCGGTGATCGTCTGGCAGGACAAGCGCCACGAGTCCTCGCTCGCGGCGCTTCCGGCGCTCGTCGAGGAGCTGTCGGGGCTCCCGCGCGACCCGTACTTCTCGGCGGGCAAGCTGGCCTGGCTGCTGGCCGAGAACCGTGCGGTGGCCGCGGCCCGCACGGCGGGGACCCTGCGCCTGGGGACGGTCGACGCATTCCTGCTGGCCCGCCTTGGAGGCCGCTTCGCGACCGACCTCTCGACGGCCTCGCGGACGCAGCTGCTGGCACTCGGCGGCGAGGACTGGGACGAGCGGCTGCTCGAGTGCTTCGGGATCGGGCGGGCCCTGCTACCGAGCATCGGCCCGAGCTACGGGAAGCTCGGGGAGCTGGCGCATCCGAGCTGGCCGGTGCCCCTCCCGCTGCGGGCGCAGCTCGTCGACCAGCAGGCGGCCCTGGCCGGCTCGGGGGCCGTCTCCCCCGGGCAGGTAAAGGCGACATACGGGACCGGCGTCTTCGTGCTCGCCCGCACGCGGGGGCCGAAGCCGTGCCCGGGCCTGCTGCCGACCGTCGCCTGGGCCGGGCCGGGGCACGGCGGGAGCCCGGGAGCGCCGGCCCACGCGCTGGACGGCGGCGTCTTCACCGCCGGGGCCCTGCTCGAGTGGCTGTCCGGCGACCTGGGCCTGGCGGGCGATCCGGCGGCCCTGGCGGCCCTGGCCGGCGAGGTCGCCGACAGCGCCGGCGTGACTGTTCTCCCGGCGCTGTCCGGGCTGGGCTCGCCGTGGTGGAGACCAGAGGCCCGCGGGGTGATCGCCGGCCTGCACGGGGGCGTTCGCCCGGCCCACATCGCTCGTGGCGCGCTCGAGGCGATCGCACACCGGGTCGCCGACATCGTCGAGGCGATGGCGCCGGCCGTGGCCGTCTCGGCCCTGCGGGTCGACGGCGGCCTGACGAACGACCCCACGCTCCTGCAGATCCAGGCCGACCTGCTGGGCATCCCCCTCACCGTCTCGCGGCCGGACGCGACGGCGCTCGGCGCCGCCCTGCTGGCCGGCGTCGGAGCGGAGGCCTTCCCGAGTGTCGAGCAGGGGGCCGCCCTGCTCGGCGGGCGGCGGACGGTCGAGCCGCGGCTCTCGGACGCCGAGCGGCTGGCCGCGCGCGGGCGCTGGCGCGAGTTCGTGGCGCTGGCCGGTTCGCTTCAGCCGGCGATGCTCGCCTCGTAGCCTGCCTCGGCGAGGGCCGCGAGGAGGAGCTCGGTGTGCTTGGGCCCGCGCGTCTCGAGCGTCAGCTCGACGCCGGTCTCGCGTACGTGGAGGGCGACCGCCTCGCGCAGGTGCTCGACGCTCACGACGTTGGCCTGTGCGCGAGCCACGAGGCCGAGCAGCTCCGCCAGGCCGCCGGGCCGGTCGGGGACGCGGGTGAACAGGCGGATCCTCCGACCCTCCTCTGTTTCATGGCGCAGCAGCAGCGCGGCCAGCAGACCGCTGTCGACGTTGCCACCCGAGACGATCACGACCGTCGTTCCGTCGGTCGGCCCGAGCATCCCGGCGAGCAGGACGGCCACCCCGACGGCACCCGCTCCCTCCGAGATGAGCTTGGCCTCCTCTGCCAGATAGACCATGCCGGCCGCGATCTGGTCCTCGGCGACCGTCAGGACCCCGCTCACCAGCTCGCGCAGCAGCGGCAGCGTCAGCGCGCCCGGGCGCTTGATCGCGATCCCGTCGGCGATCGTCGCGGCACTCGCCGGGTGAGCCGGGCGGCCGGCGAGGGCATCCGCGTAGGGGGCGCAGGCCGAGGCCTGGACGCCGATCAGCTCGACCGGCCGCCCGGCGTCACGCAGCGCCACGCCGACGCCCGCGGCGAGCCCGCCGCCGCCGATCGGGACGATCACCCGGGCCAGGCCGGGGACCTGCTCGAGCAGCTCGAGTCCGAGCGTCCCCTGCCCGGCGATCACATCGAGGTCGTCGAATGGGTGCACGAACGCGGCGCCCGTCTGCCCGCCGCGGTCGATCGCATGCTCGAGGGCCTCGTCGACCGAAGCGCCACCCAGGCTGACCTGGGCGCCGAGGGCTTCAACGGCCAGGACCTTCGATACCGCTGCGTCCTGCGGCATGAAGACCTCGCACTCCAGGCCGCGCAGCCGGGCGGCCGCGGCGACTGCCCGGCCGTGGTTTCCGGCACTCGCCGTGACGAGTCCGGCCGCGGCGCGATCGCCGAGCGCGGCGATCCTGCTCAGGGCGCCGCGGAGCTTGAACGAGCCCGTCGCCTGCAGGGACTCGGCCTTCAGCGCCACCGGGCTTCCCAGCAGCTCGCCGAGGCCGGGACAGTCGATCGTCGGCGTCCGCCTCACGCCCCCCGCGACTGCGCGCCCGGCGGCGGCGAGATCTATCGACTCGATCAGCTCGGGGGCCGGACGCTCGGCCCGGCGGCCGTTGCGCGCGCCTGTGCCGGTCATCGCAGCTGAAGGTATAGGTTGTGGGCCCTGTCGAGCAAGGGGAGCGTTGAATGGTGGGGGAGCTGGACGAGATCCTGCGGCGCCTCGAACCGTCTCTGGGACCTGTCGGCGGCGAGCCGGCACCGCTTGAGGGCGGGATCACCAACCGCAACTACCGCGCCCGGCTGGGCGGGCGGGATTACGTCATCCGCTTCCACGGCAAGGACACCGACCTGCTCGGGATCAGCCGCGAGGCCGAGCGGATCGCGAACGGCGCGGCGGCTGCACTGGGGATCGCGCCGGCGGTCGCGGCCACCTTCGAGGGCGGCCTGGTGACGGAGTTCCTGGACTGCGAGCCGCTGAGCGGCGCGATGATCGTGGCTCGGGCCGAGGAGCTCGGCGCCGCCCTGCGGGCCTTCCACGGGTCCGGCGTCCAGCTGCCGGCGAGGTTCTGGGTCCCGGACCTGCTGGCCGACTACACGCGCATCATCCGCGCCCGCGACGCCGATCTCCCGGAGTCCTACGAGCGGGCGATGGCGATCGCCGGCCGGATCGAGCAGGCGCTGGGGACCGGGACGGCGCCCGCCCCCTGCCACAACGACCTGCTGGCCGGCAACATCGTCCTGGCCCGGGCCGGAGGCCGGCTGATGCTCCTCGACTGGGAGTATGCGGGGATGGGACACCCGTGGTTCGACCTCGGCAACCTCTCCGTGAACAACGACTTCCCGCCGGCCACCGACGACAGGCTCCTGCGGGCCTACCTTGGCGGCGACCCGACGGCGGCGCAGGCCGCGGGGCTGAAACTGATGCGCGTACTGTCCGACGTGCGCGAGGGGGCCTGGGGTGTCATGCAGGCCCATGTCTCCGAGCTCCCGTTCGGCTTCGGGGACTACGCGGCCCGGCACTTCGAGCGCATGGAGGCAGCGGCCGCCGCACCGGAGTTCGAGGGCTGGCTGGCCGCGGTGGGCGGCTGAGAATGGTCAGGCCCCGCGAACTGCCCGGCCGGGCCCGCGTGGTGATCATCGGCGGCGGCGTCGGGGGCGCCTCGATCGCCTATCACCTGGCCCGCCTCGGCGAGCCGGACGTCGTGCTGCTCGACCGCAACGAGCTGACCAGCGGCTCCACCTTCCACTCGGCCGGACTGGTCGGCCAGCTGCGCTCGAGCCTGCCGCTGACGCGGATGATGATGGACTCCGTCGAGCTCTACAGGACGCTCGACTGCGGCTGGGTCGAGTGCGGCGGGATCCGCCTGGCCTGCACGCCCGAGCGCGAACAGGAGGTGAAGCGCCAGGTCGCCTGGGCGAAGACGTTCGGCCTGCCGCTCGAGCTGATCTCGGCGCAGGAGGCCGGGGAGCTGTTCCCGCTGATGGACACCGAGGGCGTCCGCTGCGGCTCCTACCTGGCGACCGACGGCTATCTCGACCCCTCGCTGCTGACGACGGCGCTGGCCGACGGAGCGCGGGCCGGGGGGGTAAGGATCTTCACCCACACCAGGGTCGAGGCGATCGACGTCCGCGACGGGGCGGTCCGGGGCGTGCAGACCGAGTGGGGGCCGATCGAGGCCGAGGTGGTCGTCAACGCCGGTGGCATGTTCGCGGCCGAGATCGGCCGGATGGCGGGGGTGCGGGTCCCGATCGTGCCCTTCGCCCACGAGTACCTGGTGACCCAGCCATTCCGCGAGCGAGCCCCGGGCGAGCATCTGCCGACCCTGCGCGACCCCGACCTGCTGATCTACTTCCGCGAGGAGGGCGGCGGGCTGATCATGGGCGGCTACGAGCGCGACTCGGCGCCCTGGGCGCTGGACGAGCGGCTGCTGGACGCCGTCCCGGCCGACTTCAACGGACGTCTGCTGGAAGAGGATTGGCCCCGTTTCGAGGAGATCGCGGCCAACTCGCGCCGGCGTGTGCCGGTGATGGACGAGATCACGGTGACCCGCCTGATCAACGGCCCCGAGGCCTTCACTCCGGACAACGAGTTCTGCCTCGGCGAGAGCGAGGTGCGCGGCTTCTTCGTGGCGGCCGGCTTCTGCGCCCACGGGCTGGCGGGAGCGGGCGGGATCGGCGGGGCGATGGCCCGCTGGATCATCGACGGCGAGCCCGCCATGGACATGTGGGAGATGGACATCCGGCGCTTCGGGCCGCACTTCCGCTCACCCGCCTACACGCTCAAGCGGGCCAAGGAGGTGTATGAGACCTACTACGACATCCGCTACCCCGGCCACGAGCGTCAGGCCGGGCGGCCGCTGCGAACCTCCGGCGCCTACACGTGGCACGCCGAGCACGGCGCGGCCTTCGGCGAGAAGTCCGGCTGGGAGCGGGTGAACTGGTACGAGTCGAACGCCCACGAGGGCGACGAGTCGCTGCGTCCCCGGGGCTGGGCCGGCATGCACTGGTCGCCGGCGATCGGCGCCGAGCACCGGGCGACGCGGGAGCGCGCCGGGCTGTTCGACGAGTCCTCCTTCGCCAAGCTCGAGATCTCGGGACCGGGGGCGGCGGGCTTCCTGGAAGGACTCTGCGACAACCGCGTGGCCCGCGGCGTGGGGGCGATCACCTACACGCAGATGCTCAACCACCGGGGCGGGATCGAGTGCGACTTCACCGTCACGCGGGT
>Ga0075017_100000927_pt1 | contig 17375 bp, 19 predicted proteins | sample AleBraG_ABR_2012_FD_71475 | JGI IMG/M metagenome (GOLD analysis project Ga0075017, IMG submission 71475) | Freshwater sediment microbial communities in response to fracking from Pennsylvania, USA - Alex Branch Run_MetaG_ABR_2012 | ecosystem: Environmental > Aquatic > Freshwater > Creek >... | reverse complement strand
GTCAAGAGCGCACGAATCGCGTAATCGGCCTTCGCGGGTATCTGCACCTTCCTATTCTGCACCTTCCGGCGCGGCAACCACGACACGGTGCCAAACCCTATGGTGGAGGCCGTGCTCAACCTCGCCGATCGGCGCCTCTACCTCTGTGTCGGTGCCCGCGACGACATGGCCGTGTTCCTGCCGGCGGTGCTGCGCGGCGGCGTCGACGTGGTGCAACTGAGGGAGAAGGCTCTCGATCTGTCGGTCCAGACGCCCCTGGCCCTGCTCATGGGGGCCATCTGCCGTGACTTCGAGGTGCCGTTCATCGTCAACGACTCCCCCGAACTGGCCTACGACGTCCACGCCGACGGCGTCCACGTAGGCCAGGACGACGTCGCCGTGGCGGTCTGTCGCTCGGTCCTAGGTCGCGACGCGATCATCGGGCTGTCCACCCACTCTCACGAAGAGTTCAGCGCCGCGCTCGCGCAAGACGCGACGTACCTCAGTGCGGGCCCGATCGAGGCGACGCCCACCAAACCCGGCCGACTCGGCACCGGCGTGCCTTACGCGGTCGACTCGACGCGGCGCAGCGATCGACCAGTCTTCGTCACCGGCGGCGTTTGCGCGGGCAACGTCGCGGGCCTCGTCGCGGCCGGCCTTCGCCATTTCGTGGTCGTGCGGGCGCTGACCCAGTCCGCCGACCCCGAGTCAAGCGCCCGAGCCATCCGAGAGGCCCTGGACGAGGCGATCTCAACGGTGACGGTCGAGCCAACCTAGGAGCGTCGCGACCATTCTCGGGTCGGCCCGCAACTGGTGTCCCGCGCCCTGGATGAGACGCAGCTCGGCGCGACCGTCCGCGGCGGCGACCAGATCGCGCGCGTCCGACGCCGGCACCTCGATGTCGTCGGTTCCGTGGCCGATCAGGAGCCGACGCGGAGGGATCGACGAAATCGCGTGCAGCGGATCGATCCCCAGGACGTCGGCGCGTAACTCGTCGGCCGAGAGCAGGTCCTTCTCGTCGGCGACCACGCCGGCGGTCTGCACCGAACGGCGGAAGTCCTCGGCCGGACCGCACCAGGGCTCGAGGTGGGCCGGAGCGGCGAACGTCGCGACCCCGCGCACCCGGTCGTCCAGCGCGGCGACGGCGAGCGCGAGCGCACCGCCGAATCCGAAACCGGCCAGCGAGATCCTTTGATCACCCTGCTCGACGTGGTCGAGGATTCGTTGGAGGTCGCGACACCACTGGCTGGCCGAGAACGTGCCGGTGCTGCCACCGACGCCCGACAGCGTCCCCGTCGCGACCAGCCACCCCGACTCGTTGGCGAGGTGCTCGGCCAACTCCGGCAGCAATCCGGCCGCTTGGCGACCCATGCCCATCGCGCGCGGCAGGCCGTGCACGAGTACGAGCACGTGACTCGACGAGGCGCGAACGGCCGAGGTCGCAATTCGCAGGTCCAGCAGTGACGCGTCGCTGTGCAGTTGCTCGTGGGCGAGCACTCGCTCAGATGCCCAGGCGCTGGGCCAGTAGCTCGCGATGATAGGCGGGGTCGCCCAGGAACAGCTCCGAACTCTTCGCACGCTTGAAGTACAGGTGGGCGTGGTGCTCCCACGTGAAGCCGATACCGCCGTGGATCTGGATGTTCTCCGCCGCGCAGTGGAAGTAGGCCTCGGAACAGAACGACTTGGCGAGACTGGCCGCCACCGGGAGCTCGTCGTTGAGCTCTTGGGCGGCCCACGCCGCGTAGTAGGCAGCCGACTTCGCCGACTCCACGTCGAGCAGCATGTCGGCGCACTTGTGCTTGATCGCCTGGAACGAACCGATGGGACGTCCGAACTGCACGCGATTCTTCGCGTACTCGACGGCGTTGTCGAGGACGCGCTGCGCGCCACCGACCTGCTCGGCCGCGAGTGCCGCTTCGGCGATCTGCAGCGCCGTCTCGAGTCCTTCGAGGGCACCGCCCTCCACCCCGATCAGCCGCGCCGGGGCGTCGGTGAGCACGATACGGCTCTGCTTCCTCGTCTGGTCCATCGTGGTGAGGCGCTCACGCTCGACGCCCGAAGCGTCGCCGGCGACGGCGAACAGCGAAAGGCCGTTAGTGGTCATGGCGGGCACCAAGATCAACGAGGCCGTATTGCCGTCGGTGACGAAACTGCGAACACCGTTGAGCACGTAGCCGTCACTCGACGTAGTCGCGGTCGTCGACGTCTCTCGCAGGTCCCACCGACCAGCGTCGTCGGTCAACGCGAGGGTGGCGATGGTCTCACCCGAGGCGATGCCCGGCAGGTACGTCGCCTTGTCCTCGTCGGTCCCGGTCATCAACACGGCGTTGGCGGCGAGCGCCACCGTGGAGAAGAACGGCGCGCAGAGCAGCGCGGCGCCCATCTCCTCGAACACCACGTACAGTTCGACCGGCCCAAAGCCCTGGCCCCCGTACTCCTCGGGGATGCCCAGGCCCTGCAGCCCGAGCTCGTTGGCCATCTGGCGCCACACGGCGGGGTCGAACCCGTCGTCGGTCGCCATCAGTCGTCGGACCTCGGATTCGGGTGACTTCTCGTCGAGAAAACGCTTGACCATCTTGCGTAGTTCTTCTTGTTCTTCGCTGAAGCCAAAATTCATCGTCGCCCTCGATCTCCCGTACCCACCAGTATTCCCAGACGCTCAGACATTAGCGAAACTTGACAGTGACGCCCCACGTGACATTCTGGGTTCATGGATGATGTCGAACTGGTCTGGTCGAACGCCGACGCCGAGGTCCACCGGTTCGTCGTGGGACCCGTCGCCAACAACGTCTACGTCGTGCGCTGTCGCCGCTCCGGTACCGCCGCCCTGATCGACGCGGCGAACGAGCACGATCGACTCCTGCGCGTCGCCACCCGACTCGGCGTGAGCTCCGTGCTCGAGACCCACGGCCATTGGGACCACATCGGTGCGGTCGAGCAGGTGCGAGAGGCCGGTATCGACGTGTGGGTGCGCGACGAGGACGCCGGCCTGCTGCCCGGTTACGACCACCTCCTCGACGATGACGTCGTGCACCAGGTGGGCCACCTGCGCCTGCGCACCCTTCACACGCCGGGCCACACGCCGGGCAGCATCTCGTTCGCGCTCGAAAACACACCTCTCCTGTTCACCGGCGACACCTTGTTCCCCGGCGGACCGGGTAACGCCACCTTCGAAGGCGGAGACTTCGCCACGATCATCACGTCGATCGACCGCCGGATCTTCGCCGTCTTTCGCGACGACACGATCATCTGGCCGGGCCACGGCGCCCCTTCGACCGTGGGCGCGGAGCGTCCGCACCTTGAGGAGTGGGTCGAGCGAGGGTGGTAGCCCCGGGCACTCGGCGTTGCTCGACCGATAGGCTCATCACCGTGCCAATACCCCTGCTTGAACTGAAGAATCTCCACGTGGAGGCCGATGGAGTGTCGATCCTGCGCGGCGTCGACCTCGTGGTCCACGACGGCGAGGTACACGCCCTGATGGGTCCGAACGGCGCCGGCAAGTCGACCTTGGCCAACGTCGTCATGGGCCATCCCGGCTACACCGTGACCGACGGCGAGATCTTGTTTCGTGGCCAAGACATCGCGTCGTGGACGGCCGACGAGCGCGGGCGCGCTGGGATCTTCCTGGCCTTCCAGTACCCCGAGTCGATCAGCGGCGTCTCGGTCGTGCAGTTCTTGCGCCAGGCCATCGCCGCGCGCAAGAACCTGGAGGAGTTGAGCATCCTCGAGGTCCGCCTCGACCTGGCGGAGTGGATGGACCGGCTCGGCATGGACCCGGCCTTCGCCGAGCGCTACCTCAACGACGGCTTCTCCGGTGGCGAGCGCAAGCGCAACGAGGTGCTGCAGATGGCCTTGCTGACCCCCGAGATCGCGCTGCTCGACGAGACCGACTCCGGTCTGGACATCGACGCCCTGCGCGTCGTGGCCCGAGGAGTGCGCACCGTGCGAGGCGAGCACCCGAGCATGGGCGTGGTCGTCGTGACCCACTACGTCAAGCTGCTCGAGGAGATCGCTCCCGACCAGGTGCACGTCATCATCGACGGCCGCATCGTCGCCTCGGGCGGACCCGAACTCGCGGCGCTCATCGAGCACCACGGCTACGACGAATGGCGGGTGGCGGCCACATGACCGCCTTCGACGCCCGTCGAATCCGCGCCGACATCCCGCTGCTGAAGCGACAGGTCAACGGCTACCCCATCACCTACTTGGACTCAGCGGCGTCGTCCTTGCCTCCGCGCACGGTCATCGAGGCCGTCGGACGCTACTTCGAACGACACCACGCGAACGTCCATCGCGGCGTGTACCAGACCGCGAGCGAGGCGACGTCCGGTTACGAAGGTGCGCGCGAGGCCATCGCGAGATTCGTCAACGCGCCGGGCGGCGCCGGTGAGGTCGTGTTCACCAAGAACGCCACCGAGGCCTTCAACCTCCTCGCCAAGTCCTGGGGTGCGGCGAACCTGGGGCGCGGCGACGTGGTGCTCGTCACCGAGATGGAGCATCACGCCAACATCGTGCCGTGGTTCCAGCTGCGCGACCAGACCGGTATCGAGGTCAGGTTCATCCCGGTCGGCGACGACTATCGGCTCGATCTGCGGTCGATCGACGAACTCATGCGCGACGTCAAGCTCGTCTCGGTGGCGGGCATGTCGAACGTGCTCGGGACGATCAACCCCGTCAAGGACCTCGCCGAGATCGCACATCGCCACGGCGCGCTCATCGCGGTGGACGGCGCGCAGTCCGTCGCGCACAGCCCGACCGACGTCGTGGACCTCGACATCGACTTCCTGGCCTTCGCGGGCCACAAGATGCTCGGCCCGACCGGTATCGGCGTCCTGTGGGGACGAACGGCCATCCTCGAATCGATGCCGCCATTCCTGGGCGGCGGCGGCATGATCGCCGACGTTCGTACCGACGGCTACACCGCCGCGAAGTCCCCAACCCGCTTCGAGGCGGGCACGCCCCCTATCGGCGAAGCCTTCGGGCTCGGTGCCGCGGTCACGTACCTCGAATCCATCGGTATGGCCAACGTGCAACGCCACGAGCACGAGCTGACCGCCGACGCGCTCGGTCGCCTCGAGAGCGAGTTCGACGGCCGCGTTCGCGTCATCGGCCCCCACGACACCGACCGTCGCGGTGGGGTCATCAGCCTCGACGTGCAGGGTGTGCACCCGCACGACGTCGCCCAGGTCCTCGACCAGTACGGCGTATGCGTGCGGCCCGGGCACCACTGCGCGAAGCCATTGATGCGACGGTTCGGGCTCGCCGCCACCGTGCGCGCGTCGTTCGGCCCGTACTCGCTGACGCGCGACACCGACGTCCTGATCGAATCGCTGGAACACGCGATGAAGATGTTCGGGTGACGATGAACAACCTCGAAGACCTCTATCGCGAGATCATCCTCGATCACTACCGTTCGCCGCGCAACCGCGGCGAACTGGCGACACCACCGGCCCACAAAGTCGAGGGGTTCAACCCCCTGTGCGGTGACGAAATCTCGGTCTACTTCGAGATTGACGACGACACACTGGCCAACATCAAGATGACGGGCCACGGCTGTTCGATCTCCCAGGCCTCGGCGTCGTTGATGGGCAGCGCCGTCAAGGGTAAGTCGCTCGATCAGGTGCGAAGTTCCATCGCCACCTTCAAGAAGATGATGACCGTGCACGAATCGTCGCTCGAACACGGTCAGCCGGTCGATGACGTGGACCTTCGATCATTGGGCGAACTGGCCGCCCTGCAGGGCGTCGTGAAGTTCCCGGTGCGCATCAAGTGCGCGGCGTTGGCGTGGAACACGCTCGCCCAGGGTCTCGACGAGGTCTCGACGCGGCCTTAGGGCGTGCAGACCGTCGGGTCGAAGTACTGGTCGCCCTCTGGCGCCACCGTCGTGGTCGTGACGTGGTGCACAGTCGTCGTGGTGTGGTGCACGGTCGTCGTCGACTTCGACGCCGCGGCGGTCGTCGTGGTGTGGTGCACCGTCGTGGTCGTGGTGGGTACGGCGATCTTGGGCGGTGGGGGCGTCTGGAGCGCCGTATTCGGCGGCGGATTGGTGGGCGCCTTCAACTCGTTACCGAAGATCTTCACCAGCAGTTCCTGCGCCGCGGGCTGCGAGACGAACTCCACGTCCTGGCCACCGAGTGCCTTGCCCGGCACGACCGGCAAGGTGTAGGTGAGGATGTTGGCCGGGTTGATCGAGTGGAACTTGACCGCCAACCCGATCAAGTCGTTCAGGGTGAAGTTCTGGTCGAGCGCGACCCCCTGGGGCAGCTTGGAGAGGAACGAGTTGATCGTCAGCGGGTTGTAGATGCCCTTGGCGCGTGCGACCATGGCGTGCAAGAAGACGCCCTGGCGCCAGATCCGCCCGAAGTCACTGGTGGCGTCGGTGGTCCACACGCCGTGCTCATACCACTGGTAGTGACGGCTCCGCACCAGGTCGAGTGCCTCGAGCCCCGAGATCTTCTGGCACCCGGGGTGGCGGATCCGCAGTCCCGAATAGGTGTCCATCGCCGGGTAGGGGAAGTTGAGGTACACCCCGCCGATGGCGACGGCGGCGTTGATCATCCCGGCGAAGCTGACGACGATCGTATCGTTGATTGGAATACCGAAGTCCGCGGTGATCGTCTTGGTCAACAGCGACGGCCCGTTGCCGAAATTGACGTTGATCCGGTTGAACTTCCCGAAGAGGCTCTGGTTCGCTACGAGTGACGTCATCGTGTCGCGCGGGATCGAGACCATCGAGATCGTCCCCGCCTCAGGGTCCACGTGGACGATCTTGACGACGTCGCTGCGCTGTCCCGCGGCCGCGCCTGACGTCGCACCGGTCTGCTTGGCCACCAGGCCGCTGAGTCCAGCGCGCGAGTCCGACCCGATCATCAGGATGTTGAAGGGTTTGCCGGGCACCTTGCCGGTCTCGGCGGTGTTTTGGACCTTGGTTATCTTGCTGAACCGCCACTGTGCGTAGAGGTAGCCCCCACCGACGACCGCGACGATGAGCCCGACCACGACCAGTCCGACGATGGCCCAGTTGCGGCCGCGGTGTCGCTTGGCGTGGCGAGTCGAGGGCGTCAGCCCGGCGCGGCGATCGACGGCTTGACCCAGCGCGACCAGCCGCTGCTCGTTCGCGAGCGACCCCTTCTTCGCACCGGGCGTGCTGTCTGAAGGGCCACCAGGGAAACCATTCGGTCCTTCAGCCATTCGACGAGTTTACCAATTGGGGGTCGAAGTCACCGTTCAGGCGGAGATGACGCGAAAAGGCTCGTAGCCATCGCGTTCGAGCACTTCGGCCAGCTCCGGCCCACCCGACGCGACGAGACGTCCGTCACTCATGACGTGGATGACGTCCGGCGTAAGTTCCTGCAGTAGGCGTCGGAAGTGCGTGATCGCGAGGACACCACAACCCCACTCGGTGGTCGAGCTCGCCAAGCGGCGCGCGACCGCTTCGAGCGCGTCGACGTCCAGACCCGAGTCGATCTCGTCGAGGATCGCGAATCGCGGTCGCAGGATCGCGAGCTGGACCATCTCGGCTCGCTTGCGCTCGCCGCCCGAGAGGTCGACGTTGACGAACCGGTCCAGGACGTCGGCGCGTAGGTCTACCCGATCGGCCTCCTCGCCCATGCGTCGGCGCAGGTCCGTCGGATCGGCGCCGGCGGCGATCAGCAGTTCGAGGGGTCGCACGCCGGGCACCTCCATAGGGTGCTGCATCGCGAGGAAGAGCCCGAGCCGGGTCCGTTCGGCCGGTTCGAGCGTCAAGAGCTCCACCCCGTCGATGGTCACCGAACCGTCGACCACCTGGTAGCCGGGATGACCGGTCAACGCGTGCGCCAGCGTCGACTTGCCCGACCCGTTGGCCCCCATGATCACGTGGACCTCACCCGACCTCATGACCAGGTCGAATCCCTTGACGACCTGCTTGCCGGCCACGTCGACGCGCAGACCCTCGATCACCAGAGTCGATGTCACGGTATGACCACTTCCAGTCGCCCCGCGTTGTTTCGCACGTCGTACGTCGCCACCGGTCGCGTGGCCGGGAACGACACGGGCGCGCCGTCCTTCAGTCGGAACATCGCGCCGTGACGCGCGCACTCGATCTCGCATTCATCGACGTTGACCTCGCCCTCGGCGAGGCTGAAGTCCTCGTGACTGCACCGGTCGTCGAGGACGTAGACGTCGTCATCGATCCGCACCACCACGAGGACCCGATCCAGGACGCGGACCTGTCGAGGCTCACCGGTCACGTAATCCTCCAGGTTCCCGAGTTCACAGAGCGTCACGTCGCCACCAGGTTGACCGACGCGAGTACCGAGGTCACGTCTCGCTCGACGAGTTCGGCGATGCGTCCCGGCATCGCCACGAGCATCTCGTTGAAGAAACCTTGGATCATCAGCCGCTCGGCCTCGTGGCGCGAGACGCCACGCGATTCGAGGTACCAGCGCTGGAGTTCGTCGAGCGGCCCCACGCTCGACGCGTGCGCGCAGACCACGTCGTTCTCGCGGATGTCGAGGTTCGGGACACTGTCGGCGTGCGCCGCGCGCGACAGGAGCAGATTGTGGTTCGTCTGGCGCGCATCGGTCCGCTTGGCACCCTTCTCGATCTCGATGAGTCCGGTGTAGACCGAGCGCGACTGGTCGGCGACCGCTCCCTTGGAGAGCAGCGTCGAGTGCGTGCGAGGGGCGTCGTGGAACTGGTGGGTCCGAAAGTCGTGGACCTGATCACCCGATCCCATGAACGTGGTGCGCAGTTCGTTCTCCGACCCGACGCCGCTCATGACCGCGTCGTTCCGAGACCGGTCGTAGTGCGCGCCGATACCGATGACGGCCTGGTGGAGCCGCGCCTCACGCGCGAGCGTACCCGTAGTGCGCGCGACGTGCCACGCACTGGTGTCGAGTCGCTGGTAGGTCACGAGTTGGAGCCGCGAGTTCTCCGCGAGCACGTATTCGCTGAGCGGCACCACCAGCGCGTCGCGGCCGCCCTCGAAGTACTCGACCACCGTCACGCTCGCGCCGCGGCCGACCTCGATCCGCGTACGCGAGAACGAGGCCGAGGCGTTCGCGACGTTGAGCACCACCACCGGAGACTCGATCGTCGCGCCGTCGTCCACGCGAATCACCGTCGTCGCGGGTGCCAAGGCGTAGTTCAACATGGCGAAGGCGTCGTTCGCATAGCGTTCGCGTACCGACGAATCCGCGGTCCATGCGCCGGACTCGTCCACATCGACCCTGACGCCGCCGACGAGGCCGCCGGCGTCGACGCAGAAGCCGTCAACGACCCGAATCACCTGGCCAGCGCGTTGGCGCAGTTCGGCGGCGAAGGGCGAATCGTCGACGGAGTGCGGCTCGTCCGCGACCCGGTATCGGTCGAGGCTGAACTCCCCCAGCGGCGCGTAACGCCACACTTCGTCACTCGTCGTCGGAAGTCCCACCGATTCAAAGTCCGACCACGCCGCCGCGCGAGCGACCGAGGTCGCGCGCGAGGAGATGAACGAGGTAGCTGACGCAGCGAAGGATTCCATAGATGAATTGACCTTGGCAGTGTACTGGTCGAGGTGGGTTCTCCCGCGCGAGGCGACCTAGGCTGAGCGTCGATGAAAAGTGGGGGAACCGTGGAATTCTCATCCGATGTCCTGACCCTCGAGGTCGCCCAACACGTGGCCACGATCTGGCTCGACCGGCCCGAGGCTCGTAACGCGATGGGGGGCGCGTTCTGGCGAGATCTGCCACGGGCGGCGGCCGCGATCGCGTCCGACCCAACGGTTCGCGTGGTCATCATCGCCGCTCGCGGCCCGGCGTTCACGGTCGGTCTGGACCTGAAGGAGATGGGCGCGGGTCTGCTCGGTGATGCGCATTCGGGAACCTCGGAGGCGGTGAGAAACCAATCGACGTACGAGACCATCCGCGCGATGCAGTCGTCGATCTCGGCGATCGCCGACCTGGAGGTCCCCGTGATCGCGGCGGTCCACGGTTACTGCATCGGCGCCGGGATCGACCTCATCAGCGCGTGCGACATCCGCCTCTCGTCGAGCGACGCCACCTTCTCGGTACGCGAGACCAGGATCGCGATCGTCGCCGACATGGGGACCTTGCAACGTCTCCCCCGGCTGATCGGCGCGGGACACGTCGCCGAACTCGCGTTCACCGGCAAGGACATCGACGCCCAGCGCGCGGCGCAGATCGGGCTCGTCAACTCGCTGCACGGTGACAGCGGTGACGACGTCGTCGTCGCGGCGCGGTCACTCGCGCGAGAGATCGCGTCGAACTCGCCCGTGGCCGTGCGTGGGACCAAGGCCGTGCTCGCGGCCAACGAAGGTCGGTCCGTCGACGAGGGGCTCGACTTCGTCGCGAGGTGGAACACGATGTACCTCCAGTCGAACGACCTGCGCGAGGCGATCACCGCCTTCATCGAACGACGGCCACCGGTCTTCAACGGCGATTAACGCCGCCAGAACTTCCAGCCGCGCCGGTCGTGGCGCTCCTGCTCGTCGAGTTCGCGGCGACGCTCGTCGAAGAGCTCGGGCGCGACGGCGTTAACGATGTCGTCCGCGGCGCTGAGCAACTCACGTCGTTCCTCGAGCGACGCCGAGGTCTCGGGTGGTGTCTCGACCGGCCGGTCGACGAGCGAACCGTGCGCCCATCCGACGTCGGCGAGACGCCGTTCGTAGGTGAGGCACTCCGCGGGGCACGACCACGGCTGGTCGGGCGCATTGCCGAGGACGCAGAACCGCGCGACCTCGCCGGACGGATAGGTCCGACTCTGAAAGTGCTTGCACTCTTCGCGCATTCCCATGGCCCTATTGTTCCACGTCGCCGGGTTCACCACGATCCCGCCACATCACGATTCGCGTACGGACATCGCGCGCCGCAGTGCGTCGGATCGTCGCCACGCTCGGCGTCGATCCGGACGTCGCCATCAGCCGATGGAACCTTCCATCTGCAATTCGATCAGTCGCGACCATTCGACGGCGTACTCCATGGGGAGCGTCCGCGTGACCGGCTCGATGAAGCCATTGACGATCATCCCCATCGCCTGGCTCTCGGACAGGCCTCGACTCATGAGGTAGAAGAGTTGGTCGTCGCCGATCTTGGACACGGTCGCCTCGTGGCCGACCGACGCGTCCTGCTCGCCGACCTCCATGTAGGGACGCGTCTCGGAGACCGACTGCTCGTCGAGCAGGAGCGCGTCACAGCGCACGAAGCTCTTCGCCCCGGTGGCGCCCTCTTCGACCTTCACGAGCCCGCGGTAGGCGGTGAGTCCGCCATCCTTGGAGATGGACTTCGACACGATCGTCGACGTCGTCTCGGGCGCACAGTGCACCATCTTGGCCCCCGCGTCCTGCACCTGCCCTGGTCCGGCGTACGCGACCGAGAGCACCTCGCCCGAGGCCTTGGGACCCATCAAGTACACCGACGGATACTTCATCGTCAGGCGCGATCCGATGTTTCCGTCGATCCACTCGACGTGGGCCTCGGTCTCGGCGCGCGCCCGCTTCGTCACGAGGTTGTAGACGTTGTTCGACCAGTTCTGGATCGTGGTGTACGTGATCCGAGATCCGGCGAGCGCGACCAGCTCCACGACCGCCGAGTGCAGCGAGTCGGTCGAGTAGACCGGGGCCGAGCACCCTTCGACGTAGTGGACCTGAGAACCCTCGTCCGCGATGATCAGGGTCCGCTCGAACTGGCCCATGTTCTCGGTATTGATCCGGAAGTAGGCCTGCAGGGGCTGATCGACCTTGACGCCGGGCGGGACGTAGATGAACGAGCCGCCGCTCCACACCGCGGAGTTGAGCGCCGCGAACTTGTTGTCGTTGGGCGGGATCACGGTGCCGAAGTACTTGCGCACCAGGTCGGGGTAGTCGCGAACGGCGGTATCCATATCGCAGAACAGCACGCCGAGGCGCTCGAGATCCTCGCGATTGCGGTGGAAGACCACTTCGGACTCGTACTGCGCGGTGACGCCCGCGAGGTACTTGCGCTCGGCCTCGGGGATGCCGAGGCGCTCGTAGGTGTTCTTGATGGCGTCGGGCAGGTCCTCCCATCGCTCGACGCGCCCTTCGGTGGGCTTGATGTAGTAGTAGATGTCGTCGAAGTCGAGGTCGGGCATCCTCGTGGCGAACCACGGCAGCATCGGCTTCCTCTCGAATCGCTTCAGCGCGTTCAGCCGGAAGTCGAGCATCCACTTCGACTCTGACTTGATCGACGACATCTCGCGGACGATCGCTTCGTTGATGCCCTTCTTCGGCTTGAAGACCGGAATCTGCTCATCGGACCAACCGAGTTGGTATCGACTGAAATCAAGGTTGTCAACGGTCATGGAGCTCCTCCGGGATTAACCCTATGGCCATAGTAGTAACTAATCAAGGTGGTTTGACCTCTCTTCTCACAGCCTTGGCGTGCACGCACCGCGTCCCAAGTCTGACAAAGTGGAGCCGTGCAACCACCCACCGCCGCCAAGCGACCGTTCGACATTACGCGCCACGGCGACGTCAGGGTCGACCCCTACTACTGGATGATGGATCGGGACGATCCCGAGGTCACCTCCCTGCTCAAGGAGGAGAACGAGTTCCTCGACGCCTCGCTCGCACCACTCAAAGAGTTCGAGGACCGGATCTATCGCGAGATCAAGGACCGCATCGTGGAGACCAGTATCTCGGTACCGGTGCGCCGGGGTGTCTGGTGGTACTACGAGCGCACCCGCGAGGGACTGAACTACCCGATCAGCTGCCGAGTACCCGTCGTCGGAGACGGCACGACGCCACCGACGATCGACGCCGAGACGACGCTCGAAGGTGAACAGGTCCTCCTGGACGAAAACGTCGAGGCCGGCGAACACGACTACCTCTCGGTCGGCGTCTTCGCTGTCAGCCCCGACGACCACTGGGTCGCCGTCGGGACCGACTTCGACGGCAACGAACTGCATCGCGTGACGATCCGGCCGATTGGCGGCCAGCCGCCGGTCGACGACGTGCTCGACGACGTCTACTACGGCTTCGCATGGGCGTCGGACAGTCGCCACGTCTTCTTCACCCGCGTCGACGACTCGATGCGCCCGTGGCAGCTCTGGCGTCATGAGCTCGGCACCGATTCGGGTCACGACGTCCTCATCTTCCAAGAGGAGGACCCCCAGTTCAACGTCTCGGTGGGGCGAAGCCGCGACGACGCGGTGATCGTGGCGCTGGTCGGTTCATCGACCTCCACCGAGGTGCACTACCTCGACGCGGCGACGCCGACCGACTCGTTTCGGGTCGTCGACGCGCGCCGGGCCGAGGTCGAGTATGGCGTCGAACACTTCGTCGACCCGTCGGGTCGCGCCTGGTGGATCAAAGTGACCAACGACGGCGCGACCGACTTTCGAATGCTGGCTCGTCCCGTCGACGGCACCGATTGGCGTGAGATCATCGCCGAACAACCGGGCCGGCGCCTCGACGGGGTCGACGCCTTCAGTTCGTTCCTGGCGATCAGCGATCGTGAGGACGGGTGCGCGACGGTGCGCTACGTCGCGGTCCTCGACGGCGACGACCCCTTCGGCGACGACCTCTTGGAGCGGTCGGTTCCCGTGGACGCTGGTCCGCGCCCGAGCACCATCTGGCTCTCCGCCAACGCCAACTACGTCACGACCCAGTTGCGGGTCACGATTACGTCGCTCGTCACGCCACCACTGGTCGCCGATATCGTGGTCGCCACCGGAGGGGTCATCGTGCGCAAGCAGCAGGAGGTGCGCGGTGGGTACGACCCGGACAACTACGTCACCGGTCGGTTGTGGGTGAGCGCCAGCGACGGCGTCGAGGTCCCGGTCTCGGTCGTCGCCCGTCGTGACGTCGTCGCCGTCGACGAGGACGGATCGTTGCGGGCGCGCGGTCCCGCGCCGCTGTTGCTCTACGGCTACGGCAGTTACGAGATCAGCATCGATCCGACGTTCTCGTCGCTGCAGTTGTCGCTGCTCGACCGAGGGGTCATCTTCGCCATCGCGCACGTCCGCGGCGGCGGCGAGATGGGCCGCTCGTGGTACGAGATGGGCAAGCTGGCTCAGAAGCCGACCACCTTCAGCGACTTCGTGGCCGTCGCGAGAACGCTGGTGCGTGACGGCTGGACCACGCCCGAGCACCTGGCCGCGCGGGGTGGGTCGGCGGGAGGACTCCTGATGGGAGCCGTGATGAACCTCGCGCCGGACCTCTTTCGTGCGGTCGTCGCGGAGGTCCCGTTCGTCGACGCGCTGACGACCATGCTGGACGCTTCACTCCCGCTCACCGTGGGTGAGTGGGAGGAGTGGGGGAACCCCGACGCCAGTGCCGTGGCGTACCGAACGATGAAGTCCTACTCCCCCTACGACAACGTGCGCGCCGTCAACGACGACGGGACTGCGCGGGTGTACCCCCACCTCTACGCGACGGCCGGCCTCAACGACCCTCGCGTCGGCTTCTGGGAACCGGCCAAGTGGGTGCAACGACTTCGCGACGCCAATCCTGCGAACCTGGCCTACCTCAACACCGACACCGGACCGGGACACAGTGGGCCCTCCGGACGCTACGACGCGTGGCGAGAGGAGGCGCGCATCTTCGCGTGGCTCCTCCACGAGATCACGCCGTGATCGGGTGGCCCATCGTCCATTGACCTGACGGCCACCGGAACAGTGCGACTCCCGACGTCGACCTCGTCGGTGTGCTCGAGTGCAACGGGGCGAGAGAACTGGTCGACGTCGACGGCCTCGTCGTCGTCGTCGCCGGCCGGGTCGTCGACGAGTGGACCGTGGTCGAAGTCGTCGTCGTCCCCGAGGGAGCCGTCGCCCCCTTGTTCGCGTAGTAGAAGATGAACGCCGCCACGAGCCCTATCGCGACCACGACGACGATCGCGCGCAGACCAAAGGACGGCAGCGTCGAATGATGCGCCGAGCGCGACAGGGCCCAACGTTCGTCGTGGCGATTCGAGAGCGCTCGGGCCTCGTCGCTCGATGCGAGTTGCGGGTCACTGAACACGTACTCGTGGCCGGCGTCGAGGCGAGGTCGCGCCGGTTCGGGACGATGAGGTTGCTCGATGGCACCGTCGAGGAGTCGAAATCCCTTGGACGGCTCGTACGGCGACGGTGGTGGCGTCATCAGACGGCGCTCGACCGGCCGCGAGAGCTCTCGAATTTCGTCACGTCGTAGTTTGCGCACCCGCAACACCGCGATGGCGATGAACACCATGATGACCAGCGCCACGACGACCTTGATCGCGAGACTCATCAGCCGTCCTTTCGCAGAGTCGTCGGTGCGCTCACAGCACGAAGCGTAGTGAACGTGAGGGGATCAGTCGAAAACGGTGAATCCGCCGCGGTAGTACAGCAGGGGCCCGCCGGGGTGGCTGATGCAGTGTTCGACGGCCACGACGGCGATGTCGTGGTCACCGTAGGCGTTCACGTCGACGATCCGGCCGTCGATGTGCGCGAGGGCCCCATCGAGGTACGGTGCTCCGTTGGGCGACGGCGTCCAACCGATGCCGTCGAACTTGTTGGTGCCGCTCGCGGCGAAGACCCGCGCGACCACCTCTTGATCGCTCTCGAGCACGCTGATGGCGACCACCCCCGACGCGTGGACGACGGGCCACGAGTGACCGGCCCGATTGGCGGCGAAAGAAACGAGCGCCGGATCGAGCGAGAGCGACCCGAAGGTCTGACACGTGAAGCCGGCCGGCCCGTCGGGGCCGATCGCCGTCACCACGACGACACCAGTCACGAAGTGCCCGAGGACCTCCTTGAAGTGCGCGACGTCGAGTGAACTCATCTGGTTGACACTACCGGTGCGCCACGTCAGTTCGAAGTCGTCGCCTGGCGCCGACGCGAGGTCGCTCAGCCCGACGCCAGGTCCAGCACCGGACCGCGACGTTGGACGAGGCCGTCGATCACCAGGCCGTCGAGCACGCGGTCGAATCGATCGACGTCGACGTCGTCGAGCTGGCGCGCGACGGTTCGACGTTGACGGGGACGTTCACGCAACAGCGCGAGAATCCGGCCGCGCAGCTGTCGATCGGATCCTTCGAACCGACCCTGCGTGCGTGAGACCCCGGCGCTGTGAGGGGCCGGATCGACGCCTCCGTCGATCCGCCAACGACAGGCGCGACGCACCGGGCACGCGTCGCAGCGCGGCGTCGACCTGCAGAACTGAGCCCCGAGGTCGAGCATCGCCTGGTTGAAGGCGCGTGCGTCGGACCGAGGGAGCAGCGAATTCGCCAATGCGCGGGCGCGCGACGTCGTCAGGACGTCGTTGGCCAGGGCGCGGGCGAGGACCCGCCCCACGTTGGTGTCCACCACGGCCACGCGCTCGCCGAAGGCGAACGACGCGATGGCGTTTGACGTGTACTCCCCCACGCCGGGCAACGCCCGCAAGGCCTCGACGTCACGAGGGACGAGCCCGTCGTACTCGTCGCGAATGATCTTCGCCGAGTCGTGCAACGCCTTGGCCCGCCGGGAGAAACCCAACCCGCCCCAGAGTCGCAGGACGTCCGACAGCGGCGCCGTGGCGCACGACGACGGTGAGGGGAAGCGGTCGAGGAATCGGTGCCACGGTTCGACGACCCGGGCGACCTGGGTCTGTTGGAGCATGAACTCGCTCACCATGACGGCCCACGGATCGTCGTGCCCGATCCACGGGAGGGGTCGGCGAAGCTCGGGACTCGCTCGACGGACGGCTCGTCGCAGCGAGGCGACGTCGCTACTGCCAGACGTCGTCATCGTACGGGCGCCGGCGTGCCGGCGCCGCCGCTCGCTTCCACACCATGACCTTGCGTCGGAAGTAACAGACCTCGAGCCCGTCCTGATTGAAACCCTTGGTTTCGACCAGCACGATGCCTCGGTCGTCCTTGGACGACGATGGGGTGGTCTCGAGCACTCGGGTCTCGGCGTAGATGGTGTCGCCGTGGAACGTCGGGTGACGGTGGATCAGCGTTTCGATCTCGAGATTGGCGATTGCCGATCCCGAGACGTCCGGCACGCTCATGCCGAGCACCAGCGAGTAGACGAGGTTGCCCACGACCACGTTGCGCTTCTGGACGCTCTCGTTCTCGGCGAACCAGGCGTTGGTGTGGAGCGGATGGTGATTCATCGTGATCATGCAGAACAGGTGGTCGTCGGCCTCAGTGATCGTCTTGCCGGGCCAGTGCTTGTAGACGTCACCGACCTCGAAGTCCTCGAAGTATCGACCGAAGGGGCGATCGAAGGTGGTCATGAATTACTCCTATCCGTTGGGGGGACGCCGGTCACTCGGCGTCGACGTCGTCGACCACGACCGCCGGTCGAGTGGTGAACGCCACGGTACCGCCGGGCAGCGACTCGCCGTCGATCACCAATCGCCACGTGAACCGCGAGCCGGCCTGCAACGGGATCGGACCGAAGTTGACCGCGATCGGCACGTCGACCGGCGTTCCCACCGGGACACC